>ERZ777011.150-NODE-150-length-110084-cov-93.880986_pt1 | contig 110084 bp, 90 predicted proteins | sample MGYA00374964_ERZ777011 | MGnify/ENA primary metagenome ERZ777011 (study PRJEB29310, sample SAMD00008975) | mouse gut metagenome | study: EMG produced TPA metagenomics assembly of the Metagenome analysis of fecal microbiota from mouse which was promoted... | reverse complement strand
GTGCCAGTCCTAATTTTGTTTCGCTTCAAAAAGTTTTATCGGACAGCAATAATTTGGAAACAAGGTTGAGTTGACCTCATTGGAAAACAAGAAAAAGGGGCTTGAATAATACTTTTTATTCAGCCCCTCATTATTTATGGCATTGCCAATCCCGGCATAGCACCCGAATCCACAATTCGCAGAGGTTTACACGGCATCACATAAATCAGCCGCCAAGCTCCCCACTCCATTTTCTCAAATCATTTCCCGTCCTCCTGGGCAAAGAACCTGTACTGGAAAAGCAGCAGGTAAAAAGCCCCTACGGTCACACAGCTGTCCGCAAAGTTAAAGACGGCCCCGAAAAACACACGTGGTACATCCTGCCATGGAAGCCTGTATTCAAACAGCGGGAAATACAACATATCAACGACCCGACCGAACAGGAACGCAAACGGCGCACCCGGCATCACCGTCTCTGGCCATATCATTCCATAGAACAGGCAGTCAAAAATATTGCCCAAAGCTCCGGCGGCAATAAGCGTCAGTCCCACAAGCACGCCGGTCGGAGTGCCGCGGCGCGATGCCAGCTTCGAAATCCACCACCACAAGGCACCGAAAAGCACAATCCTGAATACGGAAAGCAAAGCCTTCCCCCAGACGCCTCCGAAAGCCATACCGAAAGCCATGCCCTCATTAAGGACAAAATGAAGCTGAAACCAGTTCCCTATGACATTTATCGTCTCGCCAAGTTCCATATTTGTCTTGACCAGAATCTTTATCACCTGGTCAAGAACGACAAGAACGGCACCGAGAACGACAAGCCAGGTTCCTTTGGAAATCTTCATGGGCCTACTTGTTCTTGTTCATCATCTCCTTGGCCTCCACCGTCAAAGTGGCATGAGGCACAAGACGAAGCCTCTCCTTAGGGATAAGCTTTCCGGTCATGCGGCATACGCCATAAGTCTTGTTCTCGATTCTGATAAGCGCAGCCTCAAGGTTCTGTATGAACTTGTACTGACGCTGTGCAAGGGCACCGGCCTCCTCCTTAGAAAGAGCCGTCGCGCCTTCCTCCATAATCTTGAAAGTCGGAGACGTGTCCTCAATGTCATTGCTTGACCCATGAGTAACGACATCACGCAACTGCTTATATTCGTTTTTCGCCTTTTCAAGCATCTCAAGAATGATGGTCTTGAACTCCTGGAGCTCCTCATCACTATAACGCACCTTAATCTCTGGAGCGTTCTTCATTTCTTCTGCCATAGCTTATAGTGTTTATAATCATTAAATTCTCTCAACTCTTATGCGGATATTCCCGTCATTCCACTCGACCTCAGGAGCGTCACCGGACTCTGAAATCGGCGCGGCCTGCACATCAACAGCAAGCGTCTGAGCTGCGACATAGTCACGGAATCCGGCAAGCGAAGCCGCAATCTCCTCACCGTCAGGACCATCGGCAAACACCTTCACCGTAATCTTGTCAGTAACGTCAAAATCGCTGTCCTTGCGCAAGTTCTGTATCCTGTTTATCAGTTCACGGGCAACACCCTCATACCTGAGAGCATCCGTTATGGTAATGTCAAGCGCAAGCGTCAGAGTTCCCTCAGTGGCCACAAGCCAGCCCGGCATGTCCTCCGAAGATATCTCATAGTCACCCTTGTTCAAAGTGACATCACCCGAAGGCAGGTTCAAAACATAACCTGTGCCAGAGGTCTCCGATGCCTGTATTTCCGATATCACATCCTGTCCAAGAGCGGCGAACGCAGCTGCAATCTCCTTCATCCGCTTGCCGTAAATCTTGCCGAGTGTCTTGAAATTAGGCTTGATTTTCTTGGTTATCAACCCGGCAGTCTCGGAAATGAACTCCATCTCCTTCACATTGACCTCTCCGAGCACAAGTTCCTTGACATTTTCAAGCTGCTCCTTCACCCTCATGTCGATGACAGGAATCACAATCTTCGCAAGCGGCTTGCGGACATTTATGTTCACCTTACGGCGTAGGGCAAGCACCATTGAAGACGCCCTCTGTGCCAAAGCCATCCTTGCCTCAAGGTCACTGTCCACGGCAGCGGCATCATACTCCGGCATTGCGACATAATGCACGGACTCCTCTCCTTGCACAAGATCAGTATAGAGACGGTCCATGAAGAACGGCGCTATAGGGGCAGACAGACGGGCAACCGAAACCAGAACCTGATACAAGGTCTGATATGCAGACAGTTTGCCGGCATCCATGGTACCTCCCCAGAAACGCTTCCTGCCAAGACGCACATACCAGTTGCTGACATGGTCGCACACGAACTCCTGTATCATACGCCCTGCAGCAGTCACATCATAATCCTCGTATGCGGCAGTCACATCCCTCACAAGCGTATTGAGAAGCGATATTATCCACCTGTCAATCTCGGGCCTCTCAGAAAGCGGCACAGCTTCGGCGGCAGGATCGAATCCGTCGATATTGGCATACAGCGCGAAGAACGAATAAGTATTGTAGAGGGTTCCGAAGAACTTCTTCCTGACCTCATCAACACCAGCCTCGTCAAAACGGAGGTTGTCCCAAGGCTGTGAATTTGTAAGCATATACCATCTTAGGGCATCAGCGCCATACTGGTCAAGGGCCTTGAACGGATCCACGGCATTGCCGAGCCTCTTGCTCATCTTGTTGCCGTCCTTGTCAAGCACCAGACCGTTTGAGATTACCCTCTTGAACGCGCACTTGTCGCTGACCATGGCATTTATGGCATGGAGCGTATAGAACCATCCCCTCGTCTGGTCCACGCCCTCTGCTATGAAGTCGGCTGTACATCCGAACTTGCTGCTTCCGAGGTTGCGCAGGCCCTCCTGGGCATACGGCATCGCACCAGAATCAAACCACACGTCAATAAGGTCTGTCTCACGCACCATCTTCTTGCCTGTAGGAGAAACAAGGAATATATTGTCCACATACGGACGGTGAAGATCTATCTTGTCATAATTCTCCTTTGACATATCATCCGGAGCGAATCCCTTTTCTTTCAGAGGATTCACATCCATTATGCCTGCTGCGACAGACTTCTCTATCTCAGCATAAAGTTCCTTGACGGAGCCGATGCATATGCTCTCGCGTCCGTCCTCGCTCATCCACACGGGGAGAGGAGTTCCCCAATAGCGGCTTCTCGACAGGTTCCAATCCTGAATGTTCTCAAGCCATTTGCCGAAACGTCCGGTACCGGTTGACTCCGGCTTCCAGGTAATTGTGTCATTAAGCTCCATCATCCTCTCACGCACTGCGGTAGTGCGGATAAACCATGAATTGAGAGGGTAATACAGCACAGGCTTGTCCGTCCTCCAGCAATGAGGATATGTATGGGTATGTTTCTCTATCTTGAAGGCCTTGTTCTGCTGCTTGAGCATAACGCAAATGTCAACGTCGAGAGTAGGAGCGTCCTCAGCAAGCGAAGCGTCATAGGCGTTCTTGACATACCTGCCGGCAAATTCGGAATAGTCAGCCGAAACATTGGCGGCGGCATAATCCGGATCCATATCCTCGATACGGAAGAAACGTCCCTGACGGTCCACCTGGGCGCAACGGTCTCCGTTCATGTCCACCACCATCAGCGGCGGAACTCCCGCGGCCTTTGCCACCTTATTGTCGTCTGCACCGAAAGTAGGCGCGATATGCACGATTCCGGTACCGTCCTCAGTCGTGACATAATCTCCCGGTATTACCTTGAACGCACCCTCGCCCGGATTGAACCAAGGTATAAGCTGCTCATATCTTATGTCCACAAGCTCCGCTCCCTTGATCTTGCCGTCAAGAACCTTGAACGGTACAAGCTTGTCTCCTGGCTTATAATCCTCAAATGCGACCTCTGCCGCCTTCGGATTGAAAAGAGAGCTTACGAGAGCCTCCGCCACGACATATACCGCCGGCTTTCCTGTGTAAGGATTGAATGAAAGCACGCGCACATAATCAATGTTCGGTCCCACGCAAAGCGCAGTATTTGACGGTAGAGTCCACGGAGTGGTTGTCCATGCGAGGAAATATGCCGGAGTTCCGTCTTCAAAAAGGAATTCCGACTTGCCATCCCTCACGACCGCGAACTGCACCGTAGCAGTCGTATCCTTCACATCCCTGTAGCAGCCAGGCTGGTTCAGTTCATGCGTACTGAGACCGGTTCCCGCTGCAGGCGAATACGGCTGAATTGAATAGCCCTTGTAGAGCAGGCCCTTGTCGTAAATCTTTTTCAGAAGATACCAGAGTGTCTCGATATATCTGTTGTCGTATGTTATATACGGGTCGTTCATGTCCACCCAGTAGCCTATACGCTCTGTCATGGACACCCACTCGGCCGTATATTTCATCACCTCCTTGCGGCAGGCGTCATTATATTCCTCAACGGAAATCTTGGTTCCGATGTCCTCCTTGGTTATGCCGAGCTTTTTCTCGACGCCAAGTTCCACCGGCAGGCCATGAGTGTCCCATCCTGCCCTTCTGTTGACTTTATATCCGCCCTGTGTCTTGTAGCGGCATATGGCATCCTTGATAGAACGCGCCATGACATGGTGAATGCCCGGCATGCCGTTCGCTGAAGGCGGACCTTCAAAGAAAATGAATTCAGGTGCGCCTTCGCGCAGTTCAAGGGATTTCTCGAATGCGCGGTTCCTTTTCCATCTGTCGAGGACATCGTTGCCCGTCGCGACAAGATCAAGACCTTTGTACTCTTTAAATGCCATACTATTGAAAATAATTGTCTATTTTTGCACGGGCAATGCCCACCCGCTTTTTGTTCAAACTGCAAATATAGTAAAAAGCTGAGAGCAAACATCAAGCTTGCTTGAAATGTTTGCCGAGGCGTCAACGTTTATATGTGCGAAGCACAAATAAGTAAAAAGCTGAGAGCAGACATCAAATTTATTTGTAACCGACAAAGTCGCTGAAGCGAATGCGAAAGAATGTTTGCCGAGGCGAAGACGAATATATGTGCGTAAGCACAAATATAGTAAAAAGCTGAGAACAAACACCAAGCTCGCTTGTAATCGACGAAGTCGCTTGAGCGAAAGCGAAAGAAATGTTTGCCGAGGCGCCAACGTTTATATGTGGGACTATATGTGCGCAAGCACAAGTATCAACCAAGAGAAAAAATGAACATACTCGACATAATTATCCTGATATGCTTCGTAGCCGCCATTGTACAGGGCCTCAGGAAAGGATTCATAGCACAGGTCATAGCCATAATATCAATAATCGTAGGAGTCTGGCTGTCATTCCGCTTCTCCACCATGGCAAGCCAGTGGCTCGCCCAATACGTCCCGGCCTCTGGACAGGTCCTGAAAATCGTTGCATTCGCACTGATTCTCATACTGGTAATCTTCGCGCTGGGTGCACTGGGGAAAGTCATTGAAGCCACGATAAAAATAGTGATGCTCAGCTGGCTCAACCGCCTGCTCGGTGCTATTTTCTCCCTCCTGAAATATGCCCTTGTAATGGGACTTGTCATAATGGCATTCAACGCATTGAACAACACGTTCAACATAATAAGCGAAGACACCCTTTACTCGTCCTCGCTATACCCGCCCCTGAAAAGATTCGCATATTCCGTATTCCCATATCTGAAAGACCTGCTTTTCTGGGGAAGATGACGGACATGAAAAATCAGACACAATGGAAAGAATAATACTCATAGAGACATCCACGGCGCTGTGCTCCACTGCAATCGCAGAAAACGGCGCAATCGTTTCATACAGGGAAAGCTCGTCCCCGAAAGCGCATGCATCAATGACAGCGGTCTTCATTGACCAGATGCTGAAGGAATGCAATCTCACAATATCAGATTGCGATGCGGTATGCGTCAGCATGGGCCCAGGCTCATACACAGGCCTGCGGGTTGGAGTCTCAACATCAAAAGGACTATGCTTCGGAGCGAAGAAGCCTCTGCTTGCCGTAGGGACTTTGGACACACTTGTTGCACAGGCAATCGCGGAAGGACTTGTTCCGGAGGGATGCAGGCATATAGTTCCTATGATTGACGCGCGAAGGATGGAAGTGTATGCAGGCGTATTCACTCCGGACGGCCGGCAGATTACGGAAACCGCACCTGCCATCATAGACTCCGGCAGCTACTCTGACATAATCGCCCAAGGACCGGTTCTTTTCATCGGGGACGGAGCAGGAAAATGCGCGGAAACGCTCGCCCATCCGAACGCAACCTTCATACAATGCTGTCCGAAAGCGTCATCAATGCTCGTTCCAGCAATTGCAGAATACAAAGAAAAACGGTTCAAAGACGTTGCGTACTTCGAACCGTTCTATCTTAAGGAATTCGTCGCGACAACCAGCCGCAAGAAATTGTTCTGAGACCTCCGAACATATCTTTAACAATTAACATTATTAAACTAAGAGAAGAACTAACTTTCATTTTTTGAACATGCTCAGCATGTTAGCAATGATAACGACAAGTTGTCATAAAGAAAATGTTTCATAATTTGACACATCCAAAAGAATAGATACTGAAACAGGAATTGACCCGGGTACTGTTTCAAAGCCTTCCAGTAAATATACTTGGAACTATAGAACAATAACATATTCATTATAAGTATGAGAAAAATCATTACTGCACTTATACTCGTTTTAGCATTATGCAGTTGTGGTAAAGTAACAAAGACATGGGTATGGAAAGGTGAGAAGGAGATTCCGGCAAAAGGAGGAACAGCCGTTTGGACACCAAATCTTGATGACCCTTATGTTTATCCGGACTTTACCGCCATTTGTACAAAAATTGAACTGGTTTCAGAAGACCGGGTAATAGAGTCGCATATATTTGAGAAACCGGGAAAGAAACTGCAAGGTGAATGGTATAAAATCACAGGAGAACTCAATAAAATTTCCATTACCTTCGAGCCGAATACAACACCATATATAAGATCAATAGCAATCTATCTTGATAACCCCACCGGCGGTTACGGTTTCCGGGTTACCCAGGCTGCCCAATAAAAAGAACGGTTCAAAGTCGGACAACTTTGAACCGTTCTTTTATAAAGCTGTTCTGAGACTCTTATTTCAGCAATTTCGCCACAACCTTCTCCAAATCCTTGCCGTCCCTGACCTTCTCGTCCGAGAGCATTCCCTCACGGATGAAGAACACCATAGGAAGAGACGACAGATTGTAAAGGCTCACATATGGAGAAGCATCCGCACGTGAGTCGCAGACATTAATCCAAGGCAGTTCCTGGTTCTTGACCGCGGTAGCCCACATGGTCTTGTCCGGGTCAAGAGAAACCTGATAAACCTCAAAGCCCTGCTGATGGTATTTTCCGTACAGAGGTTTAAGGACATCAGTATTAAAGATGTTCTGCTTGGCGTCAGATGCGCTCCAGAAGTAAACCATCACGACTTTCGAATCCACATCGCTCAGCTTGATTTTGCGTGCTGACAAATCAGGAAGCTCAATGTCAGGGAATCCTATTTCAGCTGCCCCGTTAAGGCGTGTCTCAAGCTCAAGATAGCCGAAACGCCTCTGCGCCTCCGCCCTCAGAGCCTTCACATATCTCGAATCAGGATATACGGTCTCGAGTGAATCAGCAGCATTTGTAAAATGTATCGCATCAGTCTTCTGCCCGAAAACAGGCAGCCTCTCACCAAAGCTCTGATACAGCACAGGAACAACTGTAAGTGAACGGCTGTTCTGCAGCACATATTTCACGCATTCGCGGTAATAAGCAACATATTCGCGGCCCATCTCGCTCTTAAGTTCCATTGTCTCCGCCTCTCCTGACGCAACCTCAAGCCTTGCGGCAAGGTCACTAAGCCTTGCGGACGCGGCCGAATAGTCCTTTTCAACCTTTGCAAGCCTTGACGACTCCTCAGAACCCTCAACAGCATAGTTTCCAAGCGTATCGGCAGACACCTTCACCTTGTCACCATTCTCAAGAAGCAGAGAGGCAATCCTCCTGTCCCCGAAGAAAAGATATACAAACTCCGGCTGTCCCTTCTTCACATCCACCTTATATGAAAACTTGCCGGAAGCGTCAGTCTTGACAGTATCAAGCACAGAATACCTGTTTGCATCAAGGAGCTTGACGACAACCTCAGAAGAAGGAGCGGACTCCACGGCACCGTCAATCCTGGCGCCACTTGTGCAGGCCGCAGCGACAGATGCCGCAGCCGCAAAAAAGATTATTCTAATTGATTTTGACATATTCATTATAAATTGCCGATGCCGTCCGGGCAAATTCTTCCGGAGACATTTCCAGTTTCTTTTTTCTGAAATCCATGTCCGCCTCAGAATTGAGCGGCACAAGATGTATATGAGTATGCGGAACTTCCATTCCAAGCACTGCGACACCTACTCTTTTGCACGGAATCGCCTTGCCGATCGCAAGAGCGACTTTCCTTGCAAATGCGCACAGGCCCATGTATGTGTCACTGTCGAGACTGAATATATAGTCATCTTCCACATGCTTCGGTATCACGAGCGTATGGCCGGCAGCCATAGGATTGATGTCGAGAAAGGCATAGTAATCCTCATTCTCGGCCACTTTGTAGGAAGGAATTTCCCCCTCTGCTATTTTTGTGAAAACAGTCGGCATATTCTTTTGCAATAAATGAAACCCTCCGGGAGGAAGGCTCCGTACATGAATTAAAGTGATATGTCAAGTATCTCGAATTTGACTGTTCCGGCAGGAACCTGGGCCTCAACCACATCACCGACCTTGTGTCCCATAAGGGCCTTGCCGATCGGCGTTTGTGCGGCCAGCTTTCCTGACATGAAATCAGCCTCCTTCTCGCTCACGAGAGTGAACGTCATTGTCTGCTTGGTGGTAAGGTTCTTGACCTTCACCTTGTTGAGCATCTGGACCACGTCCGTACCAATCTGCGACTCGTCAATAACGCGTGCATTGGCCACGAGGTCCTGAAGCTTTGATATATTGAGCTCGAGAAGGCCCTGAGCCTCTCTTGCAGCTTCGTATTCGGCGTTCTCAGAAAGGTCCCCCTTGTCTCTCGCCTCAGCAATGGCGGCCGATATGACCGGACGCTGGGCAATCGCCTCAGCAAGTTCCGCCTTAAGTTTGTCAAAACCCTCCTGGGTCATGTAATGAAGTGCCATAATCTATTATTTTATCGTCATATAAACATCAATCTGCGCGACATCCGCGCATGTCATTCGGAAAATTTCGGTTTCATTATCTCCGAATACACCACCAGTTTCCTGGGGTCAATCTTTTTCTCCCTGCAAGACTTGGCGTCAGAGGGCACCTTACCAGCCACCGTTTTCTTCACCGGCTTGTGCACCGGATGTGCAGGCTGTGCCGGATGTGCCTGAGGTGCAGGCTGCATAGGCCTGTCATGCTTCAGGACAGCCTCACGCTGCTGAACCAGGTCATACGGCCGGGCCATGTCATGCCGCCGGTCCACTTCAGGTTCCAATGTCCCGGCAGGAAAGCCAAGAGGTCCTGAAGCAATTTCCTCCGGTTCATCAGCATCCTCTTCATCTGCTGCAACGGCAGGTGCAACACCTTTGCCACCGGCCTTGCCGGAAGCATTAAGCTTCTTTTCAACCACCTTGAATATGGCAGGCAGCAAAAGAAGAAGCAGTCCTATCAGAGTTTCCATATAAAATTTGTTCTCGGAACGCCTGTCACATCATAGACATGCACGCGTCCCTGTCCTTTTCAAGTTGTGCCTTCAATTGGTCCACAGAAGCGAAACGCACCTCGTCACGGATCTTGGACACAAAAGAAAGCTCCATGTCAAGCCCATATATATCCTCATCAAAGCCGAAGATATTGGTCTCTATTGTTCTTGAATTGCCTGTGGCAACGGTAGGCCGCAGACCTATATTGCACATTCCGCAGAACTCGCGTCCCAAGACCTTCACTCTGACGTAATATACCCCGTTTCCAGGCACAAGCTTGAGCGGCTCATACAGCTGCATATTGGCAGTCGGGAATCCCATCGTGCGTCCGAGCCTGTTGCCGGCCACAACGACCCCATGAAGACAGTAGCTGTAGCCCAGCATCCCGTTCGCCCCCAGCACATCTCCCTCCTCAAGGCATTTCCTTATTTTAGTCGAACTGACGGCAGCTCCGCAATCATTGGATACCATTTCAGTCCTAACAACTTCAAGGCCAATCGCCTCAGCCTCACGAGCGACATCGTCAGGAGCGGCGGCATCACTGCCCATCCTGTTGTCATATCCCAGCAAAACCGTGTCAGCGCCATAATTGTCCCTGAGCATGCACAGATACTCCCGGGTAGTCATGTTGCTGAATTCTTTAGTGAACCTTTGTACTTCCACACGGCTCACGCCAAGCTCATGCAGCATCCGAGTCTTCTCGTCCAGAGCAGTAAGAAGCCTCAGTGAACGTGCGTCCTTCTGCAGCACATTGCGGGGATGCGGCCAGAAAGTCATGACCATGCTCTCATCCCCACGTGCAGCAGCAGCCTTCACAAGCTGCTCTATAACAAGACGGTGCCCAAGATGGACACCGTCAAAAAAGCCGGTGGCTACAACCATCTCACGAGTTCGAAATCCTGTCTGTGAGGCATCTTAGGATTCTTTGCATAGATACGTCCTGCAACCTGGTAAAGTCCTGATGTGTCAGGATTTATGGCTGCGGTATATCTTGCCCTTCCGTCACTGCACTCAACCGGAGAAAACTCGTATGTTTCCTGTATATGAAGCCTTCCTTTCTTGTCTGTGGCCGCAAACAGCACCTCGACTCCGATTTCCTCAGGACTGAGGTCACCGATATTGAGGACTACCTCTGCATTGAAGTCATTGCCGATTGCTATCTTGTCGCTGTTGCTGTCAGGCATTTGCGCAGACACGACCTCGACATTGTTCCACTCGCGGCGAAGCTTCTTCTTCCATGAAGCCATCTCACGCGCCTGAGCGAAGTCGTCAGCCACAAGACCGTCATATCTTGCAGACTGAGGCACATAATACTGGTTGATATAGTCAGTAAGCATGCGGTTTGTGGTGAAATTGCATGCCACCATAGCCACAGTGTTCTTTATGTACTCAATCCAGTCTGCCGAACGTCCCGTTGACACGCTCTTGTTGTAGAATGTAGGGGCAATCTCGTTCTCTATGATATTGTAGATTGTAGCGGCATCAAGCTCATCCTGATAATTCTGGTCAGTGTAGGTCCTTTCCTGAGGAAGAGCCCAGCCGGCTCCCTTCTTGTAGCCCTCTACCCACCATCCGTCAAGCACTGAGAAATGCATTACGCCGTTCATGGCTGCCTTCTCTCCAGAAGTTCCGGAAGCCTCGAGAGGACGTGTAGGGTTGTTCATCCATACGTCAACACCCTGCACAAGATACTTGGCCACAGTGATGTCATAGTTAGGAACGAAAACAATCTTTCCGATGAAACGCTCCTGCTTTGAGATGTCAACAATCATCTTTATGAGGTCCTGGCCTGCCTTGTCAGCAGGATGCGCCTTTCCTGCAAAGAGGAACTGCACAGGCTGCTTAGGGTCGTTCACTATGCGGTCAAGCCTGTCAAGGTCACGGAAAAGAAGGTGCGCCCTCTTGTAAGTGGCAAAACGCCTTGCGAAACCGATTGTGAGGACATCCTCGCGGAGAGACTCCTTGATGCGCACAACCTCCTTAGGAGAGTAGTGGCTTGCGGCTGCAGGGTCAGAAAGCCTTCTCTTAACCTCGTCTATGAGTTTCTTGCGGAGAGAGGTCCTGATGTTCCAGACCTCCTCGTCAGACACTTTATATATGCCCTCAAAGCATGACTTGTCATAATGATGCGTCTTGAACTCCTCACCGAACACCCTGGCATGAGCCTCTTTCCACTCAGGAGCGGTCCATGTAGGATAGTGGACTCCGTTTGTCACATAGCTCACGTGAAGTTCCTCAGGAAGATAGCCCGGCCACATATGTCCGAGAATATCGCGGCTGACCTCACCGTGAAGCCATGACACGCCGTTCACCTCCTGTGACATGTTCGCTGCAAGGATGCTCATAGAGAATTTCTCGTTGACATCCGCGCCGTTGTTCTTTCCAAGTCCCATGAGAGTCTCCCAGCCAATCTTGAAACGCTGAGGATAATGTCCGATATATTTGCGGAGAAGTCCCTCGTCAAAAGCGTCATGTCCGGCAGGGACAGGAGTATGTGTCGTGAAGAGCGAAGAAGCCCTTACAACCTCGACTGCCTCGGTAAATTCGAGATTCTTGTCAGTAATCAGCTCGCGGAGCCTTTCGAGACCAATGAACGCAGCATGTCCCTCGTTGCAATGGTAAACCTGCGGATTGAAGCCGAGCTTGCGCAGGGCACGTATTCCGCCCACGCCAAGAAGAAGCTCCTGCTTGAGACGGTTCTCCCAGTCTCCTCCGTAGAGATTATAGGTGACTGACCTGTCCTCCGGAAGATTGTCCGGGAAGTCAGTGTCGAGCAGATACAGCTCGGTACGTCCCACATCCACTCTCCAGAGCCTTGCATTGAGGTTCCTTCCAGGGAAAGCCACACTTACGGTAATCCAGTTGCCATGCTCGTCACGTACAGGCGTTGCAGGAATCTTCATGAAGTCCTGTGCGACATCCTCGGACACCTGCTCTCCCTGTGCGGTCAGCTTCTGGTTGAAATAGCCGAACCTGTAGAGCAGGCCGACAGCCACAAGATTGGTGTTCATGTCGGAAGTCTCCTTGATATAGTCACCAGCAAGGATGCCAAGACCGCCTGAATATATCTTGAGCGAAGTGTCAAGACCGTATTCCATGCAGAAATATGCAACAGACGGAGATGTCCTCTTTTCCTTGAGGGCCATGTATGTGTTGAACTCATCCATCACAGACTTGAGGTCCGCGAGGAACTTGCTGTCCTGCTCAAGCTTCTGGTATCTCTTGAGGCTGACTTTGTCGAGCATTGCTATAGGGTTCTGTCCCGAAGCCTCCCATGCCTGGGGATCAACTGATTCGAAAAGGTTCTTGGCCGATTCATTCCAGCACCACCACAGATTCTTGGAAAGGATTTCCAGATCTTTAAGACTGTCAGGAAGGTGGCGTGATACGAAGACGCTGTTCCAAGTCGGCTGATTCACTTCAAATTTCTTATATTCCATATGTTTGTCATTCCTGGTCGAAGGGTATGAGCCCTTGGCCGATATTAATTTCTCCAAAGCCTTTGAATAGGCTTCCTTATAATATACGATGTTATTTTCCCACAGAGCGATTTCGGACACGTCCTTGGCGTTCTGCATATATTTGTTCCTTTCATCCTTGTGAAGTCCCGCAATCTCCTTCACGCGCTCCACGACGCCGTCAACGACATCAAAATAATTCGAGTCGTTCCTGTCAAGGACAGTGATTCCAGGATGTTCCTTTCCGTAATATGTACGCACCCACAGACCGAAACCGGCAAGGCTCGTGGTAAGGGTAGGCACCCTGAACGCAAGGCTCTCCAGCGGAGTGTATCCCCAAGGCTCATAATATGACGGGAAGAGCGTAAGGTCAAGACCGGCAAGCAGGTCATAATATGACATATTGAAAATGCCGTCGTTGCCGTTCAAGTAAGATGGGATGAAATATACCTTTACCTTGTCTCCTGCTGCATTGTTGAAATGCAGCTCATCGAGCCTTCTTGTGACGCTGTCATACTCAGGATTCATCAGATAATGCGAAGTCCTTGTGACATAGGTGCTTCCGTTGCCTGCAAGCTTTGCAGCAAGCTGTTTGTCAGGGCCGTTATGTCCGGAAGGAATCATTATGAAGGCATGCACATCCTTGCCCTTGAAATCCGTATGGTTGAGCTTGTCAAGGGCGTCAATGAACACGTCGATACCCTTGTTCTTCCACTCATAACGCCCGCCTATGCCGACGAGCACGGCATTCTCCATTATATCCTCGCCGCACATGGCCGATGCCACCTGCATAAGCTTCTTCCTTGCCGCATCACGCTGTGCGGTATACTCCTCATCAGTAGCAGGAGTGAAGCTCGGCTCAAATCCGTTCGGAGTCACCACATCCACCGGTCTTCCGAGGAACTGGCGGCACTCCTGGGCAGTTATGTCACTTACGGTCGTGAAGATGTCGCAATTCTCAGCCGACTTCTTCTCGAGGGAATGCCTTGCCACAACGTTGAAGTTGCGCGCCTTCTCATCCGCGTCATAGCCTGCAAGCCCGTCATACAAAGGCAGGTAATTGCCTGCGATGCACCTTCCGATTACTGTGGCATGTGTCGTGAACACAGTTGCAACAGGCACATTGGCAGACTTCAGGTAAAGGAGTCCCGCACCGGTCATCCACTCATGGAACTGGGCCACAATCTTGTCAGACGACTCAAGATTATATTTGTAGAAACTCTCTATGACCCTTCCGGCAGCATAGCCGAAAAGCGCAGACTCACGGTAATCCCAGTTGCCTGTAAGGGAATCAACCCCGAATCTTGTCCAGAATTCGGTAAGAATCCTGTCCTGCATCGTAAGGAACTGCTTGAAATCCACAAGGATTGCAGTCGGGCTGCCAGGCACGTTCCATCTTCCGACACGGACTCTCAGGCCCTCGGAAGCAGCATGGGTTCTCCAGGCCCTGTACAATGCCGGATCTTCTATGAAATCCGGATTGTTCTCAGTATTCATCCACACGTCAGGACCGACCATGATGTGCTTCCTGCTGAACTCGCTCTTAAGATAGAGAGACTTCGTGGCAATCACGGTATATATGCCTCCCACCTTATTGCAGACTTCCCAGCTGACCTCAAACAGATAATCCGGCTTTATAAGTTCTGTTTTCATTCTTTCAACAATAATTCACTTAGTTTCCCCGGCCGGAGCCTTTGGGCAAGGTTCCGTCCGGGGAGATTATACAAAACACCTGCATGGCCTCATGACCATGCCGGACGATTTATTTCTTCGTTGTCTTTGATGCAGCAGGCTTCCTTGTCCTGGACGCTGCCGGTTTCTTTGCGGCTGCACCTGACTTTGCGGCTGCCGAAGACTTGGCCTTTGCAGTACCGGAAGTCTTCTTTGCCGGAGCCTTGGCTTCTGCGGGTGCAAAGTTAGCATCAGAAACGGAAATAGCATCATCAACACGCAAAATAAAGTCACTTACGACATTCATATAATTTATAAATGCCTCATATGGAGTATCATACGGGTTGAAATATTTATGCACCGCACCGTCTGAGAAGAACTTTGTGCACATATAATAGAAGTGGTCGCTCTCCTGCAGATGACCGAAATCAGACCAGAGTGCCTCGTCATTAAGAAGCGCAAGTTTCTCCACCTGCTCATTGATTTTGCCGAATGCGTCATTCTGCAGTTCGTTTCCGAGCCATGCGGTCACGTCACGCTCCTCATCAGCCCATGAAATCGGGTCCGGAACGTCAAGTTCGCCAACCGGCCTGTGCTTCTTGGAAGCCTGAGAAGGTGTCACAAACTCAAACTCGCCGTCGTTTAGAACTACCACAGGAAGGAATTTCATGAAATCGAAGATGCCGCTCTGCGCCTTCTGGTGCTCGCCGAATGTCTCATAGTCCATGAACAGGTTCACAATCTCGTCATTCTGAGCGGAAGCCTTGAGCCATGCAAGATACTTCTCGCCTGTCAGAGGCCAGTCAGCCCATGTCCTGTCAGAGAAACGGAAAGCGATGTCATCACTGAGTGAAGAGTTCTTGAGAAGGAGCTTAAGGCCCGGAGCCATCGCGCAGCTATACACGTAATTAGGGCTCTTCCAGCCGAGCACGTGCTTTGCGCCTTCCGTAAGCATAGTCTTGAATCCCATGTCATAGACCATCTGGCCTATGGCATCGGAATAGATAAGCTCAGTATTGCGGAAAGCCTTAGGCGTAATTCCGAAATAATGCTCTATGGCAGCCTTGTGCTTCATCACCTGATGCTTGAACTCAGACTCGGAAACCAATGAGGCAAGAGAATGGTAATATGTCTCCGAAAGGAACTCCACACAACCTGTGTCGGCAAGCTTCCTGAAGCTGTCTATCACCTCAGGGGCATATCTGTCAAACTGCTCGAGAACAGAACCCGAGATGGAGAACGCCACTTTGAACGCACCCTTGTTGGCAGAAATGAGGTCGAGAAGGAGGGCATTCATCGGAAGATAGCATCTCTGGGCTACCCTTCTGAGAATGGTCCTGTTGGCGAAATCATCATAGTAATGCGAATCCTTTCCGATGTCGAAGAATCTGTATAGTCTCAATCTGTTCGGCTGATGGACCTGAAAATACAGACATATGCTCTTTTTCATAATGTTTAGATTTTATTTTTTGATAACTGATTCATATACGGCCTTAACCTTGGCGGCGGCATTGTTCCATTTCAGGGAATTGACCTCCTCATATCCGCAGCGTGCGGCCAGAGCCGATATCGCAGGATAATTCAGCAGGCCATAGATGGCGTCAGACATGGCGTCCACATCCCAAAAGTCAACCTTGAGCGCATAATTGAGAATTTCAGCGCAGCCGGACTGCTTTGAAATGATTGAAGGGACATTGGTCTGCATCGCCTCCAGAGGTGATATACCGAAAGGCTCTGAAATGGAAGGCATGACATAGACGTCAGACAGCGCAAACATCTTCTGCACCTCCACACCGCGGAGAAAGCCAGTAAAATGGAATCTGTCAGAAATGCCCAGTCTGGCGACGTGGCGTATGCACCTGTTGAGCATGTCACCGCTTCCGGCCATCACAAAGCGCACATTGTTGCACCTCTTGAGCACCTTGGCGGCAGCCTCAATGAAATACTCAGGCCCTTTCTGATATGTGACGCGTCCGAGGAAAGTGACAACCTTATCCTTCACATTGCGCTCGACCTCAAGATTCTCCCTTCCGCTGAAATCCACGGCGTTATGCACTGCAACCACCTTGTCCGGGTCAATCCCGTACCTGTTGATGACAATGTTTCTCGTAAGTTCGCTCACCGCAATCACCTTGTCGGCAGCCTCCATTCCCCTCTTTTCAAGGTCGAACACCCTTGTGTCAATCTTGTCGTCGCTTGCGCGGTCAAAGGAAGTTGCATGCACATGAATCACCAAAGGCTTGCCTGTAAGCTGCTTTGCAGCGATTCCTGCAAGATATGTAAGCCAGTCATGGGCATGAATCACATCAAACTCATCCTTGCGCTGCATGGCGATAGTGGCTCCCACCATTGCATAACGGGCTACTTCCTCCATGAGGTTCGCACCGTACTTGCCTGAGAACTTGTATTTCTGGCCATACTGCACACGGAATCCCTTTATCTGCCTCTTGCGCTCCTCCTCCACCATCGTGGTGAAGTCCTGAGGGTCAACATACGGAACCATGTTACTTCCGATATGCACAAACTGCACTTTCCCGAGAAACTCGTCAACAGTCGTGCTGACAGTATCAACGGCCACATCACTTGCATTTATGATTTTGACGGCGCTCTGGTCCTCATCGCCCGAGGCGGACGGCATCACGAAAAGCACATCCACATCATTATAGGCAAGTCCTTTCGTCATTCCGTAGCAAGCCGTTCCGAGACCCCCCGCTATATGAGGAGGAAACTCCCATCCGAACATCAGAACTTTCATTATTTTTCCTCCTTCTTATTTTGGTCCATAATATATAATATGCGCAAGAGAGCCGCCGTGCTCATGGCAGACGCAATGGCGCCATGCGGTTCATGAGGAGGGTCTCCGTCATAAAGTTCCGAGAATGCCCCGACACCATGCTTGCTTATATCCTCGAAAAAGCCTTCAACGAGATAATTGGCCTTGTTGCTGAACACAGGTCCCATCATCTTGAAGCATACGTCAATATAAGGCGCGAGCAAATCCGGGAATGCGCATCCCTGATGGTATGCGAGGTCACGGTCTATCTGGGAGCCTTCATACACTCCCTTATAAGCCTCATTACGCGGAGAAAGCGACCTGAGTCCCCTCTTTGTGAGAAGTTCGTCATTTATCGTCATGACTGTATCGGAAACAACCTCGTCATCCACAGCAACATAATCAAGGCACACCGCGAACAGTATGTTAGGCCTTACGGCCCTGTCCTGAGGTCCGTTGCCCACGAAATCAACAAGATATCCCCAATCAGCTCTCCAGAATGTAGGCTGGAAATTCTGCTTCACAAGCTCACGTACAGGAGTCCAGCGCTCGACGAAAGCATTTCCTTTCTTAGGCCCGTACTTTGTCTCCATGTCTATGGCAAAGCACAATGCGTTGTACCAGAATGCGTTGGTCTCTATCTGATAGCCGGCCCTCTCTGTCACAGGACGCCCATAGACGTATGCGTTCATCCATGAAAGGGCAACCCCGTCCATCTGTGCCCAAAGCAGTCCGTTCGGATGCATGGCAATCTCATTTCTCTTGCCAGGGGCGTAGCTTTCTATTATGGCCTTGAGAGTCTCGCCGTATTTTTTCCATATCTGCTTTTCCTTTCCGCTGAAACGGATGTACTGCTGTATGGTCTCGGTAAGGCGCAGAGGAGCCTCACACTGTGTGGTACGATGGAAGAGACGCTCCTGCTCATCAGCAATCAGCGTGTCAAGAATGCTCTCAAACTCATCACAGTTGCCGTCAGCATAAAGCGTCAGTCCAGGAAGAGAGACCACAGTCTCCCTCAGAAGCCCTGTCTCGAGCCAAGAGAACCCGGCATTTATGCGAAGCTTGTCTCCCTGACGGAACTTGAAGAGCCTTGCATTGTGAACCAGAAGATCATGGTAAGACTCAATGCTGCCCATTTTCTTGAGGGTCTCCGTGAATTTCCTTTTCAGTCCCTTAGGATTGATTTCATTTACTGATGCGGAGAATACCACAGACTCGCCCGGCTTCAGCTCAAGAGTGAATGTTCCCGGAACAAACAGGTCCTCGCGGCAGTCGAATCCGCGGCGGTACTCGTCAGAATATGTGACACCGTTATACCAGTATGGCTGGTATTTGAACGCCGACGCCGCAGAAGTCTGCATGTTGAGATACGGGAAACCGTTGTACATCCTGAAAGCGACTCCGGAAGCGACCTCATCATAGCCCGTATAGGCCTCAGAGTTCTGGGCAGTGAGACTGTGCACGCTCCTAAAAGCAAGGAAAGGCTTCAGGACAAGCGACACTTTAGAAGGAGCCTCAAGCAACTCATACCTGATGAGCACCTGGTCATTGTCAGGAACCATCATGATGGTCTTGGTGAAGAGGATGCCTCCTACCTTATAGGTGATTACAGGAACAGGATCGGCGTCAAAGTCCACAATGTACTTGTGTCCTCTCGGCTCATACGTGTCACCGTAGCAGTGAATGCCGAGGTTGAACTGCTTGCCCCTGAGGACAAGGCTTTCATCCAAGGCAGACAGCAACATGTACCTTCCTCCACCCAATTCCCCTACGGGAACGGCAAGAAGCCCGTGATAGCGCCTTGTGTTGCAGGTCACGATGGACGTGTTACAATAGGCCCCCGACTCGCTTGCGGCGATAATCTCACGCTTGAGCGAATACTCGAGATTGACAAGTTCGGACTTGTTGAATTTTAGAAAAGCCATACTATAATGTTTAAGTTTACTCAATCTATCTTTTTCAGGACGACAGCACACCGGCTCGGCAAATAAAGGAAAAGAGTGTCATCATATTTGCCGTTTCCGTTCGGACTCTTCTCCGGAATACTAAAATGGACCTCTCCAGCCTTTAACCTGGAGAAGCCGTCAAATTCGTTTTCGTCTGTATTGAGTACCGCCTCGTATTTTCCGGCCGGAGCTGCAAAGCCATAGTCAGCAAAAGAGGCAGTGGGGTTGAAGTTGAGCGCAAAGATACAACTATTTCTTTGGAAAATAAGTATTTTTTTCTCCTCGTCCTGCACAAGAAGCTCCGGCTTTGCCTCCAAAACGGCCTCACGGCGCATCAGGGAGGTCATTGCCTTGTCAAAATTCCTCAAATATCTGTATCTTAGCCAGTCAGGCTCAGCAAGAGACCACTGTCTTCTCGCATGGGCAAAAGACCAGCCGTTCCCCTCACGCGGAAAATCAATCCACTCCGGATGGCCGAATTCGTTGCCCATGAAAGTGAGGTATCCGTCACCCGCTGTAGCCGCCGTAACCAGACGTATCATCTTATGCAGAGCCATGCCCCTGTCAATGACCGGAGACTCGGACTCCTTGTTCATGGAAGTGTACATCTGGGCATCCATAAGCCGGAACGCGATGGTCTTGTCACCGACCATCGCCTGGTCATGGCATTCTGCATAGCTTATGGTCTTCTCGTCAGCACGCTTGTTGGTCAGCTGCCACCACATCTCTCCCATGCTCCACTTGTCATCGCTGAGCGTCTTTATCCATTTTATCCAATTGTCAGCCACGCCCATGCTCATCCTGAAGTCAAACCCGACTCCTCCCTGGGCAAACGGCGCGGCAAGCCCTGCCATTCCGCTCACATCCTCCGCGATGGTAAAGGCATCACCATCAAGCTCATGCACAAGCATATTCGCCAATGCCAGATAGGTCACTGCATTCTCATCCACGCCTGCGTCAAAATACTGGGCATATCCGGAAAAATCCTTGCCGAGCCCATGATCCCAATACAGCATGCTCGTGACCCCGTCAAAGCGGAATCCGTCGAGATGATATTCCTCCATCCACCATTTGCAGTTGGAAAGGAGGAAATGCACAGTCTCGTCCTTGCCATAGTCAAAGCAGCGCGAGCCCCATGCAGGATGACGTCCCTGCGCCCCTCCGTAAAAATACAGGTCCTCGCGCCCGTCGAACTTGCCGAGTCCTTCGGCCTCATTGTCAACCGAATGCGAATGCACTATGTCCATCACGACAGCGATTCCGAGCCCATGGGCCTCATCCACGAGGGCCTTGAACTCCTCAGGTGTGCCGAAACGCGAGCTGAGCGCAAAGAAATTGGACACCTGATAACCGAACGAGCCGTAATAAGGATGCTCCTGAAGAGCCATTATCTGTATCGTGTCATAGCCCAGGTCAGCCACCTTTGGAAGAACATCGCGCCGGAACTCCTCAAAAGTACCGACACGTTCCTCCTCAGTGGCCATTCCGATATGGCACTCATATATGAAAGGATGTTCCCTTTTCCCGGACTTGCCGTTTTTCCACACATAAGGCTCCGGGTCCCATACCTGGGCGCAGAAAGTCTTTGTATGAGGGTCCTGGACAGCCCTGGTCACATATGCAGGCAGCCTTTCCGCCCCTCCGCCGGGCCACTCAACAAAGAGCTTGTACAAAGTCCCGTGCGACAGGAACATGCTGCCAAGGCTTATCTCCCAGTTGCCAGAGCCTACAGGCTTCAGAGCATAGGCCTCACTGCGGCGCCAGTTGTTGAACTCCCCTATCAGATACAGTTTGGTAGCATTGGGAGCCCATTCGCGGAACACCCATCCGCCGTCCTCTGTCTTGTGAAGTCCGTAATACATATGATTGTTCACGCCATGCGACAGGGAGCCGCCTACAGAAATCCTGTCCCTCGCCTCCTCTATCCTGGCTTTCCTTGCATCTATGGCATCTTTGAAGGGCATAAGCCACGAATCGGAGTCATAGAGCATCTTTTCAGCCTTTATTTCCATAATTTTCAGTGTTTCAATTGTAATCTTCCGCATCCATGGCCGCAAGTTTCTCCCTTGCCCCTCTCAAATAGGCACGGCACGCCGCTATAAGCTCCATGGAACGCTTTATGTGGTTTTCTATGTCAGAGATACCCGTATCCGGATCCTCAACCTTGGCGGCAATTGACTCAAGTTCAGCCACAGCCGCGGCATAATCAAATTCTTCTTTATTCTTTTTCATAATCGTCCCCTCCAAATTCAGAAACATCCTCAACCCTGCATCCCAGCACACCGTCACGGAACATGACCGTAACCCTGTCACCGGCCTTTCTGCCTTTGGCAGCCTTTATCACGACCCCGCGCGAATCAGCCGCAAGGACATAGCCTCGCGAAAGCAAAGCCCTCGGGTCCGCAGCAGCAATCCTCGCCCCAAGCACATCCACAGCAGACTCCATTGCCCCGATTTTCAAGGCCAGCCCACCGCGGATTCTGGACTTGAGAAGCCCTATGCCTCCCTCCATCACCGCAAGCCTGTGAGAAAAAGCCATGCGCATACGCGTCATATAGGACGACAGCCTCTCATCCTCCGCCTCATAGATACCAATGAAATAATCGGCAAGAGCCGTCGGAGTCTTGAGATACTCATGGGCAACCATATCGCACACATGATAATCCTGGTCATGCCCCACGGCCGTCAGCACCGGCAGCGGATACTGGGCTATCACCGCTGACATGTAATAGTCATCATAGCAGGCAAGATCCAGCTTGGCCCCTCCACCGCGCAATATGAGGACAGCGTCATAATCCGCCCCGCTGTCCAAGACGGCATCAAGGGCAGCCACGACAGACTCCGGACAAGAAGCGCCCTGCATCTGGGCAGGGAAAAGCTCCGTGACGAACATGAACCCGTACGGATTTTCATGAAGATGACGCATGAAGTCCCTGTATCCCGCAGCATCCGGAGCCGAAATTATGGCAAGCCTGCGCGGAAGAAGCGGAAGGGAGAGCCTTTTCTGCAAATCCGCAAGCCCCTCCTTCACAAGGCGGTCCACAGTGCGGCGGCGCTCCAGTTCCCTCTGTCCGAGGGAAAAGTCCGGGTCTATGTCATTTATTATAAGGGACAGGCCGTAAAGCTGGCTGTAATTGACCTGGATTTCAACCAGGACAGACATGCCTTCCGACAACGGAGAGCCGGTGACCGATTCGAAATAAGGAGCGAGAAACCTGTATCTTGAACTCCATATTATGGCGGAAGCCTTTGCGGCAAGACCGTTTTCGCCGCTTTGGGAAAGCTCCAGATAGCAATGGCCCCCGGAACGCGCCTTGACGGCGCTGACCTCAGCCTTCAGCCATATGCGTCCGGGGAAAAGACATTCCACCCCCTCCTTAAGTCTTGACTGAAGCTCTAAAAGGTCTATGAAGTCTCTTTCCATAAGGTTTCGGACACGTTTTGTGTTTCTTGTTTGAAGCGATACAAATTTAGCAAAATTTCCGATACATGCATCATGATTTCATGACAAATAAAAAAAATCGCTATCTTTGTCGGCTGATTTTGAGACCTCATGCATTATGAAGATCACTGAAGCGTTATTTGCCGGCAGCAGCACAAGAATATCCGAGAAGCCGAAACAGAAATTCCCTGAGTTCGCCTTCATCGGCAGATCCAATGTCGGGAAATCATCCCTGATCAACATGCTGTGCAACAACAGGAAGCTCGCAATGACTTCCAGCAAGCCAGGAAAGACGAAACTTGTGAACCATTTTCTCATAAACAGACAGTGGTATCTGGTGGACCTTCCAGGCTATGGCTACGCAAAGATGTCGGCCACAGGAAAGCAGAAGCTGGAGCAGATTATCCGCAACTACATCAACCTTTCGGAAGAGATGGTCATGCTCTTTGTCCTCATTGACTCGCGCCATGACATAGGCAAGGTTGACATGGACTTCCTTACGGAACTGGGCCAGAGCGGGATTCCTTTTGCGATAATCTTCACGAAAGGCGACAAGAATGGACCCAACGTGACCAAGGAGCAGACTGACAGGATGAAGCGCCAGATTCTCGAATTCTGGGAGGAACTTCCTCCGACCTTCATTAGCTCATCCCAGACAGGCATGGGACGAGATGAAATACTTGATTACATCGGTGACGTGCTGTCATCGCTGGAAAATGCCCAATAACAGAACCAAACCCTCACAATACGATGCACAACGAACACAAAATGAAACTTTTCGCCTGCAGGGCCTCCAAGGACTTTGCAATGAAAGTCGCCAAAGCCCTCAACCTCGACCTTGGCGAGTCTGATGTACTGACATTCAGCGACGGCGAGTTCCAGCCGTCTTTCAACGAGAGCGTCAGGGGAGCTACAGTATTTATCGTGCAGTCAACATGCCCTCCGACAGACAACCTTTTCGAGCTTCTGCTCATGGCTGATGCCGCGAAAAGAGCCTCTGCACACAGCGTAATCGCAGTAATGCCTTATTTCGGATGGGCGCGCCAGGACCGCAAGGACAAGCCGAGGGTGTCAATCGGAGCCAAGCTTGTGGCCAACATGCTTCACGCCGCAGGATGCGACAGGGTCATGACATGCGACCTGCATGCGGACCAGATACAGGGCTTCTTCGACTTCCCGGTTGACCATATATACGCAAGTACGGTATTCCTGCCGTATCTCAAGGCAAAGAACATAGAGAACCTGGCAATCGCCGCACCTGACATGGGAGGCGCCAAAAGGGCCAACGCATATGCAAGATACCTCCAGTGTCCTGTCATCATATGCCATAAGTCACGTGAGAAAGCCAATGTGGTAGGCTCAATCACGGCAATCGGAGACATCGAGGGCAAGAACGTGGTCATCGTTGATGACATCATAGACACCGCAGGAACCCTCGCAAAGGCTGCGAACGTGCTCAAGGACATGGGAGCGGCAAGCGTGCGTGCATGCGCCACACATGCTGTATTCTCAGGCCCGGCATATGAAAGGATAGCCGAGTCCGCCCTCGAGGAAGTGCTCGTGTCCGACACGATTCCGCTCAGCCAGGACCCTTCCAAGGACAAGAGCAAGATTACAGTGCTGACAATGACAGATATCTTCGCAGACATCATAAACAAGGTTTACAACTACGAGGAAATCAGCTCAAGCTTCATAAACTGACGCCAGGATGGAAATCTTCGTAGCCGCCCTCATACTTGTCGGACTCTGCGTCATCGGCCTTGGATTCAACATAATATTCAGGAAAGACGGGAAATTCCCCGAGACTGAGATAGAAAACAACAAGGAGATGCGCAAGAGGGGCATAAGATGCGCCAGAGAAGAGGAGATGAGGATATGGGGCCGCAAAAACGGCAAGGAAAACCCTTCATGCAGTGACCTTGGCTGCAGTGACTGCAGCGCAGGCTGCCATTAAACAATTATTTTATTATGAGCCTTTTAGCTATTGTGGGCAGGCCGAATGTCGGAAAGTCCACACTTTTCAACCGCCTTGTGGGAATGAGGCAGGCAATAGTGGACGAGACGGCCGGAGTTACGCGCGACAGGCACTATGGAAGGTGCGAATGGTGCGGAACCGAGTTCTCGGTCGTTGACACGGGAGGATACACCTCAAATTCGGATGACGTATTTGAGGAGGAAATCCGCAAACAGATAATGCTTGCCGTAGAAGAAGCGTCAGTCGTGCTTTTCATGGTTGAGGCCGGCACCGGAATAACGGATTACGATGAGGAAATCGCGGACATACTGCGCCGCAGCGGCAAACCGGTCGTGCTTGCCGTGAATAAGGTGGACACCGGAGACAAGATGTATGATTCATACCAGTTCTATTCACTCGGACTGGGAGAGGTCTGGAGCATTTCATCTGCGAACGGAAGCGGCACGGGAGACCTGCTGGACGAGATTGTCAGGCTTCTTCCCGAGGAGGACCCGGACAAGGACGAGCATCCGGAGCTTCCGCACTTCACCATCGTGGGCAAGCCGAATGTCGGAAAGTCATCCCTGACGAATGCGCTTCTGGGACGTGACAGGAACATTGTAACCCCTGTGGCAGGCACTACACGCGACTCCATAGCTACCCTGTACAACAAGTTCGGGCATGAGTTCATGCTTGTCGATACGGCCGGCATGAGGAAAAAGGCAAAGGTGCACGAAGACCTTGAGTTCTATTCCGTAATGAGGTCCATCAGGGCCATCGAGCATTCTGACGTCTGCATACTCATGGTTGACGCACAGACCGGAATAGAGGCTCAGGACATGAGCATCTTCAACCTTATCCAGCGCAACCGCAAGGGCTGCGTGGTCGTTGTGAACAAGTGGGATACCATTGAGAAGGACAGCAACACGATGAAAGAGTATGTCGAGGCAATCAAGTCAAGGCTCGCCCCTTTCAATGACCTTCCAATCATATTCACTTCCGTCATAAACAAGCAGAGGATAATGGATGTGCTCAATGCGGCCGCGCATGTATATGAGAACTACTCGAGGAAAATACCGACTTCGAAGCTCAATGAGGAGATGCTTCCTGAAATAGAGAATTATCCTCCTCCGGCATGGAAGGGAAAGTATATCAAGATAAAATATGCAACCCAGCTGCCGACGCGCTTCCCGTCATTCGCATTTTTCTGCAATCTTCCGCAGTACATACGCGAACCGTACAGGAGGTTCATCGAGAACAGACTGCGCGAGAAATTCGACCTTCTCGGATGTCCGGTACAGGTGTTCTTCCGCCAGAAATAGCGCGGCAGGAATACAAGAACGATCAAGGGGCGGCCTTAAGTCAATCGACTTGCGGCCGCCCCTCTTTTAACCCTTATTATTAACAACTAAACTAACTGCGTAATGACATATTGCAAAGCCTGTGCCAAAATAGCGCAAGAATCAGCGCAAATCAGTCCGGGCGCTCTATCTTGAGATGCTGTATGTTATAGGAAGAATCCTTGTATCCGACAAAAATCGTCACTATGAACATCTCGCCTCCAGCTGTAAGTGTTCCGATGGCATATTTCATATTCATCCTGCCTGTCATATGAGTGATTTCAAAGGAACGCGGAGTATATGACCTGAAAAACGACTTCATAATCTGGCAGGCCTGGTTCCGGCTCGAGTCGTTCGATGAGGAGAATATCGTTATTTCAAGATTGTCAGAAAACCATGCGGACAATTTTTCGGCATCTCCCGCCGCAATGTATTTGGCAATAGGTGTGAAGACATCATAGCCGTCTCCCTGGGCATAAGAGGACGCCGGGAAGGCCATCAGGACTGCTGCCGCAGTCCATACGGACGCTGTTCTATGTTTCATCATGACTTTTCTTGTGATTGGACCGGGGATTATTGCAAAAATCGAGCCTGAGCAGCCTTTAAGGCGTCGTCAATCAACATTCCCGCGCATCAGGGACGGTATTTTTACAGAAGTTTTTATATTTGTGCTTCGCACACATATAATGATGCGCCTCGGCATAATCAAAGTAAACTTTGCTTCTGCTCTCGGCTTTCGCTATATTTGCGTTAATTTAGAAAACGCGTCTGATGAAAATTACTTTGCTTACGGTCGGTAAGACCGACAAGGGATGGATAAGGGAAGGCCTGGACATATACCTGTCAAGGCTAAAGCATTATGTGCCTTTTCAAATGATTGAAATCCCTGAGCTAAAAAATGTCTCCGCACTCACGAAAGAACAGATAAAGACAAAGGAAGGAGAGCTGATTCTGAAAAATGCGCAGCCCTCCGATGAACTTGTGCTGCTCGACGAGAGAGGCCGGATCTATTCCTCGACGGAACTGGCCGGAATGCTGCAGGACAAGATGGCCCGCAGCGGCAGGGACCTTGTTTTCGTCATAGGCGGAGCATACGGTTTCTCGGATGAAGTTTACCGCAGGGCAGGCTCAATGCTGTCCCTTTCAAAAATGACATTTTCACACCAGATGGTCAGGGTGATATTCGCGGAGCAGATATACCGCGCCTTCACGATAATGCGCGGAGAGCCTTACCATCACGAATAAGAGGAGAAATGAAGACACGCGAACTTTTACATAAGAAACTCCCGCTTGTCGGACTCGTGCTTGCATTGTCATTCTTTGTGTTGTCCATGGCAAGCAGCAGCTCGGTAGGTGACATCGAAAAAGTGGCAGACAAGGCGTCAGCAAGGATAGAAAAGCGACTGGCCGTACTTGACGGCTACATAAGGCTGGCCATGGAAACCCCTGAAGACGAGTTCATCTTGCCGGGCGGCATTCCTGAAGACATGGTCATATACCGCTATGTGAATGATTCGCTCCAGTCCTGGAGCAACCAGTTCGGCATAATGAACGACGACATATCCTCAAAGATTTATTTCCAGAGACTCAGCGCATTCAACCGGAGGATAAGTTCACCGCTTGTGGACATCACGGGAGAATATTCGTATATGAACCTCGGGCTGAAATGGTATGTCGTGAAAGCCGTTAACGGTACGCACAATGACAAGGTGATAGCAGGCCTTGAAATCAAGAACGCCCTCATAGACGACATCAGCGGAAATGACAACGGAGTAAACAGGCGGCTAAGGCTTCCCGGGAAATATTCCGTGCTTCCTCTGAACAACAGCGGAGGCTCGGCCGTGACAATAGGCGGCGCACCCATGTTCAAGGTGCTATACGACCCGGGGCAGATGAATCCGTTCTTTGACAACTCGATGCTCAGATGGATTGCGCTCGCGCTTTTTGCAGCCGTCACGGTGCTGTTCCTCATAGGACACCGCACACTGAGGGTCTATGCGTCCGTAATAGTGACATTGACGATACTTTACGCCATGGCTTACCTGTGGGGAGAGCAGATGAACGGGACCCACTCGCTCTTCTCCCCGACCGTCTATGCCGACGGGCCGTTTTTCTTTTCGCTCGGGGCGTTGATTGTCACAAACACTTATATTACGCTGCTGTTCTTCTGCATCTATCTTGTCAAGGGCAGGCTCACGCAGCTGCAGATGAGAAACAAAAAGAGGCGCAGGCTCAAGCTGGGCATCTCAATTCTGACGGCGTCCGCATCAATAATCGCGTTGTGCGCATATATACACTTGACGCTGACCAGCCTGATTCTCAATTCCAACATTTCCCTTGAACTGTACAGATGGAGCGAGCATATCGTTTTCACCGCCATGGTGTATCTGTCTTATACCGGACTCGCTCTATGCCTGCCTCTCACTCTACAGCTCATGAGGCCAGCTATACGGGAGTTCACAGGAAAGAAACTGAATTTCCTCTCAAGGAAACCGCTGATACTCTTCTTTTTCCTGACTGCAGCTTATTTCACGATTACCTCAAGTGCCCTCGGATTCAGGAAGGAGCAGGACAGGGTGATGGTATGGGCAAACCGCCTGGCAATAGACAGAGACCTCAGCCTTGAAGTCCAGTTGCGCAACATAGAGGAGGACATCGCGTCAGACCAGCTTATTTCATCGCTTGCCGCACTGGACAATACATCGGGAATGATTCTGAACAGGGTTGCGGAATATTACCTGAACAGGATAAAGCAGTCATATGACATCAGCATAAATGTATTCCGCGACGGTGACAAGGCGGCACAGCCGTTCATGAACATTGCCCTGGAAAACGGCGAACCGATTGCGGAAGGCTCCCGCTTCTACTTCATCGACTACGGGAACGGGAACACCTGCTACATGGGACTGTTCATGTATTACAGGCACGGTACAGGCCTGACAAGGGTGTTCCTTCAGATTGAGCCTGATTCGAACAAGGAAGGAAGAGGATACTACAGGATACTCGGACATTTCGCCAAGCCGGGAGATGTGAACATTCCGCCATACTATTCATATGCCAAGTACAACAGGGGAAGGCTTGCATCATATAAGGGCACGTATCCATACCCGAACAAATATGCATTCGACTTCGGCCAGGGCGATGACTATGCCGTTTACAGGACCAAGAAGCACACTCACTTCATAAAGCGGATAAGCGATGAGGAGATGATTGTGATTTCACGCCCTCAGAGGAACATAATGACGTTCTGCGTGGCATTCTCATACCTTTTCCTCATCCTCATGCTGTTCACGATGCTGCTGACCTCCGGAAAAAAAAGGACAAAGGCCTTCAAGAACAATTATTTCAAGACTAAGATAAACACGATACTTTTCGTGTCGTCATTCCTCATCCTGGCCAGCATGACTGCGGTGAGCATCATATTCGTGTACCAGAGGAACGAGTCCAACATGTTCAGCATGATGGCATCCCGGATTACGACTGTACAGACGCTGCTGGAAAGCCGCACAAGGCACACAAGGGACTGGCAGGAGCTACTCTCGGCCGAATTTGACGCCGAACTTGACAATATCGGCAACATCATCAAGTCGGACATATCCCTGTTCACTCCGGGAGGGAAAGTGTTCCGCTCCACCACCCCTGAGGTATTTGAAAAGCATCTGATGGGAAGCCGCATCAAGGAAAAGGCGTTCTACAACATACGCAACCTAAACCAGAGATTCTATATAAACAAGGAAAAGATAGCGGACTACTCCTATTGGTCACTGTATGCCCCGCTGCTGAACGACCAGGGCGAGATAATCGCAATAATCAGCATGCCATACACAGGCAGCAGCTACGACTTCCGCAGGGAAGCACTGTTCCATGCCGCACTGCTCATCAACCTGTTCCTGCTTCTGCTGATAGTCTCACTGCTGTTCACCACACGGGAGGTAAACGCGATGTTCGCTCCTCTGCTTGAGATAGGAAGGAAAATGAACAGGACAGACATCCACAACCTCGAGTTCATCGAATACGACAGGGACGATGAGATTTCTTCGCTTGTCGATGCCTATAACCGTATGGTAAAGGATCTTGCAGACTCCACCAAACAGCTTGCACAGGCAGAGAGGGACAAGGCGTGGAGCCAGATGGCCCGCCAGGTAGCGCATGAAATCAAGAACCCTCTGACTCCTATAAAGCTGGAGATACAGCGGCTGATAAGGCTCAAGCAGAACAACAACCCTAAATGGGAGGAGAAGTTCGACAAGGTGGCATCGGTAATCCTTGAGCACATCGACATTTTGAGTGACACTGCCAACGAGTTCTCCACCTTCGCAAAGCTCTACAATGAGGCTCCGGTACTGCTTGACCTTGACAAGATACTCAAGGACCAGCTGGTCATCTTCGACAATAAGGAAAATATCAGGATTTCCTACATAGGTATGGAACACGCATATGCCATGGCACCTAAGCCGCAGCTCATACGCGTGTTCGTCAACCTGATAACAAACGCCATCCAGGCAGTAGAAATCCAGCAGAAGGAATCTGCCGGGGATGAGGGGGAAACTGCGGCCGGACATGTCCTGATTTGCCTGAGGAACAGCACCAGGGACGGATATTACGACATTGTGTTCGACGACAGCGGCCCTGGAGTCAAAGAGGAGAATCTCGGCAAGCTCTTCACGCCGAACTTCACGACCAAGACGAGCGGTACCGGACTCGGCCTCGCAATATGCCACAACATAATTGAAAAGTGCGAGGGCGAAATCCGGTACCAGAAATCATTTGCTCTTGGCGGGGCCAGTTTCGTGGTAACTATACCGAAACACTCCGGCCAGATAGGCTAAAGGACGTAGCTTCTTACATCCGAAGCAGTGATGCGGTCTCCAGAAAGGATGAGCAGACGCTCTACCACATTGCGCAGCTCCCTGATGTTTCCTGTCCAGTTCTTGTCAACCAGAAGCTGCATGGCATCCGCGTCCACAGGGCGCTGGGCCATGCCGGTTTCGTTGCATATCTGGCCGATGAAATACTCGACAAGAAGAGGAATGTCCCCCTTGCGGTCATCCAGAGACGGCATATTGATGACAATCACGCTAAGACGGTGGTAAAGGTCCTCCCTGAAGTTGCCTTTCAGGATTTCCTCCTTGAGATTCTTGTTTGTTGCGGCAAGCACCCTCACGTCAACTGTGATGTCCTTGTCGCTTCCCACACGCGAGAGTTTCCTCTCCTGAAGCACACGCAGCACTTTTGCCTGGGCGGCAAGTGACATGTCTCCGATTTCGTCAAGGAAGAGCGTTCCCTTGTCAGCCTGCTCGAATTTGCCCTTGTGCTGCTTGATTGCGGACGTGAAGGCTCCTTTCTCATGGCCGAACAGTTCGCTTTCAATCAGTTCTGAAGGTATGGCGGCACAGTTGACCTCCACATATGGCATGGATGAGCGGCTGCTCTTCTGGTGAAGACTGCGGGCCACGAGTTCCTTTCCGGTACCGTTGGAGCCGATTATGAGAACCCTGGCATCTGTCGGAGCCACCTTGTCAATCATTTCCTTCACATGGGCGATAGGGACTGACTCGCCGACCATCTGCTGGCCATATACCTTTTTCTTCAGGATTTTAGTTTCCCTGACCAGGGAGACTTTCTCAGTCGCATTCTTTATTGTAATGAAAATGCGGTTCAGGTCAAGAGGTTTCTGAATGAAGTCGAAAGCTCCCCTCTTGATACATTCCACGGCCGTATCAATGTCACCGTGCCCGGAAATCATTATGACTGCGGAGTCGATTCCCATTTCAGTCAATTTGTCGAGAACTTCCATGCCGTCCATCTCCGGCATCTTGATGTCACAGAAAATCACGCGGTATTTTTCCTTCTCCACCATCTCGCAGCCCTGTACACCGTTTTCCGCGACATCCACATCATAGCCTTCGTCCGCCAGTATCTCCTTCAGAGAATTTCTGATGGACCTCTCATCATCAATAACAAGAATTTTCATATTGTCCAAAAGTTTATGTTCTTAACAAAATTCGGCAAATATAGTGAAAGTTGAGTGCAGAGGAAAAATTTATTTTCACTCTGCAGAGACGCAAACGCATATATGCGCGAAGCGCAAATATAGCCAAAGCGGAGAGCAAAACGTCAAGCTTGCTTGTAAAGTTTTGCCGAAGCCAAGGCATATATATGTGTGCCCGGGACAAACATCGACATTTTTGGGAGTTTACACAATATTTTATAATTTTGCGGAGTTACTTCAAAAACGTTTTGTGTACCAGACCTGAATATGCGCATACCCGACATAATCATAGCCGTTGACGGCTACTCTTCCACAGGGAAGAGCTCCTTTGCAAAAATCATAGCAAACGAATTTTCTTTTCTTTATCTTGACTCCGGAGCGCTCTACAGAGGCGTCACCCTGTTCGCCATAGAGAACGGCTACATTGACGCGGACGGAAGCATTGACGTCCCCGGACTTGACAAGGCCCTTGATGGACTTGACCTGCATTTCGGAGAAAAAGGCACATATATAGGAGACAGGTGCATAGAGAGGGAAATCAGGTCCCTTGCCGTGGCAGACAAGGTAAGCCCGATAGCTACTGTTCCTCAGGTGAGGGAGTTCGTTGACAAAAAGCTCAGGGAGTTCGGAAGGCTAAAGCGCGTGGTAATGGACGGACGTGACATCGGAACCACAGTGTTCCCGGATGCGGAGCTAAAGATATTCATGACTGCCGACCCTATGGTAAGGGCGCGCAGAAGGGCTGACGAGATGCATTCCAAGGGTGAAGAAGCCGACTTAAACGACGTGCTGAAAAACCTTCAGGAGCGTGACTGGATAGATTCACACAGGGAGACCTCACCTCTGGCCAAGGCAGAAGATGCGGTTGTGCTTGACAATTCAGACATGACCATGGAAGACCAGATGAAGTGGCTGAGAAACATCATAGCGGAGCGTTTCTGCTGCGCATAACATTCTCCTGAGATGAGCATTACAGTAGATATCGACAAGAATTCCGGCTTCTGCGCCGGAGTGATAAGGGCAATAGGAAAAGCCGAGGAGTTCCTCAAGGACGGCAAAAGGGAAGACGGGCAGCAGAAGCGTCTTTATTCGCTGGGGGCAATCGTGCACAATGATGCGGAACTGGCAAGGCTTGTCAATGAGGGCCTTGTGACGATTGACAAGGAAGACCTCGGGGAAATGGTTGACGCAAGCGGAGAGGTGCTCCTTATAAGGGCGCACGGCGAACCGCCACAGACATACCGCCTGGCGGAAAAGCTCGGATTCAATGTGATAGACTGCACCTGCCCTGTCGTGCTGCAGCTTCAGAAGAGCATCAAGGACGCCTATAATTCACAGAAAGAGGCCGGCAAAGGTCAGATTCTCATATTCGGCAAGATAGGACATGCGGAAGTGCTCGGACTTATCGGGCAGACAGACGGCATGGCAACAGTGGTCGAAGACCTCGCCATGCTGGAAAAGGCGGTCGAAGACGGCACCATAAGCCTCGGCGTGCCTACTGAAGTGTTCAGCCAGACGACAAAGAGCCCGGCAGAATATTCGAGACTGTGCTCAAGGCTCGAGGAGCTGATGGCCGGATACTGCGAGCTTTCTGTCGAGAGGTTCAAAGGTACACGCATGCTGGTGGTGCATGACACAATCTGCTCGCAGGTGGCCACAAGGCATGAAAGGCTTTCGAAGTTCGCTCTCGAGCATGACCTCATCATTTTCGTGTCAGGCAAGGCAAGTTCAAACGGAAAAGTGCTCTGCGACCTGTGCAAATCCCTGAATATAAGGACATACCATATTGATTCAGTCGATGACATAAAGCGCGAATGGTTCCGTGCAGACGACAAGGTAGGAATCTGCGGAGCCACTTCCACGCCTAAGTGGCTGCTGGAGGATGTGGCGGAACATGTGCTCAGTCTCAACAAGTTCGCTCAGGACTGGGAGCAGACCTACAATGTCTGATAATCAGTATTTTTTTTGGTCGGATAGCTACATTTTTCTATTTTTGCAGCCGGATTTTCAGAATTATCAATAAAAACATATACTTTTTATGGCAACAACAGCTGACTTCAAGAACGGACTTTACCTCAATTTCAACGGCAAGCCATGCTCAATCGTATGGTTCCAGCACGTGAAGCCTGGCAAGGGTCCAGCTTTCGTAAAGACAAAGCTCCGTAACCTCGAGAACGGACGCATACTTGAGAACACATTCACTGCAGGTGCAAAAATCGAGACCATCAATGTCGAGAGAAGGCCTTACCAGTTCCTCTACAAGGACGAGGACGGCTTCAACTTCATGCACGAGGAGACTTTCGAGCAGATTCACCTTGACACTGACCTCGTTGACAATGCAGACCTCATGAAAGAGGGCCAGCATGTGGAAATGATGTTCCTCGCTGATGAGGAGCGCTGTCTCACTTGCGAGCTTCCTACATATGTCGAGCTTGAGGTGACTTACAGCGAGCCTGCAGTCAAGGGTGACACCGCATCAACAAATGCTCTCAAGGAAGTCACCCTCGAGACAGGCGCAACCATCATGGCTCCTCTTTTCATCAACCAGGGAGAGAAGATCCGTGTCAACACGACTGACCGTTCATATGGCGAGCGCGTGAAATAATCCGCAGACGGATACAAGCGAAATAGGGTGGGCAAAGTAAACTTTTGCTCACCCTATTTTTCTTTGAAAAACTGCCCTTCTTAGCACCCCAAAAAACTAAGTTTTCGTCCTCTTTTCTCTTTACGTAGCTTGCATCGCGCCCTTAGGCTCACCAGGGCAATGGAACAAATTGGCCGGCAGGTCTATTTGGCATTGAATCAATGCATTTATCAAAAACGGTTTAAGAATCGGCCCAAATTTTTACCGAATGCTCCCAAAAAGAAAAACGGTAAAAAAATCGCACGATATTTTTACCGTTTTCCAAATTTTCCATTGCAGCTTGCCACAGCATTCAAGCAAATGGTAATCCCTTATTATTGTTCCTTGCTGCTTTTGAGTGAGGCCAGGGCATCGTGCTCGGCCTGAGTGTTGAGCCTCTGCGGTCCGCCTGATTCGGCACGCAGGAAAGCGTCAGAGCGCTTGAGCACAAAATTGGAGCCGAGATATTTAGTGCGCACCTCATCATCGGCTGCCAATGCCTCCGGAGTGCCGCTCTGCAGAATGGAGCCTTCGTAGAGAAGATATGCACGGTCAATGATGGCAAGCGTCTCACCCACATTATGGTCTGTGATGATGACTCCGATATTCTTGTATTTCAGTTTTGCGATTATATACTGGATATCCTCCACAGCAATCGGGTCCACACCTGCGAAAGGCTCGTCAAGCAGGATGAACTTCGGGTCGATTGCCAAGGCCCTGGCAATCTCGCAGCGGCGGCGCTCTCCTCCGGAAAGCTGTATTCCCTTGCTCTTGCGCACCTTATGGAGGTTGAACTCGTCGAGAAGTGACTCCAGACGGTCCTTCCTTTCCGCTTTGGAGAACTGCTTGGACATCTCCATTACGGACATTATGTTGTCCTCCACACTCATGTGACGGAACACAGAGGCTTCCTGTGCAAGATATCCCACGCCTTTCTGAGCGCGCTTGAACATGGGAAGCTTGGTTATTTCCTCATCATCCAGGAAGATTTTGCCGGCATTCGGAACGATAAGGCCCGTTATCATATAGAAGCTCGTGGTCTTTCCCGCACCGTTAGGACCGAGAAAGCCGACAATCTCGCCTTGCTCCACTTCCATGGAAACGCCCTTCACGACTGTGCGCGGGCCATATTTCTTTACTAAGTTTTCGCAACGAAGTTTCATTTCTCACGTTTGTTTTGTGCCTTTGCACGTTTATTTGATGTCAAGCCCGAAATCCTTTACAAGATTCTTCACCTCGTCATTTTCCGACATAAGTTCCTTGGCCTTTTCGCTCGGCATGTATATTTTCTTATGCTCTACGGTATCCTGCGTGACGCTTACCCTGAGATATACTTTCATAGAGCCGACTATCTTGCGGTAGCTGCCCTCAAGGTCATGAAGGAGCTTTGACTCTACCCATTCTTTCTGCGCCTCATTTACGACACGGAAAATCACTGTCTTGGCCGAGTCGGAAGGCTCAATTGTAAGGGTGGTGGTCGTAAGCATGCTCGCCAGGCGAGGCTTGTCTTCATATTGCCTTGCAAGCTCGGGCCACTTTTCAATCAGCAGTTCATCCTCAGGAAGAGGAGTGTCCTCAGCTGCTGCAGCGGCAACTTCCGGAGCTGCCTCCATCATGGATTTGAGCGAAAGGGAGGCGGCTGGGCGGGCGCTGCGCGCACGCCGGTCCCTTGCAGGGACCTGTCCTTCGGGAACCGAAGGAGCCGCCGCGGCATGCTGGCTTTGATGTATGACTTCTGAAGCAGCAGGTACCTCTGACTGTTTCTCCACAGGAGCCGGTGAATTGGCAGGCTGGACGGCTGACGGCTGAGCCGGTGCACCCTGCTCTGAAACTTGCCGGACAGTTGTCTGTTGAACTACAGTTTGCTGAGATGCTGTTTGCTGAGCCGGTACAGATTGAACCATTGAAGGCTGCACTGCAGGCTGTTGTGCCTGGGCAGGCCGTGATGCTGCCTGCTGAACGGATGTCTGCTGAACAGCTGCCGGTTGAGCGGCGACTGGTTGAACGGCAACGGGTTGGGCAGCAGCCTGGACTCCGGCCTGACGGTTCATAAGGAAACTGAGCCTCATCAGCGAGAACTCTATATGCAGGCGGGGATTCACGCTTGCACGGTATCCCGATTCACATTGCGCAGTGATGCCCAAAGCCTCATAGAGGAACTGCAAAGGACACCTTGACGCCTGTTCCATATACTTTTTCTTAAGAGACTCAGGCAATTCAAGAAGAGCCTCAAGCCCTCCGCTCTTGCTGACAAGCAAATCCCTGAGATGTGACGAAAGGGCCGCCACGAAATGCAGGGCATTGAAACCTTTAGCAAGAATCCCGTCAAAAGTCATGAGCGCGGAAGACCAGTCACCCGCCAGGAACGCATCAACCAGCGAAAAGCTGTACTCATAATCAAGCACATTAAGATTCCGAAGCACATCCTCATACTTCACATCCGTTCCGCAGAACGCCACCGTCTGGTCAAAAATCGTGAGCGCGTCCCTCATCGCCCCGTCCGCCTTATGCGCAATCACATGAAGCGACTCGTCATCAATGGTCACCCCTTCCCCGGAGGCCACCATCCTGAGATTCCTGACTATGTTCTCCACAGTTATCCTGTTGAAATCATATGTCTGGCACCTCGAAAGAATCGTAGGAAGAATCTTGTGCTTCTCTGTCGTGGCAAGAATGAAGATGGCATGGGCAGGCGGCTCCTCAAGTGTTTTCAGAAATGCGTTGAAAGCCGACTGAGAGAGCATGTGGACCTCATCAATGATATAAACGCTGTATCTGCCCACCTGCGGAGGTATGCGTACCTGGTCCATAAGGGCCTTGATGTCATCCACGCCATTGTTCGAGGCCGCGTCCAGCTCATGTATGCAATATGAGCGCCCTTCTGCGAAAGAGAGGCAGGATTCACACTTTCCGCACGGTTCCATATTCTCCGTAGGGTCGGAGCAGTTTATCATTTTTGCGAAAATGCGGGCCGTGGTAGTCTTTCCGACTCCGCGCGGACCGCAGAAAAGGTAGGCATGCGCAAGCTGGCCCCTGAGGATGGAATTCTTCAGGGTCTGCGCTATATTGTCCTGGCCAATCAGTGTTCCGAAAGAGTCTGGCCTGTATTTTCTTGCAGATACTATATACTGGGACATACTTGTTCTTTAGTCATAACCGGCATATATACTTAAAAGCCCATAGCAGAACGTAAGAACTTTTGCCAAGGCACAAACGTACATATGTGCGAAGTACAAATATAGCACTAATTTTGTAACTTTGCGCCCGTTTGCACATATACCAATACTTATTAAACAGAATCCTGACATGAAAAGAATCCTGATACTTCTTGCATCATTGGCATTTCCGCTGATAGCCGGCGCACAGGCACAAATCAACACGAAAAAAATCAAGATAAGCGACTTCACGGGGAAAGTCACCAAAGTCGTCCTCACCGGCAACGCATTCTACGACAGTTCACTCAAAGACGAGATAGCATCAAGATGGCGCATTTCCCCATATGAGTTCTGTACAACCGAAGAATTCAACTCACTTAAGGAAAACGGCGAATATTACTTTCTCATAACGGCAAGCGGAAGATTCAGGAAAGAAGACACTCCCGGCATCATGTTCCTTACCCTTGTCAAGGGAGGGCCTAAGGCAGCCTTAGGAATAGATGAGATGCTCGAAGTGGTGTCAATGCCGCTGTGCCCGGCCGAAAATCCTTCGGGACGCGAGCTTGTTTTCCTTCCAGCATTCATAGACATCATCCAGCAATATACCCTGGACTCAATGGAGAGGGACCTAAGCGGATATACCGGACTGAGCAACTACACGCTCAACATGCCCAAATCGGGAGGCATGGACATAATATTCGCGGAAGAAGACCTCAATTCCGGAATAACACGCACATTCAGGGACACGCATTTTGACTCGTCCATATCAGTGACCGATGAAGACAGCGCTGACGAGTATATGATTGAGAATGAGCCGAATGTTCTCGTGAGCTATACCGTAGCGCCGGATTGCCCGCAACCGGGTTCCTATTGCTACAAAATGCTCATAAACACTTCCACCCATGAAATATATTACTACCGCAGGCACCGGATTGGCAAGAAGACGGGACCGGGCTTCCTCCCGGAGGACCTCAAGAGAATAATCTCCTATAGGGGACATTAATAACTGCGAATGAGAATATAATGATAAGCGGCAAAGCAGATTGCGGAATGCAGTATGCCGTAAAGAGGAGCAATTCGTCCGTAGGATATTGCGCATTGAGCATCAAATGCGGCACAAGGGACGAGGAGGGTTTCCACAACGGGACTGCACATTTCATAGAACATACGATATTCAAAGGCACGGAACGCAGGAGCGCTTCAGTGATAAACGGTTACCTCGACAGGCTTGGCGGGGAGCTAAACGCATATACGACAAAGGAAGAGATTGTATTTCATGCCACCGTGCTGAAAGAAGACCTCGGAAAGGCCGCCTCACTCCTGTTCGAGCTGGCCACGGAGCCGACATTCCCCGAACATGAGATACAGACGGAGAAAGGTGTCGTGATAGACGAGATAAACTCGTACAAGGACACCCCGTCCGAAGACATCTATGACAGATTCGAGGAGATGCTTTTCAAGGGGCATCCGCTCGGGGGAAACATACTCGGGACTGCCGCCTCGGTCAGAAAAATGACACGTGACGAGCTGCTCCGGTTCGTGAGGGAGAAATTCCGTCCGGAAAAGATGGCATTTACTGTGGTCGCAGACATAGAGGAGAGCAAAATGGAGAAAGCGGCCGTCAGGCTTGCGGAGAAATATTTCGGAAAGAACGGCAGCGGCGACATGGAAGAAAGCGGTTCAGGCAAAGCCTGCGGCACATACATGGCTCCGGCAGCGGAACCGTTTGACAAGACCGTAAACAAAAGAAGCCATCAGGCCAATTGCGTCATAGGAGGGCTGGCCCCGTCGCTGTATCAGGAACGGGAAAGGCTTGCGGCTGTGCTTCTGTGCAATATACTCGGAGGGCCGGCAAGCAACTCCCTGCTGAACTCGGTCTTACGGGAAAAGAACGGATGGGTGTATGGAGTGGAATGCTCATACACACAATATGCGGACACCGGAATAGCCGCAATATGCCTCGGATGCGACAGGGACAATCTGGACAAATGCCTGAAAGCCATAGGAAAAGTGCTGGACAAGCTGCGCAGCGGGACACTGTCAGAGCGCAAACTGAAAGCCGCAAAGAAACAGTTGCTCGGCCAGCTTGCCATAAGCTCGGACAACGGCGAAACACAATGTCTGTCAATGGGCAAAGGGCTTCTGTCCTACGGCAAGATAACAGGGCCGCAGCAGACGCTCCGCATGGTGGAGGCCATCACAGCAGAGGATGTACGGGAAATGGCATGTAAAATTTTCTCTCCGGACAAGCTGTCCAGACTGATTTATCTTTAAGCGAAATGGAAAATATCTACAACTATATAAAGGAGCATGCGATCCCTCAGTCTGATGCTCTCTCATGGGTCGAGAAACAGACACATCTGAGGACAAATCATGCAAGGATGTTGTCCGGGGCAGTACAGGGACAATTCATGCGTATGCTTGTGCAGATGACAAAGGCAGAGAGGATTCTGGAATTGGGAACTTTCACCGGATACTCGGCCATATGCATGGCTTCTGCCCTTGATGCGAACGGGCATCTGGACACTTTGGAGCTTAATGACGAACTTGAGGACCTCATACTTGAGGGCTTCGGCAGAGCAGGGCTTTCGGACAGGATAACCCTGCATATCGGAGACTGCAAGGAGACCCTCAAACGGATGCTGTCTGAAATGAGAGACAGCGACAACGGGAACTGTGACCCTGACAAGCAATATGACATCGTATATATGGATGCCAATAAGCGTGAGTACTGCGAGTATTATGAGCTTGTCTTTGACATGGTGCGCCCGGGAGGTCTCATCCTTGCTGACAATGTGCTGTGGGACGGGAAAGTGTGCCAGGACCCGCTTCCGCAGGACAAGCAGACTCTCGGAATCGCACGTTTCAATGACATGATAAGAGACGACCGCCGCGTGGAGTCCGTGATAATCCCCCTTCGCGACGGCCTCAACATTATCCGTAAGAAATAGAATCTCAGTCGGTTTCTATGGTTTCCATTATCACGAACTCAGTCTCAAAGCCGTTTTCAATTTCACGGATATCCGATAGTGCATGCAAATCCAATATAGATATTATGACATGGTTGTGATACGGTGAAGACAGCATCAGCGAGTCACAATGGAAAAAATATATTTTATCTTCTTCGAAAGTCAAAGCCGGAAGTACAATCATCGTCCAATACCCATAGCTACTGTCAGGTGCCAGGCTTATGCTTTGCTGATTCTGCCATTTATATGAAGTGATTTCTACCGGCACGTCAAGACTGTTCGTAACGATAAACCTGCTGTATGGATTCACAACTGGCCATCCGTCAAGGATTTCTGGTTTCTCACAAGAAACCAGTGAAGACAATGCCAATACGAATAATAAAATACTTCTTTTCATACTTTACAATCTGCTCTTTTCCATGTTTTCCGTTATCACGAACTCCTTCTCAAAGCCGTTTTCAATTTCACGGATATCCGATAGTGCATGCAAATCCAATATAGATATTATGACATGGTTGTGATACGGTGAAGACAGCATCAGCGAGTCACAATGGAAAAAATATATTTTATCTTCTTCGAAAGTCAAAGCCGGAAGTACAATCATCGTCCAATACCCATAGCTACTGTCAGGTGCCAGGCTTATGCTTTGCTGATTCTGCCATTTATATGAAGTGATTTCTACCGGCACGTCAAGACTGTTCGTAACGATAAACCTGCTGTATGGATTCACAACTGGCCATCCGTCAAGGATTTCTGGTTTCTCACAAGAAACCAGTGAAGATAATGCCAGTACGAATAATAAAATACTTCTTTTCATCGTTGTCCGTTTAATATTTCATCCAATAGGTAAAGCTCTCCGATATGGCCTGCTGCTGCCCCTCAGCCTTTGGCGAAGACAGCACACGGCTCTGAAATTCGTTCCACGAAGTACTGCTTCTCACCATCTCTTCTAATTCAGGAGCCGTAAAGCCTGTAACTTTATCATAATAGCCTAATTCCGCACTACCTTGGTTCTGCAAGTATTCTCCATTAATCCAAGTCGCACTATAAACCGAGTACTTGTATCCATAGCCATCAATCAAATCCTGTATAATACCAGTATATGATTGACGAGTATAGTCAGGAATATATGACTGGTATTCATTTTTAGACAGGAACCATTCCACTCCCATCGCAAAAGATTCGACGAGTTCCGTCGATGTCTCATCAAATTTTGAGTTAGAACGCCAATGTGACGCATGTGCTAATTCATGAATCATAGTAGCATGAATAAGCCAAGTGGGACGCTCAGAATTATTAGACCGCAATTTATAAATTTTCACTATTGGTCTATCTGGAAATATCCAATTGTCTTTAACATAATGACTACCTGCAACATTGCCATTAGAACTATTCTGTGCCTGAATAACAAGCCTATACGATTTGTCACTCCTCATAGGAGGGCGGCGCAACCCATAAATATTTCCATAATAATAAACAATGGCCGCACGGCTGATATTGGCATAAAAACAAGACTCGCTGTCAGCATATGACTTGTCCAGGCTACCCTTATAGTTACTATATTTATAAATCACCTCTGTCTTTGTACCATTCTCACGAATTTCAAAATCAGTGCGGCTGAAATGTATTTCATATGTAAAAGCATATCTGAATGAATCCGATGACACAAAATATCCATTTCTGTCACAATGCGTATAAGAACTATGAGTCGCACGTGCTGTTTTTATGCTCAACCCCTCAACTCCACGATAAGTTCCAGAGTCTTTATCATAAAAAACGACTCGTCCTGAAGGAGTAACTTTCCCTGCCTTTGTTTCCATAACTTTCTCCAATGGCTGCCCGCAGAGTTCGTAAGCTTTCTCTTCTATAGCTGCATTCAAAAATTCCGGAAATTGTTCTGAGGATTTAGTTCCTGTTTCCGGAGACCAAATATCATACAATATATCATAAGGACATTTGATCGCCGACAAGTCATATTCGACCGGAACATAGGCCCACTGATAAGGGAATTCTCCCGTCATAAACCTCTGATCCGGCACAACGAATCCATCAGAAACCTCGTAATCAAGAGGATAAGAAAACAGGTCTATATCATCAGTTGCTTTTATACAGCAAAACTCATCATCATTGCCAGGCTTGAAAGCCACATAATGGTGAGTCGCCACGATATCCTCCGCACTATACCCTGCTCTTGTTTTATAGTCCAATTGTGAAAATGCATCTTTTACTATATCCAAAGACAAAGGGTTAGGAATCTGTTCACCTACTATAGCATAGGTAAGCTCAGCTGATGAGATCTCATAAAAAGAAGCGGACTCAGGACAAGAGAGTTCCATTGAATCCTTATTGTCGCAGGAAGCGAATAAAGACAACCCGACCAAAAGGATTGTACATTTAAATATCACATATAAGTTTTTCATAATCACAGATTAAGTATTATGCAAATGTAACATTTAAATCATTATTTGCAAGGAATAATGAAACACTTATACACGACGGCTTCAAAATTTCGCTTTCAATATGCCGCAAAAACCGTTTTACTGGCGGGTGATGCGGGCGCCGAGGGCGTTCAGGCGGAGGTCTATGTCTTCGTAGCCGCGATCTATCTGCTCTATATTGCTGATTACGCTTGTGCCTTTGGCGGACATGGCGGCAATCAGCATGGCGATTCCGGCACGGATGTCCGGAGAGGTCATGTTGCCGGCACGCAGGCTGTAATGGTGGTCATGGCCTATCACCACGGCCCTGTGAGGGTCGCACAAGATAATCTGCGCTCCCATGTCAATCAGCTTATCGACAAAGAAAAGGCGGCTCTCGAACATCTTCTGGTGAATCAGGACACTGCCCTTGCACTGGATGGCCATCACAAGCATCACGCTCAGAAGGTCAGGGGTGAGTCCAGGCCACGGAGCATCCGCAAGCGTCATTATAGACCCGTCCATAAACGAATCAATCACATAGCTTTCCTGCTCCGGCACATATATGTCATCCCCGCGCTGCTCCAGCTGCACCCCAAGACGGCGGAAACATTCCGGAATAATGCCGAGATTCTCATAAGAGACATCCTTTATGGTTATCGCACTCTTGTTCATGGCAGCCATGCCTATGAAAGACCCGACCTCAATCATATCAGGAAGGATAACATGTTCCGCACCGTGCAAGCTCTTAACGCCGCGTATCTTCAGAAGATTCGAGCCTATGCCTTCAATCTGCGCCCCCATGGCAACAAGCAGCCTCGCAAGCTGCTGCACATACGGCTCACAGGCCGCGTTGTAAATCGTAGTCTCCCCTTCCGCAAGCACAGAAGCCATGAGAATATTCGCAGTACCCGTCACCGACGCCTCATCCAGAAGCATATACTGCCCCTTCAGATGACGCCCCTGGGGGACATGCAGGAAAAACGCCTTCCTTGACGGGTCATAGTCATGTTCCGCACCGAGCTTCATCATTCCCTGGATATGCGTATCGACCCTGCGGCGTCCGATCTTGTCACCTCCCGGCTTCGGGAAATATGCCTGTCCGAAACGCGCAAGAAGAGGTCCGACAACCATTACGGAACCGCGCAACTTGGCACACTTGGCAACAAAGTCCGCGCTTGAGACATACTCCCTGTCAATATTGTCAGCCTTGAAAACATATACGCCCTTGTCAAGCCTTGTGACGGAAACACCCATGCCCTCAAGCAGGAGAATAAGATTCTTTATGTCAAGAATCTCCGGAATATTGGAGATTTTAACCTCTTCCGACGTGAGAAGCACAGCACTTATCACCTGCAGCGCCTCATTCTTTGCCCCTTGCGGACGGATTACTCCACTGAGCTTATGCCCGCCCTCTACTACGAATGAACTCATATATCGTTTTATCTTACAAACTACTTGTTTCGGCCGGGAGCTGCAAGGCATCAGGCCTAAATGCAAAAATAAGAAACTTTTCATTAAAAACCTATCGCAACATCGCTTTCAGATGACTGCACGCGCCATATCCAGCCTGACATATTTTTATTTGGATTTCTATCTGATTTTTCTTAACTTACCGGATATTTGACATCTTATGAAAATTTCAAGAAAACTTATAATCATCATTGCCGTCATCGGAATTTCAGGGCTCGCACAATGCTGTGCCCCACATCCGCAAACTTGCACGGATGAATTTCCGGCACGATGGATATTCATGGAAAGGAACACTACTCTTTATGCCGGCAACTGGACGGCTGACAGACATTTCATCAACACAATGAACGGCTCTCCTGCACAAATCACAGCAGTCAGGGACAAAAGCCGGGAAACAATACCTTTTTATTATGAAGATGTCAACGGAAGCCCGTTTGTCGGCACGCTCTGCGAAAATGACTTTCTGCTTTTCAGCGTTCCGGTAAAAAACTTGGGGAAAGGCAGCAACATAGAAATTGAAGCTGTGCTTATCAGCAGTTCAGATTCTCCCAAATACTTCATTATTGAATATCTGGAAGCCGGAAAATGGAAAAGTATTCCGGAAAATCTAAGGCCCATCCCTGAGAAGCCATATCTTAAATACTCTTTCGCATGCTCTGGAATAGCCAAAGGTGCAAATCATGAATACACAAGTGTCTATCAGACATTCAGGCTTGGAAGAAAAATAAACGGCGGCTCACTTAAAATCCGGTTCAGAGCCACGGGTGGCATTACATGCAGCGGAAGACCGCAGGACCCTCACTCACCTGATGGAGCCATCGGATTAGCCGGACACGGTTTCAATGGAGCCTACATCCAGAACTACGGTCTGTCTGTCCCGGCAGACACGACGCGCATCCTGTGCATCGGCAATTCTTTCACATACTTCTCCAATGCCCCGTCCATGCTCAAAGAAATCGCATGGAGCCAGGGACATTATTTCAACATAAGAGCCCATCTTAAAGGAGGACAGACTTTAGGACAGCACAGAGGGCTGACACTTACCGCAAATGAAATATCATACGGCAACTATGACATCGCCATTCTTCAGGACCAGAGCCAGAATCCCGCAAGATATGCCGCTGAACCTGAGAAATACGGTAATGTGCCGCTTGATTATCTGGCACTTTCAGACATGGTGCTTGAATATTCACCCGAATGCAGGATAATCCTGGAGCAGACATGGGCATATCCGGCACAAGAATCCGGCGGCTTTGGGGATTACATGACATTTACCGGCCTTCTCGACGAAGGCACGCATTACATGGCCGGCCAAAACGGAGGTGAAGTTTCTCCTATAGGCAAGGCCTTTGAGATTGTCTTCAATGAGAACAGAGGAATCAGACTGTACGACACCGACAACAAACATCAGTCGCATTACGGGACATATCTCAAGGCTTGTGTCAATTACATCATGATAACGGGACAGACATTCAACGGCACACCTGCCGACTGCGGCCTTGAACCGGAAAAAGCGGCATATTTGAGAAAGGTAGCGGAAACGGTCGTTTTCAATTGAGAATGAACTATGAAAAAAGCGCTTGATATCCATTGGCTTATAATCATATTCGCATTCCTGCATGTACTTGCCACGTGGCTATGCATAAGAGCGGGCATTGACAGAACATATTTTCTGACAATCATATCTTTGGCTATGGCTTCAATCATATGCATCAGGGAAAGGCTTTCTTTAAACGTCACGGCAATCTGCATAATCCTTACCAATATTCTGGGCATTATCCTCGGGAAGGAAATAGGAAACATACTGAGTGCCGTCGGTATGGCATCACCATGGAGAGGGATGGCATCCACCATGCTGACTACAGGCATAATCGGATATGGGCTTGTGCTGTTTGCGGAAAAAATACCCAAAGGCACCACCGATTATGATAGTCTGAAAGAAAAGCACATGGCATATCTGACGGCTGCTGCATTTGCTATTTTATTGGCAAGAATCTTCTTCGAGAGCTATCTGATTCATAATTTCCTCCAAGACCACAACATACGGGAGACCATCTCCGTATTCCTGTCACACCCCATGACGCTTATGATAATGACAGTCATTACAATAGCATTCATAAAAAGCTGCAGGAACGGCAGGCTTCAGCACAACATAATAAAACACTTGATATTGCTTCTGATATGCGGCCCTGCCATGGCAGGGCTGATGATGAAGTTCATTGCCAATGAGGGTAAGTGCATAGGCCTTACAGACAATTTCATCGGAATGACCACTGTAGCTGTCATAATCGAGATTGCCATATATTCTTTAGTATTCCTCATAAATTACCTGTTCGAGACGCGACGGGACGCCATGGAGGAAAAAATCAAAGCAAACCAGGCAAAGGCACAATACATAAGTCTCAAGCGTCAGGTCAGTCCGCATTTCCTGTTCAACAACCTCAACATTTTGGACTGCATGGTTGCAGAAGAGAAAAATACGGATGCAAGAACATTCATCAGTCACCTCACCGAACTGTACCGGCATATGCTGAAATATGAAAACGAATCTCTAATTACTTTGAAAGAAGAAATGTCTTACGTGGCAAACTACATGGAATTGCTGAAAGTAAGATTCCCTAAAGGCCTGGAGATTACATATGACATACCGGAGAAAGACATGCAGCGCTTTGTGGTGACATACTCAGTACAGCTCCTTGTGGAGAATGCGGTCAAACATAACGCGACACCGGCAAAAAATCCCCTCATCATCAATGTATCCTCAGACAGTTGTTTCATAACAATAAGGAACAACCTCATTCCAAGGCTATCCCCTCTTGAGTCTACAGGACATGGGCTGGAATATGTGAGACAAAGCTATCTGGACAACTGCGAAAAGAAGATTCATATAGAAAAAAACGACAGTCATTATTCCGTTTCAATTCCGCTTTTATGAATGACACTGCAATCAAGACTATGATAATTGAAGATGAAGCCATGGCAAGGGACTTCCTCGCAAAGACCATCAAAGACATCTTTCCCGAGATAGAAATTGTCGCCATGACGGAAAGTGTACAAGACAGCATTGCCTGGCTAAATGCCCCCGGGAACGCAGCAGACATAATATTCATGGATGTCATGCTGATTGACGGCAGTTGTTTTGAGATATTCCGCAACACGGAAATCAATTCCCATGTGATAATCACTACGGCATTTGACAGATACGCGTTGAAGGCTTTCGAAGAAAACTGCATAGATTATTTGATGAAGCCCATCAAAGCGGAAGCGCTGAAGAGAGCAATCGGCAGGTGCCGCGACAGCATGTGTTCAACGAATCTGAACAATCTGCTGGACGCGCTTTCAGCAAAGAATAAAAAAGATTATAAAGAAAGAATACTGACTTATGATGACGGACATATCATCCCTATCGGCATTCCTTCCGTCATGTGCTTCATTTCCGAGTCCAAGGAAAATTATGCCATCACCAAAGAGGGACGGAAACATGCAATAAAAGAGACCCTTGACACTATGACATCCTGTATAGATCCTGAAAAATTCTTCAGGATATCACGTGGCTGCATTGTGTCCAAAGACAGCATACACAGCATAACAAAGTCTCTGGACGGAAGGCTGTTCATCACAGTCGGAAGTCCGTCCGGAGACTCTGAGAATGGCCCAATGTTCAATTTTACCGTTTCCCGTTCCAGGGCAAAGGAATTTCTCTCCTGGCTCGAGAACTGAAATCCCTATCTGGCGTATTCAACGACAAGCGCAGTATTTGCAGGCACTATAGTGTCATCATTGACTGTAACGGTCTCGCCGGTCAGTACATTGCGCCCTTCTTTGAGATTTCCGGCAATCTCTTCAAAACGCGACCATGTAACCTTTGCGTCTTCATCCGAATTGTTGACATACACGAATACAAGGTCATAATCGTCATATCTGAAATATGCATATGTGTTGTTTCGCGGAATGAAATGCATTGTCTTGCCTGAGTGAATGACCTTTTTATCTTTGCGCCAGTTGAGAAGCGTCTTCACATAATCATGAAGGTCAGCGGCACCGGTCCATCTGGAATCGGCTGCGGCAGCCTTACGGCCCTCCTCCGTGAAAAGATTCACCTCGTCCCCATCCCAACCTCCCGGGAAATCCATCCTGAGACGGCCGTCATCACGCCTTGAAGTATTTATGGAAAACATGAGTTCATCTCCATAGAACATCTGAGGTATGCCTCGCATGGTTGCAAGCATGGCAAAAGCAAGCTTCATCTTGGACAAATCCTGTCCGAACACATCACCGATACGGGCCGTGTCGTGATTAGACCAGAACAGAAGCAGGTTGCTGATGTCATGGTACTGGAAGTCACGGGCAAGCACATTGTAGACAGACATCATGTCCGGCTCTTTACTCCCGCGCCGCCCGCTCTGCTGTTCCGGTACGGCTACCTCTGAAGGCAACGGGAGTGCAAGAGCTGCATTTACGGCATCCCTTAGCGGGAAGTCCATGATTGAAGGCAGATTGGAATTGAATCCGTCAGGATTAGGATTGTCCTTCTGCCAGTAGGCCACCATGTCCGGATTGCTGTTCCAGTTCTCTCCCACGATATTGAACCATGGATATTCGTCAGTAACGGCCTTGCACCAATATGACATCGGAATCTTTTCGTTGTAGAAATATGTATCCACACGGAAGCCGTCAAGTCCTGAATATTCAATCCACCAAATGGCCCACTGCTGGAAATACTTGAGCAGATATGGATTGTCAAGATTCATGTCAGGCATGCCGCGCGAAAACCATCCCTCTTCCATCAGTTTACGGTCAGCTTCAGAAGCATTCGGGTCCAAGGCGAGAGAATACATGTGGTTGGAATTGAAATAAGGCTCATTCATGTGGACCCAGTCCTTGAAAGGCATGTCCTTCATCCACCAATGTTCAGTGCCGCAATGATTGGTGACAATGTCCATAATCACTTTCAAGCCATGTTCATGCGCCACATCCACCATCTCCCTATAAAGGGCATTGTCACCGAAACGCGGGTCGATGTTGTAATAATCCGAGCACGCATAGCCATGGTAAGACCCCCTGCGGGCATTGTCCTCGAGGAGAGGAGTCATCCATATTGCGGTGGCACCGAGATCGGCAATATAGTCCATATGCTCCATAACGCCTCTGATGTCACCGCCATGGCGTCCCATAGGCGCATCCCTCCTGGCCTCTTCAGCCGTATTGCAGGAAGAATCGTTTGACGGGTCTCCGTTTGCAAAACGGTCCGGAACGATAAGATAAATCACATCCCTGGACGTAAAACTTTCACGTGGCCCGTCCGCTTTCTTCCCTATGGAGTATGCGTAGCTGAAAGATTCAAGTCCCTTTGTGAATACAAGGTTATAGACACCATCCTTTGCATCAGACGGAACTTCCACATCAAGAAACAGAAAATCAGGGTTGTCCGCCTTGTGGACTTCTGTAATTGCAAGCACCTTGTCAAATTTGACATCATATTCACTGATTCCAGGCCCCTGCACAAGAAGCTGGAGTCCGGTATTCATGCCAGTCCACCAACATGGAGGCTCGACACGTGTCACCTGACCGTCATTAGCCGGCCTTACCTTTGCATTAAGCGACAGCACAATCAGAGCAGACGCAATAGCGGTCACTACATATTTTCTCATAATCTAATTTTTTGAACGGTCTTCGATTACATATTCAAATGGACGAAGATACCATGTATTGCCACTCATATCAGACACCTTGACATCCCTGTCCCTAAGGTTCACGGCAACAAACACATGGTCATTTTCAAAAACACGCTCGAACATGAGTACATCGTCGTGCGGATAAGTGACAAGCCGTCCTTTCCTGACAGCGGGATGCCCGTTATAGAATTTGACAAGAGACCTGTATTCTTCCCTATATTCCGGATTTGACGCCCAGTCTACAGGAACATGCCTGAAGAAATCAATTCCTCCCCTGAACCCGACTTCCTGGGAATCATATATAAGCATTCCGCCACGAATAAACACAGTTGCGACAAAGGCCGCCATTGCCTGCCTTTCACCACCGAACTCATCAACTGCAGACCTGCGCACAGCCTCATCATGATTGGTAGTGAACCTGAGCTTAACCTTCTCCGGCTCCACGCCTTCATACTCACGAAGATCAGCCTCAATGAGCGCAGTAACCGGAGCATTGCGGCGGAACACCTTTCGCATGGCGGCGAGATAGCCCCATGCATAATTCATGTCAAAACCGGCATCGAAATGATCTTTTCTCTGCCCCTCCGCAAGAAGCAGAAGAGTGCGGTCCGGAATAGCCCTAAGTTCGGACACGGCCTGCTTCCAAAAATCAAAAGGGACATAATCGGCTGCATCACAGCGGAAGCCATCAACATTATGCTCTATAATCCAGTACTTCATGTCCTCTATCATCGCATTACGCATATCCTGATTGCTGAAATCCAGGTCTGCGACATCTTTCCATCCCGTTCCGGCAGGATGCGTGACATTCCCAAGCGAATCCCTTGTGTACCATTCCGGATTCTCGTCAAGCCAGGCACAATCCCATGACGTATGGTTGGCGACCCAGTCCAGGATTACGCTTAAACCTCTTTTATGAGCTTCATTTACAAGAACATCAAAATCTTCAATTGTTCCGAACTCAGGATTTACCGAAGTATAATCCTTTATGCAATATGGAGAATTTACTGAATTTTTCTGACCTATTTCATATATAGGCATGAACCAAAGCACATTCACGCCCAATGCCTGAATCAAATCAAGCTGTCCGGTAATTGCTTTGAATGAATGCTCTGCAGCAAATACACGCGGATTTATCTGATACATTGCCACATCTCGAGCCTCTGGCACATGATGTTGTACATTGACGCTGCAGCCGGCAAAGGCAAGCAGCATCAGAATAATTGTCAAAAGAGATTTTCTAATCATTGCATTTAATATTTAACACTGACAGTAACTGCATCAGACGCAGACATTACAGGCAGGCTTACACAAGCCTCCGAGGTTTCGGAGTCAAATTCACATGCAGTATCCGTTCCGTTCACTCTGACTGATGACGGCTTTCGGGAAAGTCCTCCGAAAAGCAAAGTAAGCTTCCTGTCCGCAGACATCCCGCCGTAAGTTCCCTCACGCGCAGCGACCTCGACAGTGCAGGACGCAGATGTGGATTTCTTAGTAATCTTTGTGAAGGCGTATTCCACTTCATATGCCCGGCTTTCCCCGTCATCCTCATAATGTTCATATACACTCGTGCCCGTGCCCGGAGCAATATAAAGACGAAGTCCATCGTTCTTCTCCTGAAGATTCTGTATCCCCTCCGCCGCCATAGGGATTATCGCCCCGGCTTTGACAAACCATGCGTTCTCGGCTATGGTATAATGAAGTGTCCGGACGGCACCTCCCCTGATCATTTTGCGGTGCGCCATATCATACCAGTCATTTCCGGCCGGGAGCCACACAGTCCTCTCCGCAAGGCCGGTTTCCTTGTCCGCAGGGCGGCATACAGTAGCGGCAAGGATATTGTCACCGAACATATACTGTTCTTTCCATATGTAGGCATTGTCATCCTCCGGATAATCATAATACATAGGACGGCACACGGAAACTCCTGTATCATATGCCTGACGGGCAGCATCGTAGATGTATGGAGAAAGGGCATAACGGAGTTCAAGGGCATCCCTCATATATCCGTAGTGCTCCGGAAACATCCAGAATCTTCTCTCAATGATGTCGGAGCTTGTGCAATGAGTCTTGAACAATGGCGAGAACACTCCGTATTGAAGCCATCTTGTATAAAGTTCGGGATCCGTAAGGTCTTTCGACCTCTGCATGTGGCCTCCCAGGTCATGGCCCCAGTATCCATAGCAGACATTTGATGCCGTCGCCGTAAAATACGGCAGATAGCCCAGGACTTCCCACCTGATGTGCGTATCACCGGAGAAACCTATCTGGTAGCGATGGCTTCCGAGACCTCCCCAGCGGTGGTATGTCATCGGACGCGGAGCATCAGCGGCTGGCATGTCCCTGTTTCTGCGCACTTTATCATTGAAGAATGTATAGTTCAGCCAAAACGTGTTGTTCAACCCGTCCAAATACTTACTTTCCTTCCATTGCTGCCAGTCAAGCCACCAGAAATCTATGCCCTGTTCCTCAAGAGGATGAATCACAGAATTGAAGAAAGCGTCAGCCCAAGCCCTCTGGCTCATACGGAAAGGAACAGGAGCATGGTAGCCTTTTTTAGCGGCCATACCGTTTCCCAGTTGCTCTCCTCCTTTATACACATACCCTTCCGGACCGTCATAATCATCAGTCCTTGACATGTAATCCTCTACAAATTCTTCATAGCAGTCCTCTCTCGGAACTATTCCCGAAGCGGGGTGAAGGTTAAGGGAAGTCTTCAGGTTCATGCCGTGCAACTCGGCAAGAAACCCCTCCGGGTCAGCAAACAGATCCCTGTTCCAGCTATAGCCAGTCCACCCTATTCTCTGGCCGAACTCATCCCTCCCGTACTTGCGGCTGCTTCTCTGCCATGTCTCATGCCAGTCCATGTCAATCACCATTACATCAATAGGCAGTTTCCTTGCCCTGAACTCACCGGCCAGTTCAAGAAACTCATCGTCCGAATACGCCCAATAACGGCTCCACCAATAGCCGAACACATACTTCGGAGGCATAGGTATCTTTCCTGCTATTTTTGTAAAGTCCTCCAAGGCAGCCTTGTAGTCATGCCCGTAAGCGAAAATATACAGGTCCTGCACATCATCCGAGGCTCTGGCTGCGACCCATTCGCCCCAGTCAGAATCGTCAGCGACAAGCATATGCCTTCTGCTCTCATCCACTATGGCCCATCCGTCACGGGAAATGATGCCTGTCTCCATCGGGTCGTTATTATTAATCTTGTCAGGTCCCATACAACCGTCAAGAGTACGTGCCGTTCCCATAAGATTGCCGGAGGCATCCGCTCCCGGCTTCCAGGTCACAACCTTGCCGTTGAGACGGAATGAAACAGAAAGATTGCTTTCGTCAAAGCGTCCGCTCCCGTCATAGGCAAGAACAATGGCGTCAGTCTTTATCTTTACACCGTTGCCTTCCCTTATGGCCTTAAATGCAGGCACGGGCAGTTTTCTGTTGACAATCGCCAAAGTGGCATTGTCCTCAAATTTCCCGTCCGCAGCCCACTCCATACGTACAAGCCGGTCTGTAAGAACAGTAAACCTCGCATTGCCTGCCGTCACACAGGCAGCATTGTCAGCGACAGGGTCATTTACAGCAGCCGCAACCTGAGCCGCCCCCAAAAACGGCAGAACCGCAAGGGCAATAATCTTAAATATATTCATAATTCCGTCATTCTATTGAAGCAGCAATGCCGCAAATCTTATTTTCCAAGTTCAAGTATATATACGCCGCGGGCAGGAACCACGACAGGCTCCGTAAGGTCAACCACATCATCAGTAATCACATCAACGCCCCTTGTATTTACCCCGACAACTTCCGAGAACCTCGCCATGTCCAGAATCCTGACCGTGTCGCTGCCGTTCAAGATTACGAGTACGGTATCCTCGCCGTCTGTACGTGCATAGACATAACACTTGGTCTTGTTGTCCGGAGTATAGTGGACAAGCTTCCCTTCCGTCACGGGAGCAGATGTCTTCCTCCAGTTAAGGAGCTTTCTCACATATGTCCAGCATTCGTTCTGCATTTCCGTGCGTCCTTCGGGAGTAAAGGCATCGGAGACATCCTCTTTCCATCCTCCGGGAAAATCAGCCCTGAGCGCATCCGGTCCTGCCATCATAATCTCAGTGCCATAATAAATTTGCGGAATGCCTCTTGTCGTAAGCAGGAATGCAATGCCTTGCCTGAATTTCCATATCGGATCGCCTTCATCCATGAAACGGGCAATGTCGTGGTTGTCAAGAAATACAAGCACATTGTCAGGATCAGGGATAAGGAAGTCCTGGGTCAGGCATTCATATATTTTGAACAGACCGGCCTCCGAACCTTCCGAGGTATTGCTTTCCTTAAGAAATTCCCTCTTTGCAGTGAATGTGATGTCAAAGTCCATTGTTGTCTTCAATTTTGAGTCCGCGGCATTCATCGCCGCTCCGCGCTGCCACCACCCGGCAGCAGAATTACGCGGATACCAGCCCTCGCCCACTATGTTGAAATCGGGATATTCATCTTCTATTTCTTCACACCACCGTGCCATGAAATCGTAGTCCGCATATGGATATGTATCCATCCTGATGCCATCGATGCGTGAGTATTCAATCCACCATATGCTGTTTTGAATCAGATACCTTCCAAGATGCCTGTTTTTCTGATTCAAGTCAGGCATTCCTCCTGAGAACCACCCCTCAACAAGCATATCCTTTTCTGTCTGAGGGGCATGAGGGTCCATAAGCACCCATTTATAATGGGTAGTGGTTGCAAGGGCCTTCGGATTAATTCTGTAATGGGCAATCAGCTTTTCACGCTCTTGTTCCGGAAGCGCATTGAACTCTCCGACAGTCGCAGGCAGCTTCGGCTGTTCCCTTCTGCCATATCCCATGCCTGGCTTAACCGGCTTAGCCTGCTGAGAACTGCGCATTCTTTCACTTATCTGCTCCGCATACCAATTCTGGTTGAACCAGTCTGAAGACGGAATGTCCCCGACCCACCAGTGCGCACTGCCGGAATGGTTGAATATCATGTCCATGACAACTTTGATATTCCGGTCATGTGCTGCATCTACCATTGCGCAATACTCCTCGTTTGTTCCGAACCTCGGGTCTACAAGGTAGTAGTCCGAAATAGAATATCCATGCGATTGTCCTCCTTTGTTGAACTGTACAGGATTGAGCCATATAGCCGTAACCCCCAAATCATCAATATAATCAAGATGGTCAACGATTCCACGGATGTCACCTCCGTGGCGTCCGCCGCCCAGCCTGTTGACCGCATAGCCGTCAAGCACGTCATTGTCAGGATTTCCATTGGCAAAGCGGTCAGGCATTATCAGGTAAAGGACATCCCTGGAGGTAAATCCCATCGCACCTGGCCTGGCATTCCTTTCCTTAAGTTCAAAGTCTTTCACAATAGCCTTTCTGCCCTGCCTGAACTCAAACTTCATCAGTCCGGGCTTTGCTGATGAAGACACGTCAAGATAAACAATCAGGTAATTGGGGTTTTCAAGCTTACAGACCTCTTTGATGCGCACGCCTTCATATGGCTTGAGCGAGAAGTCTGAGTCTGATATGTTTTCCCCATAGAACATGATCTGAAGTTCGGTGTTCTTCATGCACGTATACCAGAAAGGAGGATCCATCCTCTCAAGCTCAACGGCTTTTGCACTCAACCCAAGGGAAAATGCGACTAATACAAATAAGACAATTCTTTTCATAAGGCAATCTTTTTAATGAGGGGACGCGGCAGGCATCCCCTCCCGCAAATCAAAGGTAATACGGATTCTGAACAAGCCCCGCATTTGCCGTAAGGGCGCGCTCCGGAACAGGATACCACTCATATTTGCGGTCACGCTTCGCAGGAAGGTCATATCCGACCTCGGTCGCACGTCCGAAGAACCACCACTGTCCCTGAGTGAACTTGTCAAAACGACGGAGATCGGTTCGACGCCTGTGTCCCTCATCATAGAACTCCAGTCCCCATTCGCTGAGCATCCTGTCCATGTCGAAAGATTCAGGGAAACCGCGCGGGGCCTGGTCCCTGGCACCAGCCAAGACCCTTCCGCCGACAGTTGACCCCTGTTCCCAGTCTGAAGCTTTAAAATAACGCTTGCGTACAGAATTGACATACTCCTTGGCCCGGGCATTGTCTCCTTCACGCAGAAGACATTCCGCATACGTATATACGACCTCGGCGAGACGGAATTCGACCACATCAGGATCCGCCATATTGAATGAAGAAGCGAGAGGGTAATAAGGATACTTCGCAGTACGCAGACCCGAGTTTGTCTCGCCCCAGCGAGGATTCTCCACGACTTGAAGAGGATGGTTGCCTTTATTTTGGAAATTACCTATCTGGTCAACATACACAAGCCCCATACCGGTACGGTCCGCATCTGCAACCTGTACGGCCCCTGTCCCGTAATGGTCACGGAGAGCCCCCTCAAGGAACATGCCTCCCCAATCCGTAGGGTCTCCGTTTGCCGCATTGTTGTAAGGCTCCGCCAACCTGATGTCACGAGGGTCGAAACGTTCGTGGACGGCACCGAGCCTGTCATTGTAAGGAGCGTCAAGAAAACATTTTGCAAGTTCTTTGTCATATTTGTCCTTGATTATGACCGGCTCGTATTTTTCCGTAATCTTCTTGATTGTCCCGTCATCCCTGAAAGTCGTATCATAACCTACAATCCTATTCTCCACGCACTGCGAATAAAAGTCGTTCGAGTTGTCGAATGACGGCACAAGAGCGCAGCAATTCCAGCCTGAATGCGTATTCTCGCAATCGTAATAGTTCATGTATGTATAATTCATGAACGGCCCGTTGCGCATATTCGTAGACTTCTTGTTATAGACTTTGTCGGAAGAGAATGCAAAAATAATCTCTTTGCAGTCCGTATCATTATGGGCCGAATATATCGACTGGTACTTGTCGGCTATCATATAAGTTCCGAATTTACCGTCAAGGATATCCTTTGCAAGGAGTTTGCATTCGCTGAAGCGCCCTTCCCCCGTAAAAATTTCAGAATTGAGAAGAATTCTCATCTTTATCATCCTGTTCATTGCCTGGCCGCAACGGTTCACGGAACCGTTTACAGGAAGCGCATCAACAGTTTCATCAAGTTCACTGAGCATCCATCCGCAAATCTTGCGGCACCCTTCTTCGAAAGTTGTTCCATACATCGCAGATACCGGAAGAACGGAAGTGTCAGTGCTGGTAGTCAAAGGAATGGTCCCGCCGAAAACCTCGAATACATTGTAATAGCAGAAAACACGGAAAGTCCTCATTTCGGCGATATACGAGTCATATTTTTCCTGAGTTATGCCCAGGCCTCCCGGCCCTACCGTCTCCATGTCCGCAAGGAAGTTGTTGCAAAGTCCGATAGCCGTCCATGCACCGTTCCATATTTTGTTTACATAGTTTGACATAGGAGTCCATGTATGAGTAGAAAGTACGAACTTGTCTCCACCGTCCCAGCCCCAGCTGCCGCCGTTCCATGAACGCCAGGCAATCTGGTCAGCGGAAAGTTCCTGGGCATACCAATAATATTCAGACAGGTCTCCCTGCTCCTGCGCATAGATATTTGATATTACCTGCTTGACAGCTGTCTCATTGGTAAGATAAGTCGATGCGGAAAGCAGAGTATGAGGACGCTCCTCCATATCGAAGCAGCCCGTTACTGCACATATCGCTGCAGATATCAAGAGAGCTCTTTTTAATATATTCTTGCACATATTGATAATCATTGTTTAATAGTTAGAATCTTGCGGACAGGCCGAGTGTAATTGCAGAAGTATAAAGGTTGGCGGAGCTGGATATGCCAGGGGTCAACCCAACTGAAGATACCGTAGAAGGATCAACACCGGTAAATCCTGTTATTGTGAAGATGTTTGTCGCGGCAAGATAGATATTCATGCTCTCAAAGCCGGCCTTGTTCTTCTTAAACTTGAAGTCCCTTCCGACAGATATCTTTTCCAATTTGAACCAGTCTCCCTTCTCCAGATAAAATGAATTCAGGTAATCGTTGTCAGCCGTAAGGTGAGGATATTTCTCATATGCACTCTTCAGAAGGTTGTCTGATGTCACCCCGGGAAGACCGTATGACTGGAGCTGTGAATTCCATATATCCATTCCGGCAAGCCCCCGTCCGTTGATTGTAAGATTCCACGACTTATATCGCAACGTGAAATATAACGAAAAGCTGTGCTTTGGGAGGGTATTGCCGATAATCTTTTTGTCATCATCAACCACTCCTGTCTTGGAAGCTGTCCCACCATCCGCCGTATAGTGCAGAAGCTGTCCTTCATCATTATAACCGGCATACTCATAGCCGCGTATGTCTCCGATTCTTGAGCCTTCTTCGAGACGAAAGCGATATTCGCTTGAACCAACTGTTCCGAGTGACCCGAGATCTATATAAGAAGCGGCATACACATCGTTTCCTATGCTTCTGAGAAATGCATCAGTATAAGAATAGGTTCCTCCTACACTATAATTCCAGTTTTTGCCGATTTTATCACTCCAATTCAGCGCAATCTCCACACCACGGTTCTGAGTAGAGCCGAGATTGAGTGTAATTCTGTCATACACATAAGGAGGCTGCGGAGCCGTATATGTATAAAGAAGATTCTCTGAACGCCTGTCAAAATACTCTATCGTTCCTGAAAGCCTGCTGTCAAACAACTCAAAGTCAATACCGTAGTCATATACGACTGCCGTTTCCCAACCGAGATTCGGATTGGCATTCCTGGTTATGCCGTAACCTCCTACCCACTCTCCATCCATATAATAATTCGAGCCCTTTGAACTATATGTAGCAAGAGAGGCGTAGTCGTCGCCTGCGTTTCGGCCGGTAACGCCATAAGAGGCTCTTATGCGCAAATCATCAAGCCATGACTTTGTTCCGTCCATAAAGCCCATGTTCGAAATCGTCCAAGCGGCAGAAACTGCAGGAAAATAGCCGTATTTCCTGTTATAACCGAACTTGGAGCTACCTTCATAACGCAGTGAAGCTGTGGCGGTAAGGAGTCCATTCCAAGAATATGTCACCCGCCCGAACAGACCTGCAAGCTTATTGAACACCTTGCCTGATCCCATTGAAGCGAGTCCCGATTTAAGATATGTGCCCGATCCCATATCATACCACAGGAACTGGTCATATTGGAAGTCACTATTGCTCATATTGTGGTATTCTTCGTCATACTGGGTGTACGAGTAACCTGCAACCGCCTTCAGATTGTGCTTTCGGATGCTGAGACTGTAATTCACCAGCCATTCGAAATTCAGATTGAGACTATGATTTGCATTGATTGACGCGCTTCCGGCATAAGCATTCCACATTTGGCATGTCTGCATGACAGATGGAGTATAGCTGTATTCATTATAGGAACGGTAACCAGCCGAAATCATTGCATTTGTCGTCAACATGTGACGGTCGTTCCTGAGAATATGCACTTTTATATCTTCCTGAAGGTTAACAGAAATGCGGTGATTCTTGTTTGTAGGAAGCCGGTTGTTCTCAACAGAGTTTGTTGCCCCCGTCGAATGAGTCGGCCAGAAGTATCCGGTAGGAGTTGTCTCATCATAAACCGGACGCGTAGGATTCATAAATACGGCTCCTGTCAAGTTGCCATTGTTTCCGTTGTTGAGATTAGCTCTGACATTGGCGTTTGTGGACAATTCCAGACGCTCTCCCAGAAACTTCTGATTCATGACGAAACGTGCCCTGTAAGTCTCGCTTTTCTGGTTTTTCCATAAACGGTTGCGATTTGTATAATTGAGAGACAGATTATAATTGCTCTTTCCTGTGGAACCGGCAAGAGTGATGTGCTGGTTGACATCATAAGTCGGCTTATCATTTCTAAGCGCCTTCCAATATGCATTCTCCTCGCGTGAGCCGTAATCGGTCTTGTCACGCCCCGTCTCCTTGTTCATCACGAGCCACTCTTCGAGACCATATGCCTCCGGCATTGAATGCAAAGCCTGGAGTGAAACATAGCTATCGTAAGTTACCCTGACTCTGCCTGCCTCACCAGCCCCCTTTCGTGTGGTGACCAAGACAACACCATTAGCTCCACGTGTACCGTAAATCGCAGCAGAGGCACCATCTTTAAGGACAGATATCGATTCAATATCCTGAGTGGAAACATCGCTGAGAGATGCGCCTGCGACACCGTCTATTACAATTAGCGGCGAATTGCTTCCGTTGATTGAAGTCGCCCCTCGGATCTGGAAAGAAGAACTTGAGCCATCGGCGGAAACATCAATGTTAAGCCCCGCCACCTTGCCGACAAGAAGTTGCATCGGGTCTCCGGCAGCAGCCTTATTGAAGTCATCCGCGTTTACAGAAACCACGGAAGATGAAATTTCCTTCTTGCTGAGCGAGCCGTATCCCACGACGACCGTCTCCTCCAACATTTCGGAATCAGGCTTCAGAATAACCTTGGCAGGAAGTTGATTCGCCGCAAAAACAATGGTTTCATAGCCTATTGAACTGATTTCGACAAGAGCAGCCGGGCTGGAAACCTTAAGCAAGAAATCACCCTCGGTTCCGGTTGACGTACCATTTTGGGTACCTTTTTCAAGTACTGTGACTCCTACCATGGGACCTGCTTCGTCAAGAACCAGACCTTTCACTTCGTATGCATTTTGAGCAGACGAAATCAACGGCATTGCCATAATCATTGCAACGCCAATCAGAAAAGCTGATAATTTATTCATAGAAAAGAACTGTTTGGTTATTTAGTTTGAGTCAAATATATGAATATTCCCCCCCCCACGCACATTCAGCTTCAATTTGAAACGACGAATGGTTGAGATTTCAGGATAAATGATTTTTATTTTGACATTTGACTGAAAAACGTTAGGTTTGCTTGACTTACCGCCTAAAACTATGGGAAGATTAAAGTACGCCACCGTCATTCACGGGTTCACTGCCCTTCATATCGCTGCCACATATTTCAGTTTCACTTCGGCAATACCGGACAGCAGGCTCGTCACACCGCTAACCCTGCTGATGACGATTTTCCTCTGTATAGCCGGCAACATTAACTTCAGGATGTCTTCCGCCTTACTCATATTCAGTAATCTCATAGGATATATGACAGGCATGAAACTGATGAGAGACATATCACATCTGCTTAACACACAAGAGCCGGTAACCCAGATGATTGCCAGCGGGCTTACAACTGAACTCATCGGATGGTGTACCGTGCTATTCATCAGGGCTACAGGAGACCGTTTCAAGCGTGACAGGAGCGAGAAGAATCCCGGAAGATATCTTTCGTCAATGTTAATAGTCATGGCAGGAATATATGTCTTCCGCTTTCTCATAAACTGTCTGACAACCACTGAAATCTTAGGCAGATACACTATATATGGATATACTACAAGATATTTCAACAACAGCATACTTATCGTCACAATATTGATTGCAAATGTCATACTGGTCAGGATACTTAATTCAAAGCATCTGGTCAAGACATGGCTACAAGTCATAGCCGGAACAGGGGCCGTTATCACCATAGCACTTATTGCAGCTCTGGTATGCCAATACTCGTATGCGGCTGATCACAATCTGGCTTTTCCCAACAGACTTGAATATATGAGATACTTCATCGTCGGCCTGCTGCTGGAGACCGGACTGTTTTTTCTGATAATCCTACTGACAACATCTTTTGAATCGAGGCACAATGCAAGACAAGCCGAATACCATTACATGAGCCTCCGGAATCAGCTGAGTCCGCATTTCCTGATAAATTCATTGAATGTATTGAACGGCCTGATACAATGCGGAAGAAAGGATGATGCGGAAGAATATATTTACAAGCTCACCGACATATACCAATATTACATGATGATAGAAGATACCGAACTAATTCCGCTCAAAAAAGAAATGGAGAATCTCGGCAATTATATAGACCTGCTGAATGTCCGCTTCAACCGGAGCCTAATAGTAAACAACGGAATAATGGAGTCTGACATTTGCAAGGGAATAGTGCCATGTGCAATCCAATTGCTTGTGGAAAATGCGGTAAAACACAACTCTCTCATGGAAGACAAGCCTCTCATTGTGGACATTTTCTCTGATGGCAGCATGATAACCGTACGGAACAATCTGCGTCCACGATACAGCACGGGCAAATCAAACGGAATAGGTCTGCATTACATTCAGGAACAATACAAAAGACATTGCGGCATGGACATCTTGATTTGCCGCAGCGACGTACATTTTTCAGTAAGCCTTCCTCTGATATGAAAGCCTTCATAATAGAAAACGAGCCCTTAGCTATCCAGCAGCTTGAATATCAACTGCAACTCATTATTCCCGACATTCAGATTGTCGGGAAAGCCGGTTCTGTGGAGGAGTGCGTCAAGTGGTTTTCAGACCAATCCAACCACACTGACATTGTATTCATGGATGTGGAACTTTCTGACGGGAACTGCTTTGACATTCTCGATGAAACAGAGGTAAATGCAAGCATCATCATCACAACAGTTTATGATCGATATGCCATAAAAGCATTTGAAATCAATTCCGTCGACTACCTCCTGAAGCCCATAAAACAGGAAGCACTGAAAAGAGCATTATCAAAAAGCCTTAAAAGCTATACCGGAAATGATGCGGAAAAAATAATCAGAGCCATGGCATACACCTGCACAGATATGGACAAGATATATAAGAAACGGTTTCTCATAAGAACCAACGCCCAAATATATCCCATAAAATATTCCGACATTTCCTATTTCATATCAGAAAACAAAAGCAGTGTCCTCATTGACAAAGACGGCAGGCGATACGTAATGGAAAAATCCATGAATGACATTGAAGCGATCTTGAACTCAGATGCATTCTTCCGCATATCACGCAACTGCATAGTATCCAGAGGCTCGATTCTGGACTATTACAGGATACACGGGACAAAATATTCAGTCATTCTCACTCCCCGTCCGGACCGCGAAGTTAAAGTCAGCCTTTCCAGAAGCGCAGACTTCGAAAACTGGGTCAACAGAAAGTGACAGCTATATATGTTCGACTTCAGGATGGAGAGCGATGCCGAACTTCTCGCGGACTGAGGCGATGATGCGCTTCTCAAGCCCTACTATCTCTTCAGGATAAGCCTCCCCGGTATAATTGACAATGACCAGAGGCTGCTTGTCATAAACTGCCGCCCCTCCGCTCCGGCGTCCTTTCCATCCGCACTGCTCAATCATCCACGCGGCAGGAACCTTTATCATTCCATCAGGAAGCACATAATGCGGCACCTCATATGAGTCACCATGCTCTGCCCGGGCTGCCGCGACAATGCGTTCAAATTCCCCGGCAGCAATTACAGGATTCTTGAAAAAGCTGCCGGCACTTCCCATTACAGACGGCTCAGGAAGCTTCTCCCGGCGGATTCCCATTATGGTCTTGCGTATGGACAGAGGAGTAAGCGAAGATTCATCCTGACCGGCAAAGGCCGCCCTCAGATGACCATAGTCCAGTTTCGGTTCAGGCCTGCGGGAAAGGGCAAACACCACATGAGTGACAATATGCCTTCCCTTTATGTCGGGCTGCTTGAAAATGGAATCCCTATATCCATAGCTGCATTCAGCCACATCAAAATGGACAAATTCCTCCTCGGCTGTGTCATAGCAATAGACAGTCCGTATCACGTCCTTTGCCTCCACACCGTATGCGCCGATGTTCTGAACAGCAGACGCTCCGGCCTCTCCGGGTATTCCCGAGAGATTCTCCACTCCCCAAAGGCCCTCTTTCGCAGCCCATGCGCAGAAATCGTCAAACACGACGCCCGCACCGACCGAAACCAGAACCTCATCAGGCTGCACGCCAGGATTTTCCCCCGACGCTCCATCCGAAATGATTTCGATGAAATTCACCTTGGAATGCAGGACAGTGCCCTTGAAATCATCCGTAAAGAGAAGATTGCTGCCTCCTCCGATATGAAGCACCGGCCTTGGAAGTTCCTCAAAATCAATCTCCACCAAATCTGCGACACTGTCATACTCTATGAAATTCCTTGCGGTAACCTTCATTCTGAAAGTGTTCATCTTCGTCAGATCCCGGTAATAAGACTTGTCTATCATTTTTATTATCTTACTTTTTTCCCGTAATAATAAGTGTTGAAACCGTCCTCCGCATAACCGTCCCCAAGGACACGGAAGCTGCCGGATACAGCATCCTTAATCTCCTGGCCGCAATACCACACACTAAAGGCATCAATGGCATATCCGTCTCCAAGGACAGAAAATGAATATACAGTGGCATCCGGCATTTTCCTGCCGCACCACCACACATCAAAAGCGTCTTTTCCGTACCCCCAGCCGAGGTCTTTGAAAGTGCTTGCGGAAACTCCAGGCAAAGCCTTCCCGTCCCACAGGACCTCAAAGCGCGTCACGACATAGGAACGTCCCTCCGGCTTATGTACAAGCGGCGGACGCGTACCGGGGCCGGGCCTGTTTCCCGGACGCTGGGGCCCGCTTCCTGGATGCTGGGAATCATGCCACGGATTCCGGCCCCCCGACTGCCAGCCATCCGCTTCGAAACGTTTGTCAACACGGAATCCCGCAGGATCCACATAAGGCAGGACATGCCCGTTCATGAAAACATGCGAGCGGTCCTTGGCGTAGCCGTAGCCCAATTCCATGAAAGAGACCGGATCAGCCTCACGCACAGCAGTGCCGTTGTACATCACAACGCCACGCCTTATCTCATAATATCCACGTTCCCTGCCGGAAGCAGGCAAAACAGTCCCGGCAAACACGACGGACATCAAAAACACCAATAAAACCTTTCTCATGAGCATCTCATTTTAGCGGCACACAAGCGCACGGGCCTTTTTCAGCGCATCACCGGCACTACCCTCCTCAAGGGCAAATGCCTTGAACTCTTCCAAAACTGCCGCCATATTCCCCAAAGACACGGTATCACCGCACTGCCTCCATTCATCCATAAGAATGACGGCTTTCTCATAGTCACGGATTCCCTCCGCAAGCTTTTCCATCCTCACGCTGCTACGCCCTCCCGGATATACCACAAAACAGTCCCCGGCAGGCCATGCCCGGAATCTCGCATCTGAAAGCGGATCAACAGTCCAGCTGTTGTAAGCCCAGCGCAGATAGCCGTCATATCCGCCCGAAAGCGCATGCCACGGCAACCATGAAGCCTCGGACGGCTCAGACACGAGGAACATGTTCGGACGCGCCTCCGAGCAGCATGTATAAACAGTGCTGAACTGTCCACGCCCATGTCTCCGCTCTACAGCATCCTCAGGAAAAGCCTGTCCGTAGGCAAGGCAATAATCATCTATATGCTTTTCAATCTCCGGATGCCAGTTGCCGGCAAGCGACAGTTTGAAATCCGGTTCCACGCCTTTTACAATGTCTATGAGCGTAAGCATCGCGTCCAGAGGTCTCTCATCCATGGCAATCATGGTTTTTCCGAACCATCCCTTTTCGCGCAGATGCCCTGCGAAAGCCGAAATGAAATTCTCCCAATACCAGCGGTACTCCTTGCTGTCCAGGCCGGCTTCAACATAACGCGTCTGTCCGGAAGCAGCATCCACATAGTCGAACTTCATGTTCCACGGAATCATCGAATAGCAGTTTATCTGGCTGTCAATCCCAAGCTCCGCCATGAACTCCACCCACCTGTCAAATGCGGAGAAGTCATAATCCCATGTGCCGTCAGCCTTCCTCGTCTTTACGACCATGGAACCGAACGCATCCTCAGTCTGCCCGTTCCAAGGGCGGTCCATGATAGTGGCCGTTACAACTTTCTGCCCCGCGTCCGCAAGAATTTTCATCACCGGTCTCATGGCATCAAAATGAGCGTCACTCCAAAGTTCAACGCCCTCATATCTGGCCACAGAATAAGGATTCTGCCATATGTCAAGATGAAAGTCCCACTCAGAAGGTTCCGGGAGCACGCGAGGAAGCACCGTAAGGGATACCGGAAGCAACTGGCGTCCCATACCACTGCCTTTCAGGACAAGCTCGCCGGAATACTCGCCAGGCTCGGCATCACAAGGGACATCAACGGAAAGCCACACCGGCTGCACCGTCTTTGCAGGAATATCACGAGACAAGTCACTGTCAATCACATCGGCCACAAGCAGCGAGTCATAATCCGCCTTTTTTCTGTATCCGCACTGCCCGAAACGCGTAGAATCAAGCACATCCGACATGACATAGCTGACAAAACTCACCTTAAGGCCGTCAGCGGAAATCCTGTGACGGCCGTTCCTGAGAGCGCCGGCGCTTACTTTCACATCCGCAAGCGGAACATCAGACCAGACAAGGGCCATGGCATTCACCCTCTCCCCTTTCCATGCAGGAAACCCGAAGGCACAGCAGGCATCCGTCTGCGGCTTCATATCCGCCGGATAATGCCTGCCGGTATCTCCCCAGCAGAACGTGAATCCCTCAGGCACATCCGCAGAATTGCAGGAAGCCAAAATGCCGAGAACAAAAGCCAGGGCACAGAAACAAAAGTGACGGCCCATACGGCTAACCGATTTCAGCACCGTTGCACAGGGCCTCGGCAGGAGTGATGAATCTCATCTTGCCGTCGTTCTGGCGGGCCATCAGAATCATTCCGCATGACTCTATGCCACGTATCTTGCGAGGAGCGAGATTGGCGAGAATGCATATCTGCTTGCCGACCATGTCCTCAGGAGCATAGAACTCAGCTATTCCGGAGACAATAGTCCTGCGGTCAATGCCTGTGTCTATGCTGAGTTTCAGAAGCTTGTCAGTCTTAGGCACCCTCTCGGCCTCCAGTACGGTAGCCGTGCGGATGTCCATTTTCATGAAATCATCAAAAGTCACCTCATCTTTCTGGGGAGTCACGACCTTTGCGGCCTCTGCGGCTGCGGCAGCCTCTTTCTCCTCCCTTATGACAGCCAGGCGGTCAAGCTGGGCCTGGATGGCGTCATCTTCAATCTTTGCGAAAAGCAGGGCGGCCTCTGCAATCGTGTGGCCCTCCGGAAGAAGGTCTGCATTTCCGAGCATATCCCATTTCAGGCATACACGGCCATCCTCCTGACAACATCCGGCATCATGTCCTGCCGGTACAGTATGCAGGGCGGAACCCTCTGAACAAGTGTATGTATTTACAGTCTCGCGCTCACCTGCCCTGTGGTCAGAACCGGCGCATATGCAGACTCCGAGCATGTCACGTAGCTTGCCTGCCGAGAACGGAAGGAACGGTTCGAACGCTATTGCAAGAGAAGCGCATATCTGAAGGCTCACATTGAGGATTGTAGCGCACCTGTCCATGTCGGTCTTGGCAACCTTCCAAGGCTCAGTGTCTGAAATATATTTGTTGCCCACACGCGCAATGCTCATAGCATCCTTGAGAGCCTCACGGAAATGATACCCGTCAAGATTCTTCTCCATTCCTGCCTTAAGCTCAGGTATCTCGGCCAGGGCAGCCCTGTCAATGTCAAGCAGCTCTCCCGCGGCAGGAACCTTTCCTCCGAAATATTTGTGGGTAAGCACCACGGCGCGGTTAACGAAATTTCCGAAGATGGCCACAAGCTCGCTGTTGTTGCGTGCCTGGAAATCTTTCCATGAGAAGTCATTGTCCTTGGTTTCCGGTGCATTGGCGGTCAGCACATAACGGAGAACATCCTCTTTTCCAGGGAACTGCTCCAGATATTCATGCGCCCACACGGCCCAGTTGCGCGAGGTCGAGATTTTGTCCCCCTCCAGATTGAGGAACTCGTTGGCAGGAACATTCTCAGGAAGTATATAACCGTCACCATATGCCTTGAGCATGGACGGGAAGACGATGCAATGGAAGACGATGTTGTCCTTGCCGATGAAATGCACCAGCTTCGTATCCTCGCTCTTCCACCATTTCTCCCAGGACTGCGGCAGAAGTTCCTTGGTATTGGAAATATAGCCGATAGGTGCATCGAACCACACATAGAGGACTTTCCCTTCTGCGCCTTCCACCGGCACAGGCACTCCCCAGTCAAGGTCACGGCTTACGGCACGCGGCTGAAGCCCTCCGTCAATCCAGCTCTTGCACTGGCCATAGACATTGCTTCTCCACTCCTTGTGCGAATCCAGAATCCACTCAGAAAGCCATCCCTCGTATTTGTCGAGCGGAAGATACCAGTGAGTGGTCTTCTTCTTGACAGGCTCCGCACCGCTTAGCTTTGACTTCGGATTGAGCAGTTCTTCCGGGCTGAGGGTGCTTCCGCATTTCTCGCACTGGTCACCGTATGCTCCTTCAGCGCCGCATTTCGGGCAAGTACCCACAATATACCTGTCGGCAAGAAAAGTCTTGGCCTCAGGGTCATAATACTGCTCGCTCTCTTTCGTTATGAATTTGCCCCCGTCATAGAGCTTGCGGAAAAATTCGGAGGCATTCTCCTTATGGACCTCAGAAGAAGTGCGGCTGTATATGTCGAAATTGATTCCGAGACCGGAAAACGAATCCTTGATGATTCTGTGATACTTGTCAACCACGTCCTGCGGAGTGCAGCCCTGCTGGCGGGCCTTTATCGTGATCGGAACTCCGTGCTCATCAGATCCGCAGACATATAGGACATCCTCCCCTTTGAGCCTGAGATATCTGACATAAATGTCTGCAGGGACATACACGCCTGCCAGATGTCCGATATGCACTGGACCGTTGGCGTATGGAAGCGCGCAGGTCACAAGTGTGCGGCTATGTTTTTTTTCCATAAGTATCTTAATTTAAATATTGTTATCTGTCAAGGATGAGATTTTTTCATCCGAGCGCAAAAATAAGCATTTTTTCTGAAAAACTCCCCCAAAGGACAATCCCGCACGCAAAGGCCGGCCTGCATGCAAATTGCACGCAAATGGCCACATTTCAATTTATTATCTATATGCTCAAATATTCTAAAGACGGTGTCTCTGTCCTGGTAATAATAGACCGGCGCAGAGCAAAGAAGAACGGCCTCTTCCCTGTCAAGGCCGAAATCGTACACAGGCGCACGCAAAAGTATTTTCCAACAGGAGTTGACATGTCACCTGAAGAATGGGAAAAATGGAACGGTTCACGGAGAAGCAGCGGGAAAGGCCGCCGCATCGAAAGCTGTTTCCAGCGGCTTTGCAAAGAAGTGAACGACCTGTGTGAACACGGGAACTTTTCTCTGGGCATCCTGGCTGCAAGGCTCGGGAAAGACAGCGGCATGATGCTCAATTCCTCCTTGGCCTCACTTGCCGGGGAATTCATGAAAGCCGGACAGGTAAACTCCTACTACAGATGCCGTTCGGCATTGAATGCCGCCGAAAAGTATGGTGGTAAATCAATCCATCTGTCCTCCGTAACCCCGGAGTGGCTGCGCGGATGCGAGAGGTTCTGGACAGATGAGGGGAAAAGCTGCACGACGATACACATCTACATGAAAACCATAAAATGCGCAATGAACACGGCGAAATCCGCTGGCATAATCAAAGAGGCCCAGTTCCCTTTCGGGAAAGGCAGATATATGATACCACGGGCAAACAGCAGGAGGATGGCATTGAGCAAAGAGCACATAAGAAGAATCATGAACTACCGCGGACCCGGACATCTTGAGGAGAACCGCGACCTGTGGCTGTTCTCATATCTCTGCAACGGCATCAATTTCAGGGACATGCTGTACCTCAGACATGAAAACGTCATAGACGGCGAGATATGTTTCATACGGCATAAGACTGCCGGCAGCTCCGGCAATCCCAAAATGATAAGGGCCACGATGACAGAGCAGATGAAGCAAATTATGGACAGGATATGCATCCCTTACGAAGGCGACCCCAAGGCCTTCCTGTTCAGATATGCCGAGCATACCCATGACCAGTTCAGCATTTCAAGGACAGTAAGGAGGATTGTCGGGCAATGCAACAAGGCCCTCAAGGAAATAGCGGCAGAACTGGAAATCCCCTGTTTCACGACATATTCAGCCAGGCACTCGTTCGCCACGACGATGCTCAGGGGAGGAGCGGACCTGCCGTTCATATCCGAAAGCCTGGGCCATTCAAGCATTGCGATGACTGAAAATTATCTTGCCGGAGTCACACGGGAGGAAAGGAGACGCTATGCCGGCATATTGACTGACCTGCAGTGAATTATTACCGGGGGTAATGACTGCCAAGATAAACGGAACCGGACATTTTTAAAGGCAACAATATAACTCTAATAAATTTATTATGAACTTAAAACGTTTTTCTTTGGTGTTGGCCGCGGCAATGGTTTGCGCAGCGGCGCTGGCACAGCAGAGCAAGAGCGATCCGAGCGTCGAATTCCGCCCGCAATGGAGCCTGCAGCTTCAGGGAGGCGCAGCATACACGCTTGGAGAGGCCGCTTTTGGCGACCTGCTCTCCCCGGCTGCTTTCATCAACGCTGAGTACAGATTCATTCCTGCACTCAGCCTGCGTATTGGGGTCGGAGGATGGCAAGGCAAAGGATGCCAAGTAGTGACGAACACCATTTACTCTTACAAATTCGGTCAGGGAAACATCGACCTCAAGCTTGACCTGTGCAACCTTTTCGGCGGGTTCAACCACAAAAGGGTATGCAACGTATATATCCTCGGAGGTGTGGGAGGAATGTACGGATTCAGAAATGGAGCGAACTCTGTCATCCCCGCTCCGGAGTACGTCTGGACAAGAAAGCTATTCGTTCCCGGAAGGATGGGAACCGGAATTGACTTCAGACTCGGAAACCGCATCAGTCTCGGAATTGAAGGCAATGCAAACGTAATGTCTGACAGGTTCAACTCCAAGAGAGCCGGCAACGCAGACTGGCAGTTCAACCTCCTCGCCGGATTGACCGTACATTTCGGGAAAAACCATAGGGCATCAAAAGCTTATCTTGCTGCACAGGAGGAAGCCAAGGCAGCCGAGGCGGCAGCAGCCGCAGCTGAGGCGCAAAGGATAGCGGAAGAAAAAGCCAAGGCAGAGGAGGAAGCATCCATAAAGGCGGCACAGAAAGCAGCGGCAGATAGAGAGGCCGCAGAAAAGGCAGAGGCTCAGGCAAGGGCAGCAGCGCACGCCAAGGCGGCACAGGAGCACTCAGACAACATCTGGTTCACAATCGGTTCTGCAAAAATAAGGAAAGAAGAGGCCGTAAAACTTGAAGAACTGGCAAAGTGGCTTGTGGAAAACCCTGATTTCAGCGTGGCCGTCGTGGGATACGCCGACCAGGAGACAGGCAACTCAAACGTGAACATGCAACTCTCAGAGAGCAGGGCCACGAACGTAAAGGATGTGCTCATGAAGAACGGAGTGGCAGAGAGCCGCATTGTCACAGACCACAAAGGAGATACAGTGCAGCCGTTCGAAAAGGCACAACAGAACAGGGTTGTCATTTGTACCGTTGAATAATGTTCGTTAACATATTTTATTATCTATTAAATCAATTTTTATGAAATCGAATTTATCGAAACTTTGCAAGACACTCCTTTTGGGGGCTGCTTTTGCAGTTGTCGGATGTACTGACTACGATGAGGACATCCGCAAGGTAAACGATGATCTTACAAGTTCCGTTGCTTCTCTTGAGAAGACAATTTCTGACCTGGAGACCAAATTGAAGAGTGAATATGCTCTCAAATCGGAGGTTGACCAGTTCAAATCGGACCTTGAGAAGAGCATCAATGACAAGATTGCAGATGTCAACGCTTCTATCGCAGCTCTTGACCAGGCTGTAAAAAAGAATGCAGATGACATTAAGAAAGCCGTTTCTGACGCACAGAAGGCAGTTGCCGAGGCGAATGCAGCAATCAAGAACCTTCAGGACACCAAAGCCGACAAAACAGAGGTGGACAAGATGAAGAAAGACCTTGAGGCCAAAATCACTGCTCTTGAAGACGCTCTCGGCACTCTTGGCAACAGCGTGGAGGAAAACAAGAACGACATCGCCAGAATTGATGTGGCACTTACCGCTCTCAATGCAACTGTTGACGGTATTGCAAAACGCCTTGACGTACTCGAGACTTCCGTAGAGCAGAATACCAAAGACATTGCGGCTCTTCTCGCTGATTGCAAGGAGCTCAAGAACAGGATGGACAAGGCTGAAAATGACATCGAGGCCAACAGGCAGGCAATCGCAGCAGAAGTGCAGGCCCGCATACTCGCTATAACAGCCCTGCAGACCACTGTTGATGCACGTTATGCGGAATACCAGGCTCATGTGGAAGTTTATAACAAGAAGATTGAAGAACTTGAGCAGGAAGATGCTGACCTTAGGGATGCCATTGACCAGCTCAATAAGCTTGTCGCTGACCATGCTGATGCAATCAAGGCTCTTCAGGCCGAGGACAGCAGGCTTGCCGGCCTGATTGACGACCTTCAGGGCGACATTGATGCTCTTCAGGTTGATATCAAAAGGATAGACGGCGAGATTGAAAATATCACCGGCAATATCGACAGCATTGACTCGCGTCTCAAGAAAATAGAGGATATTTTGAAAAACCGTGTGCAGAGCCTCGTTTATGTTCCGGACTATAACGACGGAAAAGCTACAGTGAATGTACTGAACATCGGCACCGCAGACGAACCTGCATATATCGAAGGTACCTCTACACTCACTTACAAAGTGAATCCTTCGGAACTGGCTTCCGTACTTGCACAGGGCACTGACGTTTTCTCATTCGACGTCATAGGCGTCAAGACACGTTCTGAGGCCCCTGAAATCAACATCATCGGTGCTAAAGCTGACGACACAAAAGGTACCATAACTTTCACCGTGGAGACACGCAATTTCGTAGATGAATTCTACTCTGGCCCTAAGTCAGGTACACAGTCGTACAGCGCTGCCCTCGTTCTCAAGAAAGACGAGAATTACGACAACATTTCTTCTGAATACACGAATCTCGTTCCTGCCGTAGAAGCGGCTGAAATGAAGATTTTCGACCGCAACGACAAAGACATCACCGGCCTGCTCTGCGCTGAAGAGATACTTGAGTTCCCTTACACCAAGCGTGACAGCCTGGTAGCTTTGGAAGGACACAAGCTTGTCTTCGTTATCGGAGGCAAGGTGATTGAGCAGTCCGAGATGGAAGAAAACGGCTACGATGTTGAGGTTCTCCCAGGAATCGCGACAGAATACTTCCCTGCAGAGGCTGAGGCTTCATTTGTAATAGATGAAGATAAGAATGCTCCTTATGCAACTGTTTCCCTCAGCGAAGGCGTGGGCAAAGAGAATGTCGGCGAGTCTGCCATCGTTTTATACAAATACACTTGCAAAGGTGTGACAGCTGTAACCAGTGTTCCATGTGAAATAATCAAGGAAAGGGCTGAAATCACTATCGTCAAGAAGGCTGAGCTCAACTGGAATTACTCTTATGACGCAGAAACCGACGCAAAACTCCTCAATGGCGAAGACGCTTCATATTCAAGAACAGGATTCAGGATTGCAAAAGATGAATTCTCATTTGTAAATGTTCCTGCCGACGCTGATCTTGCAGCAATCATAAAAGGCGCTGTAACAGTTTCTCCTGAAGCAGAAGCATCATTCTCTTGCGAGGCCAAGTCCGGGGATATCCTCATTGACTTCTCTGGATTTGAGTGGGGCAAGACATACACCCTTACAGGCAAATATGACACTGAGTCCATCGAGCTTATCGTTAAAGTTGAGATTCAGACCATCGACCGCAACAGGAAGCCTGTAACCGTGAATATCGACTCGACTGTCGTAACGTACGCAAAAGACTTTGAGCTTGCCAAGGGTGAAAAGCTCTACTCACTCAACCCGCTCTTCAGCGCACTTACTGACGGCAAGAACCTCGGCGTGAGTGAGATTCCGGCAATCAAGTACTTCGATGACATCTTGTCAGCTTACTATGACGCTGAGAAGAACAAGAATACCGTCGATGCAACTTACGGTGCTCCTGCACAGCCGACCGACGGCATGTTCACTGTCCTTGGATTTGCTTTCAACTCTGAAGACGGAACCGCAGACGAAGACAAGTTCGTGATAACTCCGGGCTTCACATACCGCTCGTTCCCTGACAAGACCATCAAGCCTGAGGTTCTCTATACCAAGAATTTCACGACATGGTATGGTCAGGAAATCACAATTACCCACAAGCTCAAGTTCGAGTATCCTATCTACAACTTCCAGCACAGCAGGATTACAGTAGCCCAGGACAATGCAGGTGTTTACTTCACCCAGGTTCTTCCGCTTTATGAGCCGAATGCCGAGTCAGCTGCAGTATCCCAGTTCTCAATGGACAATGTGACCATGACCAAAGAGTTCAACATCGTTGACGGTGATCTCACGATACTTGACGACGAAGCCATTGCGGAAGCAGGCCTTGTAGCTGAGTATGAAATCCTCGGCACGGCCGGAGCCGGCATTGTGATGAATGACAACGTGCTTACTTATAACGGCAAGGATGACGTTGTAAGAGTCCGTGGCAACCTCTTCCTCGTAAGTGCAAACGGCGCAAGAATGCAGCTCCCTACATCATTTGATGAAGGTCAGGCATATGCGACTTACTATGTGAAGAAGTATGACCCTATCGGACAGGTTGAGGTAATGCTTAAGGATGAGCTTGGCGGCAACATCGCCATCAAGAATGCTGTTGACTACAAGTTCAACATCCTTGATTACATCACCCTTAAAGACAACAGGCCGTTCGGCAACAAGTCATATGACTTGATAACAAAATCAACATCAGAGGATGCTGCCGATGCACACTGGACAATCGGTGACGGCATGAACGGTTTCGCTGCCGGAAGTGACGTCAAGGACATCTACGGCTTGGCAATAGCTTACACTATGGATGTAAACAAGATTCCGGTAGAGTATCGCAAGTACATCACATTCGACGAGAATACAGGAATACTTACATTCCTTGCATCCGGCATGAGCCGCCTGCAGACTGTATTGCCTGTTGACATCAAGTTCAATGTAGAGTACACTTGGGGTACAAGAGAAGTCACAATACCATTCAGGTTCTACTCTCCTGAATTGTAAATTTGATACACAATCATTTTTCGGTCCGTCTGCGCTGCGAAGCGCAGGCGGATTTCCATTTATAAAAGATTATCAGACAGGAAATTATTACCCCCGGTAATAATCGGCGAAACGCCAATGAAACCTCGACAAATAATCGCAAAAGTATATACAATTTATTGTATTTGCAAGAAATGATTTGATTATAATTCAAAAAAACGAAAAGGCTCTCATGCATTTGCATACAATTTACATGCAGTTCTCCCGAGCCGTCAGACGCGCCCGAGCTCATTATTGAACTTCGTCCTTATACGGTTGTATTCGTTTATCTGAGCCATTATCCGCTCCTGGCTCTCCTGGTCCTGTGCAGTGGCCAGTTCCTTTGTCAAATCACGCAGCATAAGCTCGACTTTCTTGCAGTGATACACAAGAAGCGCTTTCGGGATATATTGCACAAGGATAGTGGCGGTAGCCGTGAGCGACTGCTCATAATTCTTCACGGTTATCTGGTACTTCTCTATAAGCAGGTCCTTGGCCACGGCTGCAATCTCCGGATCCATGCTGTTCAGAAGCCTGACTCTTATCTGTTCCTGTGAAAGCCCCTCATCATAACGCCTGAAATACTCCTCATATGTCTTGCGGTATGAAGTGTTCACGAAATCCGCCTCATCCTCAGCCATTATGCCGTCTATGAACTCCGCCACGTTCATGACTTCCCCTTCGGAAAAATATTTTGAATCCCGGTCAAATTCAAGCGGCGTGCAACCCTCCTCAAGTATGAATCCGAGAAGCTCTTTCTCACACGGGGCAAGATAAGGCTCGTTTATTACAATCCCGTCTTCGGCCTCCACTGCAGGAACAGGAGCAGGAATGTCATAACCTGCCCCAGGAATGCCATCCGGAATATATTCCGGATATGCGTCCCCCGGAATATCCGGCACATATCCGGCATCATCGGGAACAGGAGGGGGAACCGGAACAGGAGATGGAGACGTTGAAGCAGCGGCCTTCTGCCTTTCCCGGTCCATCTGCTTTTTCTCCGCGGCAAGCATCTCAGACCTGGTGCGCCCGGTCCTGTCCATCAGAAGTTTCTCGTCTATGGCAAATTTTTCCGCACTCCTGCGCACATACATGGCCCGCACGATGGCATCCGGAATCATGGCAATCGTATCCGCAATGTCATTTATGAGCGTCGCCTTTTTAAGAGGGTCATTTCCAGCCTCATCCAAAAGCAGGTCCGTCTTGAAATCTATGAAATCACGGCTGTTCGCGGCAATATGCTCACGTACCTCATCCTCAGTGTGGCTTTTGGCGAAATCATCCGGGTCCTGTCCCTCTGGAAGCAGCACGACATTCACGTTCATGCCCTCCTTCAGAACAAGCCCGATACCCCTTAGGGCGGCCTTGATGCCCGCACCGTCACCATCATATATTATGGTGATATTGTCCGTGAACTTGCGGATAAGCCTTATCTGCTCGACAGTAAGAGACGTTCCGCTCGAAGCCACGACATTCGTTATGCCGAGCTGGTGCATTGAAAGCACATCCAGATACCCCTCTACAAGAATACACCTGTCCAGACGCGAGATTTCACTCTTGGCGAAATACAACCCGTACAGGGAACGGCTCTTCACATAGATTTCCGTCTCGGGAGAATTGACATATTTCGCTACCGTCTTGTCAGTCCTTAGCGTCCTGCCTCCGAAGGCTATCACCCGTCCGGAAACCGAATGTATCGGGAAGATTACCCTGTCATGAAACCTGTCAACAAGCCTGCCGTCGTCGTATTTGATGCTAAGCCCTGTCTCAATCAGGAACTCCTCTTTATATCCTGCCGCCCTGGCGGCTTCAGACAGTGAGGTCCGGTTACGCGGAGCCCATCCGAGCCCATATTTACGTATGGTCTCATCCTCAAGTCCGCGGCTTCTGAAATAGGCATATCCGATGGTCCGTCCATCCTCCGTTGAAAGGCTGTCCTGAAAAAACTTTCCGGCAAATTCCGAGACCAGCAAAAGGCTTTCGTTCCTCTGCCTCAAGGCAAGCTCTTCCGCGCTCACCTCCTTCTCGACTACCTCTATATTATATTTCTTCGCAAGATATTTCAAGGCCTCAGCATAAGACAGCCTCTCATGTTCCATGACAAAACCCACCGCCGTACCGGACTTTCCGCAACCGAAGCACTTGTATATGCCTTTGGAAGGGGAAACATAGAAGGACGGTGTCTTTTCATTATGGAAAGGACAGCATGCGGTAAAATTCGCGCCCCTCCTCTTGAGGGTCACGAAATCACCTACGACATCGGCAATCTGGGCCGCATCGAGAATCCGGTCAACTGTCTCGTGAGGAATCATCTCTTACTGCTCGTCAACCTTTTCGTAATCGACGTCTTTCACATCTCCCATAAGGTCATCCACTGAATCATCACGGGTGTCATCGGGACGTGTCTGATGGATTTCATACTCGTCAATGGCCTTCTTCATCTTCCATGAGGAGAAGAGTTCGGAAGCTCCATATACTATAAGGGAAGCCCCGGCAACCGTGCTCATCACAGATTCGGCAAAAGGATTGAATATGATGAAACCTCCGACAAGAGTCACAAGAACAGGCAGCGCGAAAGCCCACAGGCCTATTCCTATTATACGTCTTGCGCTCACAAGCCCCATTATCTGCACAAGGCCGAAAGCAAGAAGCACAAATCCTATCAGATAGATGATGAAGCTGGCCACGAATCCAGGAAAGGCAAACATGGCGACTCCAAGGAGAATGTCAACGGCGGCATTGAACGAAAGCAGAGGAAACACCCCGTGCTCCTTCTCTTTGAATCCGAAAAGCAGGGACACAAGGCCGCTTGCAAGAAAAAAGGCCGCAATGACCTTAACTACGACTGTCAGCGCCTCATCCGGATTTGCGACCATCACCACACCCACGCCCAATGCGACAAGTGCCCTCAACGGCCCGTTAACTTTGCTCTTATAACCGAAAGTAATCATTTGTTGTTCATTTATGAATTTATGGAAAACATCTCCGGGACGTCAATGCAGCATTTTGTCCCGGCTCATGCACATATGCACATATGCACATAAAGTGCAAAATTATGAATTTTTTGCTATTTTCGCGCCCGTTTTTTCCTTATGACTATGCTTTTATTCGATAATCATAATCACAGCCAGTTTTCTTTCGACGGGAAAAGGACTTCCGTCGAGGCGAGCGCAGACGCTGCAATGTCCCTTGGGCTCGGCGGAATCTGTTTCACTGACCATTGCGACTTCTTCGTTCCCCCAATGAAGGCTTCCTTCGGAGAAAGCGGCCCGGAGACCTTCGACATAAATGCCCAGCAGGCAGAGATTGACAGGGTCATGGCGAGCATCCAGGCAAAAGGGCAGCAGCTGAAGATACTGAAAGGAATCGAGATAGGCATGTACGAAAGCAGCCATGAGGAAATATGCCGTACACTTCAGGAAAACACTTTTGACCAGGTAATAGCATCAGTACATTATATCGAGGGCACGGACCCTTTTTATGGAGGCTATTATGAGGGGAAAGACTGGAAAGAAGCATACGGGCATTACCTGGAGACAATTTGCCGCGAAATGACGTGGCTCGGGGACTTTGACATCATGGGACACTTCGACTATGTTGCACGATACGCCCCATATCCTCAGGCGAGCATCCTGTACAGGGACTTCAGCGACATTCTCGACGAAATGCTGCGCTATCTTGCACACGAGGGGAAGGCACTTGAGATAAACACCAAGAGCTACAAGAGCCACAACGGCCGGGTGCAGATTCTCGACAAGGACATCCTGCTCCGCTACAGGGAATTGGGCGGGGAAGTCATAAGCCTCGGCTCAGACTCACACGACGCAGGAAGGGTCGGGGACGGATTCGCCGCACATGCAGCCATGCTGAAGTCACTCGGATTCAGATATCTCGCACATTTCGAAAAACGCAGACTTGTCCAGCTTCCGATTTGACAATCGGGTACACAAAAATTGCCCCAAAAGCCTGAAAACTTTTGGGGCAACTCTTTTATGCATTGTCCGAAAATCAGAACGGGAGATCGTCATCCGCAAGCGGAGCCGACATGTCATCGGCAGAAGGCATCGGTGCGCCTGTCGGAGCCGCATAACTTCCGGCAGAACCGGTGTAGTCGTATCCTCCGCCAGAAGCCTGCGGAGCCGCGGCACCCATATATCCGGCACCTCCGGCAACTGCGCCGGCCGCATAGTCAGCAGGGGCTGAGCCGACAGACTCTATGCGCCATGCCCTGACATCCGTGTACCAGCGTCCGTTATACTCACGGCTGCTCAGATTGAAGGCCACCTTCACTCTGTCACCTACCTGATGGCGCTCAAGCTCCTTGACCTTATCCTCGCCCCAGACATTCATGCAGACCTGTGAAGGAAAGTTGCCTTCCTGATATTCAAAGATAAATTCCTGCTTGGCCCATGCACCTCTTGCGGAAGTGCCGGTCTGCACATTCATCTTACGGGCAATCCTGCCCTCCAGCTCCATTGCCATTACTCCTCAGTCTTTTCAGCGGCCTTGCCGATTCTCACAACCTCAACATCGAAGATGAGGACTGAGTTAGGAGAGATTCCGCGTGTTCCCCTCTCACCATATGCAAGCTCTGAAGGAATATAGAAAGTTGCCTTTCCGCCCTCACCGAGCAGGCCGAGGCCTTCTGTCCATCCTTTGATTACACGGTTGGCATTGAAAGTCCTTGTCTCGTCGCCAGTAGTCTCATCGAATACGGTGCCGTCAAGAAGAGTACCCTTGTACTTAACCTCAACAGTATCCTGAGGCATTACCTTATATTCACCGCCGGCATTTTCAATCCTGTACTGGAGACCGCTTGCAGTAGTGTCAACACCCTCTTTCCTGGCATTTGCCTTAAGGAAGTCACGTCCCTCGTTGAGAGAAACCTCAGCCTTGTAAGCCATTCTCTTGTTGATGAGTCCTGTGATGATTCTGTTTGCATCGTCAAGATTAATCTTGAACTGCTTAACATAGTTGGTGTCACCGTATCCCTTAGGATCCTCAGCCTTCAGGGCATCTTCCATACCCTTCCTGATCTCAGACATGTTGAGGTCAGAGATTTCATCCGCGATCTGGCCTTTGATCATCATACCGAAGTTCACGCCCACGAGGTAGCTCACGGAGTCGATTTCACCTTTTTTAGGAAGCTCGGCCTTGACACCGCCCTTTCCCTGTCCGTTGCATGACATCATGACAGATGCCACGACAAGCATTGCTGCAAGAAATTTGATTGTCTTCATTTTTTCAAGATTTATTTTGTTTGTAATCATTCCAAAACATTCTGCCCGACAGGCCGGCACAAGGCCGTCCAATTGACAGTGTCAAAGATTCATCATGCAAATATAGGTATTATTTTCACAAAAAAGTTTTGACGAGTCAAAAAATACATTTAACTTAGTCGAGGTAATATTTTTCTGCCTTATGACAATCGACTCTTCCGTGCTTCATGAAAAACTGAAACAGTTCTTTGGCTTCAGCTCGTTCAAAGCAGACCAGGAACGGATAATCAAGCATCTGACCGATGAAAAGAACGCCTTCGTGCTCATGCCGACCGGAGGCGGCAAGTCCTTGTGCTACCAGCTGCCTGCCCTGGTCATGGAGGGCACGGCCATCGTGATTTCTCCGCTGATAGCACTGATGAAAAACCAGGTTGACGCAATCCGCGGCTTCGTAGCCGGCAATGACGGCATAGCGCACTTCCTCAACTCATCGCTCAACAAGGCCCAGATTACGGAAGTCAGGAAAGACCTCCTTTCCGGGGCGACAAAGCTGCTCTATGTGGCACCGGAGTCGCTCACGAAACCTGAGAATGTCGCGCTGCTCAAGGAAATCAAGATTTCGTTCTATGCAGTGGATGAGGCGCACTGCATCTCCGAGTGGGGACACGATTTCCGTCCGGAATACAGGCGGATACGCGCCATAATAGAAGACATCGGCATTGCCCCTGTCATAGCCCTTACGGCAACCGCGACCCCGAAAGTGCAGAGCGACATCATAAAGAACCTCGGCATATCGGACGCGACAGTGTTCAAGTCCTCGTTCAACAGGGCAAACCTTTACTATGAAATCAGGGACAAGTCAGACCCCAAAAGGGATATAATCAAATATATAAGGCAAAATCCGGGCAAGTCCGGAATCATCTACTGCCTCAGCAGAAAAAAAGTGGAGGAATTGGCAGAGCTGCTGAACATCAACGGAATAAAGGCAGCCCCGTACCATGCCGGACTCGATGCCAAGACCAGGGCAGAGAACCAGGACAGGTTCCTGATGGAGGACATTGACGTAATCGTGGCCACGATAGCATTCGGAATGGGAATCGACAAACCGGACGTGCGATTTGTCATACATTACGACATCCCGAAGAGCATAGAAGGATATTATCAGGAGACAGGGCGCGCAGGACGCGACGGGGAAGAGGGCCAGTGCATAACATTCTACAGCTACAAGGACATCCAGAAGCTGGAGAAATTCATGCAGGGCAAGCCTATAGCCGAACAGGAGATAGGAAAGCAGCTGCTCATGGAGACCGTAGCATATGCCGAGTCAAATTCATGCAGAAGAAAGCTTCTCCTCAATTATTTCGGAGAGGACTACACAGAAGACAACTGCGGGGCATGCGACAACTGCCTCCACCCGAAGAAGCAATTTGACGGACAGGAGGAAATGTGCATGGTCATTGAGCTGATACAGTCTCTTCCGGAGCGCTTCAAGATTGAGCATCTTGCAAATATACTCGCAGGTGTAAGCAATTCCATAATAAAGTCATACCGCCATGACAAGCTCGAGCTTTTCGGAGCGGGTAAAGACCATACCGCACATTTCTGGAGCGCGGTCATACATCAGGGCATAGTGCTGCACCTCCTCCACAAGGACATTGAATCATACGGACTTATATCAGTGACCGGGACTGGAGCGGGCTTCCTTGAGTCGCCTCACGAGCTGATGCTCACCGAAGACAGGGAATTTGCCGAGGGAGAGGATGACGATGACGACAACATGGCAGTATCGGCTGCATCAAAAGGAACTGGAGGAGACCCGCAGCTGCTCGCCATGCTGAAAGACCTCAGGAAATCTGTCGCCGGCAAGCGCGGGCTGCAGCCTTGGGTGGTGTTCAGTGACCCATCCCTGGAAGACATGGCCATACTCTACCCCGTAACCATAGACGAACTGAAAAACTGCCAGGGAGTCGGCGAGGGCAAGGCACGCAAATTCGGCAAGGAGTTCATAGAGCTTATCGCCAAATATGTGGATGAGAATGAAATAATGCGCCCTGACGATTTCGTGATGAAATCCATCGTGAACAAATCCGTCAACAAGGTATTCATCATACAGAGCGTTGACAGGAAGCTGCCGCTGGAGGATATAGCGGATGCCAAGGGAATGGATATGGAGGAGCTGCTGGATGAAATCGAAGCGATTGTATATTCCGGAACAAAGCTCAATCTCGATTATTTCATAAGCCAGGCAATCGACGAGGAGGTAGTGGACGACATCTATGGATATTTCAAGGAGGAAGCGGAGTCGGATTCACTCGAGGCGGCAATGGACGAGCTTGGCTCAGGCTATGACGAGACGGAAGTAAGGCTTGTCCGGATAAAATTCCTCTGCGAGGTCGCCAATTGACGGTCCTGGGGAATACGAAAGAAAACTAAACAACAAGGAATGGCATTAAATTCAGAAGAATCAGAAAGGAATACGGCAGTCAACAAGACACAAGACAAGGCATTACGGTTTTCCATAGTGGTTCCGGTCTATAATACGGAAAAATATTTGGCGGAGTGCATCCGGAGCATCCTGTCCCAATCATACGGCAACTTCGAGCTTATACTCGTGGATGACGGTTCGACAGACTCTTCCAGGCAGATATGCATGGAATATGCGGAAACTGACAGCAGGATAAGAGTCATTCACCAGTCCAACAAAGGCGTCTCAGCGGCAAGGAATGCAGGCCTTGATGTGGCAGCCGGAGATTATGTGACGTTCACGGATTCCGATGACTATCTGCTGGAGGGGGCGCTGGAGTATGCGGCAGCCAAGATTCAGGAAACAGACGCGGACATGCTCGCATTCGGCATAAGGAAAATAACACCATACAAATCGTTCCACTATCGTGCGGTACCGGACAGGACAGGACCATTGGACGGGCATATGCCGCACCTTGCCATAGGAGGCTCATTTTTCAGGCTCAGCGCACTGAACCTGCATGACATCAGATTTACCGAAGGACTCGCATATTCAGAGGACCGGGTGTTCATATTATCATTTGCGCCATACTGCAGGCAGCTGACAACATGTTCCGAGATGTTCTATATTTACCGCAGCAATGACGGGGCGGCAACATGCAGCCGGGACGGCCTCAGAATCATGAAGAACCAGTTTTGGGCGGCCCGCATAATGTTCAACATGTCAAAGGAAAGCCTGTATGCCGGGTTCACTGAGCAGCTCCAGGGCCAGGCGAGGAAGGTTATCAAATGGGGAATTCATGCTGTCGTGCGGTACAATCCGGACAGCAACAGCATCTTCAGCACGAGACAGGAGTTCCTTAAGTTGTTCAGCGGAGAATACAGGCATCCGGTATGCGCATGGAGGAAATTGCTGGCAACAAGACGTTTCATTGTCCTGCGGGAATCGGTGACACGGTTTTTCAGAGGACATGCTGAGGATTAGGTTTTGCTCTCGACTTTTTGTATATTTGTCCTAACGGACATATATTACGCCTTGGCTTCGGCAAAACTTACAAGCAAGCTTGACGTTTTGCTCTCAGCTTTTCGTATATTTGCCCCCAATTATTAGAAACAACTGAAAAAAGATGAAAGAATTTTGGCAGGTGCTAAAGCGCTACGCTTCCCCATATAAAAAATATCTCGCAGGAGCAGTATTCCTAAATGTGTTCTCGGCGGTATTCAACATATTTTCGTTTACCCTCATCATCCCTATACTCCAGATGCTGTTCGGGCTGGACACCACAGTTTACGAATTCATACCTTGGGACAGCAGCGCGGACTTCAAAGAAAAAATCCTGAACAACATATACTATTATGTGACGCTCATGATAGACGGATACGGCCCGTCGCTGACCCTGCTGCTGCTCGGACTGTTCCTCGGGGTGATGACAGCCCTCAAGACATCATGCTACTTCGGCTCATCAGCCATCATGATTCCGCTCAGGACCGGAATAGTACGCGACATCAGGACACAGGTTTACAACAAGGTAATCAGCCTTCCGATGGGCTTCTTCTCACAGGCAAAGAAAGGAGACATCATAGCCAGGATGAGCGGTGACGTGGGAGAAATCGAGAACTCAATCACGAGCTCGCTCGACATGCTCATAAAGAACCCTATACTCATTACCTTCTATTTTGCCACCCTCATCTTCACGAGCTGGGAGCTGACATTGTTCACGATTGCAGTAGTGCCCATAATGGCATGGGGCATGAGCGCGATAGGCAAAAAGCTGAAGAGACAGTCCCTTGAGGCAGCCGGCAAATGGAGCGAGACGCTCTCGCAGCTTGACGAGACACTCGGAGGCCTGCGCATCATCAAGGCATTCATTGCCGAAGACAAGATGAAGGCAAGATTCGAGAAGACTTCAAATGAATACAGGGACGCGGTCAACAAAGTGGCCATCCGGCAGGCTTCGGCACATCCCGTGAGCGAATTTCTCGGAACGATGATGATAATGCTCGTGCTCTGGTTCGGCGGCACACTCATCCTCAAGGAGAACTCGCCTATCGACGCCCCCTCATTCATCTTCTACATGGTCATCCTCTACAGTGTCCTCAACCCTCTCAAAGAGTTCGCAAAAGCGGGCTACAACATACCGAGGGGACTCGCATCCATGGAAAGGGTTGACAAGATAATGAAGGCAGAGAACAACATAAAGGAAATCGCCTGCCCGGAGCGCCTTGACGCATTCGAAGACAAGATAGAGTTCAACGGCGTATGCTTCACCTACGAGGACGGAAAGCAGGTGCTCACGGACATCAACATGACTATTCCAAAGGGCAAGACCATCGCCCTGGTCGGACAGTCAGGCTCAGGAAAGTCAACTCTCGTCGACCTGCTTCCGCGCTATCGTGACGTATCCAGCGGAAGCATAAAGATAGACGGGAAAGACATAAGGGACTGCAGGATACGCGACGTGAGGTCACTGATAGGAAACGTGAACCAGGAAGCCATCCTGTTCAACGACACTATTTTCAACAACATCGCCTTCGGAGTGGAGAACGCAACCATGGAGCAGGTCATCGCAGCGGCAAAAGTGGCCAATGCACATGACTTCATCATGGAAAAGGAAGAGGGCTACGACACCAATATCGGTGACAGGGGAGCAAAACTCTCAGGCGGCCAGAGGCAAAGGATAAGCATTGCCCGCGCAATCCTGAAGAACCCGGCAATACTTATTCTCGATGAAGCCACTTCCGCGCTTGACACCGAGTCAGAGAAGATAGTGCAAGAGGCTCTTGACAGGCTCATGAACGCAAGGACAACAATAGCCATAGCCCACAGGCTGTCAACCATCAGGAATGCGGACATGATATGCGTGCTTCACGAAGGACGCATCGTAGAACGCGGAAAGCATGAGGAACTGATTGCTCTCAACGGCTACTACAAGAAGCTGAATGACATGCAGGCCCTGTAAAGGCAGGCTATGAAGGTGCCGGACGGGGGAACATTGAAATACCTTCTCAGCCACTCTGATATCCCCCAAATTGCATTTAGCAATACCACGGAAAAAGAAAATCCAACGGTCTGTAGTATCGGCATACAAGGATATCGAGGCTCTCTATCGCCTGCGCTGCCGTACGCAAGAGACATCCTGCATCGATAAAAGAACACATCCTTGTCTATTGCGCGAAAGCCTTCCTTGCCCCCAAAAGCACGCACCACAACCAACTACAATTTCCAGACAAGTCCAGTAGCAATCCTAGAATCTCAAAACACAGTCCTTTGCAACGAAACCAGGACCAAATGAGTCTGGAGCATTATAAACTAAATGCCTATTTACCCATCCATTCGACATCCGCATTTGCGAAAAGCTTATCAAGGGGCTTCGGCATATCAGCCGGTCCGCTGTGGAAAAGAAATTTAACTTTTTCTTTCGGTGCAGTAAGCAAACTTGTTGTCTGGTATCCTCCGAGAATATCCATTTTAGTGCCGAGCTTCCAAAGGAACATCTCAAAAGGAGCACGAGGCAAAATCTTAAATCCAGGATAATCTTCCTCATAACTTGCACTTGACTTGTCTGATGGATGCGGTTTGAAGAAGATATCATATTCGTCCTTGTACTTGTCATATACTTGCCTCGTATAATTCTTTTGCTCCAGAATCTTATCATCATTCGTACCTGGATTCGTCCCAAGAATAACAAGATTCGGTTTCGCTGATTCATCAAACATACGGTCAAATTCACTGCTGTCAAACGAAGCCATGTCAAAGAACTGAGCATGTCTTTCAGGAGTAAGTTTTTCAAGCATCTGGAACGGGGTCTGACTCCATATATGCATATATTTCATCTGCTCATTCACATAAGCATCATTACTGTCAAGCAATGAACCATCATGCATAAGATATCGATAATACGGATGTGTCGAAAGATAATAGCACCAATGCCAGTTCCCGTCCAGTTCGTTTCTCGTCCCCTTATAAGGGTCATCCGCCTTACCGCCCCAGTTCAATTTACGAACTTCTGTTGCAAATCTGCTCCAATTCTCTTTTCCTTCACCTAGCTGTCCGAACTTGCTGAAAAATTCATTGTATGTCCCGGTACCGTCAGAAAGCATCGTAACCTTTACCCTACTATAGTCTATACCTGCCGAGGCAAACCAATAATATGCTATTCTGGCACGAAAATCGTCCATGTATATCGCAAATGTAGCATCTGGACAATCTTTGTTGATTGTCTGTATCTTATCTTTCATCCACTCACACATTTCCATGAGAGTGGCATCATCCGCATCAGTAGCTCCGTCAGCCAGCTGAAATTTGAAAAGTTCCACATGGTCAGGTAGTTTATCGGCATTGAATGTTGCCGGGCGACCATAGAACATATATGACGGTTTATCATGAGACAAAACATGCAGCCCAGCATACAAGGACGGCATGGTCCCTAAAGTCACATAAAAATTATAATCTGCATCAAAATCTGTAATAGCCTCTTCTTTCCAGTCCGGAATTCCCAAATTTTCGTCATGTTTTTCACATGAAAGCATGAATACAAAAATTGCAGCCGTTGCAAAAACACAGGTGAACAGATGCTTAAAAAATCTCATAATACAAAAAATTTAAATATGACAATAACAAATATTCTAATTTTAGTCCGTAATATATGGAGCTCTTTTCCAACCCGCAGCACACGAAATATTAATAGTATCTTTCATGACCATAATTTATTTCCTCATCCTTCTACGCTTTGCCATAATATTCATAGACGCATACGTTTCAAGTCCCATAATCTTAATTTGCAGTAATTTAAACCTATTTCTGGATTTCATCCCATATAGAAGGAGACTTGAATTGGGCACGAATTGTTCAAGAGACTTGAGTTCTTCTTCATTTTCATTTCCGAACATCGCCCAGGTGCGCATAAGAAGACCAAGGGTTATAAAGAAAAAATCTGCGGCAGCCATCCTATCTGTTTTCGGATACCTCGACGATGCCTGCAAAAGTTTTCTGAAAATTCTGAAGACATCCATCTCCCTTGAATATATCTTTTTAGCAATCAAGCTGTTGTCACGTCTAAAGTAACGGTATAGTCCATGCTCCGACAGATACACGTTATTTACTGCATCTATTGAATCTATAAGAAAATCCAAATCTTCGCACACATATATATCCGGGCGAAACCTTCTCCCTTTGAACAGCTCTGCCTTAAAAATCTTATCCCACAGGTAACCGGTCACTTTTTCACGGAGCATATAATCAAGCATCTCCTGCCTTGATATGATGCCTCCAGAGAGACTGTGCATGGTTTCTCTTTCTCCGTCAATATAGACATGAGGATATTGCAAGAAATCAATTGACGTATCCCCCTTCAATATGGCCATATTATCCTCTATAGCAGTTGACGAGCCATACTCATCATCGCTGTCTATAAATGTGATATACCGGCCCCTTGCTATATCAAGAGCGGCGTTTCTGGCCATGCCCGCCCCCCCGTTAGTTTTGTATATTACCTTGATACGCTCATCCTTCGATGCGTATTCATCACAAATTGCTCCGGAATTGTCCGGAGAACCGTCATCAACCAATATGACTTCATAGTCCCTGAAAGTCTGGGACAAAATGCTGTCCAGACAGGACTTGATATATTTCTCGACCTTATATACAGGTACTATGATTGTAAGGGAGGGATTCTTCACCATATTTGATTTTTTAAAGTCATATTCTTTTATCTGATATTTTTCAGTTTTCTTCTTTTGAAGAACACATTCAATGCAGCATATCTTTTAAGTCCTACGGCTTTAATCTGTAATAATTTTAATCTATTCCTCCCTTTAAGCCCGGAAAACAAGATACTCGAATCCGGAACAAAAGGCATGAGTCCATTCAGTCCTTCGCTACATCCATCCCCAAACATTGCTACTGTACGAAGCAGATGCCCTAGTGCAACAAAGAAAAAGTTTGCCCTTGCCAAGGCGTCGGTCCCGCTATATTGGACAGAAGTTTCCAAAAGTCTCTGATAGACCCCAGCCACATCCATTTCTTTTGAAACGGTCTTGTTAACGACAAGGCTTCCATCACGCTTATAATAGCGGTACTGTCCCCGCTCCGACAGAAACACTTTATCTATCCCATCCAGTACCTCTATCAGAAAGTCAAGATCTTCAGCGACTTTTATATCACATGAAAAGCGTTTCCTTTTAAAAATATCCGCCTTATATATCTTTATCCATGTATAGCCAGGCACTTCTTCATTAAGCATACTGTCCAGAAAGCCTTGTCTGGACAGCACCTTTTCCGGAACCAGATGAAGAACCTCCATTGCGCCATCGACATACACATAAGGGTACTGCAACAAATCAATTGCTCCATCAGCTTCCAATATAGCCATATTCTCCTCGATGGTAGTGGGCGAACCATATTCATCATCGCTGTCTATAAATGTGACATACCGTCCTTGTGCCATGTCCAATGCGTCATTTCTTGCCGCACTAAGCCCCCCATTCAACTTGTGTATGACTCTGAAACGCCCGTCCCTCAATGCGTATTCATCACAAATCGTTCCGGAATTGTCCGGAGAACCGTCATCAACCAATATGACTTCATAGTCCCTGAAAGTCTGGGACAAAATGCTGTCCAAGCAAGACTTGATATATTCCTCTACCTTATATACAGGCACTATGATCGAAAGTAACGGTTTTTTCATGCTGTCCTCTATAATTCCTAATGTTCCGCAAAGATATAAATTATTAATGTTATTTCGGCTCTGTACAATTTATTCTACCAACATCCGCACCGGCACAGGAAAATTTCAAGAGTACGGAGAAACGGCTTGCCGTACTTCCTAAAGAGTTGGCAATATCACAAAAGCATTCATGGCTATAACGTCTCATCCTTCGCATCTCCATGTCTGTAAATAGTAAAATCCCATATGGCGGTCTTTATAAATCCAATGGAATGAATGGGCTGTTCCGCGTTTTATGACAAATAAATTGCTGCAGATTGCAAAAATCCTTACATTTGTATATCGTGCCCTGCCAGTAAAATAAGAATAACTTAAGCAGAGATGAAAACATCAGTATAATAGTTATGAAAACTTTGAATATACCTTTTATCGAAGATCTGGAAAGTCTTGAATATGACATGCTGAAAGCAACAATGGAAATAAAGGCCGCACACGAAGCAACAGATGTCGCAGATTGGTCTGAACAGTTTCCGTACAAGCATGAAACAGAGTTCCATATAGCGAGAAGCAGGACACATATTGTGATTGTATATAAGGTAAAAGAAAAAGGTATCAAGGCTACTATGACCGAAGACAACGGACCAGTATGGCAGGACAGCTGTTGCGATTTTTTTGTAAGCGACCCTCTGGACGGCACCTACTACAACTTCGAGATGAACAGCATCAGATATGTCCTTGCGTCCAAAAGAAAAAGTCGCAACAAATTCAAGTATTTGTCCAAAGAGCAGCCCTCACGGATAATCAGACATACAAGCATTGAAAGAAGACCTGCTGAGGATGCGGACAAAGAGTACGAATGGGCCATGGCCATCTGCATACCTTTTGCCCTCATCAGCACAGAGCCGGAACACCTTCCGGCTTCACTTCGCGCAAACTTCTACAAATGCGCAGACATGAGTGCACATCTGCACTATCTGAGCTGGAATCCGATACCCGTACCCGCACCGGACTTTCACCTTCCGGAATATTTCGGAACAATCATACTATAAACCACTAACGCCCGCTCCGGAAATGGACTGCAGCGCCTGTTTTGTTAAATTTGACGGAGACCACGGCATTCCATCACATACGCTATTCGACATACAGCAGGTAACTATTAAGAATTCCCCTGTCTGGTGAGAGAGGATGATAAGACAAAAGACACTATATTTGCAACCATATTCGAATATTTCTCTCTATGACAACAAGGGAAGCAGAAATCGTCGGACTTATAAAGAAAGAGGTGAAACCAGCTTTGGGAGGCACCGAGCCGATAGCCATTGCGCCCGCGGCGGCAATAGCTATGGAATCAATTATGGACAATTGCACATGCTGCACCTCTTCACAGTGGAGGATTTCATCCGACCTTAAAGTTGACGTCCATGTGAGCGGCAACTTCCTTAAGAACTGGATGGGAGCAGACACCCCAGATCCAGGAACGGTAGGCGACATCAGCTGTAGGATCTGCGATGGAGCAAATGTGGGATGTGCCGTGAAAGTGGCATCAGGGTTTCCAGTGAGCTCCAGTAGCCCGTACTTGCAATGAAGGGCACTTGCATGTCCGGGCATGAGGGTATCATCGAAAAAACATAGATAAGACAATAGGCAACATGGGACGCATCGGTTCCATAGGCATGCAGAATACGGACGAGATGATTCTGGATATAATTGTCTGCAAATAGATAGACTTATGACAAACAATAAAATACTGTAAGTACATGGATATAGTGATTACATACGTGGACGGGAATGACCCGGCCTGGAAAAAAGATTATGAGAAATATACAAATGTTCCTGTAATGGAAAAACGCTTCCGTGACTGGGGAACATTGAAATACCTTCTCCGCGGCATAGAGAGGAAGATGCCGTTCATCCGGAACGTATATTTAGTGGTCTCGCACGAAAGTCAGGTACCGGAATGGGCGGACAGGAACAATTTGAAGATTGTACTCCATAAAGATATAATACCGGAAGAATGCCTGCCGACCTTCAACGCCAATCCAATAGAAATTCATCTTCATAATATAGACGGACTGGATGAAGAATATCTTTTCTTCAATGACGACATGTACCCTGTCGGGGAGTGCAAACCTACGGATTTCTTTTATGAAGGGAAGCCTGCAATAGGATTTACGAAGCACCTGCTGACTTGGGGAATGTACAAAAAGATATGCCTCAATTCCGACCGCCTGGCACGGAAAGCTTTGGGAATGAAGAGTTCTCCATTCTTCCTAAGGCCGCAGCACATATGCTCTCCTATGCTCAAAAGCGAGTGTAAGGAGGTATATGACAGAATGAAGCAGCAGATAGTATCCTCCTTGACAACCGTAAGGGAGGCCAAAAACTGCAACCAGTACCTCTACCTTGACTATATGCTCTATAAGGGAACGGCAGTAAAAAGAAAAATTTCAAAGAAGCATTTTTCTGTCGCGACTGCCGGAGCAGATAAGATATGCTCGTTCATAAAGAATCCGACCAGATGCCTTTGCTGCATAAATGATGTACACTTGAGCGAAGATAAGTTCGAGGAAATGAGGGACAGGATTCTCTCGGCATTCGACGAAAAGTTCCCAGACAAATCAAAATTTGAAAAATAAAAACAGAAAGAGAGGCATGGCGACGATATCAATAATTCTGCCTATATATAATGTGGAGCAGTATCTTGAGCGCTGTCTGAACAGCATTATGGACCAGACTTTCAGTGACTGGAACGCGATACTCGTCAATGACGGAAGTACGGACAATTCTCTGGAAATTGCGGAAAGGTTTGCAGCAAAGGACTCCAGATTTGTCATAATCAACAAAAAGAACGGAGGATTAAGTGATGCAAGAAATGTTGGAATGAGTAATTCAGACAGCGAATACATCATGTTTGTGGACACAGATGACTTCATACATCCACAGACATGCGAAATAGCGGTTGCACTCGCTAGAAAAACCGGATGCGATGTGGTGACCTGGAAAAAGAATTCGCATTATACCAATATCACGAGACTTTTCAGATTCTTGTTCAACCCATCTGAAAAGACGCTCGTAAACATGATGCCACGACATTATAAAAAACGGTATAATACTGAACGGATCAGCTATTTCTATACAGAAAATCTGATGCCGTATGTAACTGCAAAACTATCAAGCCAGAAAAGGCCTTTAGTCAAAGGGGCGTATGTGGTAAGGTTTCTGTTCAGGAGAGACCTAATAAAGAACATTCCTTTTGTAAAAGGACTAAAATACGAAGATTTCCCCTGGTGGTACGAAGTGGTTCTACACAATCCAAAGACCGCGATTACATATCTGCCTCTATATTACTATTTCCGCAATAGAACTTCTATCACCAAATCTATCAACAGAGTGGACTGGATAATTCATTGGTGTATCGGCTTGGAATATTTATACCTTAAATACAAGACTTCGGCCACTCAGGAGCAAATGATTTTATGGTCAAAGAATGTAAAATGGTGTGCATTGAATAAAGTATCCCGCAAACTCGGAAAAATAGGAGAAAATGATATAGAAAAAGCATCAGCTGCACTCCGTCAGCTTATAGAAACAGGAATCATGGATGATGCAGCACTAATAAATCAAAAACGCATTAGAGACAAAATCTTCGATTTCGCCGGCATGGGGAAATAAATTGGAACGACACAAAGACATCAGACATAATCGTTGTCACATTTATGGTAGACTTTGCATCTATAGAATGATTTTGTACAAAAAGATATTTTAACCCTTATAGATATGGCTTCGATTTCCATTATTCTGCCTATATATAACGTCGCACAATATCTGGACCGCTGTCTGAACAGCATTCTGGACCAGACTTTCAGTGACTGGAACGCAATACTCGTCAATGACGGAAGTACGGACAATTCTCTGGAAATTGCGGAAAGGTTTGCAGCAAAAGACTCCAGATTCGTCATAATCAACAAAAAGAACGGAGGCTTGGGCGATGCCAGGAATGCCGGCATTCTCCATGCAGATGGAGAATACATTATGTTTGTTGATTCTGATGACTTCATCCATCCGCAGACATGTGAAATAGCTATTGCACTCGCAAAGAAGACAGGAAGCGATATCGTATCGTGGAAAAGAGACCCGCTATATAAACTATTCATCAAGCAGAGACGTAGAATATTCGGAACATCAGAATCCAAATTGATAGCATCCAAGCCATTTGGATACAATAGACGCTACAATATAGATAACATCAAGTATACATATACCGGCAATCTGCTGAAATACGTAACAGAAGATTCCACTACGCATGAATCCCCCCGGATAAAAGGAGCATATGTATGGAGACATCTGTTCAAAAGAGAAGTGATAAAAGACATTCCTTTTGTAAAAGGGCTCAAGTACGAAGACTTTCCATGGTGGAACGAAGTAATTCTGCAGAATCCAACAGCAACAATAACCACCTTGCCCCTATACTACTACTACCCTAATAAGAAGTCAATCACCCATACTGTCGACAATATTGAATGGCTCAAGCATTGGAGCATAGGATTGGAAAAATCCTATTTGGACTATAAGGAGCGAGCCACTCCGAATCAAATGCATCTTTGGTCAAAGAACATAAAATGGAATGCCATCAGCAGCATCGTGCGAAGAATGGAAAAGATTGATGAAGAAGACAAGGCTTTAGTCGCACAGATATTAGGCAGGATGGCAAAGACCGGTATCTTCGAGGACGCAAAAAAATATAACTGCGACAAACAAGCCGCCTTCATCCATAGACTGATTGAGACATACTAACTTTCCAGCCATCCGTTTAAAGATTGGCTTGAAAGTCGAGAAGTATTTCTCGGAACATGACAACCTGACGATAAGAAACATCCGGCACAGGTTCCGTGACCCGGAGCAATTCACTCCACAGGAATTGCAATACCTGACACTCTACAAAAAAGGCGAATGCGTGCACCGCGACCCACATAAAACACTTTTCTTCCTGCAGCCGAAAAAAAAGAAGGACTATGTACGGAAAAAAATGGAGCGGCTGGAAAAAATGAAGGAATGCAAATTCGTATGCTTCAATTCGATTGACCTTGCATGCGCACAGGACAGGGAATTGGTGACAGCGTGGATAGAGAAGCGCCTCGGGATTGATCTGCGGAAATACGGACGCGGCTGCTGAGCCGTCAATCAAGATTCATCCAATGTATGGACTTGTCGCGGCCCCAGTATGAAAGCTGACGCTTGGCATAATGGCGCGTATTGCGCTGTATCAGCTCGACTGCCCTGTCAAGTGTTGTCACAGGACCGTCCCCTGGAGATGTCGGCCCCCATCCCTCTGCAGAAACAAGGCCGTCCTGCCAGTCGAACCATGCAAAAATCTCCTTATATCCCACAGTCTGCAAAGCCGCCAGGTCACGGTACCCGGTCAATGAACGGACCTCTTCAACCAGCCCGTCATCAATCATCTGCAGCACTCTCCTGTCAATCCTGTCATAAAGAACCTCACGAGACCTCACAAGCCCGATTTTCTCTATTTCAAATGGCCTGTTCTTGGATTCGGCGGTCTTGAATGAAGAAAACGGGCGGCCTGTCATAAGACAGACTTCAAGCGCACGAACGACCCTCTGCCCGTTGGCCGTATCAATGGACCGGCAGCTTTCCGGGTCAAGCCTGCGCAATTCCTCAAGCAGAGCCCCGACTCCATCCTCCTTCAGGCGGGATGTCAATTCGGAACGCAGGGCAAGGTCGGCTGGCGGGAAGTCGTCAAGACCGTTCACAAACGCATCAATATAGAAACCGGAACCTCCGGCCATCACAAGCGTGTCATGCCCTTCCGCAAAAAGCCTGTTTACCAGTTCCAGTGCCTCCACCTCATAGCGCCCTGCCGTATAAAGCTTCCGGACAGTATGTGACTGTATGAAATAATGCCTTACTGCGGACAATTGTGATGGGGAAGGAACGGCAGTGCCGATGGACATCTCCCTGTATATCTGGCGCGAGTCGCATGAAATGACAGGTGAGCCATACCTGAGCGCAAGGGAAATGCTGTAATCAGTCTTTCCCACTCCGGTAGGGCCCAACACTATGACAAGCTTCTTAGGCATGAGGCTACTCGTCGTCATCATCACCGAAGATTTCCTCGGTGTCATCGTCAGCCTCCTCTGCCGCCTCGTCATCATCATCTTCGTAATCCTCGTCATCCGGATCCTTCTTCTTGTCGTCTGGAAGATCCTCAAACGCGACATAGCCGTTCTCGAACTCTATCGGATTCGGTCCCTTGGTCTCCACCAGAAGAGGATAAATCACATTCGGACGCTGTTCAGCATCGGCTTCGAATGTAACAATCACGCTCTTGACATTGGTAGTGTCATAGAAATAGATGAAACGGTCCTCGCCTTTCTTATGGCACTCGCCTATTGTGACGGCGTCAATCGTACCCGAGCCGAGGTCAAATATGCCATACCTCGCAGACACCTCGCCATCCGGCCCGAAAGCCTTGAAAAGCACAAGCTGGTCCTGAGGAAAATCCATGTCAGCCCTCATCTGCTTGTGGAAACTATAAAGTGAAGCGCTGTCCTTTACTTCATAAACGCGCGCAAATCCCTTGAGTCCGGGAAGTGAAACTCTATATTTCAGTATCATAGAAAGTTAGAATTGAATCTGGTTAAAAAATGCCTCCACCGGCGGCAGAAGCGAGGCCAAAGGTAGCAATTTTTTCCGTGAGCGGATAAAAAAAATTTCCGAATGGCGCGAAAAAACGCTACTTTTGATTCCCGATATGGACAACCCTCAGATCCAGGATTCATACAGAAGCATAGCCTCAGAATCGAGAGGCCTGTTCAAGGACAATGGAAGCAGATTCATTGCCCATGCCTATCCCGTTGAAACAGAAGAAGAAGTCAAGCAGATTGTAGCGGCCCTCAAAAAGGAATACTACGATGCGCGGCATCATTGCTATGCCTACAGGCTCGGGCACACGGGAGAAAAGTTCAGGGCCAGCGATGACGGAGAGCCATCCGGCTCGTCAGGAAGACCGATTCTCGGGCAGATTGATTCGAACGGCCTGAGCGACATCCTTATTGTGGTGGTAAGGTATTTCGGCGGCATAAAGCTCGGGATTCCCGGACTCATAAGAGCCTACAAGACATCTTCGGCAGATGCCATATCCAATGCACAGATAATAACAAAAATAGCCTCCAGACACTACAGGGTAACATTCGGCTACCTCAGTATGAACAGCGTGATGAAAGTGTTCAAAGACCTCAGCCTGGAGCAGAAAAACCAGAAGTTCGATATGGAATGCAGCATAGACACCTCGGTGCGCCTTTCCCATGAGGATGATTTCCTCAAAAGGATAAGGGACACGGAGGGCTGCGACGCGGTATTGCTTGAATAAAAACGCCCTTGCGGCAATGCAATGATAACAGATATGAGTAAAAGCTTGATTTCTATCCAGGATTTCAGCAAAGAAGAAATCCTGCACGTCTTGGAGACAGCCAAGGAGTTCGAAAAGAACAAAGAGCAGAAATTCCTCGAGGGGAAGGTCATCGGAAGCCTGTTCTTCGAGCCCTCGACAAGGACACGCCTGAGCTTCGAGACCGCGGTCAACAGGCTCGGAGCAAAGGTCATCGGATTCTCCGACGCCTCCAACACAAGCCAGAGCAAAGGTGAGACGCTGAAGGACACCATCAAGATGGTATCCAACTATGTTGACATGATAATCATGAGGCATCCGCTCGAAGGAAGTTCCCGCTATGCCTCGGAAGTGGCGTCAGTACCGGTAGTGAATGCAGGAGACGGAGCCAACCAGCACCCGTCCCAGACTCTCCTTGACCTGTATTCCATATTGCAGACCCAGGGCACGCTCGAGAATCTGACAATAAACATGGTAGGTGACCTCAAATACGGAAGGACTACCCACTCGCTGCTCCAGGCGATGTCACACTTCAATCCGAAATTCATTTTCACCGCGCCTGAGGAGCTGAAAATGCCTAAGGAGTACAAAGATTTCCTTGACGCCAAAGGGATAGAATACATCGAGACTGCCGATATGGAAGAGCACATTGACGATTGCGACATCCTTTATATGACCCGCGTTCAGCAGGAAAGGTTCACAGACCTGATGGAATACGAAAGGGTAAAGGACGTATATCGCCTCAAGGCTTCCATGCTCGCCGGAGCAAAGCCGGGCATGAAGATACTGCATCCGCTCCCGCGCGTGAATGAAATAGACCAGGATGTCGATGACACTCCTAACGCATATTACTTCAAGCAGGCGGAAAACGGCCTCTACATAAGGATGGCAATCATTTCATATTTATTGGGTTATCGCTAAAAAAGAACATCATGACAAGAAAAGAACTGGTAGTCAGCGCACTGGAGAACGGCACCGTGCTTGACCATATCCCGGCTGAGAATGTTTACAAGGCACTGGACATCCTCAACCTCAAGGGAATATCCAATCAGATAACAATCGGAATCAACCTCAACAGCGGCTATTTCGGCAAGAAAGGCATCATAAAGATTGCCGACAAATTCTTCGAGGACGACGAACTGAACAAGCTGGCGCTGATAGCTCCCAAGGCAACGGTCAATGTAATCCGTGACTTCAAGGTCGTCGAAAAGAAAAAGCTGGTTATGCCTCATGAAATAACAGGGATAGCAAGATGCAAAAACCCTAAATGCATAACCAATCACCAGCCTGTCAAGACAAGGTTCACCACAATGGAGGAAAATAACGAAATATCACTGATTTGCCACTATTGCGAAAAAATTACAGATGCAAAGAGTATTTTCTAAAATAAATCGTTACCTTTATCAGCACTTTTGATTATAAATTAAAATATCAGAAATGGGAAAAGTCCATAATTTCACTGCCGGCCCTTGCATTCTGCCGCAGCAAGCCATAGACAACGCCATAGAGGCATTGAAAGACTTCAAGAACACCGGCATTCCGGTGATATCCATCTCGCACAGGACAAAAGAATGGGAGTCTGTAATGGACGAGTGCCGTTCCCTCTGGAAAGAGCTGCTGAACATCCCTGACACGCATGAAGTCGTGTTTTTCGGAGGAGGAGCAAGCATGGGCTTCCTTTTGGCTGCCATGAACTTCCTCGAAAACAAGGCCGGATACCTTGAGACAGGAGTCTGGGCCAAGAAGGCTCTCAAGGAGGCCAAAGGACTTGGAAACGCATATGCCGTAGCTTCATCTTCGGACACCACGTACAGCTACATTCCGAAAGGATATGAGATTCCGTCCGACCTTGATTATTTCCATATCACCACCAACAACACCATCTACGGAACGGAGATTCATGAAGACATGGACTGCCCGGTGCCTCTTATCGCGGACATGTCCTCCGACATAATGAGCCGTCCGGTTGACGTCAGCAAATATGCGCTGATATACGGCGGAGCGCAGAAGAATGTCGGTCCCGCAGGAGTCACTTTCGCCATTGTACGCAAGGACGCCCTCGGCAAGGTAAGCAGATATATCCCTACAATACTCGACTACCGCACTCTGATAGACGGGGCATCCATGTTCAACACGCCTCCGGTGTTCCCTATATTTGTGATGAACGAGACCCTCAAATGGCTCAAGGAGAACGGAGGAGTAGAGGCTATGCACAAAATCAACAGGCAGAAAGCCGAGCTGCTTTACGGGGAGATTGACAGGAACTCCATGTTCAGGGGAACGGCAGCCGTTGAAGACCGCTCCATCATGAACGTTTGTTTCGTAATGGCAGAGGGCCGCGAGGACCTTCAGGACGAGTTCATGGCTTTCGCTAAGGAAAGGGGCATGACAGGAATCAAGGGCCACAGGTCCGTAGGAGGATTCCGCGCATCCATCTACAATGCCTGCCCTATGGAAAGTGTCCAGGCTCTTGTGGATTGCATGAGAGAATTTGAAGAACTGAAAAAATAAAATCTGTAAGGAATGAAAATACTTGTCGCTACAGAAAAGCCGTTTGCAGCTGCTGCGGTGAACGGAATCAAGGAAATAGCGGCAGCCTCTGGACATGAGGTCGCCCTCCTTGAAAAATATACGGAAAAGGAGCAGCTTCTTGCCGCTGTCGCAGATGCGGATGCCATGATTGTCCGCTCCGACAAGGTGACTGCAGAGGTCATTGCAGCCGCGCCAAAGCTCAAGATAGTAGTGCGCGCCGGAGCAGGCTATGACAATCTGGACCTTGCCGCATGCACGGAAAGGGGCATCGTGGCAATGAACACACCGGGCCAGAACGCGAACGCAGTAGCCGAACTTGCCCTTGCGCTTATGATATTCATGTCCCGCAACCAGTTCAATCCGGGTACAGGCTCGGAAATCAGCGGCAAGCGCCTCGGAATACAGGCTTACGGAAACGTCGGCAGGTTAGTGGCTGAAAAAGCCAAGGCATTGGGACTTTCAGTGACGGCATTTGACCCTTTCGTTCCTGCGGAAAAAATGCAGGAAGACGGCGTGGTGCCGGCGGAATCGCTTGAGCAGATGTATTCGGAATGCGATTTCATATCGCTCCATATTCCGGCAACCCCGCAAACCATAGCCTCAATCGGCTATGACCTCATATCAAGGATGCCTAAGGGAGGATGCCTTCTCAACACTGCGCGCAAGGAAGTCATAAATGAGGCCGAGCTTGTGAAAGTCCTTGAAGACAGGCCTGACATCAAATACGTAGCAGATGTGGCACCGGCATGCCAGCAGGAACTGAGCGAGAAATTCGGAAGACAAGTGTTCGCCACCCCGAAGAAAATGGGAGCGGAGACCGCGGAAGCCAACATCAATGCAGGAATCGCAGCGGCAAGGCAGATAGCGGCATATTTCTCCGAGGGCTGCACCAAGTTCCAGCTGAACAAATGACAGGAAGCATTTTCAACACAAGACACGAAACATGGTAAGAATAAAACCTTTTGCGGCGGTCCGCCCGCCAAAGCAGCATGTCAGGGAAGTGGCTGCAAGGCCTTATGACGTGCTCAATTCCGCTGAGGCCAAGACAGAGGCTTCCGAGAAGTCTCTCCTCCATATAACAAAGCCGGAGATTGATTTCGACCCTATCATTGACGAGCACAGTGACGAGGCCTACTCGAAGGCTGTCGAGAATTTCAGGAAATGGCAGGATAACGGATGGCTCGTGCAGGACGACAGGCCGTACTACTATGTATATGCCCAGACAATGGACGGAAGAACCCAGTACGGCCTTGTTGTATGCGCACATACGGACGATTATGCGGAAGGCAAGATAAAGAAGCATGAGCTTACACGCAAGGACAAGGAAGACGACAGGATGATTCATGTGCGCATACAGGATGCCAACATAGAGCCTGTGTTCTTCTCCTATCCGGACAATGCGGAAATTGATTCCATTGTGGCCAAGTACGTATCCCGTGAGCCGGAGTACGATTTTGTTGCCGAGGACGGCTTCGGGCATCACTTCTGGGTCATAGACAGCCCGCAGGACATAGACAGGATAACCGAAATATTCGCAGGAATACCGGCATTCTATGTGGCAGACGGACATCACCGGACGGCAGCGGCAGCCAGGGTCGGAGCAGAAAAGCGCCAGAACAATCCAGCACACACCGGAGAAGAAGAATACAACTGGTTCATGACAGTGGCTTTCCCTGACAGCCAGTTGAAAATCATTGACTATAACCGCGTTGTGCGTGACCTTAACGGCCTTGCTCCCCAGCAGCTGGTAGAGGCTCTCGGAGAAGATTTCGAGGTAATGAAAAAGGGAGAGGAAATCTACAAGCCGGCCAAGCTCCATGAATTCTCGATGTATCTTGACGGCGAATGGTATTCCCTCACAGCCAAGGAGGGACGCTATGACGACAATGACCCGATAGGAGTGCTCGACGTCACGATACTTTCAGGCCTCGTGCTCGACAAGCTGCTCGGAATCAAGGACCTGCGCACAGACAAGAGGATAGATTTCGTTGGCGGAATACGCGGACTGGGCGAGCTTTCGCGCCGTGTTGACAGCGGAGAGATGGCGGTAGCTTTCGCTTTGTATCCGGTATCAATGAAACAGCTCACAGACATCGCTGACTCCGGCAACATCATGCCTCCAAAGACGACATGGTTTGAGCCGAAGCTCCGCAGCGGGCTTGCCATCCACAAGCTTTCATGACCAAGCCGATTCTGAGACTTACGCAATACGGGTGTGCATTTTCCTGCACACCCGTAATTGTATAATATATTTGCGGTTCTTGCCTGCCTCAGAACATCAAGCCATAGTACCGCCGACGATATCCAGAAGCTCAGCGGTAATCTGCTGCTGCCGTCCCTTGTTATACGCCAAGGTCAGCTCATCAATAAGATCCTTGGCATTGTCAGATGCAACCTGCATTGCGACTGTCCTGGCCGCATGCTCCGCTGCATTGGCATCCAGCATCACCGTATACATCTTGAGCATCAGGACCTTCGGAAGCAGACTTTTCACAAGTGATATCGGGTCAGGCTCGAGTATATAGTCCGCTGCCTCAGCATCTTCGTCATACTCATGCAGTGCAAGCGGAAGATAGTTCTCACGGACAGAAGGCTGTGAGCCCGTGGAAGCAAAATGGTTATAGACCATTATTATATGTGAGACCTCCCCTACTGCAAAGCTGTCCACCAAATCCGAAGCAAGGTCTGAAGCACCGGCATAAGACGGCTTGTCCGCCATCTGGGGATACTCCGCCTTTGGAAGCAGCCCGGCTTTCCTTGCGGCATCTGCAATCTTGCGCCCCACAGCATATACGTCAATGTCATCGGCAACATAGCCGCGCTCCGCAAGCTCCCCCACTGTATTATTGAACAACTTTGTCACATTGGCATTGAATGCTCCGCACAAAGACGAATTTGAAGAAAACGCGACTATGGCCACACGGCGCACTCCTGGCTTTGCCGGCAAGGCATCATGCGAAACATCCTGCAGCACAAGCGGATGATGGTCTCCATGGGCACCGAATCCCAGTTCATCATGCAAGGCTTTGCGCATATCGTCATCCTGCAGCATGCCCGCAAGAATCCTGTGCAGCTTAAGTTCATACTGCAGCTTGCCTCCTATCGCAGACTGGGCACGATGCAACTTGGCCGAAGACACCATCTTCATGGCAGAAGTCATCTTCAGCGTGTTCTTCACGGAAGCAATCCTGGTCTTTATCTCTTTCAGCGAAGCCATACTACAACATTCCAGCAACAATTGAGGCCGCTTCCTTTTCTATTATCCCGAAAATCTCAGGGTCAACACGGCCCTCCGAAAGCGGAACCAGCACATCATCCTTATGGAAAGCCCTCATCTTGCTGAGGAAAGCCACACTGAAATCATCGACAAGCTCTATCGGAAGGTCTTTCAAAAGCCCTTTCGTTCCGCAATACAGCAAAGCGACCTGTTCTCCGGCCGGCACCGGGGAATACTGGGGCTGCACCAGAAGCCTGTTGTTCTTGCGTCCTTTGTCAAGAGCCATAGCCGTAATCGGGTCAAGGTCACTGCTGAACTTGGAGAATGCCTCAAGCTCACGATACTGTGCCTGGTCAATCTTCAAGGTTCCCGCAACTTTCTTCATGCTCTTTATCTGGGCGCTTCCCCCGACCCTGGAAACCGATATTCCGACATTCACGGCCGGACGGAAACCCTGGTTGAAAAGGTCTGCCTCAAGGAAAATCTGTCCGTCAGTAATCGAAATCACATTGGTCGGGATATATGCGGACACGTCTCCCGCCTGGGTCTCAATTATAGGCAAGGCAGTGAGCGAGCCTCCTGCCCTTACTTTTCCGCGCAGCGGCTCAGGAAGGTCATTCATGTTCTCGGCAACCTCCTGCTGGGAAATAATCTTGGCCGCACGCTCAAGAAGTCTTGAATGCAGATAGAATATGTCTCCCGGATAGGCTTCACGGCCGGAAGGACGGCGCAGAATGAGGGATACCTCACGATATGCCACAGCCTGCTTCGACAGGTCATCATATACCACGAGCGCATGACGTCCCGTATCACGGAAATACTCCCCGACAGCTGCGCCTGCAAATGGAGCATAATACTGAAGGGCCGCAGGATCAGCTGCTGTAGCAGCCACCACGACCGTGTAGTCCATGGCTCCGCGCTCCTTAAGGGTATTTACAATATTGGCGACAGTAGAGCCTTTCTGTCCTATGGCGACATAAATGCAATATACAGGCTCTCCTGCCAGATAGGCCTCACGCTGATTCAATATGGCATCAATCGCTATGGCTGTCTTTCCTGTCTGGCGGTCACCGATGATAAGTTCCCTCTGTCCCCTTCCTATCGGAATCATGGCGTCAATGGCCTTTATTCCGGTCTGGAGAGGCTCTGTCACAGGCTGCCTGTAGATAACGCCCGGAGCCTTCCTCTCAAGAGGCATCGTGAACAATTCACCTTCAATGCGGCCTTTTCCGTCCAGAGGTTCGCCCAGAGGATTCACGACTCTTCCGACAATGCCATCCCCCACATCTATAGAGGCTATCTTCCCGGTGCTCCTGACTCTCATGCCTTCCTTTACCTTTTCGGTAGGCCCAAGCAACACCGCTCCGACATTGTCTTCCTCAAGATTCATCACTACGGCCTTGACGCCCTCTTCAAACTCCAGCAGCTCACCGGCCTCGGCATTGAGCAGCCCGTATATCCTGGCCACTCCGTCGCTGACCTGCAGGACAGTTCCGACTTCCTCAAAATGAAGTCCCACATCTATATCCCTGAGCTGGGCAAGCAGCACATCCGAAATCTCACTCGGGCGTATCTGTTCTGACATAATCCTTTATCGTTAATCTATTCATACAAAGCCCGCAGCCAATGCTGCAAGGCATACACCACGTCTCAGACAAGACGGCTGTTCTCTTCAACAAGTTCTTTTCTGAGCCTGTCAAGACGGCCCTTTGCACTTGCGTCAAGCCGGTATCCGTCCATTTCAAAGACAAAGCCGCCTATTATGGAAGGGTCTGTCTTATGGTCCAGGACAACATGGGAGCCAGTCCTTTCACTGAGCAGCGACTCAATCTTTTCCGCAAGACAGACGACAGGAACCGCCGTCACAAGATGCCCTGCACGGATATTCCTCTCCTTGCGGTACATATTGATGAATGACAGCATAATCCTCAGCAGGTACTCCATGCGGCCGTTCTTGCGGACAAGTTCCAAAAACTTCACAAGGCCCTCATCCAAAGGCTCGTCAAGAGCAGACTCCATCAGGGAAAGCTTCTTGTCAAAAGAAAGAGCCTGATGCTTCAGCAGCATCTCGCCAAGCATGGGGACTCCACGGATATATTCAACAAGACGCACGGCCTGTCCGTAAATCCGGCAGTCAGAACCTCTCTGGTCCGCATATCCCAACAAAGCACGGGCATATCTCGCAGCAATAACTCCTGTATTCATAATACGTCCTACGACTTAAGCCTCGGAATCTCCTCAAGCATCTTTCCCAAAAATTCATTCTGTCCCTCTTCGGAAGCAAGCTCTTTCTTCACGACCTCCCCGGCGATTTCCAGCGAAATTCTGGCAACCTCCCTGCGCACATCCCTCAGAGCCGCCTCCTTCTCCTCACGTATTCTTTCACGGGCCTCCTCCAAAAGCCTTCCAGCCTGCTCCGCGGCCTGCATCTGAGCACCGGCAATAAGCCGGTCACGCTCAGCTGCCGCATCCTGAAGGATGCGTGCGTGCTCCGCACGCGCCCGCTCCATCATCTCCTCCTGTTCCTTTGCCAGACCCGCCAGCGACTCCTTCGCCTCACGTGCGGACTTGAGAGCCTCATCAATCCTGCTGGTGCGCTTCTCAACCATTCCCGTTATAACCGGGAAACCGAACTTGGAAAGGATGAAAAAGACAATTGCGAATATCACGGTCATCCAGAACAGAAGACCGCTGTCAGGCAACATCAGATTCATCGTACTACTTTACGACAATGGCCAGCAGACAGGCAATGATTGCAAAGAGACATGCACCCTCCACAAGGGCACCGATGATAAGCATGCTGGTACGGACATTACCGGCAGCCTCAGGCTGACGTGCAATGGCCTCCATGGCAGACTGGCCGATTTTTCCGATTCCGTATGCCGCTGCAATCGCTGCGACAGCTGCACCAGCGGCACCTGCCACTTTTCCCCAAATGGCCGCACCGGCAGCCTGCAATAAAACTGTAGATAATAACATGACTTTATAAATTTAGTTTCCGGCCGCCAAACTCACGGCCAAATAATATTTTCAATCCGCATGCTCCTCCTGCCTCGACATCCCTATGAAGACGGCGGAGAGCATTGTAAACACATATGCCTGTATGAATGCCACCAGCAGTTCCAGACAATCCATGAATACCCCGAAAAGCATCGTGAAGAAAGTCATCGGCCCGTTTATTACCGGCCCGAGCTTCACGGTCACGAAAATGACCGACACAAGACCGAGAATCATGGCATGCCCGGCAAGTATATTGGCAAACAGCCTGACCATCAACGAGAAGGGCTTGGCTATAAGCCCGAAAATCTCAATCACCTGCATAATGGGTATCGGGAACTTCAGGAACATCGGCACATCTGGCCACAGTACCTCTTTCCAATAATGCCTGTTTCCGAACACATTCACGGCAATGAAAGTGCACATCGCAAGCACAAACGTAACGGCAATGTTGCCCGTCACATTGGCCCCACCCGGAAAAAACGGCACGATACCGAGCAAGTTGTTCAGCAATATGAAGAAAAACACCGTCAGAAGATACGGAGCATACCTCCTGTAATCCTTCCCGATATTCTCCTTTATGATAGAGTCGTTCACCATCATTATCAGAGGTTCCATGGCGGCAGCCAGCCCGGACGGAGCCTCATTCTCGGCATCATGTTTCCTGTACCATCTTGCGCAAAGCAGCACAAGGGCAAGAAGCAGGGCACTGGCAATCATCAGGGAGCACACGTTCTTCGTTATGGATATGTCAAACGGACGGATGATTTCACCGTCAGGGCCAAACTCCACAATCTTCCCTTCATAAGGCCCTTCCTCCGCAATGAAAAAGCCCTCATAGACATGTCCATGGCCGATTTCAGATGACATGAACACATGCCATCCACCGCTTCCCCGCACAATGCAAGGCAAGGGAATCGAGACATGCCTCCCGTTCCAGTCCGTAATGTGCCATCCGTATGAATCACCTATATGTGAAAACAGCAGGTGCGCGACATCCACACTGCCCTCATCTGCATCCTCGGCAAACGCTGCCGGCATGGGTGCACACCAAAGGAAGAGCGCAAGAAGAAGCGATATGATTCCCGGCCTTCTCATAGCTCCGCGCATATTGTAACCTTGTCATCACAGATTTCCACAAAGCCTGAGACTATATGGACACTTCCCCCGACACCTCCGCTCATATAGGTCACGTCTCCCTCTTCCAAAGAAGATATAAGGGGAGCATGCCCCTTGAGAACCATGAAGCGTCCTTTTGTGGCAGGCAGCGAAACCTTGCTTACCTGAGCCTCAATCAGGACCTTTTCAGGCGTGAGTATCTCCATGAATATGTTGTCAGCCCCTTTCACTACGCACGATTCATTGAAGCCAACATCTCTTCACCTTTCCTTATCGCCTCCTCTATAGGGCCTACATTAAGGAAAGCCTGCTCAGGAATGTCATCGACCTCCCCGTCCAAAATCATCTTGAAGCCGCGCACGGTATCCTCGATAGGAACCATTACGCCTGGCACTCCGGTAAACTGCTCCGCAACGGCGAAAGGCTGCGACAGAAATCGTTGCACCTTGCGTGCACGGTTGACTGTAAGCCTGTCCTCGTCCGAAAGCTCGTCCATGCCGAGAATGGATATGATATCCTGAAGTTCCTTGTTCCTCTGAAGAATCTGCTTTACCCTCTGAGCCGTAGCATAGTGGTCCTCACCGACCACATTCGGGTCAAGAATCCTTGAAGTTGACTCAAGAGGGTCAACTGCCGGATATATTCCCAGTTCGGCAATCTTGCGGCTGAGCACCGTAGTGGCGTCAAGGTGGCTGAAAGTCGTGGCAGGAGCAGGGTCTGTAAGGTCGTCGGCAGGGACATACACAGCCTGTACGGATGTGATGGAGCCGTTTTTCGTAGATGTGATTCTCTCCTGCATCTGTCCCATCTCTGTAGCCAGGGTCGGCTGGTATCCCACTGCGGAAGGCATGCGTCCGAGCAGCGCAGAGACCTCAGAGCCGGCCTGCGTGAAACGGAAGATGTTGTCTATGAAGAACAGGATGTCCTTAGGACCGCCTGCGTCAGAACTGTCACGGAAAGACTCTGCAAGTGTAAGTCCGGAAAGAGCAACGGAAGACCTCGCTCCAGGAGGCTCGTTCATCTGCCCGAAAACCATGGCAACCTGGGATTCCGCGACCTTGCCGTAATCCACTTTCGACAGGTCCCAATGCCCTTCCTCCATGCTGCGAAGAAACTCCTCGCCATAATTGATTACACCGGACTCTATCATCTCACGCAGCAGGTCATTGCCTTCCCTGGTACGCTCACCGACTCCGGCAAAGACAGAGAATCCGTTATGCTTTTTTGCAATATTGTTTATAAGTTCCTTAATCAGGACAGTCTTGCCGACTCCTGCACCGCCGAAAAGTCCGATTTTACCTCCCTTGAGATACGGCTCGAGCAAATCTATCACCTTTATTCCGGTGAAAAGCACTTCCTGGGAAGTCGCCAAATCCTCAAAGCGGGGAGGCTCCCGGTGTATCGGAAAAGCGCCATGCATCTGGAGTTCCTTCATTCCGTCAATGGCCTCTCCTGTGACATTCATCACTCGCCCGCGGATCTGCCCGCCGACAGGCATCATAATGGGAGAGCCTGTTGAAATGACTTCCATCCCCCGGCTGAGGCCGTCAGTGGAATCCATGGCCACCGTCCTGACGGTATCCTCACCAATGTGCTGCTGGACTTCAAGTATAAGATTTCTGCCGTTTCCGCGATTTACGGACAATGCTTCATGAATAGCTGGAATCTGCCTCTGTGTGTCTTCTGACAAGTCGAAATGAACATCAACTACAGGGCCGATAACCTGAGATATATTTCCTTTGATTCCCATTGCGCGAAGATAATAAAAAAGTGGTGTCCTGCAAAAATATAGTTCTATGGAACAGATATTTAAGACATTTCGGCACACTTCTGAGTCTCCCGTACTTCGCGATATGCGCATCCCGTACTTCAGGAGAGGCCAAAACGGAGCAAGCGGAATAGTGTGGCCGGGAGGTTCATTTTACATTAAACCTGTACATCTATCAAAAACGGTTTAAGAATCGGCCCAAATTTTTACCGAATCGTCCTGGAATATAATTCCGTTTAAGAATCACGCGATATTTTTACCGTTTTTCTGTTTTCCAATGCGTCTCATCAGGCGTGGCATGAATAGGCTTCCCGAAATGTCCACACAGTTCGTGGAGCATAAATAGCTGTCTGTCATTTTTTTGCAGGAATGCGATTCCCCTGTTCAGGGGAATCGATTTTCAGAAAAATACTGAATATCACACTGTTATGTTCCACGGCTGGTTGCATAACCTGAAAATACTCCGGACAACTGCTCAAAGCATGCCGCGAGAGACACGTCAAAGGGCATGTGACTCATGCTTTATGCCGGTCGGCACAAAATCAAAAAAAATCTGAATCTTATGTTGAGCCACGATTTTGAAATCAGACAAGGATTTTTTTTGAACCAGTACGTTTACAAAAAAAACGGGAGCGACATAATAATGCCGTTCCCGCTCTCTCACTTCCGGCGGATATGACCGGATTTATTTCTGATGATTCCTTTTGCAGGAATTGTCAATGAGACGGTCGAGTGAGAATTGTCCTGGACCGCTGGCATACATGATAATCAGCACGACCATATAGACAAAAGCAAGCTCACCTCCAAGTTCAAAACTTGCGCGATGCACTCCAAAGAAAGCCACAGCCATCGCAAGTATCATAGGAATTGTGAAAATACGGAACAGGCAGCCTGTGATGAAGAATATTGAACAGAAGAATTCTGCAAAAATCGTAAGCATCAACGTTGCCTCGCTTCCTATTCCTATAGGGTCCGCATAACCGGCGACCAAATAAGAATAATCAAGCATCTTCGTAAGTCCATGATAAAGCATCAGGCTTCCGAAAAGCACTCTGAAAGCCAACAGAAACGCTGAAAATATGCGTTCATTGGCATAACGGGGAAATAAGAATTTGTTCATAACTGTTCGTTTTTTATTAGTCCCGGACAGTATTTCAAATATGATTCCAAACCGCATAAAGCAAGATATAATCCTAAAGTGCACTGCAACACAATGGGGAGAACGGAATAAAAACAAAGACTCCTGTCCAGTTGAGATGATCTCAAGAGGACAGGAGT
>ERZ777011.148-NODE-148-length-111023-cov-16.625910_pt1 | contig 111023 bp, 72 predicted proteins | sample MGYA00374964_ERZ777011 | MGnify/ENA primary metagenome ERZ777011 (study PRJEB29310, sample SAMD00008975) | mouse gut metagenome | study: EMG produced TPA metagenomics assembly of the Metagenome analysis of fecal microbiota from mouse which was promoted... | reverse complement strand
ATCTAAGGTGGATGTAATTTTTGCCTCATTTTATTTGGTTTTTAATATAGTTCGTCAGGCGTGAGCCTTCTTCCGTCATGTCGTAGTCGTAGGTGAATATGCTTCCAGCCTCTGTATCTCGCCATTTCCTGCGCCTCACATGCAGGAAAACCGCTTTGCCGCGTATGGGGAAATCCTGTATTTTACGCTCGTCTGTAAATCCATATTCGCGGACTGTCCCTTTCTTGTAAACCTCGAGTGACATATAACCGCGCTCATCAAGCCTGTAGTCCAGTTGATTGTCGCTTTCCTTATAATCAACAAACTCAAAATTCTCTGTTATAAATTCCGGAAATATTGTCCGTAATACTTGCCATTGTTTCATTCGGCAAAGTTCTCCCTTTTTCTCCTTTTTAACAACCGCTTTTTTACATTGACCCAGTATTTAATCCATCGGAACGGCTGACCACAAAAGAAAGAAAAGCACGCACAACCCAACTTACAATTTAAAAAACAAACAAGGCACACCGATTACACATTGCAACAAAACAAGACTGATACCAATAATTATATAACAATACATCGGTTTTAAACAACAATATGCCGGACAACAGGCATCTTTTCATGTCATAATGTTGTAATTTTGCACCATAATTCCCGCATGATGCCGTTATAAACCGGCGGCAATAATGCGGAAAGGGGCTGCGATGACAATACAAACATATATATAATGGTTATGAAAAAAAGATGGATTATATTGATGACGGCCATGGCACTTACCGCCGTCACCGGCCTGTTTACAGACGAGCCTTCGTTTGAGTGCGACTTTTCCGTTATAAGTGCCGCCGATGTGGCATGGCTCATCACAGCCACCATTTTCGTCCTTATGATGACTCCCGGCCTGTCATTCTTTTACGGCGGAATGGTCGGCGCCAAGAATGTGATATCGACAATGCTCCAAAGTTTCATCGCCATGGGAGTCATATCGGTAATGTGGGTAGCGTTCGGTTTCAGCCTGTGCTTCGGCGATGACATAGGCGGCGTGATAGGAAATCCGCTGACATTCTTCATGCTCGACGGCGTAGGCGCCTCGGTATATACCACCGATACCGGCAAGACACTCGGAGGAGCAACCATCCCGCTGGCTCTCTTTGCCCTGTTCCAGATGAAGTTTGCCATTATCACCCCCTCGCTAATCACAGGCTCTTTTGCCGAGCGCGTGAGGTTCTCGGCCTACATGTTTTTCATGATGTTCTTTTTCGTGGCCATATACTGTCCGCTGGCCCACATGACATGGCATCCCGACGGACTGTTCATGCGCTGGGGCGTGGTCGATTTTGCAGGAGGAATAGTGGTACATGCCTCTTCCGGCGTGGCGGCTTTGGCAGGTGCCATATTCCTCGGACGCCGCCGCACGTCCACACGCCGCTCCACCCCGGCCAACATACCGTTTGTTCTTCTCGGCGCCGCCATGCTGTGGCTCGGGTGGTTCGGATTTAACGCCGGCTCGTCTCTCATGGCCGACGGCACCGCAATAAAGGCCTTTCTCAACACCAATACTGCATCGGCCACAGCCATGATGACGTGGATTTTCTTCGATTGCCTCCGCGGTCGCAAGCCATCGGCCATGGGGGCTGCCGTGGGATGCGTGGTAGGCCTGGTGGCCATAACGCCGTCGGCAGGTTATGTCAGCGTTGGACAGAGCATCTTCATATCGTTCGTGACCACCATAATATGCAACATCGCCGTATATTGGCGCAGCCATACACGCATAGACGACGCGCTCGACGTATTCCCCACACACGGCACCGGAGGCATTGTAGGCACCGTGCTTACAGGTATTTTCATCCGTGAGGGATTGGTATCCGGCTCATGGGAGGGAGTGGTAATATTCCTTTACCATCTGCTGGCCGTGGTGACGGTTGCCGCATATACGTTTACGATGAGCTATCTCGGATACCGGTTCATAGACAGCATGATTCCGATGCGGGTGTCGGCTGGCAGCGAACTTATAGGACTCGACATGAGCCAGCACGACGAACATTACGGCTTTGCCCGCTCCGGCGAGCGAGAGATAGCCGAATACAGCCGTGAGGAATAAACCGGCGCGCCGGAAAATGCGCAAAAGCCATGCCCGGCACCAAGATTAATGATTACGAACCGCGCCCCAAAAGTTTTCCAAAACCTTTGGGGCGCAGTTATTTCCGGACTCCAATCCATACCGTCGCGGGCTTCTCTCTTTTTCCATCCAACTGCCGCCACACAAAACACGGTTGGAGCCATACCGCCGAGCCACCTTATCTTCAATAAACCAAATCCATGGCTTTGCTTTCTCCGTCAGTTGAAGCCCTGTCGACAACACACATTGATATTTGCAAATCCATAATGCGACATATCCGCTTTAAAGTCAATTTATGCTTTCTTTTCCGTTTCTTTTTCAATTTAATATCGTAACTTTGCGGACGACAAACAAAACAGTTTGAAAGCAAAAAATGGTAAAAGACGAGTAATACATAATTATAATGGCAAACAAACTAAGAACCGAATCACTCTGCATACGCGGAGGATGGAAACCGAAAAACGGGGAAGTTCTTAGATTACAACCGGCGAATAAAACACGTTCAAAGGTGCCCACAGGACACCTTTAAACATAAAAAAGCGAAAAGCGGCATGGAAAATTTATACAAGCTGTACGACAAATGGATGAGCATCCGGCCACTCAGTGAGCGAAAGCAATATCTGCTAAGCCAACGGTTTACCGTGGAATATAACTTCAACAGCAACCATATAGAAGGCAACACGCTTACATACGGGCAGACAGAGTTGCTGCTGCTATTCGGAAAGGTTAGCGGCGAAGGCGACTTAAAAGACTTCATTGATATGAAAGCGAGCCAAGTGGGATTGAAAATGACGACAGAGGAAGCCGAAGAAAAACGTTTTCCGCTGACACAGAACTTCATACGACAGTTGCACAAAACACTGCTCAGGGAGGACTATACGGTATATCGACAGTTGCCGGACGGCAGGCAAACAAGCTACACGATACATGCGGGGACATACAAGACACGTCCGAACAGCGTAATCACACGGTACGGCGACAAGTTCGACTACGCCACACCGGAAGAGACGCCCGCCCTGATGACCGACCTCATAGACTGGTACAACGAAGCCGAGACCGCAGGTGATTTATCACCCGTAGAACTCGCCGCACTGTTTCACTACCGATATATCCGCATTCATCCGTTTGAAGACGGTAACGGACGTATTGCCAGACTGTTGGTAAACTACATTCTTTCTCGGCACGGATGGCCTATGATTGTGGTCCGCAACCGTAACAAGAACGAATATATAGAAGCCCTACACAAATCCGATGTCGAAACAGGACCTACCCCGTCGGCAGGCGCACACGCCACACTGGAACAAATACGCCACTTCATGAAGTATTTCAAGGCACTTGTTGCCCAAGAAATGCAATACAACATTAATTTCGCATCTGAACAATCACCAAATGTATGGTGGTATGACGGCCAACGCATAGTATTCAGGAGCAAAACGACCGCTATTTTGCTAAAAGCCATGCAGCAACGGCCTGACATCACGATAGACGCCCTCAGTAAAGAAGCGGGAATAGTGCCCACTGCCGTGAAAAAGCAACTGCGCCAAATGACAAATAAAGGTTACATCCAAAGGCAAGGAGAAGACGGGGACTGGTATGTGTTTGCCACCTCTTCTATTTAATATCCTATATAATAAAGATGTAAGGCAACAACTGTTGAGAGGCAAACGAGACTATTTGAAAAATAAAAAAGGTAGAAAACGAGTAATACATAATTATATATGGCAAACAAACTAAGAACCGAATCGCTCTGCATACGCGGAGGATGGAAACCGAAAAATGGGGAGCCGGTGGAGCTGCCCATAGTGCAAAGCACCACATTCAAGTATGACAACAGCGAAGAGATGGCGATGCTCTTCGACCTGAAAAAAGAGGGATATTTCTACACACGGCTGCAAAACCCGACAAACGATGCCGTGGCAGCAAAGATTGCGGCTCTCGAAGGCGGAGTCGGGGCGATGCTGACATCGAGCGGACAGGCGGCAAACTTCTACGCAGTGTTCAATATATGCGAGGCCGGCGACCACATTGTGGCATCGACCGAGATATACGGCGGAACATACAACCTGTTCGGAGTGACGATGAAGAAACTCGGAATAGACTGCACTTTCGTGAGCCAGGAAGCGAGCGAAGAGGATATTGAGGCTTCGTTCCGGCCGAACACGAAACTGCTTTTCGGGGAGACCATATCAAATCCGGGATGCAAAGTGCTCGACATTGAGAAATTCGCACGCATAGCCCACCGAAAAGGCGTGCCGCTCATGATAGACAACACTTTCGCCACACCGATAAACTGCCGTCCGTTTGAATGGGGAGCCGACATCGTGACACACTCTACTACAAAATACATGGACGGGCACGCCACGCAAGTAGGCGGCTGCGTGGTAGACAGCGGCAATTTCCAATGGGATGATTACGCGGAAAAATATCCCGGACTGACCTCTCCCGACGAGTCTTATCACGGACTGACATATACCAAAGCATTCGGGAAGATGGCGTATATGACCAAGCTTGTGGCCCAACTGATGCGCGACTTAGGCTCAATTCCTGCACCGCAGAACTCATTCCTGCTAAACCTCGGTCTCGAAACGCTGCACCTGCGTGTGGAACGGCACTGCCAAAACGCACAGCGGGTGGCCGAATTTCTTGGCAACGATCCGCGCGTGGCATGGATAGACTACCCCGGACTGAAAGATGACAAATGCCACGACCTTGCCATAAAATACCTGCCGAAAGGCAGCTGCGGCGTAATGGCATTCGGCCTGAAAGGCAACCGCGATACGGCTATAAAGTTCATGGACTCACTTGAAATGGTGAACATAGCCACCCATGTGGCCGACTCGCGTACTTGTGTGCTGCACCCGGCAAGCCACACCCACCGCCAACTGAGCGAAGAGCAACTGAAAGAAGCAGGCATTGCCCCTGACCTGATACGGCTGTCTGTGGGAATAGAGAATGTCGATGACATCCTCGATGATATCAGGCAGGCTCTTGACAAAGCTCTCTGAGCTATCATGGTAACACAAAAAAACTTACCGGACGGTTGTTCCGGTAAGCAGACAAAAAACATAGTAAAAGAGGCGGAGCCGACGCTCCGCCTCTTTTACTACCTAATCTTGTCAAATCCCTCACCGAACACACCCTGGCAGAACGACTGCGAAACAAGAGCATAAGGGTCTATGGCCTTAATCCAGTTGAAAACATCCTGCGACTCATACTTTCGGGCAAGTACAATGAGCAGTTTCACATCGCTCTTGGAATACCAGCCCTTGCCTTCTATCATGGTAACACCGCGACGGACTTTCGTGTTTATCGTGTCGGCTATCTTCTCGTATTCTTTCGATATTATTATAAACTGCACCGTCTGGCGGGAACCGTTGATAACATAATCACACACGAAACTGGCCACCAGGGTGAAAGCCACACCGTATACAATTGTCTCAACACTGTGGAACAGGACATAGGAAGAGCAAATGATACTTATATCTATGAACTGCATGGCACGTCCGAAACTCATACGGAAATACTTGTTAAGCAACGCTATGATAATATCCGTGCCACCGGTAGAACCGTTATGAGAGAACACCAGGCCAAGGCCGGCACCGCTCATGGCACCGCCGATAAGCACATGCATGAATTTATCCTCACCCGCCGTTATTATGGGGTTGGCAGAAAAAAAAGGCTGCAAAACACCGATAATCACAGACATTATCGTGACACCTATTATGGTACGCACCGTAAACTGACGTGTCAACGCACGGAAAGCGATCAAAAGCATCGTCACATTGAGAACCCATATGGATATGGCAGGGGGGAAGCCGAAGGCATAGAACAGCAACGCCGAAATACCCGACACTCCTCCCATGACAACCTGCTCGGGAAGGATGAAAGCCGTATATCCCACGCCATAAAGCAATATACCAAAACTGATGAAAAAAAGGTCTTTCTGTGCCTGACGCACATTCTTTAATATATGTTTGTCTGTTGTGCCACTCATGATAATCACATTTTATTATATTAGTAAAAACACCTTTATTATATTAATAACAAAATCCCTGCCTCTCAATGAAAACGCAAGTATGACAACCCGAAAAACAGTCCCGGATTGCCGTTGCAAAGATATATCAAATTATTGATAACAATCTATGTTTTTGCCATTTTTTACTATTTTACAAACACGTAGGCGCAAAAGGGTAAAACGGGTATCAGCATTTAACAATTTGTAACCTTACGGATATTTTTTCTTTGCTTTACTTTTGCCGTATGAGAGATTTTCACTATTTTTGTAGTGTACAAATAACATAAATGACAAAGAGTTTTTCAAACCTTTAAAAAATACATTACTATGGAAGTGGAAAAAATAATGCAAGCCCTGGAACAGAAACATCCGGGCGAGGCCGAATACCTGCAAGCCGTCAAAGAGGTGCTCGAATCCGTAAAGGACGTATACAACCAACATCCGGAATTCGAGAAAGCGAAACTGATAGAACGCATCGTGGAACCGGAACGTGTGATAACTTTCCGTGTACCATGGGTAGACGACAAAGGAGAAGTACACGTGAACATCGGCTATCGTGTACAGTTCAACAGTGCCATAGGCCCATACAAAGGAGGTCTAAGATTTCACCCGTCTGTAAATCTTTCCATTCTTAAATTCCTCGGATTCGAACAGACATTCAAAAACGCCCTGACCACTCTTCCTATGGGAGGAGGCAAAGGAGGCTCCGACTTTTCCATCAGAGGCCGTTCGGACAACGAAGTGATGCGTTTCTGCCAGTCTTTTATGACAGAGCTTTACCGTGTCATCGGACCAGACGAGGATATTCCGGCTGGCGACATCGGTGTGGGAGCACGTGAAATAGGCTATCTGTTCGGAATGTACAAGAAGCTCACTCACGAATGGAGCGGCATGATGACAGGAAAGGGGCTCGAATGGGGCGGCTCGCGAATACGTCCCGAGGCCACAGGATACGGAGCGTTGTATTTCGTAAACAAGATGCTGCACACACACGGACACGACATTAAAGGCAAGACTGTCGCTATCAGCGGATTCGGAAACGTGGCATGGGGCGCAGCCAAGAAAGCCACCGAACTGGGAGCGAAAGTAATAACGATATCGGGACCCGACGGTTACATTTACGACCCGGCAGGACTCGATGACGAGAAAATAGAATACATGCTTGAACTGCGTGCCAGCGGAAACGACGTATGCCAACCGTATGCCGATGAGTTCCCCGAGGCCACATTCGTTGCAGGAAAAAAGCCGTGGGAGGTGAAGTGTGACATCGCATTGCCTTGCGCCACACAGAACGAGCTTAACGGTGACGATGCCGACATGCTTCTGACAAACAAGCCGCTGTGTGTAGCGGAAGTATCCAACATGGGTTGCACGGCAGAAGCGGCAGAGAAATTCATAGCTGCGAAAACGCTCTTCGCTCCCGGTAAGGCCGTAAACGCCGGCGGAGTCGCCACGTCAGGACTGGAAATGACACAAAATGCCATAAGACTGAGTTGGAGCGATGCCGAGGTCGACGAAAAACTGCACGGCATCATGCACAATATACACGAGCAATGCGTGAAATACGGAAAGCAGCCTGACGGATACATAGACTACGTAAAGGGAGCAAACATTGCCGGATTTATGAAAGTAGCCAATGCCATGATGGCACAAGGAATAGTATAAAACCAAAACCGTGAACGTGAACCACATAAGAAAAACGTTAATATTAGCAATATCCCTATTATGCCTTACTCCTCTGCGGGCACAAAACCCGCAGAAGGGTAAGGCTTCATATTATTCCAAAAGAGCCACGGGAGCGAGAACGAGCAGCGGCGAAAGACTGCACCATGACAGTCTGACCTGCGCACACCGCACCCACCCTTTCGGCACAAGATTAAAAGTAACAAACCCGGCCAACGGGAAATCGGTCATCGTAAGAGTGACAGACAGGGGGCCATTCGGACGCGGACGCATAATAGACCTATCATGGCGGGCGGCAAAAGAGCTCGGAATACTCGTCCAAGGTGTGGCAATGGTATCGGTGGCACCTGTGAATACCACAATAGTCCCGTTCAGGCCGAACGAGAACATCGAACTGCCCGAACTCGATTTCAGCAACAACAACTTCACGGATTGCATCAGGCCGGAATGGTACGAGATGAAAAAAACTATCAAAGAACGCAATCACACAATACCGAAAAAACGGAACATCCAACCCGCCAAGCCACAAATACAGCAAAAAACACAGGGAAAAGCGGAAAAAGCGAACAAAACAAATACCAACCAGGAAAAAGAAATAGACGAACTTAATACCAAACAGAACAACTCGAGAGTATATTCCAAAAGAAATAAAGGAATGCACGGGAACAAAAAACATTAGCTACTGACAAACTGTCAGCATATAAAGTGCGGGCATGTTTTTTGTCTCTTTTCTTACGACCCGGGATAATCAATAACACAACAAAAGAAAGGAGACAAAGACATGACATTGGAAAAATTTACCATTAAAGCACAAGAAGCCGTACAAGAAGCGGTCAACACCGCACAACGCGCAGGACAGCAAAGTATAGAACCGGTGCATATACTGTACGGAATCATATCGAAAGGCAAAGACGTCAGCAACTTCATATTTCAAAAGCTCGGCGTAAATGCCGCACAAATAGAAAACTTAGTAAACAATGAGATACAGCACCTGCCCCGTATCCAGGGTGGCGGACAGCCGTATCTAAGCAACGAATCGAACAATGTGCTGCTCAAGTCGCAGGACATAGCCAAAAGCATGGGCGACGAGTTTGTGTCGGTGGAACCGATAATGCAAGCCCTATTGGCCGTAAACTCTACGGCATCCAGAATACTGAAAGATGCCGGAATGACCGAAAAAGACATGCAAGCGGCCATCAATGAACTGCGGCAAGGCCAGAAGGTGCAGTCGCAAAGCGCTGATGACAACTATCAAAGCCTGTCCAAATACGCGAAAAACATCGTGGAGCAGGCTCGTGCAGGCAAGCTCGACCCAGTCATCGGACGTGACGACGAAATTCGCCGAGTGCTCCAAATACTATCCCGCCGCACCAAGAACAACCCCATACTAATAGGCGAGCCGGGTACGGGCAAGACCGCGATAGTAGAGGGGCTGGCCGAACGTATCGTGCGTGGTGATGTTCCCGAGAACCTCAAGGAGAAGCAACTGTACTCCCTCGACATGGGAGCACTCGTGGCAGGAGCGAAATACAAAGGTGAGTTTGAAGAGCGGCTGAAAGCCGTCATCAACGAGGTCACAAAGGCGGAAGGCCGCATTATACTGTTCATCGACGAGATACACACACTCGTTGGCGCGGGAGGCGGCGAAGGAGCGATGGACGCCGCCAACATCCTCAAACCGGCATTGGCACGAGGCGAACTGCGTGCCATCGGCGCAACAACGCTCAACGAGTATCAAAAGTATTTTGAGAAAGACAAGGCACTGGAGCGTCGTTTCCAGACGGTTCTTGTGGAAGAACCGGACGAACTGAGCGCGATAAGCATCCTCAGGGGACTGAAAGAGCGGTACGAGAACCACCATAAAGTGCGCATCCAGGACGACGCATGCATTGCGGCTGTACGTCTTTCGGAACGATACATCAGCGACCGCTTCCTGCCGGACAAAGCGATAGACCTAATGGACGAGGCCGCGGCCAAGTTAAGGATGGAGCGTGACTCCGTGCCTGAGGAGCTTGACGAAATCACAAGAAAGCTGAAACAGATGGAAATAGAGCGCGAATCGCTGAAAAGAGAAACGGAGCATGCCGGCAGCGGGGATAAGATGAAGCAGCTTGAAAAGGACATCGCCGACCTGCACGACCAGGAAAAGCAGTTCAAGGCAAAGTGGGAAAGCGAGCGGGCGCTCGTCAACAAAATCCAACAGCACAAGCAAGAGATGGAGCAACTGCGCTTCGAGGCTGAGCGGGCCGAACGCGAAGGAAACTACGGACGAGTGGCCGAAATAAGATACGGCAAGCTAAAAGAACTTGAAAACGACATCGACAGGATACAGAGCCAACTGATAAACGCCCAAGGTGCCGAAGCGATGGTAAGGGAAGAAGTGACTGCCGACGACATCGCCGAAGTTGTAAGTCGCTGGACAGGGATACCGGTCACACGGATGATGCAGAGCGAGCGGGAGAAACTGCTGCACCTCGAAGAGGAACTTCATCGCAGGGTTATAGGACAGGAAGAGGCCATCAGGGCGGTAAGCGATGCCGTGAGACGCAGCCGTGCCGGTCTGCAAGATCCCAAACGTCCAATCGCCTCGTTCATATTCCTCGGAACGACAGGCGTAGGGAAAACAGAACTTGCCAAAGCATTGGCCGAATATCTGTTCAACGACGAAACGATGATGACCCGCATAGACATGAGCGAATATCAGGAAAAGTTCAGCGTCAGCCGGTTGATCGGAGCGCCTCCGGGATATGTAGGATACGACGAGGGCGGCCAACTGACAGAAGCAGTGCGGCGCAAACCATACTCGGTGGTACTGTTCGATGAAATCGAGAAGGCTCACCCGGATGTTTTCAACATACTACTGCAAGTGCTTGACGACGGTCGTCTGACTGACAATAAGGGCAGAACGGTTAACTTCAAAAACACCATCATCATAATGACGAGCAATCTCGGCAGCCAGACGATAAGGGAAGATATCGAGAAAAACGGAGGAACGATGAGCGACAGCCAGACCGACGCGCTCAAAGCCAGACTGTTCAACATGCTGAAACAGACGATAAGGCCGGAGTTTCTCAACCGAATAGATGACACAATCATGTTCCTGCCGCTCACACAAAATGAGATCGCCGATGTAGTGAGACTGCAAATGAACGGTGTCAGCAGGATGCTCGCCGCACAAGGACTTGTCCTCAAAGTGACCGAGAGTGCCATAGATGCCGTGGCAGAAGCCGGTTTTGACCCGGAATTCGGTGCCCGTCCGGTAAAACGAGCCATCCAGAACCTCGTGCTGAACGACCTGTCGAAGAAAATCCTCTCAGGAGACGTGAACAAAGACAAACCTATCATAATAGATTCATTCGGAGAAGGGCTTGTGTTCAGGAACTAAGAAGCAATCTTTAATGCTATCAGAAAAAACATTATTGGCTTCCTCCAAACACTCAGCGATCTCCAATTACGGATCTGATCCGTAAACAATAAAAAATCGCTTGGACGCAAATGCGTGTCCAAGCGATTTTTATTTTAACGTCAGTCCGATTATTTACTTGAAGTATAACACCCCCAATTACAAACCGACGAAATAAAGGGCTATACAATTTTTCAGCAGGGCCACATTCATTTTTTCAACGGAAGAGTGAACACAAAGCGTGCTCCATTCTTGTATTCAGGATCCACGAATATCCTGCCACCCATCTTCTCTATGATTGTCTGACAGATAGACAGCCCCAATCCAGTGCCTTGCTTAAACTCATCCAGTTTCTCAAAACGACGGAACACAAGTTTCTGCTTTTCAAGCGGAATACCTATTCCCGTATCGGTAACCGAGAAGACGATCTCACTCTTTTCCTTTTGCAATTCCAGAGTTACAGTGCCCTCGTCCGTAAACTTTATCGCGTTATTGAGCAAATTGATGATAACCTGCTGCAAATAGCGCACGTCTATCATATACCACAGCTCATCGTAAGACGTTATGAAACGTAGTTTTACGCCATTCTTCAAATTACTCTGTGTCTCTGTCTGTATCAGAGAACGAGCCAGGCCGACGAGTTCCACACGCTCTGGATTAAGCTGTACCCTGTTAGACTCTATGCGTGAGAAGTCAAGAACGTCGTTTATCAATTTAAGAAGTAGTTGCGTATTCTGGGCGATAAGTCCGGAAATATTGTTAATCTCGTCTTCAGGCAATTCCTTGTAACTTGTCACTATAAGCTCCGAAAATCCCACAATGGCATTGAGCGGGGTTCTTATCTCATGACTCATATTTGCCAGGATTTTCGATTTAAGCATGTCCGCCTCCTCGGCTTTATCCTTTGCTTCCACGAGCTGTGCGTTCACCTGTTTCAAACGTTCGAGATTGCGACGTCGCGTATTGGTATATAACACGAGGAAAACTATTATTATCACCAATATCACCGTTACCGAGAAGAAAAACATGAACTCCAGCGGGTTCGACTCGTAGAGAGACAACGGTTTGTTTATTATTTCAGAACCGGCAGGAAGCCGCCTCTTGTCTATACGCCACTTGCCAAGCAGATCGTAATCGAATGAATAATGGTTTTCCACCAGTTCTATCTTCTGTGGCTCACCGGTAGCCAGCCACCTGCTGACCATCTTCCCTATCCGCTCCCCCTGCGAGCCGTAGCGAGGTATATATCCTCCCATGCTAACATCACCGATACCCGTGGTGGAAATGGATATTCCGGGAATACCGCTGTTATACCCAAGCAGTTTCTTGGTGGTGCTTATAACGAAATAGTTTCCCGTCGCGTCTATGCGCCAGGAGGAAAACATAGCAATATCCTTCGCCGGGTTCATTTTACTGTAAATATTTCCGGCATTCTCGAACGTACACGAGCGACCGTCCACAATTCTGAAATCCGGCTTTCTTGCATTTACGCCGGTCTTTATCCAGTCTTCCACAAGCCCCAACAGATTTAATCCACCGAATGTATTGTCCACAAAAAAGAACATACGCTCCATCCTTGGAAACAGGTTTTGTGCCAACTTCACATTCTTGCCAATGTCATAATGATATGCCACAGCGCCCATCAGCCTGCACTCATCCATATCCGTAGTCAAAGAACGCATCTTCGGCTGCCACGTCTTTATGTCCACAGGCTCGTCCATTATCTCGACAATCTTATCGTTCACAAGCATCGCAAAGCACGGAACGGTTTTCACGAAATCGTCATTTATAGACAGGTAAGACGCCAAAGCCTCATTACCGAGAATCAAGACCAACTGCGGTTTACGATCCACGTATTTCTCTATTATCTCTTTCATGCGCCCCTGCCACTCGTTAAGCTCGCTAAGCGAACGGCAATTCATGTTCTCCACGACAAACTCCAAGTCAGGATGTCCACCATTCACCTCATGATAAAAATCATTAAGGTTCATCTGATATTTGTTCAACTCAACCTGAAAGGAAGTTATGATCAGGGCATATTTGCCGTTCTCGGCATACGATACCGCATGCACGACAAACACCAAAAACATTATGGCAAATAATCTGTAACGCATAAACAATGATCCGTTGATAGTATAATTCTTAAAATAACCGATGTTTTGTTTTTATGAATCAGCATGCGCAAAAGTACATCTTTTTGTTCATTCCGGATAATTAAATATGACAAAAGATATTAATCCATTACTGAATTTTAACAAAATTAATGCTTTGGATTTAATAATATACGTATCTTTGTACCTGTTTTCGGTTTTTATTTAATTTTTTATTTTATGACAGCAACAAAGGTGAAAACCATAATGGCGGTAATCATGCTTTTGATTACTTCCGCAATCAAAGCCCAGGTCACCTCCTCGTCTATCAACGGTAAAATCACCGACGAGAAAAACGAAACAGTCATCGGCGCAGTGATCAAGGCTGTGCACGAGCCGTCGGGAACGACGTACAAGACTGTGACAGACAGGAACGGACGCTATTCCGTAACGGGGATGAAAGCCGGCGGCCCTTATAAAGTGGAGATTTCATATATCGGCTACCGCACTGCCGTCGTGAAAGGCATCACCTTGAAACTGGCAGACAACCAAACGCTTAACACATCGTTGCAGGAATCGGCAGAATTGCTCAACGAAGTGGTGGTGACGGCAGACAAAAGCATGAGAAGCAGCCGTTCGGGCGCGGTGACAAACGTGAACATCGAGCAGATTGCCGCCGTGCCTACAGTCAGCCGGAGCATGACAGACCTGATGCGACTGACACCGCAAGGCTCGGGCACCACAAACGGCTTTGCCATCGGCGGAGGCAATTACCGGCAGTCGAACGTGACTGTCGACGGAGCGCAGTTCAACAATACGTTCGGTCTCGGCTCAAACGTTCTGCCCGGCGGAGGAAGCCCCATTTCTATAGACGCACTCGAGCAAGTAACCGTTTCCATCACCCCCTACGACGTGCGGCAGAGCGGATTTACCGGCGGAGCCATCAACGCCGTGACACGCAGCGGTACAAACAAGTTTAAAGGCTCGGCATACACATACCTCACGAGCAACGACCTTGCAGGCAAAAAAGTAGGCGACTACGACAAGATGGCACTTGAAGACGCACACGCAAACACATACGGGTTTACTCTCGGAGGCCCCATAATAAAAGACAAGCTCTTTTTCTTCGTCAACGGAGAGTATGAAGACAAGGTGACTGTCGGCCCATCGGCCGTGGCCAATGGCGGAGTAAACGGAAAATTCGACAATACCAACCGCCGGCCGGTGCTCTCCGACCTCGAATCGCTGACCCGATACATGCAAAACACGTATGGATTTACCACCGGACCATGGCAGGGATATAACGCCAAGTCGCCGTCGTACCGTATCCTGGCACGCCTCGACTGGAACATAAACAACGACCACAAGTTCAACATCCGCTTCACGAAATCAAACCGTAAAGCAAACTCAGGCGCCTCAAACTCACGCAATATAGGCACAAACCAGCAAAATAACATATACAACGGCAGCAACTCTGCATACGGCAGCAACTCTGCTTACGGAATGAGCGCACTGTCTACACGCTACTACAGCGAGTACCGCTTCACGTCGCTGGCAGCCGAGCTGAACAGCCGTGTCGGCAACTGGAACAACACGCTCCGAGGCACATACTCTTTCCAAGACCAGCCGAGAAGCAACGAATACGGTGACCAGCCGACCGTGGAGATTGTCATGGACGACGGACAAGGCCACTTCCCCACATGGGCATTCATGGGTAACGACGTGTTCACGGCTGGCAACCTCTCACAGACCAAAAACTTCGTGCTCACCGACGAACTGAGCACCACCATCGGCAGGCATCACCTTTTCGCCGGATTGCAGTATGAATACAACAGGGCCGTGAACGGATACGCACAGGCCGCATCGGGATATTACGCATACGAGGCTACAAAGGAGCAGATCGACAACAGAGACTGGGCATCGGTGTTCGCCGCCACACCCCGCCTGTTCGCCATCACATACGGCAACAATCCCGGCCACTCCATGTTCGAGGCACAGATGTCTACCCATCAGTATACCCTCTACCTGCAAGACAACATGGACCTGACCGACAACCTGAAACTGTCTCTCGGACTGCGCTTCGAACTGCCTCACTACCCCTCTTTGTCAGACAATTTCAACCAAGAATACTACGACCTCGCTTTCGGCAGCGAGCATTACCGCACGGACAACGTGCCGGGCAACAGTATCAGCGTATCGCCGAGAGTGGGATTCAACTGGGATGTCACCGGCGAGCGCAAGTACATTCTCCGTGGCGGTACGGGCATCTTCGTGGGCCGTATGCCGTTCGTGTGGCTCGTGTCGGCTGTCGGCAACTCGGGAATGGGACAGACCACATACACCAGCGTGGCAGGAAACATTGCGTATCCGAAGTTCACAATGAACACCGGTGACATGCTCACACAGATAGGAGCCACGAGCAAGACAAGCGTTCCGGGCGGCCCCACCATCATGGGCGACGACCTGCGGATGCCGAAGACATGGAAGATGTCGCTTGCGTTCGACGCAAAACTGCCATACGATATAGACTTCACGCTCGAAGGTATATACAATCGAGACCTCAACCCGTGCGTCGTGACCAACAAGAACGTGTACTGGGACGGCAAGTCTACCATATGGCTTGCCCCACTCGACGAACGCAAATACATGAGTACATACGGCAGAAACCAGGCTTACGTAATAGAGAACGCGGGCAAGAAAGCATACTACTGGTCGCTGACGGCACAGCTCCACAAAAAGTTTGCCTTCGGTCTCGACCTCTCGGCGGCCTACACGCACTCGCGCGCAAAGAGTTACAGCGAGGGCATCGGAGACCAAGTTTCGTCGGCATACACCAACTACCGCAACTCCATCAACGCCGTGAACGACCACGAGACGGGCTATGCCACATACGTGGCTCCCAACCGTGTGCTCATCTCCGCAAGCTACAAACTGAAAGAGGGACGCAATGCCGCCTCCACATTCAGCCTCATCTACGACGGTTCAGAGAACGGATACATGGGCAACTACTCTTACTCCAGATATTCATACATATTCAACGGCAACGTGACGAACGATCCCTCGGCACCAGGCAACCTCATCCGAATACCCGCCTCGCGCGAGGAACTGAACGACTGGAACTTCGCCGACAACGGACAGTATACCGACGCGGCTGGCAACAGGCAGACATACACGGCCGACATGCAGCGAGACGACTTTTGGGCATACATCAACCAGGATGACTATCTGAAAGACCGCAAAGGACAATATGCCGAGCGCGGCGGAGCGAAAATGCCGTGGCACCACCAGCTCGACTTCAAGTTCAAGCAGGATTTCAACCTAATGGTCGGCGGAAGGAAGCACACACTGCAACTCGGTTGCGACATATCCAACGTACTCAACATGCTCAACAGCGACTGGGGAACATACAAACAGATTATCGGAAACAACCTGCTGTCTTACCGTGCTGGCAACAGCAAGAACGGAAGCAACGGTTCGTTCACATACAACATGATGAACGGCGCACGCCATCTGGCAACATATCAGAAATACAACAGCGTGGCATCTACATACAAGGTGATGTTCAGCATAAGGTACATATTCGACTAACACATCGGACAATATAATTAAAGATAGTTAATTACCGCATGACATGTTGTCGACAATACTCTTTCGGTACGGAATTTGTAAATTAACCATCAGATGAATATTAACTTTTAAAAATTAAACAATATGATTTCACAGAGATTACAAGACGCTATAAATGCGCAGATTACAAGAGAGATATGGTCGGCCAACCTCTATCTCTCAATGGCTTTCTACCTCGACAAAGAAGGATTCAACGGCTTCTCGGCATGGATGAAAAAGCAGTCTCAGGAGGAGATGGAGCATGCTTACACCATGGCAGACTATGTAATCAAGCGAGGCGGCACGGCCAAAGTGGGACAGATAGACAACGTGCCAGGAGATTGGAGCACCCCGCTCAACGTGTTTGAGAGCGTATACGAGCACGAGTGCAAGGTATCGCGCTGGATAGACGAGCTGGTAGACATCGCCATCGAAGAGAAAGACAAGGCATCACAAGACTTCCTCTGGACTTTCGTACGCGAACAGGTGGAGGAAGAGGCCACGGCTTCGGGCATAGTAGACCGCATCCGCAAGATGGGCGACTCGGCCATCTTCAACCTCGACCAGCAGTATGGCGGCAGAAAATAAGAACGCCGCTCAAGGTTGACAACAACCTACACGACATAACCGAAAGAAGGCAAGGGCATGCAACATGTCCTTGCCTTCTTATTATAAAAAGCCGGTGACCGAAGGCTATCACTTGGAACCACAGTAAAAAACAAACCGGCCATGACTTTCCGTATCGTCAAATGTATCGCGATAAAATTTGGCATTCGCTACTTTTTAATGTAAATTTGCCGGCAACAAGTAAGCTTTCACAAACAGACAGACATGTTGAAACTTCATCATGAAACAAGTTACATACTGTTGGCAAATACATTCGCAGGAGGCAAATAAACAGACTTAAAACAAAAGAGACATGACATTTACATTACAATCAGCACCATTAACTCCGCATATTTATGCAATATCAGGAACCATAAAATATGATATAAGTCAGGACTTACAGGTCTGACCGGGTTTCCTTTACTTATGACGCATCGGTATTGATTGACATGCATGTTTGCGGGGCCTCACCATCGTGTGATGCCCCGCAAACCGTTTTATGACGGAATGTATATTTATGCAAGACTCTTATCCGACACATTATGACAAGCAAAAAAGCCTTTCATTTGGATACCCGTCACATTCCATTCAGCCGCTCGTTGCGATGCATTTAGATACCCATTGCAATGCAATGGGTATCTAAATGCATCGCAACCACTATACTTACTGTAAAAAGTATGTCTGCCATCATATCATCATCGCCATACATATCAAATATCAAAGTCTCGCCACATGCAAAACGGCTTTTCTTGCATAAATATACAACAACGGCATGATAGTGAAACATACGAATAATGTTTACATTAACACAGGCATACAAAACTTTGACCGCAAGCAATAATAAGCATACGGCATAAAAAGCAAAGGGAAGACGAAAAGGGAAAGCAAACAGAAACCACACTTGGGAAAAAGCGCAAAAACAGAAAAAAGAGAGTCAGGCTCGTGCACCTGACTCTCTTTTATATATTCAGACAACCGGATTTTATTTCATATCCAAATACCAGTTGCTTTCAACCGTCAGGTCCTTGACAGGATTCTTGAACGCAAGTTTCTTGGCCAGCCAACGACCACCGAAATTGGCACCGTAACCGGCCGGACTTCCGGAATAGCCACCGGTTCCCTTACCGTTCTTATTACGCGCGAGGCGCGCAAGGTCGGCAAAGCGGCTGCCCTCGAAAGCAAATTCCATCGCATACTCGTCGCAGATGATGTCTTCGACCGCATTGATTACGTCTTGCAGGCTCCATTTACCGAGACTGTTAAACTCCTTGTTGAGTTTCGCAAGCCGTGCGTCAAGCTCTTTCAACCTCCGGGTCTTTTCTTCATCACTCATCGAAGCGTCATTACCAACCGCATCAATTTCAGCCTCGACAGCCTGAATGTCTGCGGCGCGATCCACTACACTGACATTCCACTGCTCCCCGTCGAAAATATCTTGAAGCTCGGCAATCTTTTTCTCCACTTCAACAGACATCTTGTAAAGAGACTTATCGCCGGATATACCGTACTGGTCGCTGCATCCGTGGCGATGAATACCATAGTTATGATTTGTGCCCGTTCCGCTGAAAAGCTGAGACTGTTCGCTTCTTCCATCATTAGAGCAGAAAGGGATTTCCGTGGTCAGCATGTTCCACGTCTCATCGCGCACATACTGATATGAACGCATATTATCCGTAATGCCGTCTTTCAATATGGCAAAGGCGGCATCAGGATATCCCATGCGGTTCAAAGCCTCTGCCAAATGCAACCAGATGGTTGACGGACGGTAAAGTACGACACGGGGCAAAGCCTTTTTGGTAATATAAGTCTGCAAAATCTCCTCTCTTACATTATCACGGTTGATAACATCTATACGAGCGCGGGCGCGCATGTCTCCCACTCTCTTCAATACACTGAGCTGCGGGTCGATGGGATCGTTTGTCTGATAATAATAATCGGCACTGTCAGCAAGAAGATTATATACATCGGAAGCCACAATCTGCTTGTTCTTAAGATACACGCTGTCAATAATCTGCTCTGATTCGGGGTGTGAATTATAGTAATAATAATCAAAACCGAACAACTTGGGTATCTCCGTCGTATATCCGTTCAGACTCTTATCCGCCATCGGGATATATGTAATCGCACCCGATGATGTACCGTTGACAGAAGACAGGGTTGTTGACACATTATTGATCCTCGTTATCCATGTCATACCGGAAACACCTCCGGGAGTGAAATCATTAGGCAGATCCACGATTTCACCTGTATACCTTATATAAAAAAACGAACGCATATCCTCGGCAAGAATCTTGTTGCGGAACAGGAACTCATAATAGCATTTCGCAGCATCGGAGTAACGTCCCACCTCAAGATAAAGCTCTCCAAGAATGACATTTACAGGTATGCAGCAACGCTCCCAAATAAATTCATAATCTCCCAACTTAGATATAGAGTTACTATAAGGTATACCTGAGTTGCGGAACTGTATAAGCTGTGGAGCGAGCTCATTTACAATACCCTCAATATCCAACATTGGAGAGTTGTCGTTCTCTATCTGTGAAAGAGAAGTCAAAGGATGAGTGAAGAACTTGACTTTCCCATAAGTACGGGCAAGCTGCAAATAAGCCCATGCACGATATGACAGAACAGCCGCATACTCGTCGAGTGTCACATTATATGCCCCGTCGTAAAGAGCGGTGTCACGATGAGCGAGATAATAATTGCAGTTGTTCACGACCTTATAATATACGTATGCACTGTCATACTTATTGGTGGTAGTGGCTGAGAAGTTTGCCAGCTCCTGCAAGTTCCTGTCAGAATGGACCGTTGTCGTAGCCAGATCGCCACGCATCTCATTCTGAATCACATAAACCTCGGCTGCCTGCTGCATGGCCTGCATGATTCCTGCCACATAAAACAGAGAGTCGGTCTTTTGGTTTATTTCCGGCATTTCCACCTGACGGCCGCCATCCACATCAAGCATATCATCACATGACGAGACCATGAGTGTCATCACGCCGGCAAAAAACAATATAATTTTTTTCATAATTCCTGATTTTGTTTAGAGGTTTATCTTCATTCCTAATGTAAACGCACGGCCCTGAGCGAGGTTGCCGCAGTCTATGCCCTGATACATCACACCATTGTTGATGCTGAACTCCGGATCATTGCCCAGATATTTCGTCAACGTGAAGAGGTTGACAGCCTCTGCCCACACGGAGAGTCCTTGCAGCCATGTGAAGTTCACGGGAACACGGTATGCCAACTTCAACGTTTTAAGACGCAGATAGCTTCCGTCCTCAATCCAACGGTCGCTGAATCTATTGTTACCCATCGGGTCGTTAAACATGACACGAGGCATATCGGTGACCTGACCCTCATAGCGCCAGTGGTTTGTAATGGCAACCTGCTGATTGTAGAAGTTGCTTCCCGAGTTGAGAATCATACGCTGATAGTTGAACACATCGTTACCAAGGCTGTAATTGAAGTTCATACTCAAAGTGAAGTTCTTCCAGTTTACAGTGGCAAAGATATTTCCGTAAATATCCGGATTGGGGTCGCCGATGACAAAACGGTCTTTATCGTCAATCACGCCGTTGCCGTCTTTATCCACGAAGTGGATGTCACCAGCCTTGAATTCATGGCGCTGTCCGGTATTATCCTCTCTATAAAGGTAGCCGCCATTACCTGCCGCCTTAGCGGCTGCGTCGTCGGCAAACACTCCGGCTGTCTTATAGCCGTAGAACAATGCCACGGGGTTGCCAACGGATGTAAGAATGTTGTTGTTGCCATATATGGAAGATGTATAATCTCCGTCAGGCAGTTTGGTCACCTCATTCTTGTAATGGCCGACACTCGCTCCAAGCTCTACATTCCAGTTCTTTGATACAACGGGCTTCACCGATACCGCGGCCTCAAAACCTGTATTCTTCAACTCACCCCCATTTGTCCAGTAACTGTTTATGCCGGAAATAGGATCGCTAAACGATTTCATTGTAAGCAGGTTGGTGGTCTTATGAATATAGTAATCGAAACTTACGCCTATACGGTTGTGGAGCAAATAGCTCTGAAAACCGACATTGAACTTATGTGTCTTCTCGCTCTGGATCTTGTCGTTACCTATGTTTACCAACTGCAAGGCCGGGAAACCGTTATACTTTGTCATGGCATAAACGGTACGTGCGGCATTGTTCATGATATCGTCATTACCGCTGACATCATATCCTGCATTGATACGCAAGTAATTGATGCCTGCATTCTTAGGAAACCACTTCTCGTTTGTGGCAACCCATCCGGCCTGTACACTCGGGTAAAGCTCCCATTTGGTACCGAACATGTCAAGACCGTCACATTCCACGCCGAAACGGCTGTTCGCCTCACCCAGCAATGAAAGAGTAAGGAAATAGCGGTTCATATAGTTATAGTCAACATTGCCATACCACTGAATCTGCTTCCATACATCATTTGCGCCGCCGGAAGTGTTTATATCGGAAGAACTTGCCGAGATATGAGGGTTCTTGTCATCCTGACGGCTCGTATACTGTGTGCTCATGGCATCACTGTCGAACGAGAAGTAATTATAACGGAAACCGGCATAAGCGCTTAACGTGTGCGCACCGAAGATATGGGAGAAATCGACTCTTGTGTCGCTTACGATATTATTTTCGTTCGAGAACAATGTGGAGAACTGGTTGTACACCGTGCCAAGATTTTTCAGTTCAAATCCGGGTACACCGGTACTCGGACGGGTATAACGCTGTGAATTACGGTTCAATACATAGCTGAACATTTCTGTAACAGACCAGTCACGACCCAATTTCAATGTAGGCGCAATCATTGCCTGGAAGTATGTATTCTCGGTATAGTTCCTGTTCACACCCTCAGCCTTCTCCAATATGGCAACGGGATTGGCCAAAGAATAGCCCTTGCCGATAGCGTCAAAAAGGTCGTCGCTTTCGCTCAGCAAACTTGAAAATCCGCCAAGATGGGTATTATACTGATAAGGAGTTACCAAAGGCGACTTGATTGCGGCGAGGAACGTGGGAGAAGTAGGTGTCGCCTTGGAAAAATCTTCCGGCACGCCATCGTTCTGGGAGTTTGTCGTTGTACGGGATATAGACATGTTGAACTTTGTCTTCAAGTTCTTCAAAATATCAATATCCGTATTGAAACGCACATTCATTCTGTTATAGTCATTTCCCTTCGCGGTACTCTCGCCGTCAACATAACCGACAGAAAGATTATACATGCCGACATCGTCTCCTCCCTGCACGTTAATACTGTAATTCTGGGTCAAAGCCGTATGATAAACAGCGTCCTGCCAATCGAAATCATTATGGTATGTATGATAATAGTATCCGTTGGGATCATCGTTGAGGAAGTTAAGAGACGGGGTGTTCTTGTCGATACCGTCAATCGTTCCCAATATCTCTGTCGCGTAATTACGGTACTGTGAGGCATTCATCATCTTCTGCAATCTCGGAACGAGACTCAGGCCGACAGATATGTTGGCATCGATACGGGTTGCCATGCTGTGACCGCGCTTGGTGTCAATAAGGATAACACCGTTACCTCCACGGGCACCGTAAAGAGCCGTCGCGTTTTTGAGCACAGTGACCTTCTCTATATCCGAAGGCATAACATTCGCCAGCATATTATTAACGTTGCCGCTATGCAACATTTCACGTCCCAGCTGCATATCCATCTCAACGCCGTCTACGATTACAAGCGGTTGAGAGCTGGCATTGATGGAGTTAAGACCTCTGATAAACATATTGTTACCAATGCCGACACTTCCCGAACGTTGTATGGAACGGAGATCTCCGGACAGACGGTTTTCTATTTCCGTATCTATCGTGAAATTATGACCTCCTGTCGCCGTAAAATCACGTGACGCTGTTATTGAGGTTCCGTCATTATACATCGGGCGGAACTTGTCGCTGAGCATATACACGACAAGTCCATCCTCCTTATCAGCGTCTATACCTACCTGCTGGGCAGAAAATTCCTGTGCATAGACATACAATGAGGTGGTAAACACCGGCACCTTTATAGTGAATGTTCCGTCATCGTCGGACATTGCCGTGTAGCGGCTGTTACCGAGTGCTTTCACCTGTATACCGCCCAACGGCTTTTTAGTGACTTCATCAAGAATAACTCCCTTTACAGTCTTCAACTGATATTTCTCCTGCTCAACCTTAGGACGCTTGGGAGCGGCTGCCACCTCGTCACCGGCAAGTTCGTCCTGAGCGAATACAGGCATGGCCAAACCTACTGCAATGAGGCAGAAAGCGTTTCTATGAAACGACTTCTTAATATTAAATATAATGCTCTTCATAATCATTCTTCATTTTTTAAGTATTCGTCATATTCAACCGGACGGAGAATAATACCGGCTATTTTCAGTCTGTTGGTATAATTCTTCTCCTTGCTGTTATACTTGTTACGGTTTATTCGCAAGTGAAGATAAGGATAAGCTTCCGTTGCCGAATAAGAATAAGGGAATACAATCTCTCCCACATGGAACGTATCAACCTTACCCAAATTTACCGAATCGGTAATGAGCTTGGCAAACTTCTTTTCCACTATCTTACCTCCTTCGCCGAAGTAACTGAAATTAACGTCAAACTGAGTAATCTTGTTTTCTTCACTCTCACCATAAACTTCCGGTAACAATACGACATATGCGTTATATGCCGCAGACCTCACCCCGTTGTTAAGTTTGAAATACATTTCCGGCCTGGAACTGTCATTAACCGGATCCAAAAGAAGATACCGTTGGATATCAGGGCCGTAAGTACCGCCAACAACATTAAAATTAGTCGGAGGAGTACAACCGGAATACAACGGGCGAACATCCTGGCTGAAAATACCGACATTGATCTCGGGACACCATGACTCCCATGGATGAACGGCAAGAGTATCGACTATGCGAACATATCCATTACTCATTTTAAGCACGTCACCGACCGTATGCGACAGGATTTCAGGCCCATTGGACAGCAAATTCCATCTAGTGGAACACAGTGTATCACTCTGCCATACATTGCCATTGTCGACTTCCGGCATCCATGAGTTATACTTGTTGGTATGAGTGAATGGCAGATTGCCTGCGATCCTCAAGCGTGTAAGTGAGTCTGACACATACTCGGACTGCACGGTCACAGGCAACGCCTGTCCCACCATATCCTCCGTCAATGGCAGATACTCGATCTTTCCGGCACTCGGATAGGTATAGCAGCTCTTTATTCTGTCATAAGATTTTTTATATGCCTCATCTGTGGGTATAAGCAATGTATAGACACTGTCCTCATTTGTCAGTTCTGCATTGAGAAGACCTGTACGCTCGTCCGTAAGCCTGTTTTTCTTTATTATGACAGAGTCACTGTATGTCTGCTGACCCAACGAATCTATCGGGCCGATGACACTCTTGCTCTCGTCAAAGTACAAGTATTCAAAATGCTTGAAATAAGAAGCCAGACTGTCACTTCCCGATTCAAATATATATTCGTATATATTCGGATGATATTCCGCATAACCGTCGATAATATGCAAAATACCGTTCACACTCGGGATATTCTTCTTTTCGATATTCAATCCGCCGTAAGTGTTGTTCTCCATAATGATTGACTTCTCATTGAGGGTATATACACGGCGTTCGTCACCGGTAGAGATATTATAGTTGTAGTTGGCCACATGATTTTTAATGAACCTCTCCACCAGAGTTTCCTTGTCCATCGCCAATAACGATGTATTATCGTATGTTCCGTCTTTCGGCGCCCACACTGTAACAAAACGTGAACTTTTGAGAACCTCATCATAACCACCTTTTTTCAACAGTTCGGCAAACTGCGTCAACTCCGGGTTCCCTGAGATATTATCCCAAAGAGTCTGCTGACTTTCAGTATTACCGCCCGTATAGGCCTCGTTGTAATCATCGAAGTCAGAACATGATGCGGCAAACATTGTCGCTGCCGCCATCATGCAATATATCAATTTATTTCGTCTCATATAAATTTCTGTTAGTATTTTTAGAACCAAGATTAATACATATCTTCCAGATAACGATCATTCTGCGCTACATTAACAGGCACGAACTCGACATAATCAATCTGGAACTTACGTTCCTTATTACCGTCATCAAGAACGGTCTTCAACCTAAGCCAATAATCCTGCTGTTTTAAATCGCGGGTATCCAATATTCTGCGAAGCTGGTGTAATTTGAATCGTGAAACAATACTGTTATCATTTTGTCTCCATATACATAGTGGTGCCCTCATGTACTTATGGGTGCGCATCACCCTGTCCGATTCAAGGCCTCTGTCTTCTTTTGCATCGGGATCCGCATAGATATCCACACATCCCATATCCACCACACGAGGATCATTAAAATCATTTTGCGGTATACGCATATCCAGCGGGATGTCGAGAGGCTGCATTGAAGATATGTCCGGTGTTTCTCCGAGATAATATTGAAGCATCGTACCGTGCATCATACAATCCAGGTTTATGCGAAGCTCATAAAGACCATCCGGAACCGGCGGCAATTTGATCGCAAAGTCAAATATACCCATACCCTGGAAACTGTCTCCCCTATATAATGAGTAGTTACTGTCGCCGGTCTTTGCAATAATATTCATGTCGATTTGAGTATTATTGCCGTTATAAACCTTGACATTATCAAAATAGTCCACGGGGAAACGCACACGGCCGGCGCCTTTACCGCCATTCAACACTGTAAGCTCATCGGTGTGCATTCCACGGAATCCGTTTGTGCATATTTCGGGAAGCATGGTCAATGCGTCAATACGTATTCTCTCATTCAGGACTCCCATAGGAACCTGAGAATTATAAAGCAGAATGTCGTCTATCGGATATATATAACCGTTAAGAGGGGCTATCAATGAGTCTGTCTGTATTTTACAACCTTTATATATGAGCCTGTGCATTCCATCCGAACCGAGTGTCTCCACTCCATCGGTAAGAGTGTTGTTCTCTACATATCTGTTGATATAAATCTTATTCTCTTTCTTCACTTTCCACGTCTTCATCAATGTCTTGGGAAGCATGGTCTCATAATAGTCATATACGTCTCCATTATATCCATATCCAGTTACCGTATTGTGATCCAAGGCCAAAATATCCTTGGACACCGCCGCCTTCAAGATATGGTATCTCATAAACATGTTCAACACATTGGTTTCTTTCGTATAATCATTACCTGTACTGACTGTTATACCGTTATTCCTGTAATAATCATACCAGCCTTCCGTTTCTGTTCTCTTATCTCCGGAAGCGGACTTTCCATACCATTCCTTCGCCTTCTCAACCAGATCGTCAAAAGTATGGATACCGTTTTTGGCAAACACGGCATCTGTCTCGGCAAACACCGTGAAGCCGACCTTGCACTCTGTCGGAGTATAATAGCCACTCACGGGAGCCGGTTTCTCTGCTTTAAGCTCTTTGTTCACGGCATCCAACTCATTAATAAGTCCTGTTGCCTCCAACGCCTTATAGAAGATGCTGAATCTGGCGGTATCCAATTGCAACTCTCTGACAATGGTCTTATTGGAACGAGGTATCACATGGTCAATGACATGTACGACACCATTCTCCACTTCATAATCACGCATGATTATAGCGGCCACTTCATTCAACACCGTAAGACCGTCAGCCCGTGTCGTTGTCGTGACGGTACGGCCGAGCAGGGTCCTGACACCAGAAGCGTTCATGTCTGTTGTCAGCTTCTTTGTTCCCAATATATGGAATAATGTAATATCGGCGCAAAGGCTGTCCGACAGGCCTTCAATGGAATTCTCAGTCATTCCATTATGCTCTATTTTACTCTCCTTATCGTTATAGAGGCTGTCAATATATCTCTCCACTGCCGCATTATTCGGAGCGAAACATGTATAATATTGCTGTGAGCCGCTTCCATAAGAACTCAATATTCTGTCGTAGCCCGCTCTCTTCAATATATAATTGAAATTGCTGAATGCCGTATCGTTATTTACGAGAAAATCCTCAATTGTCTCACCGGTAAAAGTATAAAGGTTTGACTCATCGATGTCCTCGCTACAAGATGACATGGTAAGGCAAACGGGAAAGAACAATGCCCCCGCAGCCTTTAACAATGATTTAAATATATTCATTTTCATAATTAATTGTCATTATTAATTCTTCACATAAGCATCATTCTCCTTATACGCAGGATTTTGCTTCAATAAGGAATTGACCTTTATCTCACTATTCAATACAGGGAAATAAAGGAATGGTTCTGTCGGCATCTTGAACGTTGCGGCGGCATTTCCCTCAGACATGCCTCTTGTCATTAGATCCATCATAGGTCCGTAATTCTTTACCATCGCTTTTGCGTCAGAACTGATATTTGCTAAAATCTTATCTGCCTGTATACCTTCTACGTGACGGTAATTGAATCTCATCAGATCGAAATAACGCTTACCCTCAAAACACAACTCACGCAAACGCTCTGCCAACACCAACTCTTCCATTGCGGCCTTGGTATTATATGTGCTGAATTTCAAAGTGTCGGCATCACCAAGAGTAGTAAGAGCAAGCGAACGCTTGTTAACTTCATTGACAAGAGTAAATGCTGTACGCAAGACATCCGCTTCTTCCACCTCACTCTCCGAATCGTCCTGAGCGACTTCTGCCTCAGGCGCAAGCTGTACAAGTGCCTCCGCTTTCATCAGCATCACATCGGACAAACGGTAGACAATCCAGTTCTGGCCGACATCGGCATAGGGACGTGCGACTCTTGATGTCACAGGCTTTTGGGTTGTCTCATCATTACCTGTAGTTTGGGTTGATACCATTTTGAACACATCCAATTCCGTCTGATCGGAAGATTTCACATTATAACAACTCTCATACCATCTGTAATCTTTATCCTTTATATAAATGTAATCATCTCCGACTTCATTGAAATTTAACGACGCTCTCATCAAACCATTCGAACGTGCCCTATCATCATAATTCCAATAACTGTTACGCAGACCGAAATTATCATCATTACGTCCGTCCATCTGCAATTCGAAGATGCTCTCACGGGAATTACCCTGAATAAACACGTTACGATATACTTCTGAGCCATTATATATGAGGTTGGGCCACTTACGATCCTGCAACATGAAATCGTCAGAAGTCGACTGCTTCTTTGAATTGAGAACCACATCGCAATACTCAACGCACTTCTGGTAATCGCCGGCATCATGGGTCATAGAGCCTCTCCACAAATATACATCCGCAAGCAATGCCGCAATACCTTCACGATTAAGATAACCTACACGGCGCCAGTCTGTATATCCTAATGGTGACAGAGGTGTCTTTATCGCCTCTTCCAAATCAGCGATACACTTGTTCAATACGGTAATAGGCGCCTGTTGGGGTATCTCAAAATTCTGACTGCTCACAAAATAAGCACCCGGCGTAACCGGCACATCGCGGAAAGCCCTCACAAGGTAAAAATAACACAACGAACGCAAAGCAAGCATCTGCGACCTGTCAGTATTCAATGTGTTTACCGTATAAGACGGGTCTATGTTCACCACACCGGGAGCACGCTCCAATACAAGGTTGCACTTATTGATCACATTATAGAAACTCGCCCAATCCGCATACAGGTTGTTATGGGTCATGTTACCGGCTTTTATGTCTCTAAGAGCTGTTTCCTTGCCGTTATTGAACGTCTGCACGATAGGATTCAACTCGTCTGAACGGAAACTACCCCACACGATGCAACGCTCTATCACACCTTCCGAGCACATGGCCTTATATGCGCTATTAACCATGGCCGACACATCATCCCTGCTCTTCCACATGTCTTCACCGATAGTAATGTCATCCGGCAATACCACAGTGTCTATACAAGATGTTGTCAAGAACCCGGACAATATGAATAATATATATTTTTTCATTGTCTTCATCTTTTCTAAAATTCAAGTTTATCAGAACCCTACATTAATACCAAGCGTGAACGATTTAGCACGAGGTGTCTTTGCCTTATCTTCGGCAAATCCCCAGCCACTTGCTGAATGTTCCGGATCAGAACCGCTGTACTTGGTCCAGCAATAAAGATTATTTGCAGAAGCGTAAATCTTGAATGTGTTAAGACCTAACTTCTTTGTCATCGTTTTCGGCATGTCATAGGTCAACTGCACATATTGGAAACGGACAAAAGAACCGTCTTCCACATATCTGTCGGAACCCATCCAGTTGAAAGCGACCTCATTACCATACATTGCCCGCGGTATCGGAGTGTCATCTCCATCCTTACGCCAACGGTAATTGACAGTAGCGCACTGATTATAAGCCGTTGACATCTTTTCCAATTCCATACGCGCGAAATTCACGACTTTATTACCGAAGCGATAGTTGAAGTTGGTACGCAATGTAAACCTGTCATAGCGGAAAGTAAATCCGAAACCTCCATTTACCTTAGGCATCGAATTACCAAGATAAACAACATCAAGACTGTTTATCTGTCCGTCATGGTTGACATCCTCATAAATAGCGTCACCACCCTTGAACTCATAGTTTCTTGTGGCATAGTCGAAGACCATGTGCATAGGTGTCCCGTCTGCATTCATCAGCACCTTTCCGTTCTTGTCTCTTGCCACAGGCGCAGTATTGCCGGCCGCAAGCTGCTGATTGATCCAATTTTCAAAAGAGGCGTTGGTCGGGAATTCAGAAGGATGTTCCTTTCTGTAATTTATCAAATACTCATAAGAATACTTATAAACTCCCTTATATCTGTAACCGTAAATAGAACCGAGCGGGTTACCCACCTGGACACGATTCAGATAAAGTCCGTTCTTGTTCGACCATTCCGTATTTACGGATGCCAACACCTTGTCATCCATCTCAGTGATTTCATTGAAGTTCTGAGACACGTTTATATTGGCACTGGCAGAGAACTTACCTGCCTTTATGATATTATTCAGACTTACGTTCAACTCCCATCCCTCATTGCTCATCTCGCCGACATTCGAATATGCCAAGGTTGCATAACCCGCGGTAGAAGGAATGCGCACGTCTTTCATCAGCAAGTCTTTTGTTGTCTTCTTATAGTATTCAAACTCAGCCTCAATCTTATCGTCGAGCAATCCAAGGTTAAATCCTAAGTTATAACTTGTCGTTGTTTCCCATTTGAGGTTATCAAGTTTCAAACGCAACATTGTTGTCGTGGGAGCACCGGAACCTGTACCATAGTTTCCGGCGGCAGTGTTATATGCCTCGTAGAACAAAGATTCCGAACTCGGCGCATTACCAACCTTACCCCAGCTGGGACGGAAAGCAAGCATCGAGACTACCTTACGAATAGGTTTCATAAACGGTTCGTCAATAATGTTCCAACGTCCGGATACACTTGGGAAATAAGCCCACTTGTGCTCAGGACCGAATTTTGAGTCACCGTCTGCACGCAACGTAACGCCAAGTGAATAACGGCTCTTGTAAGAGAAATGACCCGTATAGCTCCAGCTTTGCGATTTGGACTTGCCGGTACTGCTACTTGTCCCATCATCAATAAGCACACCCAAGGATGGAATGTCGAGTCCCGGAGGAGTCAGATATCCCGTCTCATATTGTTGGCTGCTCGTACTTGTTTTTATCTGATAACGGAACTTCATTGTTGCCGTCCAGTCTTCATTCTTGAAATGCGGTGTGAAAGTAAGGTCATTGGTGAAAGTAAATCCCATTGAGTTACTTTCCAAATTATACGACCTGTTATAGTTCTTTGAATCCATGTTGTCTGTTGACAACTCCGCCGGATAATAACTGGGCTTGCTGTTTGCGTAAATATCAAAATACACGTCGCCCCTATATGTAAGACGGCTCTTTCCTTCCTCTATTCCAAGCAATTCATATTGCAGACTGAAATCAGGGTTTACACGATAGACATTCTCTTTTGAAAATGCAAGATTTGCTATTGCGACAGGATTGCCAAGAGCACGTATATCCTTCAACTCCTCCGATGACGGATTACGTACGCCCGAACTTGGATTCATTATATAATATTCATTCGTATCCTCACCGTTGGCATTCTGACGATAGATACTCATATTGGGGGCCATCTTCTGAGCCAGACCGAGCAAGTCGCTGTAATTCTTATTGTTATTGGTATAAGTGAAAGCAAATGTTGTCATGAACTTGATCCGCTCACTTACAAAATAGTCAAGGGCAAGACGTGTCGTAAAACGATTCAACGTCTGCTTTATGATAGTACCCGTCTGATGGTCATATCCGGCTGATATACGGAAGTTTGCTTTCGATCCACCACCCGTGAGGTTCAGGTTGTAGCTATGCATCTGTCCGAACTGGGTGACAGCGTCTACCCAATCCGTATTGTTGTTCCAATTCTCATAGTCGCCCCAACTCTTTACATAGTTCAACTCATTGATATTAATCGTAGCGTCAGACTGTTGCGTCGGATTATATATTTCCTCCTTCATAAGCATGGAGTAATTGTCACCATTGAGAAGCTCATATCCCTTGGGCTGCCAGTTGCCGGTGAACTTATACGAGAAATTGACCCTTGTCTTTCCACGTGCGCCACGCTTTGTCTTTATCTCAATTACACCGTTTGCGCCACGCGATCCCCAAATGGCAGTGGAAGCGGCATCTTTAAGGACCGTGATACTCTGTATGTCTTCCACATTCACTGAAAGCAGAGAAGCATAATCTTCGTCAGTAGCATTTTCAACATCAAAATCAGGAGCGTCATAAATCTGGTCATCAACGACAATCAAAGGATTCTTATTACCATTAATTGATGTCACGCCACGCAAACGCATCTGGGTGCCGGAACCGAGGTTACCGGAACCGACCACAATATCAAGACCCGCTATCTTACCCTGCAATGCCTCATCGGCACTGGTGAAGGAAAGTCCTTCAACATCGGCCATATCCATTGTCTGCTGAGCCACGGAGACTTCGCGTTTCGGAATGGAAAGACCGCCGGAATTAGACTTGCGCTTTGCAACGACCTTCACTTCTTGCACTGTTGTCTGCGAAGAGAGGTTCTCATTAAATTTCGTACGTGTACCGATGGATAATACTTTCGTCTTGGCTCCCACGTAGGAAATAACCAACTTGTTTTTCGGATTCTTGACAACCATAGAGAAATTACCGTTGACATCCGTCACCGTTGCCGTCACGATACGGTTGTTGGCATCACGCTCAACAACATTCGCCATCATAACAGGTCCGAAATTATCTGTTATCGTACCTGATATTCGTTGCCCTTGCGCCATCACAGCCTGTACCATGACAAGCAAAATGGCAGTAAGCATTAATTTTATCTTTGGCATATTATATATCTTTACTTTTATTATTTTAGATTTATTAATCTACAATAAATGCAGCGCCTCGGCATAGTCAAAATAAATTTTGTTTCTGCTCTCGGCTTGCGATTTACTTGTGATTCTTTGAAGCGGAAACTTCTGTACTTCCCTTGCTGTAATCAACAGCCTTGTTATAGCTCAGAGGTTTCGTAAGTTCATGAACGACCGCAAACGAAGACGAACTTGCATATGATGCCTTGGAAGTATTTTCCATGACAAACTCGAACTCCCGGGTCATTTCATTGACAAGACCGGTCGACGCCGATATTACCTTTCGCTCATCCGTGGCATCCCTGATTATTATCTGTCCGTTGCCGCCACTTATACTCAATTCCTGACTTATGCTATTGTCATTGACAAAGAATGTAATGAAATTACCTGTCTCAACCTCATTGTCAACATAAACGGAAGTATTCTGGAAATGATAACGTGTAAAAGCCTTTATTGCCTCAACCATGGCCCTAACCTCTTTTTTAGCCTCTATGGCATCATCCGTCTCTTCTTCCTGTTCAGCAAACTTGACATACAGTTCGTTTACCGTTTCCCACTTAGGCAGTCCATGCTCATAAGCGAACTTCATCGCCTCATTATTAGGCGCAAATACAGTATAGTTATAGCTGTTGAAGAATTTCACATTCAGGTCTATACACCCTTTTTTCGCATTACGCTGGTTAGGATTGTAGAATACCTTATATCTGTCAACGGCATAAATACCGGTTTGCGGATCTTTCGATTTGGAAATTCCGGCCCAGTCAAGAATATCATCATCGAAACCGTTACACAACTCGAAGAACTCGCTAAACTGCGGATTCTCGCTCAATACACCGTACACGCTCTTTGTCGGGCCGTGTATAAGCCTGTCTACCGAATATGAACGACCGTTCTTCTGGATATATTCTTCCGTTATGTTGGATACCGGCATCACGCCATTAATCTGGTTTCCTGACACGACTGTCTTATTGTTCATATCCACTATAACAGTACCGCCGTGCTTGGTCTTGTAATACTTATTGTTTCCAAGCACCTCGCCATCCTTCAATACCACAGTGTTATACTGCACGATATCAGACAGGTGTGACTTGACAACAGGCCAGTTTGTCTGGTTCGCCGCACCTTCTATTTCGAATATGACGGAGTCAGACGCGACACCTGTCTGTATGTCATATTTCCACCTGGAAACACCTATACCCGACTTGGAAGTCGGAGAATAATAATAATGATATACATAAGGAGAACCTATCAACTGTCCGTTTCTCTTTATCAAAGATGCCGGATCAAGATAATAAGCGTCAAAAGCCTTGTCAGTCGGAAGGAACAAGGCATAGTTTGACGATGTCGTCAACAAATAGGCATAAAAGTCCAAACCAAGGGCGAATGCGTTATTAAACGTCTGATTCTGTATGATCCAGTTTATCATGTGCATCTCTTTGTTGAACAAAGCCGGTGCCGAGACCACAACATAAGCCTTCGGGCCAAACACTTTATTGGTCGTATAAATAACACCATTATTGGCAATCTTTATATCATAACTGTTATCATCCTTTTTCTTGATGTCATCAAGTGTTATACCCATCAAGTCCTTTGCGTCATCAACGATAGAGTTGAACTTACTCGGAACTGCCGCGGCAAAAGAAGTTCTCAGCATATTGGATATGAACTTCGCAAGGATATTCATCGGAACATCGTCAAGATTGCGCTTTAAGTTTTCTTTCGTATTAGGCAATGAGCCATAAGTATCTATTATAGATTTGCCTTCATCCTCTGTAAAATACTTTATCAGAGCCTCATCTTCCGGAGCAAATGCCACGGCAAGATCCGTAAGGAATGTTTCAGGCTGACCGCTTTGCGTCGGCGCCACATAAAACTCGTTCCATCCCGGATCAAGATTCAACAGATATTCATTTATCACGTCAGCGCCATTCACATCTTTATCAAAAGCAGCGTTTCCTTGTGACAAGCGGCTTTGGTAACGGACTTCAAATATCGAGTCGGGAGCCATCTGGTCGGCCGGTATGGCACCTATCGCTTTCTGCGAATTATACCAATCGGCATAGTCATTTGTCACCTTCTGGTTGAATACCGGCACTGCGAAACGGTCAAGCATATGGCTGAAAAGAGACAAATTGGGAGTCTTCTTCAATACCTGCGCCATGTTTCCCGGGGGTGTTATCACATTCTGCACCTGATGTATATATCCGTTCTGGCAGGTAACATCCTGTGCGAGCACTCTTTCTCCGAATATGTAGGCATCACCTTCCTTGTAGTCTCCTCCGGTAATAAGCGAAAAATCGTTATTAGAGCCGGCAGTTGTTATACTATTGTTGAGCATATACTCACGGGTGAAATGCACCAACATGGGCTTTGTCGCGTCTGAGACCACGGCCACTCCTTTCTGAAATCTTGTCCAGTTAGGATTATTCTCTCCGTAAGCAGCCAAAACGGCAGGAAGTGTCTGGTATGAAGTAACGGTATCGATAACACTTGTAGATGTGGCATGCTTCAACGCACGTCCCTGAACAACACCCGTGGAAGAGCTTGTATTGGATAACATACCGATGAGAAGCGCATTGTCAAGCATCGAAGAATACAGAAGCATTTTCTTCTGGGCTGCTGAAAGGTCTTCATATCTTTTCACGCCCGGCCATGTCTCACTGGCGAAAAAGCGGGCAAAAGCCTCGTCGTTTGCCGGGAATACGGTCTTACTACCCGTACGACTCAACGTCTCGGTATATCCCAAATCATCGACCAAACGAAGATATGTTTTAAAAGAACCGGTAAGTCCCTTGCCGGGATCCGGATTTTTCAACTCGCCGTATATACTCGAGCCAAGCCATCCCGGTAACGATTCTTCATCCACAAGTTCGTTCTTGTCCACACAAGAAGACAATACTCCCATGCAGACAAAAGAAAAACAAAAGATGAGTTTTCTCATAAAGTTTTAATTAATAAGTTATTATTTTATTGCAGTAGTTTCAAGACGGGCACAATGCCCCCTAATAGATTTAGCCACAAAGATAATATAAAATAAATTCATAAACAATAATTTTTTGTAAAAAATCAAGTTTTATTTTAAACCGGATAAACGTCTGTAATGATAAATAAACTATTGAACATACGCCACACCTCGCCGCAATATATAAACAAAGTGGGAAAGACGTTAATCTTTCCCGCTTTGTAATAAAGTATGTTTATTCAAGATTTGCAAGATAGTCACCTTCTACAAACACTTCCCATTTATTGTTATACTTACCGTATCTAATAAGTGTTTTCTCGCCCAAAGTTGCAATACAGTAGCATTGGAAAGTTCTAGAAACCTTTTCAAAATAAGCATCGTCGCCATCATGGTCTCTCAAATCATTAAAAGTATATTTCTCTTTACTTGCCCAAATGGCAATTTTATCACCAACATTCATAGTATAATGGTATCCTATACCGTTTTCATTATCATAACGATAAGCAACAGACGACCTTAATCCTCGCTCATCAAAGTGAATCCTTGTTTTCCCATCACAGATAGCGTCATATTGGGAATAGTCCGACACTGTTATCAGATTTCTTTCATCGTCTTCATAAAAGGGGAACGGATTCCGGTCACCGAATGCACGTCCATCTGCTTCTGATATAATGAAGGTCTGAAACTTTTCGCCATAATTATCATATATATCGAACTCCAAATAGTAGTCGTTTCCTGTTGCAGCTCTTGTCTTAGCCCCTTTTGCGGTAGATGAATTTGACGCCGCAAGTTTTTGGTTTTTCTCGGTGTCTGTGCCATACATCTCATCACCATTATCACAAGACACTGCCAATCCTCCAATCAAGAGGATAAAAATATAACTGAAAATGTTTTTCATTATCTCTGTTTTTTTAGTTGGTTTATAAAAAAGGCAGGGAAAAAGCATAATAGCCTCTCCCCCGCCCAAAACTCAATAGTAAGCTTATTTATTTTTTATCATAATTATTTTACAACGTATTTCTTACCGTTCATGATATAGATACCCTTAGCAAGACCTTTGAGAGATGTTGCATTGGCACGTACCTTAACACCATTGAGGTTGTAGATATCGCCACGGTTCATGTTTTCAGTGGCTGTTACATCAGAAATACCTGTCTCATAATCCTCGATAGAACCGAGATAGTAGAGATGTGAAGAACCGAAGTAAATCAGACCAAGCTGAACGGCATTCTCTTCTCTCATTGGCTTCTCCAAACCTACACGGATTACACCGGGAGTCTCCAACGCATTAATGTCGGCAATCTTAGTTATTATGGAGAACTTGGTTACATGACCCGGGAAAGCCATTGAGTTACCATCTCCTATTCCGGGAGTATACACCTCAATAGAATCGTTATTCATAAACAGGTATGTATCAGAATGTACGCCTGTTGTATCAGTCCAGCTACTATTGTTTACAGCACACTCGGCAACATACATGTATACACCGTTTCTCGGAGCGTCAACATCCTGCCAAGCCCACTTGTAGTCTGTCGCTGTTCTTCCTCTGTTGAAGTATGCGCAATATCCGTCTGTAAAATCTCCATTTGATTCGAACTTCCAATTAGATTTTCCGGGAGTAGACGCTCCTCCGTCCTCTGTCCAACCCTCGGTATTCTTCTTTTGGAATGAGTTGTTTACCAAAACAACCTCTGCCGGTGTTTTAACAGAAGCATTAGCCAAACCGTAAGCCAAGCGAGCCTCTATCAAAACAACATCCTGTCTTACCAGTTCTGCCGAGTCACGGCTTGTCTCTATCTGAGCTTTGTAATAATCCTCAGCTACTTTAATGGCAGCGCCGAACTCTTCCTTACCTTTCGAACGGTTTTCGTCTGCGAGTTCGTTTTTACACACTGCTATATCATTACCGAGCTGAACATACTCTGTGTTAAGAGTATAAAGAGCACGGATAGCGTCACGCATATAGTTCATCTGCTTATCCAATGCGTCGATACATTCCTGTGTAAGATCCGTATTTGCGGCATAAACAGCCTCAGACACAGCGATGGAGTCACGAAGAACAGTCTTGCCGAATACATACATATCCTTACCGGCGACAACGATTGCTGAGTCTGTCATCACTCTCAGAGCATTGCGTGAAGCGGCAAGTTTTCCTTTAAGGAAATAACCTTGCAGTTCCGCCTCAGACATACCCAACACACGGATCTCGACATTGTCAAAGTCTATACGGCCGCCACCGCTGTGACCTTCATAATTTGCTGTTTCGCATTGACCTATTGTCGGATATGTGAAACCGATTGTCTTAACACCGTCTTCATTAATATCAAAAACGTGCATATATACGTTGGCTCTTCCACACTCAACGTTCTCCATCGCGATGGTATCATTATTGATAAAATACTTCAAACCGTCAACTGGAGAATGGAAGTCTATATGATAATAGTTGCTGCTGCTACCTTTTCCGTCCTGGAAATACTTGTTGGCCATACCGCGGACTATATAAAGATATTTGCCTGCGGGAAGATCCTGACCTTGCGAGAAAGCACTTGTATTCAAAGCATAGTTCGCACCTATTTCAGCAACGAGGTGATTGGTAGTCATGTTATATTTCGGCTCTGCGACACCCCATCTTTCATTACCAGTCGATGATGTCCAGCCCTTTGCTATACCTTTACCGGGATTGATTTTAGCCAGGTCATCGAAAGTGAAGTTCGTAAAATAAGACGACGCGTCTGCCGAGTTGGCGTTAAGGAATTCGGATACGGGGCCACCCTCACCGAATATACCATCCATGAAAGACTCTACGTCAGCCACAGTCATATCCCCCCCCACTAATCCTTTCAGGTCGGCAAGCGGCTCTTCGAGCAAATCACGCTCATTGGGGAAGTTTGCCTCGTCATTCTTATAAAACTCGATCTGGCTTATCGCATCCTTGATTATACGGTCGTCACCTACCTGCTTGGCTTCATATATACCGAAGTCAGTATAAGAGTCGTTTACGACAAGGTTAAAGAAGAACACGTTCAGATACACGGCAGAATCAGCCCTGTAATCCATTGTTCTCTCGTACCAGTCGGCTGAACATGTTCCGAAGCTGAATATGCTTGCCTTGATTTTCGCTCTATCCTCGGTGCCTTTTGTCATAGGCCATGAACCATCGTCATTTACAAACACATTCTGATAGTTATTGTTACGGTCAAGCGAGACAGAGGAGATACGCGGCGTAACAAAAGCCTTAGTTTTGTAAGTCACGATATAAGTAGTATTCTCCTGTACTGCGACAGACTGTCTGAAGTTTGTTGATGTGGCAAAACCGTCAGACTTCTGTACTCCGCCCGCAATGGCTGTCAGGCACGCCATACTGCCGGGACCGTCGTTGCTTACCGCAAATGTATCGGCAGACAACGGCTCACCGGCCGTATTTGTCCAACCTTCCATGCCCTTGGAGAAATCTCCGTTTGTCAACAGGTTCTTACCGGTGATTTGGAATCGGCCATTGGGTGTGTACACATACTCACCCACCTCATAAGCAAACGATCCCACCGCACCAATAGCTGCGGCAAACATTAAAAGTAATCGTTTTTTCATTTTGTTTTGTTTAATATTTAAGTTAATAGATAAATTGATAATAGTTGTAATGAATAATATCGGTTGCAAATATATGATTTTTTATCCATTTACACCACCGAATTTTGCTTTTTTAACTTTAAAATCACACATCCGTCAATGGTCCCTGTGTATGGCATCAATAGGCACGCAATGTGATTTAAATAAAAAAGGTTATTGCCGACAACCGCCTAACATTCAGTCTTACGACAATAACCTTTTTTGTACTATATCATCCGTGACAATCCGGAGTTCCTATCTTATCACCACCTTGATTGTCCCTGTTGCCTTGTCTGACGCCGCACGCACTATATACGTGCCCGTTTCCAGTCCGAGTTTACGCGCTTCCGCAACCACATCGGCGGCTTTTGCCTCAAATTCGCCCACAAGCAGGCCGCCGGCAGTGTACACACGGCAACGGACAGTGGCTGCGGAACCTATCGACAATATTCCGTCAGTACCTTTCACGCGCAACAGGCCGCTTGGCTTGAACAGTTCCGCCGTATCCCATTCATAGCCTTCCGGCAGTGCCGGCAGGTTCAACGTGGGATTTCCCGCAAATGCGCCAGCCGTCCAAAGTATGATCTCATCGCCTGCGGCTGGTTGGTAGCTCTCGCTCACGCTGATATTCAGCGTTCCGTTCAGGGTCAGCGTTCCGTCTGATTTCAGGAACGAGCGTGACGAGGCCGAGTTTGTGGCATTCTTAATATTGAGATTTACCACCGAACCGGTATTTGCCGTCAGATTGCCCTCTGCGGCTATGAATCCCGACACATCGGCAGTGGTGGTCCGTCCGGGAGTGATTGTGCCGCCGCTGTTCACGTTCAGGGTACCCACCGTTCCCGAACCGTTTATGGTACCGCCGTTGTTCACGTTTATCGGGTTCTTGCCCACAAGCGATGCCGTCGAGTTATAGGTATTCAGATACAGATAACCTCCGTCCACATTTATCGTTCCTATGTTTTTCTGCATCGTCGTATTAGACAAAGTCCATGTACCAGTTCCGGCTTTTCTCACCGGAGACAGTATCGAGCCTTGGAACATTATGTCCTCACCCGTTCCTCCGATAATATAGATACCCGTTCCGCTCAGTGTTCCCTTGCCGGTGATGTTTGCCACAGCCACGTTGTTGCCGTTATTCTTGAACTCGATGCCCTCATTCATCTGCAATGTGGCCTTGCCGAGTCCTTTCGAGTTGTTGAAGTCGAAAGACGGGTCGTACGATCCGCGCTTGCTGTAGCCCGGAACTATCGTTCCTTCGAAATTGCTCCAATCGCCCTTGAAGTAATTACGCACTCCGGCCGCATATATATAGAATGTGCCCGCACCGGTGAGCGTACCGCTGTAATCGCACCTCGGGTCGGCATAGAGTGTTCCGGAATATCCTTCCGTTACCACGAAGTTGGTCCTGTTCTTTGTCCCGGGCAATCCCTCGCTGTTAGGATCGTAAAGTTTGCCGCCGTGGAACTCCACCGTGGCGGGAAGCTGTGTCACCTCGCCGCTCTCCGATGCGTTCACCACTCCGCCTGTAATCAGAAGACGTGACACACCGTTGCCGTTGCCGAGATTGAGCGTTCCTCCTCCCGACTTGGTAAGAACGGCGTTGCTTGCCGCCGTCTTTATTCCCGAAGCCATTGTCAGGGATATGCCGGTCGGAATGTCGAGCGTCGCTCCACCCTCGCCCACGATGACGGTCTGCCCCGATGTCGAGTTCGCGCTGACACCGAGAGTGGCGTTTCCAGATATGGTTATGGTCTTGTCTATCATTCCCAACGAGCCGACATCCTGTCCTATCGCGTTGGCAAGTGAGGCCACCGTAAGCTTTCCTCCGGCTATCACCGTGTTGCCCACACGGTTCAGATTATTTATATTCACCGTTCCGGCACCAGTCTTTGTCACCGTACCCTCACCCACGATACTGTCGCCGGTGATAGTCAGCGCCTTCGTCTCGTTTGCGAAAACGACGCTCTTCGGAGCCACCGTACCCGACACGTTGACGGTAGCCGACTGTGCGTTATCGTCGAAAATAACATTGTCTCCCGGAACGAACGAACGCTTGACGCCGGTTCCTTTCTCCTCAAAATTGGCCGTAACGTCCACATCCCATGTTCCGTCCACGCTTCCGATCCATGTGACGTCGCCGGCAACATAGTTCTCTATCACCACATACAGCTTTCCGTTCTCGAAAGCCAAAGTGGCTTTCTGGCTGTTGAGCCCTTCTATCCGCACGTCGGCGAGATTGCCCGCCACTTTCTCCACCTCACCGATGAGGTAGCGGCCGTTGGCCACATTTCCCTCTCCGGCGGCCGGATGCTTCACAAACCTGAATACGGGAGTCGAGTATGCCGGACCGTTGGTCCAGTTTTTCTTCTCTATCACCATCGTCCTGGCTTTCACCACGTCTGCCGTCACATCCTCGCCATACAGGTCGAAGAGTACCACCGAGCCGAAGTTAAGCCACAGCGAATCGGTCTCTATCGTTCCTTTCTTATTCTTTCCGCCGGGCACGATGGTCGCATTGTAGTCTGCCTTGATGCCATTCATGAACTTTCCGCCGTCGGACACAAGCGTGGCGTGACGGTTGAGCCACACGCGGCTTGCCTGCATCGTACCGTCGAAAGCGAGCGTTCCCGCCCAAACGTTTGTCTCTCCCGTATATGTCTGTGTCACTTTCGGCAGCCGCAGCGTTCCGTCGCCCTGCTTCACAAGCCGCATTCCGCCCGTGAAAGCGCCGCCCGTAAGCGTGTGCGTGTACTCGGTTGTGGCGATCCTGTCGTTGTCGTCATTTCCCTGTACCCATGTAGGGGCGTTGTCGGTAAAGATATAAGGAGCGGCACCGTCGCTCACGGACACTGTCATGTCTCCCGTCTCGCACATCATTATATGCTTGTCTGCCTCACCGCCGCCTATCACGGCCCCGTTTTTAATCTCGGTGCGTCCCGTCATGGTAAGCGGGGCGGGAGCCACCGTTATTCCCTCCAGCTCACCGAGGAAATAGCTTGTGTGGGGCGGCTGGTTGTAACCGCACATCTGCCACACCATCGCCTGACGGTACTGATGGTCGTGCCACAATGAGTAATTGCGCCACTTAGTCTCCACATCCGTGGTATATATGCGTATGTTGTTAGACGCGGTACGCATTATCACCTCCTCGCGCCAGTCTCCGAATATGTCGCCCTGATAGCACGGCGTACCTTTCGTGTCGTTGTTTGTCATACTGCCGCCGAGCGTGGCAATCTTTCCGTGTCCCGGCTTGTATATGGCACCGGCAGTGTTCTTGCCGTTCTCATAGTTGAACGTCTCCGAGCACAAATCTCCGTCCCAGTATATACGCATGTTCTGCGCTATGTCGGCTTTCGAGCCGCCAGGTATCGCCGCGTGTGTCACCGAACTTATCAGCGATCCATCGCGTGACGATGTTCCCTGCGCGCCGGGATAGCTGTTGCTGAAATTGCCCATTATGGCACGTCCGTCGTCTTCCGTCGCCGAATAGCGATAGTAAATCTTAGATGTCGTGGCGTCACGGAAATTGTTTCCAGGACGATCTTCGTTGCAGGCGAAAATCTCCTGTCCGTGTATGTACGGGTCGAAATCGCTGCAATGCTGCGCGTCGCCGTGTCCCAGGCCGGTGGTAGAGAGTCCCTTGCCGTTATCGTCGATAACCATTGAGCCAAATACGATCTCATCGCGTCCGTCCCAGTCCACATCAGCAATACCATAGTTGTGATAGCCCTGTCCGAACCACGGCGAGCCCGGCGTGTTGCAGTTCCAGCGCCAACGCTCGGTCAGTTCGTGCGTGGCCGGATTTACGTCGAGCGCAATCATCTTATGGCGGGTATAAATACCGCGTGCGAGGAATATGCTCGCCTTGCGCCCGTCGAGCACCGGCGCTCCGAAGAAGTGCTTCGTCGAGCGGTGTCCGTAGCCGTCGCCCCAGGCCGCATTCAGATCATTCTCACCCGGTTCGAGACGCCTCAACGGATACTCCATCACCTGATACGGTTTTCCTGTAGCTCCGTTCAGATACAGCAGAAACTCGTCTCCGTCGTGCATGAAGAAGTTGACGCCGCCTCCTCCGCTTGCCGGACGGTAGTTCTTGCTCTTGTCTCCCACAACGTATGTAGTGCCGTCGGCCATGTGGATGGTGGTGCCGTCGGCGGCACGCAACACGGCCTCTGCCTTGCCGTCGCCGTCCCAGTCGTATGCCACGATATTGTTCTCGTTGTTCTGGAAGTCGGCCATATTGGGTCCGAAGTCGAGCCACCACAGTTTTGTGCCGTCCAGCTTGTACACTTCCACTATCGCGTACTCACCGTTATGCCCGTTCGGCTTGTATCCGTTCTGGATATCGTTCTGGTTGTCGAATTTGAGCAATATCTCCAACTGTCCGTCCCCGTCGACATCGGCCACGCAGGCATCGTTTGGTATATATGTACTCGTGAGCGCCCCGTGATTCATCTTCACTTCGAGATAGTTGTTCTTCCACGGTGTCACGGGAGCGCACTGCCCCTGCGACTTGCCGCGCACGATGGCTTCCACCGTGTATTTGGCAGTGCTCGTCCCGCCGTTGTCACGATAGTTTGACACCGTCAGCGGAGTATCGTTCAGTTTCTTGCCGTCACGATATATGTTGTATGTGACATCATAGTATTCCTCTGCCGGAATACGCCAACTGCAATACACGCCGCCGATATATTTCACGGCCACAAGCCCACGGTCAATCACGTCCGTGGCACGCTGCGCCCATGCACCGACAAACGCCATGCCGAGCAAAAGTAAGAGAGATAGTTTTTTTCTCATGTTATCGTTGGTTAGTTAATATTTTAATTGTCAGGATATAAGGGATTATCGAGTGGCGGCAGGCACGTGTTTCCGTCAAGGTACCACGCCACAAGAACGGTGACACTTCATCGAGCCGCAAATGTAAGCATTTTTTTCAATCTACGGTTGCTCCCTGTCATTTTTTAGTTTCAAAAAAACAAAAAACACACCTACTTCCAATATACCATAAACCGTCCGTCAGGGGTTATTCCCGCCACGGATATTTTTAAGGCCGAGGTCTTGCCGTTGTTGAAAAGCCTCAACCTCAACCGCCCGTCGGCATCGGCATGGGCATTGGGATTCCAGTAGAGCGTGCGGCGATAATCGGCAGGCTCAGCCGGACGCGTCACGCTGTAATCGGGATTATAGAAATCGGCCGGTTCGTTCAGACCGGGCAATATGATGTGCCGGTCACGGAATGCCGGCTGAACCGCGTCATCGGCAAAGGGCACCATCTCGACAGTAACGTCGGCATTATACCGGTCTTGCTCGATCGGAATGTCCTCATTGCGCGGCTCATAGTCGCTGTATATCCTCACTTCTCGCAGCCGCCGCAACCCGAGGTCGTCCAACAGCGCGTCCTCATTGCGGTTTGTCCATGTCTTTCCCGCATCTTCCATATCGGGAACATAGCTTCTGAAATAGGTATATCCGTCTATCCGCGAGTCGATGTTAAACCTGTTCCGCCTCCCCATGTTGCCGTAGAGGAAACGGGCCACCTGCACCGGGAACATACGCCTGTCGAACATCCCGTAGCTCAGGCCGTAGTCAGTGATGTTGTTGTACAGTTCGTATGCGTCGGTCACGCACGCCGGCTGTTCGAAGTCGATGCCACGCCTGCCACGCCGATGACCGCTCACGCTGACATTGCCGAGCATGTGCACGCCGCGCTCCATGGACAGCAGAGAGTCTCCCGACCCGTCAGGCATCGCCACGCCACCGTAATTCTCAGGAGCGTGTGTACGGTAATAGTCGTACTTGTCCGAATATATAGGGTAAAAAAGATCTCGCTTCACATAGTAGTCCGGCATGGCGGTATCATCCATCATACCCTTGACTTTCCTCGATGTCATGCTCTGCCTCAGCGAGTCTTTCTCCTTATAGGCTTTCATCTTCAATATCGCCTCGCCGTAGTATGGCGGTATCTCAAAGAGATAACGTCCGCCGTCGTGCGTCAGTTGCGTGCCGCCGAGCACCTCGGTACCGAATATTATCTCGGCCTCCACCAGTACTTCTTTTTTCAAGTCGGGATGGTTCACCCCCAGATGCCCGTTCACCTGCGATATGTCGCCCAGTTCAAAATTCTCATTCTGCACGCCCACGGCGGTATCGGTGGCTATGCCCACATTAAACTGTCCGTACCTCCAATTCCTCGCCTCTCCGTTCTCCACGTCGTAAACAGCGAGAGACTTGTGCGCGCTACCTTCCACGGTGAGTGTTTTTTCAGGTGTATAACGCAACGGCCGGAACACCGTATCGGCATGTTCGCTCCACTTATACCGCCGCCAGCCCTGCACCATCATGAGAAGGTCGAGAGCCGCGTCGCGCTCGGGAGTGGCCTCGGCAAAATAATATGAAGGATCGGCCACAAATCCGCGCAACTCGCTTCCAAGCAGGAGATCGGTCATTATGTTTCCGTTGTCGTACGTTGGCTCGTCGGTACCGGCGTCCCGCACGGACACGGACATCGGCGCCCCGCCTGCCGTCCGGTCGCAAACAAGGTCGAGCGTGATTTCCTCATATTGTGAATATGTCGCTTTGATATTTCCATCCACAGCCACACGCACTGTCTGCCCATCGGCCGGACGGACGAAGAAAAGACGGTCGGCGAGTATGCGGCCGCTCCCGTCGAACAGCGTCACGTCGTTCACACCGGCCGGCAGGCTGTCGGGCAGCGTCAGGGAGGCATGCCCCGAGGCACCAAGGGTAAAGGTGGTGAAATGGCGCAACACGCCTCGGCAAAGCACAGACAGCCCGTATTCGCCGGCAGGCATGCCGGAAGAGGAGATCTCGACACCGCGCCCCGACAGGCGGAGCGACACTCCGGCCGGCTCAGCGGCTGGCAGGGCAAACGAGTAGTCGCGTCCCTGCCACGAGAAAGACGCTCTGAGGCGACCGGCCGCAGGAGTGACGGAAAACACGCCGCGCCCCATGTATGTGGTGGAAATCTCCGTCGGGCTGATTCCATCGCCAGTCAGTTTACCCTTTATGTCGACAGCGGCTCCCTGCTCGTCTGTAAGTTCGAAAGCCACACGACAGGGCACGCCGACAGTCATAGTGCCGCCCTCAGGAAAAAACACGGCTTTCAATGCCGGCTTCGATGCTGATGATATACGTTGTTTATGACGACTGTACATCCGCTTGAAAGCATAGTCGCCGGCCGAGTCGGGACGCTCGTATACGGGAAACACACGGGAGTAAAGCCCCTCCCAATGACGGAAATAGTCGGCCGCCATCCTGTTGTTATAGAAATAGTGTGCGTCGTCTTTCGTGTATCTGTGCTCCGTCACATTGAAATTGAGCATCCACCGGGTGTATGCCCTGAGTTCGTAATATCCGGAATATAGCGAGTCTTTAATAGCGAAATTACCGCAGGTAAATCCGTCGGGGCTGACGATGACGCTCTGACGCTCGGCCACAATACCGTCGGGCGTGAGCAGTTCAACATAAAGTATGCGGCTCATGTCAGTGGGGCGGAGATCTCCCGCGCCCACCACATACGCCTTATACCAAAGCGTGTCGCCTATGAAATAGCACATATTGTCGGTATGCACGTACACTTTTTCCTGCAATCGGCTCACCGACGACCGCTCCAACGCCCTGCGTATGGCATCGAGCTTTTCCGACGCCGACAACCGCACTGGCCAAAGCATGGCAAGCAGCGGCACGGCAATGACAGCCATATAACGAGTCATCATATATGTAAACAATACGGTTTAACAACCACAAATATAGGGATTATATATATAATAATGTGTAAAAAGGTGTTTTTTATACCCGTGGTTAATCTTTTTTAAGCATTGGCGGCTATCTGTTAAATATAATCAATAATGTTTACAAAAGTGTCTGTAAAAACCTGCCCTTTTGAAAATAAAAAGCCGAAGGCCGAAAATAAGCGTATTATGAGCGGTTTTTACGTAATCTCCAATGTATCAACCCAATACGCCCGCCACAATAATTTCCCTTACCAAATCCACATCGCCTACCCGACAGATTTTTTCCGTTTAGCGTCCCGTTGCCTCGCGTTTAGACGCTAAACGGAGGCTAACGAGTATCTAAACGCAACGCGATTAGCAACCAAACGGACTCCGACAAGCGTCCCGACGCAAGAAAAAGACAAGATTATCGACTGACAAAAACCACTATATCGCATTTCATATCGCGACATGTATCGCATACGAAATTCTATTTCAACAAAAAAGAATGTGTTAAATACGTGACATTATGTTTACAGGGAAAAACTTTTGTTATTCTTAGGATTATGAACAGTTTAATATAACGGTATGAAGAATTAGCATTTAACGGAGTATTTGAGGGACAGAGGTAACGAATTGGCGGCCGTGCGATTTTCAACGATTTGCGGTACTATGCTGTCAAATAACTCTTTCTTATGCAAAAGTATAACAATCCTCGGAAAAGACAATATCTGCTATCGGATTTTTATTTCCCATCTTTGTAAATTATTCATCTGGAAAGAGATAATCTCGTGAATTATAGCTACCTTTACGGCTGAAAACCAAAGCATAGCCCCAATGGCAAAGATTACTGTTCAAAATACCCGAATAACAGCTCTACAATGGGAAGAACAGGATTATATCTCTCTTACAGATATGACTTCTGCCAAAGATGGAGACAGTCGGTCTGCAGATATAATCAAGAACCGGATAAGAAATCGCCATACCATCGAATTTCCCGGGACTTGGGAAGTGATTCGCAATCCGGATTTTAAAGTGGCCGGATTTGACCACTTTAGAAAAAGTGCGGGTTTGCCTTCTTTTGTACTTAGTGCTTCAGAATGGATTGAACGCACAAATGCGATAGATAGGGCTTGTTGTGAGAAAAGGACGATACGGCGAAACGTATGCTCATAAAGACATAGCTTTTGAGTTTGGCTCTGCAATAAACGGCACTTTCTTCACCGGCTGCCGGCAGGATATCCACTAAATAACATAAAACAATTAAATACCAACTGACAATGAAAAGACTGATAAGACAGTGGGGCATGGCGCTCGCGGCGGCAATGTCTCCACTTCTGCTCCCGGCGCAAAACCTGCAAAAGGGAGACTACGGCTATCTGTACTGCCACATGAGCGGACGCGGAGAGTGGACGGCATACGCCCTGAGCCGCGACGGCCTGCACTTCCACGACCTGATAAACGGCGACCCGGTGTTCCCGCCGTCAGAGCACGCACGCATAGAGGGCGGCACACGCGACGCCTACATCTGCCGCAAGCACGACGGCACAGGCTATCTGATGGTGACGACAGACATGTGCGTGGCCAAGAGCAAGAAGTGGGACAACTACGGAATAGACCTGCTGACGAGCGATGACATGATTAACTGGAAGTCGGTGACTTTCGACTTCCGCAAAGGCCCGGGCATATTCAGCGACCCCGACTCACCGGACGTGTACAAGGACTGGAGCACGGTAAACCGTGTGTGGGCTCCGCAAATATTCTGGGACCCTACGTATGAGTGGGGCGACGGGCGACGGGGCGGATACTTCATTTACTACTCGTTGTGGAACAGGGCCGAGGAGAAATATGACCGTATGTACTACTCTTACGCCGACGAGAGTTTCACCACGCTGACAAAGCCGAGACTGATGTTCGACTGGGGATATGCCACGATAGACGCCGACATAAACTATCTTGAAGCCGACGGGCTGTTCCACATGATGATAAAGAAAGAGGGCGGACAGCCCGGACTGTTCACCGCCACGGCAAAAGCGCTCACCGGACCGTGGAGCGAGCCTGTGGCCGACGACTACATAGACTTCGAGGGCAAGAAAAAATGCGAGGGTGTGTCGGCGTTCCAGCTCGCCGGCGACTCGACATGGCGCATCGGGTACATCGAATATTCGTCTAACCCGAAACGCTACCGCATCTGCAAGGCCGACAAATACATGCGCAATTTCAGCAATCCGCAGGACATAGAGGGTGTGAACGGCCCGCAGCACGGATCGTTCATGAGACTGACGAAAGATGAATACGACCGGTTGCAGGACTGGTCGGACGGGCTGCAAAGCAAGCACGTGGCACCGAATGTGGAAAATCCGGTGATACCGGGGCTGTTTGCCGATCCCGAGATAATGTATAGCGAGAAGACAGGCAAGTACTATCTGTACCCCACGACGGACGGTAAGGAGGGCTGGCAAAACCACGATGCGAAGGCATACTCGTCGGACGACTTGAAGAACTGGACGGACGAGGGCGTAATCTTCGACCTCGAAAAGGACTGCGCATGGGCAAACAAATGCCTCTGGGCGCCGTGCATCATAGAACACAAGAAAGGAAAGAGGAAGTTTAAGTATTACTATTACTTCACGGCAGAGGGCAAGATAGGCGTGGCGGAGGCCGACAATCCTACCGGGCCGTTCCGCGACGCGCTGGGCAAGCCGCTGCTCGACAGCAGGCCCGAGGGCATGAAGGGCGGACAGGTGATAGACCCCGACGTGTTTCAAGACCCTAAGACGGGAAGGTATTACCTCTATTGGGGCAACGGTTTTCTCGCCGTATCGGAACTGGGCAAGGACATGAAGAGCATCGTGTCTACCAAGGTCCTGATAGACCGCAAGGACAAAGCGAGATACAACTACAACGAGGGTACATACGTGTTTGAGCGCAACGGGCTGTACTACTTCATGTGGTCGGAGAACGACACACGCAGTGCCAACTACCGCGTACGCTATCTTATCAGCGACTCTCCCACCGAGTTCACACGCGGCGGCAAGCCGGCACGGCAGGAACGCACAGTGGTACTGAGCCAAAACCCGGCAAAAGGCATTTTCGGCACAGGGCATCATTCCATACTGCGACTGCCAGACTCGGACGACTGGCGGATAGTATATCACCGGTTCGCACGTCCGGAGGCCATAAAATTGGGATGGTCGGCCGGTTACAACCGTGAAGTGTGCATAGACAAAATGGAGTTTAACGCCGACGGCACCATAAAAGCGATAGATACGACACTGTGATATAAGCCTCGCTTGTATAAGCAAAGTGTCATTTAGGACATAAACAAAAAACTACGCGCCGCCATACGTATGGCGGCGCGTAGTTTTTTTATATCCGTTTATAACATATCAAACCGCTTATCAGAGGTTTTTAAGAAACTCTATCTCGATTATCTTCAAGGCGTTGTTGCCGCGTTGCTTCTTCTCATTGTTCTTGCTGTCAAGTTCCTGCACCGCCCCGAAAGCGTCTTTCGTGGTGCTCGAACCAAGCGAGCGGATTGTGTATACATTCGATACGGGAGCGTCTTTGAGCGGTATGTGGATGTAGCTGAGCGACTTTGGCGTCCAGCCCTCCCACACCTTGACATCGCCTGCGTAAACCGCTATCGGGTAAGTCGTGGCCCGGAATCCTTTCATCTTGATGCAGATATCGTCTATCCGTGTGTTCTCGGCAAGCGTATAGGTAATCCATGCCTCGTCGAGCTTGTTGCCGCTATCCCACGAAGTGTTCTCAAACGTATCGTAGCTGAGGCGCGGGTCGTTTCCGCTTCCGGCACGGGCCGACTCTATCGCCACACCACGGCGCCACTGACGGAACGACGGTGCAGACGGTGTCTCGCCGCGGTCGAGCACACATTTGAGTCCGTCTGACGGCATATAGGTGGCAAGTCCGCCCTCGACGGCAACGGGATGAGTGGTGAAAGTGATCTTGGCATCGGCCATTCCCTCGGCTTTGGCCGTCAGCGTGACGTTGCCGGCTTTGGTAAGAGAGCGCAGCATCACACGGTTTACACCGCACTCTACGGGCAATGTGTCGCAGAACACATGATTGTCCTTGCCTTTCGCCACACCGCCCCGCCACTCGGCAGGACCGCTCAGGCTGAATTTCACGAGGCGGTTATCGAGCGGACAGCGGCGTCCCTGCCTGTCGACAATCTCCACCTGAACAAGAGCGAGGTCGTGGCCGTCGGCTTTCCATCCCGTAGGATTTTCAATGGCGGTGAGCTTTATACTCGCCGGTTCGCCCGCCGTCTCGAGCGAGCATACCGACTCTGTATGTCCGTTCCTGTCCATCGCGGTGGCCGTCAGCTTACCGTCTGTATACTTCACGTTCTTGAAAATATGCAGGAAGCGGTACTTGTGCTCGTCGGCGGTGATAGTACAGCCACCCTGCGAGAGCGTGACACTGTCGCTCGTAGACACCACATAGACAGTAGGTACCACCTCACCCTGCGTGTAATTCCAGTGTCCGACGATGTGTGTTCTCGGTTTCAGGTCGTCTACCCAACCGTCCCACATCACCTGATGGGCGTAAAACGCATCCTTGGGAACGCGCATAGGGTCTACAACTCCGCTCACACGGTAGTTATCGGCAGAGCGTCCGTGGGTCTGTGTATCGCTGAACACAATCTTCACACCGCCCGAATTGACTTTAGTTCCACTACCGGGACGCTCCAACCAGTATTCATACCAGCGGTTGACAAGCTCACGGGCAAACTCATCCTGATTATGATTATACGCGTCTGCGGGTGCGTTGCGGTACAGAGGGCCGTCGCCTTCCTTGTGATACGGGTAGCTCCAAGAGTTCCAATACCAGCGCAAGGCTTCGTCACGGCAATATTCCATCATCCACATCGGCTTGGTGTCGCTCTTGTTCACATAAAGCATCTCGCCGCCATACTCGGCCTCCGGCCGGTCAAGCATCTCACGGCTGCCTATCGCACGGCCTCCGTTGGGGTCATACTTGTCTCGTATCGCCTTCATGGCTACCATGTGCCCGGCGGATATGCGCTGGTTTCCGCACTCATAGAATATGATACTCGGATTGTTGCGGTTGTATATTATGGCATCGCGCATAAGCTCTTCGCGCTGTTCCCAGCGACGGCCGTCGACATCTTTCTCGGCATCGCCGGCCGGCATGGCCTGTATCAGGCCAACACGGTCGCACGACTCGACATCCTGTTTCCACGGGGTGACGTGCATCCAGCGCACCACATTGCCGCCGCTCTTGACCATGAGATCGTTAGAGTAGTCGCTGAGCCATGCAGGAACAGACATTCCCACGCCCGGCCATTCGTTGCTTGTGCGCTGCGCATAGCCATGCACCATCATCACACGGTCGTTCAAATAGAACATTCCGTTCTTGAACTCGGTCTTGCGGAAGCCCGTAACGGTAGTCACCTCATCGGTGACGAGAGGAGAAGAGGAGGCCCTTCCCGTGTATCGAGGATCGGAGGCTGAGGATTGAGACTTGCCGGCAATCTGTCTTCCCGAACCTTTCACGCCGCCATTCTCCATCCTCAATCCCCCATCCTCAATACCTGGATAAACCCAATTATCCACCAAACAAGTCTTTACCTTATATAAATATCCGTATCCCCAACTCCAAAAATGCAGGCCGTAAGCACGGGATTGCGCTTTAAGCACGGCGGTACCATGTGCCGGAATAACCACAGGCTCACTGCTGAAACCACACACCTCACGGCCATCCATCTCGGTAAGAGAAACCTGCAAACGCCTGGTTACAGGCGCATCGGTCTCATTGCGCACCTCGCTCTCTACGAAAACAGTGGCCTGACGTCCCTGAATATCATGGTCTTTGGCATATACATATATACCGGTTGTCTTCAAATTACTGTAAAGCGGCAGCGTCTGATACACATTATCGGTGATGTGGAGCTTCACGTTCTTGGGCAATCCGCCGTAATTTGAGTTGAAATTATTGTTGTTCCATTGGAAACCCGACTTCGTGGCACGCTCATGATAGTGCCAATCGTTGTCCGTACGCACCTCTATCAGATTCCTGCCTCTCTTGACATACGGCGTGAGGTCGAAGCCGAAGGCCATCACCCCATTTTCGTGCAGACCCACATTCTTACCGTTCACAAACACCTCGGCGGCCTGGCGGGCTCCCTCGAACTCGATAAACACACGACGTCCCTCGGCATTTTTCGGCAGAACAAATGTCTTGCGATACCATATAACGGAATCGCTCATCTTGTTGATATACACTTTATATGCCTCATTCTCATTCCAGGCATGCGGCAGAGTCACGGTCTTCTTCTGCTTTTCAATTCTCCATTCGGAATTGAAATTGTAAGTTTCGCGTGCATTGGCACCAATGGCAACGGCCATGAGCGCAACAGTCAGTAGATGTTTAAAAGTTATTCCCATATTTCTTGATTTTCAAACGCAAAATTACGACTTTGCAAATCAAGGAATATGGGAATATCGTACAAAAACTGTGACTATCGTACAAAATTACGGTCAACGGCTCGTAAAAACGCCATATATCGCTACAATGACGGAAACTCACTGCCGACGACACGATGAACAGTCGTAAGCCACGAACTATCTTTTCATCATCTTACGTGAGAATGTACCCTCAGAAGATTTTACCTTGAGTATATACGCACCTCCGGCAAGCCGTCCGAGACCCATTATCTGCAGCGGAGCATTGTTGCCGGCAAAGTGATTGACGCCATATACCTTTGCACCGGTGATGGCATATATGCCTATCTCGACGTTCTGAGGTCTCTTAAGATTGAAGCCCAGCACTATATTATCCGCCATCGAGCTGCCGCTCCTCAAACTTACCCACTCTTCATTTTGACCGGCTACGATGCCGTCAATACCGTTCTTGTCCATACATGTGACACGGATGGTATCGAAACGTGTGGACTTGTCCACTACATTTGAACCGCTCTTTATCACAAACTCATACGTGCCGACGGCCGACGGCTTGCCTTCGAGTACCAGTTTCTGCTCTTTTATGGTACGTGTGAACTTGAAACCGTCCATCACCTTGCCAGGAACCTCCGTCCCGTCGGGATTTATCGACAGGTAAAGACTGGGCGTAGTGCAGTTCTTGTAATTGATAACGACGGGCACGATGCTGTCGCCGAGACTCACGTTCTGTTCCATCGCACCGTCGCCCACAAGAGTATAGCGTGTGAGGAACATGTCGGGCAGGTAGTATCCGAGGTGAGGAGGCTGGTTGTATGCCGTGTTCTGCCATGTTATACCCATGCGATACGTATGGTCGTGCATCAGCGTGGGAACACGGAACTTCGTCTCAACGTTTGTAGTGAAGATGTTCAGATGAGCTGCGTCGCTGCCATCCCACAGTATCAGTTCCTCGCGCCAGTCGCCAAGAATGTCGGCAAGCAGGTTTGGAGTTTTCTTGGATCCGTTGCATGTAGACGAGTGAGCGATGTCATAGAAATTCTTTCCCGACTTCGGGTATATGCGGCTTGTGCCGTTACCGGTCCACTTGTCCATCTGGTTTCCGTCGAGAAGTTCGTCTTGCAGGTCGCCATCCCAGTAGGCACGGAAGTTAATGGAAGTTCCCTTATCGCTGATTGCCTGCCCAGTCACGGCGCTACGCTGCGACCTGTCTGCAGCCGAGCTGAACTCGAAACCACGGTTGTCAGCATCTATATCGGCAGCTATTCCGCGGCCGTTATCTCCGCCGGAGGTAGCGCTCCATATAATCTCTCCCGTTGCGGCATCGTGCAAATCCCATCCGTAGGGACTGCCTTCATGTACCTGGAACACCTCAAGCCCCGGGCGATCGGGTATCAGGTCGCTCAGATGTATAGCGTCTCCATGTCCATAGCCGGTGGCATAGAGCAGCTTTCCGTCGTTGTCTATGGCGCAAGAGCCCCATATTATCTCGTCGCATCCGTCACCATCGACATCGGAACAAGAGATATTATGGTTTCCATTGCCATAAGCCGTCTTGCTTCCGGCTCCCCCACGGGTATTCGTATTATAGGTAAAAGTCTCCTTCTTTCCGTCGGCATCCGTCAGTTCGACCGTCGTCTGCGACTTGGAGTAATGCAGCCATTTCTGCTTCAGGCGCTCGCCGTCGAAATCAACGGCCCAAAGAAATGCGTATGTATAATATCCGCGGCACATAACGGCACTCGGGTTCTTGTCCGGACCGTCGAGATATGCCACCGTGGCAAGATAGCGTTCTCCGCGGTTTCCGTACGATCCGTTATCGGTCTTGCCGCTCCGATCGTCCCAGTTGAACGATCCGGGCTTGTCTCCTCCATACTGCGCGTTGCGGTTAGGGTTATAGAATATGGTATGTATCGCCGCTCCTGTAAGTCCGTCGAACACAGTGAGATACTCCTGCCCGCTATTGATCCGTCCTGCCGAGGTGCGATGGTCTTTTGAATTGTCGGCACCCTTTATCTCGTCTTCCGTGGCAACCTGATTTACGTATGTGCCCGTCCCGTCAATGCTTCCGGGAGCTGTCTTGCACACAAGCTCGGCCTTGCCGTCACCATCGAAGTCATATACGAGAAACTGGGTGTAATGCGCTCCGGCACGGATATTAGTTCCAAGATCTATCCGCCACAGTTTCTTACCGTCGAGTTTATAGCAGTCGAGAAATACGTTTCCGGTGTATCCGCTCTTGGAATTGTCCTGCGAGTTGGACGGATCCCACTTCAATATTATCTCATAGTTTCCATCGCCATCCACGTCTCCCACGCTGCAATCGTTGGGAGTGTAGCTGTATGTCTGTCCGTCGGGCGATTTCCCGTCTGCCGGTTTGTCAAGCGGCAACGAACGGTAAATGTCTCCCCACGACGTAACAGCCTCCGTGGTGTCTCTCACCCCTCCCTGTTGATATGTCACAACCTGATACTTGCTGTTCGCATACCCCACAGGATCGACTATCGACGTTGTTCCGGTGATATTCTTTTTCAGCGACTGTCCGTCGCAAAGTACCTCAAAAACGGTGGAGTCGTTGTCAGTCCCGAGCATTCGCCAACTGACGAAACGGCCGTTACCGCTGCTTGCCGGCACGACCACCAGTCCGCGGTTGAGCTTTTCCATCTGGCTGACCGGTGTGTTCTGAGCGCCGGCACCCATAGGCAACACAGCCAACAAGGCTAATCCTAAATGTCTAAATCTTTTCATATCAGTAGTAATAATTATAGTTTAATGTACAAACTTACGACAAAATAGCTAAATTAATAACCTTTTGCTGTTTTTTAACATTTTATCCTCAATATTTCCGTTTTCCCCTTTCATTATGACGATTTGTCTATGCAGACGTATTCACTCATCACTTATATTTCCGCCACACAAGCCATACGGGCAAACATTGGCTTCGCAAATCTCTGCATACCGGTATACCGGTTCTCAAGACTGTCACCACTTCACACGTCCGTACTTCTCTTTATACCACAGTTGCCATGCGTTCACCATATTCTGCCAAATCACGTATGCTCCCGGAGCCACGGCCGCGAGAGGATTGAGAAACGTGACAGTGAGCCATATCGCCACCACAGTATTTTTCTGGCCGAGCGCCTGACCTGCACTGATATTGTCGCCGTATGGCCGTCCTACTCCCTTGCCGAGCGAGAAAAGCACAAGAGCGACCACAAGCGGCAAGGAAAGAAGACCCACGAGTACGACACCTGTCACCGAAGAATAGAGAATGTTGTGCACCGTAAGTCCGGTGACTACAGCCAGATTAAAACACCACATATAGAAACCGAAGTTTCTCGTGCGGCAGATGCGTTCGTTGAGACGGGGCAGAAATTTACGGGTGAGCACGGCAAGCACCAACGGTGCCACAAGCACCGAGGCCACATTGCGCAATACAAGCAGCGACGTGGCCACGAAAGGTATGTGCGCCTCTTTCTCGACAAAAGGGAAAAGAACGGGGATGATGAGCGATGTGACGAGATTGTCTATGATAGTGAAAATTGTCAGCGAGGCTATGCTGCCACCAAGCTTCTCGGTCACTACCGCGGCAGCGGCGGCCGTGGGACATACCACACAGACGAAAGCGCCTTCGAGAACGAGTTTCAGACCCTCATCGTCGACAGACGTGATGAGCCACACGAGAGCTACAGAAATGGCTACACGGGCTATCTGGAGCCACAAATGCCACGGCCGCGGCTTCATGTCACGGAGTTGTATCTTACAGAACGTGACATAAAGGATAAGAAACATACCGTAAGGCAGCGTATCAACCAGAACCGGCCCGACGGTGTAGCCAACAGGTTCAAGCAGCTCCACGTTAGAAAAAAGCAGATAAAATACCGTGCCAACGCATATTGAAACGGGTAAAGTCCATTTCTTGACAAAAGAAACTATGCTCATAACGGATGCAAAGGTAGCAAAATAATGCGACTAAAAACGGTTGACGACAGAAAATATGCATAGGGATATGTATCGCTACAATGCCTGTAACGAAATATTCTCTGATGTATATTTCCAATAAGAGAAATAACAACCCTACACCCAAACCATGATAAATATTTTTCTGTCAAACTGTCTTTTTTTCATTTTTATTGCTATCTTTGCCGCCCGCAAGGTAAAATCCTGCGGTTTTTATTAACATCATTTATTAACTTTATGTACAAGACAAACTCAAACAAGAGGGATGTGTTCAAGTTCCACCGTTTCGGACACAAAGGATACTCTCTCTTTGCCAGCTTGGGTCGCGAGGTGCTCATCGGTACACTCAGCGTTGTCACACTGTCGCACGCAAAGGCCGACGGAGTGAGCGTCGAGCCTGTGACAGCCGATACCACCGCGGTGCGTACCGACAGGGAACTGTCGCTCGAAGAGGTGAACATCACCGGATCGAGGGCGCCGCTGACAAGAAGCCAGGCAGCGAGAATGGTAACCGTACTGGAACGCGACGAGATCGCTCAGGCTCCGGTACAAAGTATTAACGACTTGCTGAAATACGCCGTGGGAGCGGATGTCAGGCAGCGCGGACCGATTGGAGCGCAGACGGACATCAGCCTCAGGGGCAGCAACAACGAGCAGATCACAATACTGCTCAACGGCATCAACATCTGCGACCCGCAGACAGGCCATAACACTTTCGATTTCCCGGTTGACATTAGTGAAATCGAACGGATAGAAGTTCTCGAAGGACCCGCCGGACGTGTATATGGCACATCATCACTACTCGGAGCAATAAACATCATCACCAAAACACCGGCACGCAGCAGCATCGACGCACATGCGGAAGCAGGGTCGTATGGTTATGCGGCTGCGGGAGCGAGAGCAAACATTGCACGAGGCAAATGGAACAACCAGCTATCGGGAGGATATACCCGCAGTGACGGATACAGCCGCAACAAGGCCGGAGGACTGAACGCCGACTTCAGTGGCGGCAAGAGTTTCTATCAGGGCAACTATACCGATGACGACATGATCGTGAAATGGCACGCTGGAGTAAGCACGAAAGATTTCGGCTCAAACACGTTCTACGGCGTGAAGTGGGACGACCAGTTCGAGCACGTCACCAAGACGTTCACAGCCATTCAGGCCGAGAACCGCAGAGGACGTTTCAGAATAAAACCGTCCATATACTGGAACCGCACGGCCGACCGGTTCGAGCTGTTCCGCAACGCACCTGAAAAATCGAAGTTCAACTATCACCGCTCCGATGTATTCGGAGTGAACATCAACAGTTATTTCGACTGGGCACTGGGACGCACGGCCATCGGTGCAGAGCTGCGCAATGAGGACGTAATCAGCACATCGCTGGGCGAGCCTCTCGACAAGCCGCACCACATACACGGCACAGACCGCGACTATACCGGCGGACTGAACAGGACTAACATCAGTTTTGTGGTCGAACACAACATCCTGCTCAGACGTTTCACACTTTCTGCCGGACTCGTGGCGGCGAAAAACTCATGGAACAACATGAACATGCGCGTATACCCGGGCATCGACGCAAGTTACCGGATAGGGCTCGACTGGAAAGTATATGCCTCGTGGAACACGTCGCTGCGCATGCCGTCGGTGACAGAACTCTACTACACGCAAGAGGGATACAAGGCTGACAAATATCTGAAACCGGAAGAAATGTCGGCATTCGAGGCGGGTGTCAAATACGGAGGACGCTGCGTGACGGCAAGCGCAAACGTATATTACAACCACTGCACAAACCTCATTGACTGGATACGGCACACTGACCTTGGCCCTGACGCCCCATGGGAATCAGTGAACTTCACTGAAGTGAACGCCGTAGGCATGTCAGCATCTGTACGTGTCGACTTGGCACGGCTCATGCCAGGACAGCGTGTCCTGAGGTCATTCAACGTGGCATACAGCTACATAGACCAGTCGAAAGACGAGCAAGCGAACATACAGAGCAAATACTCGCTCGAATATCTGCGACACAAGGTGGTGGCATCGATGCACGCCGACATACTGCCATCGCTACGGCTCGGAGTGTACTACCGCTTTCAGGAACGCACCGGAACATACGCAGACGCTGCCGGAACGGTGCTATCATACAGCCCGTACTCCATCGTCGACACGCGCCTGTCGTGGCACGCCTCGGGATACAAGCTTTACGTAGAGGCCAACAATGTATTCGACAAGTCTTACGTTGACTATGGCAACATTCCGCAACCAGGCGCATGGATAATGGCCGGCGCGGTATTCAACGTGAAACTGTAAAGACGACATAAAACAAGAACTCCATGCTTCATGCCGAACAGGCACTACGCATGGAGTTCTCATTATATATAAAAGCCCTTAAAGTTATATTCCTTTCCGCTTATTCACTTACCGTTCTCCGAACGATTGCTTAAAAACCGCCAATCGGCTACCATAACGCCTTACTCACTATTATCATGACTTAACCATCAGCGACTTGCCACTCACTTCTTCAAACGGAACGAGTTTTCGATACTGTTAAGTTCCTCCACAAAGGCTTTATCCACCTTTAAACGCTGCTCAACAGTGGAACAACTGTGGATTACGGTAGAGTGATCGCGATTGCCGATAAGCTGCCCTATGCGAGAGGCCGGCATCTTGGTGTATTTCTGAGCGAAATACATCGACACCTGACGCACTGTCACATAGTCGCGCTTACGGCTGCGGCTAAACACGTTCTGTTGAGTCACGTTATAGTGAGTACACACTTTTTCAAGAATATCATCCACGGTAAGAGGGCGGTTGTCTACCTTCACGGCACGTTTGATGACCCGCTCGGCCAAGTGCATGTCTATATTGCAGTTGTATACCACCGAATAAGCCATCAGCGAGTTAATAACCCCTTCGAGATCACGCACGCTGCCATTGGCCGTCTCGGCTATAAATCCGATTACATTATTAGGGATTTTAAGACCATCGCGGCGGCATTTCGATTTCAGAATGTCTATGCATAACTGCACGTTGGGCTTTTCAAGCTCAGCAATGAGTCCGCAACTGAACCTGGTAAGCAACCGGTCTTTCATTCCCTGCAACTCTACCGGCGGGCGGTCGCTTGCCAGTATTATCTGCTTTCCGTTGCGGAAAAGATGATTGAAGATATGGAAAAAAGTGTCGAGAGTCTTCGGAGCCGTCGCCCACTCCTGTATATCATCGACGATGAGCACGTCGATAGACTGATAGAAATTGATAAAGTCGTTCGTGGTGTTCTGCCGTGTGGAGTCGGTATACTGCACCTGAAAAAGCCTTGCGCTTACATAAAGCACGCGCTTGGCAGGATACATCTCCTTACAGCGCACACCGATGGCATTGACAAGATGGGTTTTCCCACATCCCGAAGGTCCGTATATGAAGAAAGGATTGAATGTAGACTTCCCCGGATGCTCCGCAATGGAAAGTCCCACCGTGCGCGGCAGCTTGTTGCTCTCACCCTCTATATAGTTATTAAAAGTCTGACGAGTGTTCAACTGCGGATTAAGTTCCTGCGAAACAGCAGCATTTGCCGTCCTCGCAGCCTCACCGCCACGTGCCGTAGCCTGCGGAGCACTGATCTCGGCAGGCTCTTCCGCCTCCACCTCCTGGGCTATATTGTGGGCCTTGTCCACCACTATGCGATAACGCAACTTAACGCTTGTGCCGAAACAATGTGTCAGAACCTTGCCCAGAAGACCTATATAATATTGCTCCAAGTACTCATAAACATATTGACTCGGTACCTGAACCAACAGCGTCCGTGCCTCAACGGAGTAAGACTCGAAGACTATCGGTTGAAACCAAGTGTTGAACTGCTGCTCCGTGACATTCTCCTTAATCAGTGTAAGGCACTTGTCCCAGAGCATCTTATGCTTATTTACCATCAGAGTATATTTATCGTTATTATATAATCCGATAAGGATTACATCATTATTAGCGAATGCAAATTTCGCTTTTTTTTCCGAAATAGACAAATTTTAAGTTTCGAACTTTACATGTCCGGCAACACGTAAGTCACTTATCCACGGCACATTAAGTGTAAACCAGCCATTTTTCATGTCTAAATAAGGACACTTACCACCAACCCACTGTGTCTCAGTCGTTTAAAATCATAAAACCATCAAAAGACATTTAAAGTGCTTTCAATGGCTTTTCAGACTTAAAACCCATATTCACAATACATTCCGCATAATCCGGAACATCATGACATGCGTCTTCATACAATTTAGACGAAATAAAAATCAGGCAATCCTTATTTGGCTTTCCGTCCGAATACGGAGAAATGTACGTATCGCTTGGGATGCTGTTTGAGATCTATCATCAATGAATCGGCATCGCGCATGGTGGCCGTCAGATTATTATAAAGCTCCGGATCACGCATGAGCAACCCGAAAGTACCCTCGTCGCTGTTCATCTTCTCCGTAAGATCATGCACATTTGCGAGCGTGGCATCAACCTTTGCCATGGTCGAGGCAACGTCTACGGCTGTCAATTGTGCGGTCAGTTTGTCCGTATTGTCGAGCACTTTATTTGCTTTTTCCATCATTCCGGGTACGTTTCTATTCAGACCGGCCATCAGCCTGTTGGTCTCCCTGGTGGTAACCATAAGTTCCGAGGTTATCTGATCCACATTATGAATAGAATTTAAAAGCGCCTTATCGTACAGAAGCATATTCAGACCGGCCATTATCGAGTCGAGCTTCGGCAACATCTTCTCCACCGTAGGTATCATCGCCGCCGCACGTCCGAGCATTCCGGCATCCTTGTTTCCGATGATAGTGTCGCCCACGACCAGGTGCTCCAACGGATTTCCGGTAAGCATCAGGTTCACTTTAATATTACCGAGCATGTCACTCTCTATCTCGGCTGTCGAGCCTTTGGGCAGCCGTAAGTTCTTGTCAAGTCCCACAACGGCTATTATCTCGCCCGTCTTATTATAATTGTATATAATGTCTTTCACCACACCGACCTTATAACCTGCGGCATATACGGGACTCGACGCAGACAAACCGCTGATGTCATCGAATGCCACATAATATGTATCCTCGTTTGAATAAAGGCTCAATCCTTTCAGGAATTGCAGTCCGAAGAAAAGAACCACAATACCAGCTATGGCCACAAGTGCTATCTGCACTTCCTTATTAAAGAATTTCATAACGTCTGTTTTTTATTTCTGTTTTGTTTAAACTCACGTATCGCCTCGACCACATTCACTTTCTTTCCGCCCTTGAAAGCTATGATGAAAGCCTCGGGAAACTTCTCTACAAGTTCTTTCCTCAGGCGGTATATGGCGTTATAGTCCGCCGACGCTCCGCAAGTATACTTATACATGCCGTTCTCTTCGTAACAGTCTATGTTTTCAGCGCCCTTGAATTGCTGGCTGTCGGGACGCAGATTGCGGTTACTTGCAAGTATCTGGACCTTGAATATAGGCTCGTCAGCGCTTTGCTCCGTGGTGCGTATTCTTATTTCATGTACGACATTGTCTTGCTTTCCGGTCGTGCCAGCCGCTTGCTTGACACCGTTTGCCTGCTGTTTCGTATTGCTTGTATGCTGTCCGGCCGCAACTGTCGAATTCTGCCCGGCGTCATTTTTCCTCGCTTCCGCCTGCTCATCACGGCCGGCCGCTGTCCGGAGGGCATCAGGCAGATGTCCGCCACGGGCATCCCGCAATTCTGCCACTATGCTCTCAGCATCCGTATTCTTCTTTTTGGATTTGCTTTTCTTTTTCTCATCTTTCTTATCCTCATCCGCTTCGGCCGCCTTTTTCTGCGCTTCCGACATGTAAGGAACGGTTATCGACTTATCATATTTCTTACGATAATCCAGAAAAGCGTTGTATATGCCTCTTCCAAGAGCGTCTATTCCGTTCTCCGTATTAAGAAATCTCTCTTCCTCGGGAGTGGTGATAAATCCCAACTCTATCAAGCAACCCGGCATCGATGTCTCCCGCAATACAAGGAACCCAGCCTGCTTGACACCTTTATTGGGCCTTCCCGCCGCCGCACAGGTGCGCTGCTGGACATATCTCGCCATGTCTACGCTCTGTGCCATGTTCCTGTCTTGCATGAACTCAAACATTATATAACTTTCCGACGAACGCGGATCAAACCCCTCATAATGCTGTTTATAGTCTTTTTCTATCAAGATTACCGAGTTCTCGCGCTTAGCCACGTCAAAATTGTCAGACGCCCGGTGCATACCGAGCGTATAAGTCTCCAACCCACGCGCTATCTTTCCTTTCGGCAGAGCATTCGTATGCACAGACACAAACAGATCGGCCTTATTGCGGTTGGCTATGTTCGCCCGTTCATGGAGAGTTACGAACACATCCGTCTTGCGCGTATATATAACTTTGACATCAGGACAGTTACGCTCCACGTACCTGCCGAAAGCCAGAGCGACATTAAGGTTGATGTTTTTCTCTTTCGAGTATGTACCCAGCGCCCCAGTGTCATGTCCGCCGTGCCCCGGATCTATGACAAGGGTAAAGCGTTTCTCAGCAGCCCAGGCCACCGAAAAACACATGGCAATCAATAAGGATAGAATTGTTCTTTTGCACATACTGCCTATAAATTGGTGCAAAAATAGACATTTTCCGATAAAAACTCAAATATATCAAATAGTTTTATCATTTATTAAATGTATATCAATCAGATTACCGGCGCATGAGTTTTCTGTATCGGAAAGATATTGTAATCAGCGGGTTACCGCTTAGTCCCTTGTCAAATGCACCTCCACACCCGCCCCACGGCAGTCGGCTCCCATAGGAGGATTGCACTTTGTGACACTCAAATCGACACTTTCCAATGCCGGAAACTCGGCGAAAAGAGCCTTCCCGATACGTCCGGCGACATGTTCCAGCAATCCAGACGGGCGCTTCATCTCGCGCTTCACGACTTCAAACACATCCGCATAACTAACGGTATTATCCACATCATCGGTCAGCATGGCATGCGTAATGTCGTATCCCACACGCACATCGACAACAAAATCCGCCCCAACCGTCCTCTCCTGGGGCATCACCCCGTGACTGGCATGAAAACGGATACCGTTCAAATAAATATAACTTGATTGCAATTTCATTATTCTTATGATTATAAACGAGATTTCAATAACCGGTAATCAAGTGTCTGTGATGAGAAAAACTCGTTTGAAAATGATTTGCGGAGTATTGGAATAACTGAAAGTTCGGAGCCGGTAGTGGGACATGCCGGATAAAGGCATTATTAATCAATGGCGCTCCCACTACCGGCTCCGAACTTTCAGTTATTCCAATATCCCAAAAACCATTATCCGCAACGCGATGCCCCGCAGTTCTTGCATATCAGGCAGCCCTCCTGATACAGCAGCGTTTCCTGTCCGCAATTCGGGCATTTCAGTCCTTTTGCCTCCGTACCGTCCACGATATACTTTTTAAGCGCGCGCTCAACACCGTTTTTCCATGTGTTGATGCTTTCGCTTTTGAGCTGAAGTGAGCCTACAAGCTTTATGACATGGTCTATCGGCATACGGTAACGGAGCACTCCACTGATGAGCTTGGCATAATTCCAGTACTCGGGATTGAACTTCTCGCTAAGTCCCTCTACCGTCGTCTTGTATCCCCGCTTGTTTTCAAACTGGAAGTCATAACGCTTGCGCCCGTCCTCGCTTACGCTCTTCACAATCTTTCCTTTGGTAACGGTCTTGGGCAACACTATACCTTCCTCATCGTCTTGCAATCCCGTGAATATCTCATACGGATAACCGTTGAGCAGTCCGACAAACGCCACCCACTTCTCCTTATTATTCTGGAAGCGCACCACATCGCATTCAAGCGTCCGCGGCCTTACCTCGGTAACCTCAGGATGCTTGCACGGCTTAGCGTCTCCGTCGGCTGTATGCCCGTCTTTCTTCTTGTCTTTCTTGGATACGGAAATCATTACTCCCGCACGGCTGCCGTCACGATATATCGTGCAGCCTTTGCATCCCGAGCGCCATGCTTCCACATAAAGACGGTTTACAAGAGCCTCGTCCACGTCATTGGGCAGGTTTACCGTCACGCTGATAGAGTGGTCCACCCACTTCTGTATCATGCCCTGCATGCGCACTTTCATGAGCCAGTCCACATCATTTGCCGTGGCCTTGTAATACGGCGACTTGGCTACAAGCTCGTCTATCTCGTCCTGTGTATACCTCTTTGCCGTGTCAAGACCGTTCACTTCCATCCAAGTGAGGAACTTATGATGGTATACGATGTATTCCTCGAACGAGTCTCCTACCTCGTCCACAAAATCCACATGCACGTCCACATCGCCCGGATTGACCTTGCGGCGACGCTTGTATACCGGCATGAACACCGGCTCTATACCGCTTGTGGTCTGAGTCATGAGGCTTGTCGTGCCGGTAGGTGCGATTGTAAGGCAGGCAATGTTCCGGCGACCGTATTTCACCATGTCTTCATATAACTGCGGATCGGCCTCTTTCAGGCGCATGATGAAAGGATTTGCCGCTTCCCTTGCCGCGTCGAACACTTCGAAAGCGCCGCGTGTCCTGGCCATGTCTACCGACGAACGGTATGCCGAAAGGGCCAACTGCCTGTGTACATCGACAGAGAAGTCGGTTGCCTCTTGTGTGCCATAGCGCAGGTTCATAGCCGCCAGCATGTCGCCCTCGGCCGTTATTCCGACACCCGTGCGTCGTCCCATACCGCTCTTTCGCCTTATTTTTTCCCAAAGATAAAGCTCGGCCCCTTTCACCTCTTCGTTCTGAGGATCGCATCCTATCTTTTCCATTATGGCGTCTATCTTCTCCAATTCGAGGTCTACGATGTCGTCCATTATGCGTTGCGCCGCGGCCACGTGCTTGGCAAACAGCGCATAGTCGAAACTCGCCTCAGGGGTGAAAGGATTGCGCACGTATGAATACAGGTTTATTGACAGCAGCCTGCACGAGTCGTAAGGACATAGCGGTATCTCTCCGCATGGGTTTGTAGACACCGTGCGGAACCCCAGGTCGGCATAGCAGTCGGGGATGCTCTCACGCAATATCGTATCCCAGAAGAGCACTCCCGGCTCGGCACTCTTCCATGCGTTGTGCACTATTTTCTCCCACAACGCTTTGGCGTCGATCTCTTTTTGGTAGTCGGGTGTGGCGCTGTCTATAGGAAACTTCTGCATATACGGTTTGCCGTCTACCGCCGCCTGCATGAATTCATCGTCGATCTTGACTGATACGTTGGCGCCCGTCACCTTGCCCTCGGTCATCTTGGCGTCAATGAAAGCCTCGCTGTCAGGATGCTTTATGCTCACCGACAGCATCAGGGCGCCGCGCCTACCGTCCTGCGCCACTTCACGTGTCGAGTTGCTGTAACGCTCCATGAAAGGCACGAGACCCGTTGAAGTGAGCGCCGAGTTGTTCACCGGAGACCCTTTCGGACGTATGTGGCTAAGGTCGTGCCCCACTCCGCCGCGACGCTTCATCAACTGTACCTGCTCCTCGTCTATCCGCATTATGGCGCCATACGAGTCGGCATCGCCATCGAGACCGATTACGAAACAGTTGCTCAGCGAGGCCACCTGATAATTGTTTCCGATACCCGTCATAGGGCTTCCGGCTGGCACTATATACTTGAAGTGGTCGAGCAACTCGAATATCTCCTGTGCCGACATCGGATCGGCGTATTTCCGTTCTATCCTTGCTATCTCATTGGCTATGCGGCGGTGCATGTCTTCGGGCGATTTCTCATATATGTTTCCGAAGCTGTCTTTCATGGCATACTTGTTCACCCACACACGGGCCGCAAGCTCGTCGCCGCCAAAATATTTCTTTGAGGCCTCGAAAGCCTCGTCGTTACTGTAAGTTTTCTTGTTGTCCATTACGGTGATATTGATTTCGACCGACAAAGATAACTACTTTATTCGATACGGCAAATAATTTTCACGGAAAACTTTTTGCTCCTCACGAGGCGATGAGATCATCCGAAAAAGGGAACCGAATGGCTTTGCGAAAGACGGTTGACGTACATAAAAAAGAAAGCCGTGAAGATGCCTGCATTTGCATTGTCACACTTTTTTCACTACCTTTGCGCCATCAACTAAAACAATCAATAAATCATGATCAAAAAATTCTTCAAATGCCTTGTGCCGCTTGCTGCGCTGACGGTGATAACCGCAGCTGCCCAAGCCACATGGAACGACACTGCCAATGGTTTCGGGGCTATACGCAACGACGCTTTCCGGCACACAACCGACGGCAGTCCGCTGTTCAGTCACGGCGGCGGAATATTCCGCTTCAAAGACCCTGATACTGGCACAGACAAGTACTATTGGTACGGCGTGCGCTACCGAGGGTCGAAAGAGTACATGGCCGACCCGTCTGTGACTGTCGAGCACGCCGTATTCGACGGAGTGACATGTTACAGCTCGACGAACCTTACCGACTGGAAGTATGAAGGCGACGTGCTCGACAGAAACGAGATTGCCGCCCACGAACATGTGTCGTGGGTCGGACGGCTCGGCGTGGCATATATAGACAGCATGCGGTGTTATTCGCTAATAGTGCAGTGCGGCAACGGAGTGCTGTTCACCACATCCCCCACTCCCGCCGGCCGTTTCCGCTGGCAATGGAAGCGAGACATGACCGCCACCATAGGAACCCCGAATACCGGCGACCAGACTGTGTTCACCGATGAAGACACCGGCCGGTCTTACCTCGTCTACTCATACGGACGCGGGCGAAACAAGATTTACATATCTGAAATCGGCGTAAGGGGTGACAGCATAGACCTGCTTGACTGCACAAAGATATTCCACGGGGCAAGCCGTGAAGGCAACTGCATGTTCAAGTACAAGGGTCGTTACTACATGTGCGCGTCCAACATATACGGCTGGGACGGCTCTTACGCCTATTACCTCATGGCCGACGACATACGCGGCCCCTACACGCCGACAAACGACATGCAGATAATGCCGGGATGCGAGGCCGACTACGCACACGTGTCGCAGACGGGATTCTTCTATACCGTGCGGGGCACGAAGCAGGAGACCGTAATTTACTGCGGTGACCGGTGGGCGTGCTTCGCCGGCAACGGCCTCGGCTACAACCAGTGGGTGCCTCTGTCGTTCGACAACGCCGGCAAGCCCTACTTCAATTCGCTGTCCTCATGGTCTCTGAACGAAACTACGGGAGAATGGCGGGTTAACTCCGACAACAATTATGTGCGAAACGGCAGTTTCGATGCCGACCGCCGACGGATACCCAATCCCGTGAAACCGCGGCAGGAACATCTGCTCGGCTGGGACACAGAGATAATCAAAGGCCGTGACGTGGCTGTAGACGACAGTCTGTCGCCGAAACTCAACCACCCCAACAGTCGCGACGACCGACGCCACGTGACAGGCGAGTTCAGCCTATGTATCAGCGACGGCGAGGCTTTCACACGCCGTGTTTCGCAGGTGGTCGAGTCGTCTCCATACGTGCCACTGCCCGACGGCATATATACACTCAGCGCAAAGGTGCGCCGCACAGGCCGCTTCTCACGGCTGACAATGTATGCCGAGAGCGGAGGCCGCAAGACCGAGCGCAAGATAAAACCGTCGGCCAAAGAATGGACGACCATATCCATTGACAATATAAAAATAAGCGGGAACCGCGCCGTGGTAGGCTTCTATGCCGACGGAGATGCTGGAGCGGAGTGCCTTGCCGACGATGTCGTGCTGACACCGAGACACTGAACATGACGAGAGCATTACTCAACAGTACATTCAGGTAAGGGTCAACGGCATTACAGAATTAATTTACAAAAAAAACGACGATTCATGATTTTTCAAGGTTACCACACCTTGCAAAATCATGAATCATTTTTACATTCATATCAGTTTTTTCAACTTTTACGGCTTTGTAAAGGCTCCGGCACGAAAAAGCGGAAAAACGGTAAATATCTGGTTTTCTTCATATTGTCCTGCATTTGGATACCCGTTGCAACGCATTTAGTATCCCGTTGGAGTGCAACGAGCGTCCCGTTACACTCCAACGGGTATCCAAATGCAACGCAAAAAGCCATAAAATTCGAACCAACGGGATACTTATTGCCTCAAAAAAGGATTACCGACTGATTTCCACTGGCATATTTTCATGCTCCCAAACGTTTTTTTCGTCCGGAAATGACATAGAAGACACACTCTTTTTTGTCACTTTACTATACAATACGATACCACTGACTGTAAATATTTACTACTTCAGATTCGGAAATCCGGAGTAACCGCACACGCTTTTCACCACTTCCCATATCCTGTATTTGTTTCTGATTACAGAACAGCCCACCATTTGCGGCCAAGCAGCCAAAATACATATTGCATCATACAAAAGAGAAAACGCCACAGCCTACGTGTTATCCGATCGCAAAGGTGCTTTGTAACACCATCCGGACGGATATTTCATTTCAATAAACGCACAAATGAGAAATACGCCCAAACAGGGTTGTCCCGTATCGAAACCCGTTCCGAGCTTTAAAACTGATAGCAGACATTTATGTTCGTTTTCACAATATCCAAAAAACAATTGGCTACCCATCGTACTAAAAAACGTTAATTTTTAACTCTTTTTGCATCCGAAAACCATATCACAACGTCTATCATTCAAATGCGCCATATACGTCGGTCTAATGAGGCAAATCCATGTACGCAGGGCATCGGAAAGACACGACATGCGCTGATAACACAACGAATATTTTAATAACGTAAAATAAAGTTAACGTGTTTTAAAATCGGGGGGTAATTTCATTTACCCATAATTGTTTATCTTTGCACGAAGAAAGCGATAAAAATCTGCACAATGAAAGTCGCCGCACGCAAAAACGTGACAACATGTAAACCCTTAGAAAACGGACAGAACATCAAAAAAGACAATAATGAGAACAAAAGGAAAAGTCATGCTCATGGCTATGGCGATGCTGTTGACAAGCATCTGCGCCATGGCACAAGCAGGAAAGACAGTTGAGGTAAGAGGTACGCTGAAAGACTCGCTTACCTCAGAAGGCGAACCTTATGCCACAATCAGAATCACGAAGAAAGGCAATGACAGCAAACCGCTGAAAATGGGCGTGACGGACAAGACGGGAAAATTCATCCTGAAAACATCCGGCACGGGCGAAATGACGATAACCATCAGTTCAGTGGGCCGCAAGCCGGTGGTAAAAGACTTCACCGTGAAACCGGCAGATAAAATCATAGACCTCGGAACGCTGCTCACAAGCGACGCAGGCAACGAACTGCAACAAGTGGTGATAAAATCGCAGAAACCGCTTGTAAAGGCCGACATCGACAAGATCACATATAACATGGAAGACGATCCCGACTCGAAATCGAACACGGTTCTCGAAATGCTGCGCAAGGTTCCGCTCGTGACTGTCGACGGAGAAGACAACATCAAGGTGAACGGCAAATCGTCGTTCAAGGTTTACGTGAACGGCAAGCCGAACAAGATGATGAGCGACAACCCGACGGAAGTACTCAAAAGTCTGCCGGCGAACTCGGTGAAGCACATCGAGGTAATCACCAATCCCGGCCCGAAGTACGATGCCGAGGGCGTGGGCGGAATACTGAACATCGTAACGGTGGGCGGCGGGCTCGAAGGATACACCGCCACGCTGAGAGCCGACGCACGGAACCAAGGACTGGGCGGAGGCGGATTCGGCACGGTGAAAAGCGGAAAACTGACCGTGAGCGCACGCTACAACTACAACCACCACGACAATCCGAAAAACTACTCGGAAACCCGACGCACCACGATAGGCGAGATTACGGGCAGCTCATCAGACCTCGCAACGTCAAGCGAGACCAAATATAAAGGCAATTCGCACTCGGGAAGCATCGAGGCGAGCTACGAGATAGACACGTTGCGGCTACTTACAATGGAGTTCGGACTATGGGGAAACAACAGCGACTCGCACACCCTTACCACATCACGCGGACTGATGCCCGGCACGGGGGCCGAGCTTTACTACGGACAGGCAACCGTCAGCGGTAACAACTCGCGCTTCTCGATAAACGGCGGCATAGACTACCAACGGCTGTTCAAGGTGAAAGACAGGATGCTGACACTTTCATACCGGGTGAGCACCAGTCCGAGCACGAGCGACTCATACTCCAAATACTACGACACGAGAGCCGCCGACCAGCAATGGCAGGACTTCGTCGACAAACTGAAAGAACAGCAGACGGACGGGAAACAGAACACGGCGGAACACACTTTCCAGGCAGACTACACCACGCCGATAGGCAAGGCGCACACAGTGGAGGCCGGAGTGAAATACATACTGAGGAACAACACGTCGGAAAACTACCGCCGGCAGAAAGATTTGGCCGACGGAGAGTTTGAAGACGATATGGACCACAGCTCGCACTACAAGCACCGCAACGACATACTCGCCGCCTACACGGGCTACGGACTGAAAGCGGGCAAATGGTCGGGACGGCTCGGACTGAGATACGAGCACACCCTGCAAGACGTCAAATACCTGCTTGGGCGGGGCACGGATTTCAGTAAAGACTTCGACGACATAGTGCCGTCGGCAAGCATCGGATACAAACTCACGGAAACATCAAACCTCCGGTTGGGCTACAACATGCGCATATACCGACCCGGAATATGGTATCTCAACCCTTACTTTGACGACACCGACCCTACGTACATACGCCAGGGAAACCCCGAACTGACATCGGAGAAGACACACTCAGCAAACATCAGTTACAGCAACTTCGCCCAAAAGCTCAATTACAATATACACATCGGCTACTCGACGACGAACAACAGCATCGAGAGTGTATCGGAACTCGTGTCCGACCTGACACTCGTGGACAAGGGTTTGCAAAAGCCCACGGGGAAAGACGTGATATACTCTACATACAAGAACATCGGAAAGTCGAAAAGCCTGGACATCAGCCTGTACGCAAACTGGAACGCGACAAGTTCCACACGTATATATGCCAACACATATATACGCTACGCACACCTCGAAGACGGCATGACACTGCGCAACCACGGATGGTTCATGAACGCCAACGGAGGCATACAGCAAAGCCTGCCGAAAGAATGGCGGATAAGCGTCAACGGCTTTTACCAGTCACCGTGGATAATGCTCCAAGGAAAGGGCACCCCGTGGTTTGATTACAGCATAAACGTGAACAAGTCGTTCTTGAAAAAGCGACTGACGATATCGGCCTTCGCAAGCAACTTCTTCAATAAGTATGCCTCGACAGACTGGTCGGAGCAAAGCGCCAACTTCATGAGCCAAAGCACCCACAGAATGCAAAGGATGCGCTACGGGATAAGCCTGAATTTCAGGATTGGAGAGCTTAAAGCGAGCGTGAAGAAAGCCGAACGCACCGTAAGCAACGACGACGTCAAGAGCAGCGGAGGAAAAGGAGAGTAATATTTCAACAGGATAACACGAAACGCAGGGATCAAGGACGCGGACATGCTTTTTGAATAAACGGAAATCAACGGCTATACATTTGAATATGCATCATTTGTAAATCCAGAACAAACATATTCACATTTTATTCCGAATACAAAAGCATATCCGCGTCCTCAATCCCCTATATTCCATATTCTTTCCAAAGAATAAAAAACATCCCCACCCGCCACACCATCCACTTTGCAACCGGGTTGCAAAACCATTGTCTTATTTTTGCATTCTAAATAATAAGACAATGGGAAATAGAGCATATTTATTTGTTTTCGCTTTATCCGGCATAATCGCTGCCGGATGCCACTCGGACCACAATGACCACAAAGAGCCGGAACATGTGGATGATAAAGAAAAGCACGCAGACGAGATTGTTTTCACACATGAACAGGCAGAAGCCGCAGGACTGAGAACGGAGACAGTAAAGCCGGCAGAGTTCCGGTTCGTAATAAAGACCGGAGGACAGATACTCGCAGCCCAAGGCGACGAACGGATAATAGCAGCCACGGCAAGCGGAATAGTGACATTCGCCAAGACCACGACAACGGAAGGAAGCGCTGTAAAAGCCGGTGAGACCGTGGTCGGCATATCGGCAAAGACACTGCAAGACGGTGATCCGGCGGTAAAGGCGAAAGCCGCTTACGAAGCGGCTAAGAAAGAGTTGCGACGTGCCGACAAGCTCGTCTCAGACAAGATAATATCGGAAAAGGAATTTGAACAAATCAGACTGGCATACGAGACCGCAAGGGCCGCATATCAGGGAACGGCCGGAAGCGTCACGGCAAAAGGCGTATCCGTATCTTCACCGATAACAGGGTACATCAAAAGCCTGCTCGTGAATAACGGGGAATATGTCAACGTGGGACAGGCCATAGCCGTAGTGTCTCAAAACAAACGGTTGACACTGAGGGCAGACGTACCGGAAAAAGACTTCAAAGACCTGCACTCCATCAAAAGCGCGAACTTCAAACCGGCATACGAAAATACCGCATACAGTCTCGACAGACTCAACGGACGATTAATATCATACGGAAGGACGGCAACGGCAAACAGTGCCTTTATCCCGGTTACGTTCGAGTTTGACAACATCGGAAGTTTCGTCGCCGGCTCATACGCCGACATATACTTATTGTCAGACAGACGGGATAACATCATCAGCGTACCATTATCGGCCATTACGGAAGAACAAGGCCTGAAATACGTATACCTGCAAGCGGGACACGACATATTCAGGAAGCGGGAAGTGACAACAGGCATGAGCGACGGAAAGCGCATAGAGATAACGAAAGGGTTGAAAACGGGCGACAAAGTAGTGACGACAGGCACTTACCAGGTGAAAATGGCTGCCTCGTCGACATCAATACCGCAGCACAGCCACAACCATTGATAATCGCAAAATAAAGAGCACGACATGTTAAACAAGATAATAAGACTATCGCTCAACAACCGTATGGCCGTAATCGTAGCTGCCGTGATACTGATGATTACAGGACTGTATACCGCCGAGAACATGGAAGTGGATGTTTTCCCCGACCTCAACGCCCCGACGGTCGTCGTGATGACCGAAGCCAACGGCATGGCGCCCGAAGAGGTGGAACGCCTCGTGACGTTTCCTGTGGAGACTGCGGTGAACGGAGCAACAGACGTGCGCAGGGTGCGTTCGTCGTCTACGACGGGATTTTCCGTCGTATGGGTTGAGTTTGACTGGGGAACGGACATATACCGTGCACGCCAGATCGTGTCGGAAAAGATTGCGGCAGTGAAAGAGGAACTGCCGGCAAACGTGAGCAGTCCGACGCTCGGCCCGCAGTCATCGATACTCGGCGAGGTTATGTTTGTGGCCCTGACGGCCGACACCACATCGCTGCAAGAGTTGCGGACGATAGCCGACAGAACCATAAGACCGCGCATACTCGCCACCGGCGGAGTGGCACAGGTGACGGTTCTGGGCGGTGAGATAAAGGAATATCAAATATTGCTGAGCACCGAAAAAATGCGCCACTACGGAGTGGGACTGGACGAAGTGTACCAGGCCGTGCAAGACATGAACCGCAACGCGGCGGGTGGAATTGTCAACGAATACGGCAACGAGTATATAATAAGGGGCATCGTATCTACAGACGATGTGAGGGAAATAGGCAAAGCCGCCGTCAGGACAAGCACAGGCAGCGTCATACGCCTCGACAACATTGCGGAAGTAAAAGTGGGAAACAGCACCCCGAAGATGGGAACTGCATCACACGATACCAAACCGGCAGTGATGATCACCGTAACGAAACAGCCCAACACGGGAACCATCGGCCTTACGGAGAAAATAGACAACGCTCTTGCCGAACTTCAACAGACACTGCCCGGCGACGTGAAGATGTCTACCGACATATACAGACAAGAACGGTTTATCAACAACTCGATAGACAACGTCAAGAAATCACTGTATGAAGGAGGGTTCTTTGTGGTTATAATACTGTTTGTTTTCCTTATGAACGTCCGCACGACCGTTATCTCGCTCGTCACGATCCCGCTGTCTCTCGTGGTCTCAATACTCACCCTGGACCTGCTCGGACTAACCATCAACACGATGAGTCTCGGCGGAATGGCAATAGCTATAGGCTCACTCGTGGACGATGCGATAGTCGACGTGGAGAATGTTTACAGACGGTTACGGCACAACCGGAACTTGCCCATACAAGAACAACGGCCTGCACTGACCGTAATCTTCGAGGCATCGAAAGAGGTGCGCATGCCCATTCTCAACTCAACACTGATTATAATCGTGAGCTTCGTTCCACTGTTTTTTCTCACCGGTATGGAGGGCAGGATGCTCGCACCGCTCGGAATAGCGTTCATCACGGCTCTGTTCGCATCCACCCTTGTGGCGCTCACCCTTACTCCGGTAATGTGCAGTTATCTGCTGGGTGACAAAAAAGAAGACGGAAAGACCGTCAAAGAACCGATAGTGGCGCGTAAACTGAAAGAAATATACTCAAAAGCGCTCGACAAGGCACTTGCAAACAGCAGGAAAGTACTTGTAGGCACGACGGTGGTTCTCATAGCCTCACTCGTGATTTTCGCCGGGTTGGGACGCAGTTTCCTACCGCCGTTCAACGAAGGCTCGTTCACAATAAACATCAGTGCCATGCCTGGCATCTCTCTCGAAGAATCCGACAGGATCGGACGAAAAGCGGAAGAAATACTGCTCACCGTTCCCGAAATCAAGACCGTGGGCAGAAAGACGGGCCGGGCAGAGCTCGACGAGCATGCTCTCGGCTCGAATGTATCCGAGATAGAAGCCCCGTTTGTGCTCGACAAGCGGTCGAAGGATGAGGTGCTCCACGACATCCGCGACAAACTAAAAGCCATACCTGGAGTAAACATCGAAGTGGGAGCACCGATAACACACCGCATTGATGCCATGTTGTCCGGCACTCAGGCCGGCATCGCGGTAAAACTGTTCGGCACGGATCTTAATAAGATGTATTCGATAGGCAACAAGATAAAAGAGAAAATCGAGCATATCGACGGTATAACAGACCTCAACGTGGAGCAGCAAGTGGAGTGTCCGCAGTTGAAAATAATTCCGAAACGGGACATAATGGTAAAATACGGTATTACCATGCCCGAGTTTACATCCGTCGTCAACACACTGCTCGCCGGCGAAACGGTATCTTCCGTATATGAAGGAAACAGGACTATAGATCTCGTACTGAAAGTAAACGATGACAGCAGATCAACAGCCGAAAGGATAAAGAACATCATCGTGGACGTGAACGGAACGAATGTACCGCTCGGCAACATAGCAGATGTGGTGTCGGCAATGGGGCCTAACACGATAAACCGGGAGAACGTGGCACGCAAGATTGTAATATCGGCAAACGTATCCGGCCGTGATCTTATCGGAGTGGTAAATGACATAAAAAAGGAAATCGGTGAGAATATCACATTGCCCGACGGATACCACATAGAATACGGCGGACAGTTCGAGAGCGAACAGACAGCGGCACGCACACTTCTGGCCACATCAGTAATCTCGATACTAATCATTTTCATGCTGTTGTTCAACCAGTTCAAAAACGTCAGGCAATCGGTCGTAATACTTCTAAACCTGCCTCTGTCGCTAATCGGCGGCATACTGGCCGTGAGCATCACGGACGGCGTAATCAGCATTCCGGCAATCATAGGTTTCATATCACTATTCGGAATAGCGACACGAAACGGAATGTTACTGATTGCACGCTACAACGATTTGCGCTCGGAGGGCATGAGCCTTACGGAAAGTGTGAAAACTGGCTCTGCCGACCGCCTGAACCCTATCATAATGACCGCCCTCACATCGGCACTCGCATTAATACCGCTTGTAATTGGCGGCGATCTGCCAGGCAATGAAATACAAAGTCCGATGGCAAAAGTCATTCTCGGCGGACTGTTTACATCCACACTGCTCAACGGTTTCATCATTCCGATAATGTATATAATAACCAATAGGAAACAGGCCGGAAAAGAAACGGCAACAACCGAACACCAATTACAATAATACAATAGAGAGATGAAAAGACTACCGATAATAATAATGGCCATAATGACGGCAGCGGCACTGCACGCACAGAACAAAATAGCCGATGTGCTGAACGTCATCGAGCAAAACAATACAACACTGAAGGTTCTCGCTGAGGATATGAAGACACAAAAAACAGGCAACCGCACCGACATGACGCTACCAGACCCTGAGATTGGTTTCGGGTACCTTTGGGGCAGTCCGAAAACAGTCGGCATAAAAAAGGACGTGAGCGTGTCACAGAGCTTCGACTTCGCAACAATATCGGGAATAAAGAGTAAAGTCGCAGACAAAAAAGACTTGCTTGCCGAATGGCAATATAAAACCGAGAGAATGAACATACTGCTCGAAGCGAAACAATGCTGCATAGACCTCATTTACTATAACGCCATGCTCAAAGAACTTACCGCAAGAACAGAACATGCACGTGAAATGGCGACAGCGCAAAAGAGACGGCTCGACAGCGGAGACGGGAACATAATCGAATACAACAGTGCCTTGCTCAATCTGACTGCCACCGAGGCCGAACTTACAAGAATCGAAACAGAGCGTGACGCCACCGCCACACAGTTGGCGAGACTCAACGGCGGGGAAGGCATCACCTTGTCGGACAATGAATTCGAACCAATCGCAATGCCCAAGGATTTCGACGAATGGTATGCGACAGCCGAAAAGAAAAGTCCCGCACTGGCGTATGTGAGACAGCAAATAGAGGTCGGCAAAAAGGAAGTAGCCTTGAACAAAGCCATGGGACTACCGGCTTTCTCATTAGGATACCAAGGCGAGTTTGTGAAAGGAGAGCGTCATCAGGGCATTACCGTAGGCTTTTCGATACCGTTATGGGCAAACAAAAACAAAGTAAAACAGGCAAAAGCGGCCGTCCGTGCGGCAGAAGCGAGGGAAGCTGACGCAAAACAGCAGTTTTACGGCAATCTGAGAACATTGTTTCACCGCACCACCGGCCTGAAAGTCACCGCCGACAAATACCGTTCGGTACTAATATCGGCCGACAACAGCGTACCATTGAAAAAAGCCCTCGATGCCGGACAAATATCCATACAGGAATATCTGACAGGAATAAGCCTTTATTATGACTCCAAAGATCGGGCCATTGAAGCGGAACGTGACTATCAGAAAGCATACGCCGAACTATCGGCCGCAGAACTATAAGTTCTCAATCAACCCGAAATAGTATACATAAAATATATCAACACACGTTTGTTTGGGTGGCAAACATAAATCCCTCAAGCACATGAAATCACTTAAACGGCGTTTGTTTAAGTGATTTTATATTTATTTTCCCATAACGCCAAATACCCCAATCCTACCAAAACAGAAACTCGGTTAGCTGTGATTTGCTTTAAAATTCGTATATTTGCAGTATGAATGAAAGGCATGGCAAACAAGCCGCCATACATTTGGCCCAATCCGGCAATACTATTAAACAAGGCCGGTCATATATCAAATAAAAACAATTGCACAATTAAATAAAAGCTATACGATAATCAAAACAATTATGCGAATGAATACAATAAACACAAGACGCAGTATACGCAAATATTCCGACAGGGAAGTGAGCGAAGAGTTATTAAACAAATTGCTCACCGAGGCGGGACGCACCCAGACGATGGGCAACCTTCAACTTTACAGTGTGGTTGTGACGCGCTCGGAGGAAGTCAAAAAACAGCTTGCGCCCGCTCATTTCAACCAGCCGATGGTGACGAACGCACCCGTGGTACTTACTATATGCGCCGACTATAACCGAACAAGTACATGGTGCCGCAACCGCAAAGCGGAACCGGGATATGATAATTTCCTCTCGTTCATAAATGCCGCGACAGACGCTTTGCTATATACACAGACATTCTGCAATCTCGCCGAAGAAGCCGGGCTCGGCCTGTGCTACCTCGGAACGACGGTATATATGCCGCAAATGATTATCGACACGCTCAAATTGCCCAGGCTCGTAATGCCCGTTGCCACGATTACCCTCGGTTGGCCCGACGAGAACCCACCGCTCACAGACCGGTTGCCGACAGATTCTTTCGTACACCAAGAGACTTACAACGACTATACCCCGCAAGACATCAACCTGTATTACACCGCAAAGGAAGCGTTGGAAGAAAACAGGCACTTCTGCGAGATAAACAATAAAGAGACCCTTGCACAGATATTCACCGACATACGATATACCAAGAAAGACAACGAGGCAATGTCGGTAGGATTGGCCGAAGCCCTGAGACACCAAGGATTTATGTAAAACAGACATATAAAAATAAAGTCGCATCTCTTCGATGCGACTTTATTTTTATATGTCTGTCCATTCGGATGTTACTCCACGACGATTGGCTTGTATTTCGGCACGAGTGTCTTCATTATCGTCCAGCCAATCAAATAAGCCACGGCACAAATACAGAATATTATCATATATCCCGCAGGTTTACCCTCAAACCCTAAGAATGAGAATGCCGCACCTTGATTTTCAGCGTATGTAAACAACATACCCGAGCCCGAGTTAATAAGAAGCGAGCCTATACCTCCGGCCATGGCGCCAATTCCCGTGATTGTGGCAATAGTGCTCTTGGGGAACATGTCACCGATAGTAGAGAACAGGTTGGCAGACCATGCCTGATGCCCGGCACCGGCAAGACCGATAATCAATGCCGGCCACCATGCCGGATCGATTGGAGAACCGCTCCAATCAGCCAACGGCTGGGCGAAAAGAGCCAGTATCGGGAAGAACGCGAAGAGCAACATGGCACGCATACGGCCGGCATAAGCGCCCATTCCTTTTTTCTCTACGAAATACTTGGGCAGGTAACCGCCGAATATCGAAAGCACTGTAACTATGGCATAAAGTACGAATATAAGCGCCTGGCCCATACCTGACGAAGACTTATAGCCGAACTGGTCCGAGAAATAGGCAGGAGCCCAGAAAAGGAAGAACCACCATACACCGTCTGTCATGAACTTGCCTACAATGAAAGACCATGTCTGACGATATGTGAAACACTTTCCGAAAGGTATCTGCGGACCTTCGTCATGAGCGTCTTTCGGGTCAACGTCTGCCGCTGTGTCCTGATTGATATATGTAAGCTCTGCATCGTTCACATAAGCGGATTTGCTGGGTTTGTCGTAAAGGAACACCCAACCGGCCATCCAGATAAATCCGAGCGCACCGATAATGATAAACGCCATCTCCCAACCGAGATGCTCGGCAAGTGTGGGAATGGTGATCGGAGCTGCCAGGGCACCCACCGAAGCGCCCGCATTGAATATTGACGTAGCGAAAGCACGGTCTTTCTTGGGGAAATACTCTGCCGTCACCTTTATGGCAGCGGGGAAGTTTCCTGCCTCACCGGCAGCAAGCACGCTGCGGCAAAAGAGGAACAGATATACGCTGAGCGTAGCGATGGAAAGCGCCGTCGCTGAGCCTGCCTCCACCGCTCTGAGAGCCTCCACCGACTCAAGCCCTTCCACCTGCATTGTCACCCAACCGCATCCTGCATGCAGACAAGCGCCGAGCGACCATACGAAGATTGCCCAAAGATAACCTTTCTTTGTGCCCATCCAGTCGATAAACTTACCAGCGAAGAGGCAGAATACCGCATAAAGAATTGAGAACGCACCGGTGATGAGTCCGTAGTCGGCATCCGTCCAGTGAAACTCGGGAGCGATAAAGTCCTTCCATGTAAGCGAAAGAACCTGACGATCCATGTAATTTACTGTTGTCGCAAAGAACAACATCGCACAAATGACCCATCTGTAATTGGTCATTTTGGTAGTCTTGATCGAATTCATTTGTTATTAGAGATATTTTTGTTATGTTTTCAGTGCAATCAGTCCTGCTTGCAAAGATACACTATTTTTTCTTATTCTATTAACTTATCATGTATTTATTTCACCTGCATGACGCTTTTGACAGCTTTGTCAATCCTGATAATACACTTTCTTCACTCTTCCGCTTACGCTCGTGAGCACTTCGTACGGTATGGTACCGAGAGAGTCCGAGAGCACCGTCACCGGCAGATTACCGCCGAAAATCTCCACCGCGTCACCCTCTTTGCAGTCTATTCCCGTCACGTCTATCATAGCCACATCCATGCATATATTGCCCACGTAAGGTGCCCTGCATCCGTTTACGAGACAATAGCACCGCCCGTTGCCGAGACGCCGGTTCAGTCCGTCGGCATATCCGATAGGTATCGCCGCTATGACGCTGTCCCGTTCGAGTATGCCTTTACGACTGTAACCCACCGTTTCTTCCTTAGGCACATTTCTCAGTTGCAGGATTGTGGTTTTAAGAGTGCTCACCGTATTGAGCACTCTGTTGTCACGGCTGTCTATTCCATACAGTCCCAGGCCGAGACGGCACATGTCGAGCTGTCTTTCGGGGAAGTGCTCTATGCCTGCCGAGTTGTCCATGTGCCGCAAAATCTTATGGTCGAACGCCGATTGCAGACGGTCGGCGGCCTCGGTAAACAGCGTGAACTGCCTTGCGGAAAATTCATCGAAGCCGTCGCTGTCGGCCCCGACGAAATGTGAGAACACCGAGCGCGGTATGATCGCGTTCTGCCGTTTCAGCCTGTCTATCACCTCTTCCATGTCTTTCTCCGGGTCGAAACCGAGACGGTGCATGCCCGTATCGAGCTTTATATGTACCGGATAGCCCGTTATCCCCTCACGCTCGGCGGCCTTAACGAGAGCGTCCATCAGCCTGAAACTATACACCTCCGGCTCAAGGTCATAGTCAAACATTGTCTTGAAAGCCGTCATCTCGGGATTCATTATCATTATATTGCTTGTAATCCCGTTCTTTCTCAGCGTGACACCCTCATCGGCCACGGCCACCGCAAGATAGTCCACGCGGTGGTCCTGCAACGTTTTAGCCACCTCCACAGAGCCTGTGCCGTAGGCATCGGCCTTTACCATGCACACCAGTTTTGTCTCGGGCCGCATGAACGAACGGTAAAAATTGAGGTTTGCCACCACCGCGTTAAGGTTCACTTCGAGTATCGTCTCGTGAACTTTCAGCTCGAGCAGTTCCGTTATGCGGTCGAAACCAAACATCCTCGACCCTTTTATCAATATAACCTCGTCATGTAACGATCGGAATACATCACTGTCTACAAATTGCGCCGTGCCCGTAAAAAAATACTTTTCCGCCACGCCTATACATGCCGCACACGACTCTATATCCTTTCCTATACCGATAAATTTCCGCACCCCTCGCTTCACCGCCAGCTCCGAGACTTCCTTGTATAATGCCTCGGGGCGCTCGCCGCTCTGTTGAATGTCACTCAGTATCAGCGTGCGCTTGCGTCCGTTATGATCCGGACGGCGGTTCATGAAATCAAGAGCAATGTCAAGCGAGTTCACATCAGAGTTGTAAGAGTCGTTTATCAACGTGCACCCGCCGTTCCCTTCCTTCACTTCAAGGCGCATGGCCACCGGCTCGAGACGGCCCATCCTGCTGTCGAGCTCCTCCGGCTCCACTCCAAGATAAAGAGCGGCGCAGGCACAGGCGAAAGAGCATTTCACCGAGGCCTCATCAATAAAAGGCAGATGATACTCGCCGGCCACACCTTTATATATATAGCACACCCTCACCGACTGGCTGCCGTCGGCATCCTGCCGTTCTACGGATATATCCTTGAAATACATCGGCGCGTTACTATCCGTCGTGCTCCACCCTATACGCTCGCCCTTGAAATCAGCCCTACGGATATTGCGGCTCACCACAGCGTCATCCGAATCGTATATGACTACCTTGGCATCGTGAAACAAGGATATCTTCTCGCCGCACTTCTCGTCCATAGACCGGAAATTCTCCTGATGCGCCGAGCCGAGCGACGTGATTACCCCGATGGTCGGCTGTATTATGTCGCGCAAGGCGTTCATCTCTCCCGGCTCGCTGATTCCGGCCTCAAACAGTCCCACTTCCGTATTCTCACCCAACAGCCATACCGATAACGGCACTCCTATCTGCGAGTTATACGACTTCGGCGAGCGTGTGACCACCATCTGAGGCGAGAGCAACTGACTGAGCCACTCTTTCACCATCGTCTTCCCGTTGGAGCCGGTAATGCCTACAACAGGTATGTCAAATTCGTCACGGTGACGCTCTGCAAGACGCTGCAACGCCGCAAGCGGGCTTACCACCTTAAGGAAATTGGCGTCGGCATAATCGCCGGCGGCATTCTCCGGAACGTGCCTCACCACAAAATTACGCACCCCGCGGCGATAAAGGTCGGCAATATAGTTATGACCGTCGTTGCGTTCGGAGCGCAACGCGAAAAACAAAGTCTCTTCAGGAAAACACAGCGAGCGGCTATCCGTGAGTATCCACCTGATATCAGTGTCGGTATTTCCTATGCGCCGTGCCCCGATGAGCGTTATTATCTGCTCTATGCCATACTTCATTTCATTCTCTTTTTTATGTGAAAAACATTGCGCCGCACTGTAACGGCACTCCGTTTAATGTTTACTACCAAATTCACCGCAACCTGCCTTTCATCTCCACAATACCCTCATCCAACTCTAAACCCGGATATTTTCTTGACAGTTCAGCAACCTTTAACATCGTTTTATCCATGAAAGCCCGGTATTCGTCAGAGTCGGGGTTGAACGGCTTGTGACCCAGCGCATCCTTGACTGGCTTCCAGTCCTTTACAAATTGCCGCGCGGCATCACTCAGATACACGTCATGCAACCGTTGCCAGATATATTCCACCGCCTGAGGCGACGGATGCAACATATCAGGCGAGTGGAAACGGTAATCCCGCAACTCATCGTTCATAATCTCATACGCCGGGAAATACACACAGTTGCCATAGCGCTTCACCACACATTCGGCAGCGAGCAGCAGCACAGCCTTGGACAGCCGGCTGCCGTGATATCCGTATTTGGCATATCTGATAGGGCTGACAGTGAGCACCACCTTCACTCCCGCGTTTCTACCTACAAGGATATCCACCGCCCTGGAAAGATAACCGGCACACTCATCCACCGTAAGTTCCTGCTCATCGAAAAGAGCCTGCGGCCGTTTCCGGCAATTGTCCACTATCTCCCCCGTGGCTTTCAGGCGGTATACGTGGTTTGTGCCCAGAGTGATAAACGCCGTTCCCGGCGCTTCGCCACAGCGCTCCACTGTGTGCAGTATGCTTGCCGGATTATACATCACGCCATAAGGATTTACCACAGCCCTGAACTTCTCTTCCTCAAACCTGCGTCCTATATTGTCCGCAAAGCACGAGCCCACGAAGAGCATCTTCTCCTGCGGCTCTATCGCAAAACCGGGCGACGGCACGTCCACTATCGTCATCAATTCCATGCTTTCACTTTTAAATCACTGTAACCCTACGTTACAAGACGCAAAAATACTGAAAAAATATCATTGGATGATATTTTCCCAGTATTTTTATTACGCAAATCCTATATATGCGATGTATCAGAACGCTACACCAACACCGAAAGATATTCTGCTCTTGCCGATAAAACCGTCAAGTTCCGGCTTTACCGACCAACGGTACTGATATGCCAAGCGGACGGCGAAGCAGCTGTACTTCACACATATACCGACCACCGGAGATATGGCAAAGACGAATATCCATGCTTATTACGGTGATGTATTCCGTTGTCGCCCGTCGGTGTGACGCGCTCTCCATGTATAAAGATGTAAAGAAAACTATCAAGAATTTAACATTTGAAAAATCGTGAAATAGAAAACGGAAAGTGGTTTCCGGACAGTTTTTATATGTTTTTCTCACCGCTATTCTGCGACGGGATACCCGTTGGAACGCATTTAGCGGCATATTGCGATGCGTTTAGCGGCCCGTTGGAACGCAACGGGCCGCTAAACGCATGACAACCGGATACCAATCAGCCCGATCCGATCCGTAAAAACGGGAGATTTTGTAACCGAGACGAAGAGTTATCCATATATACCCCTGACACACAGCAAATTGCGCCAAGCAGCAAAATACGACACTATTTCCGGCCTCGGGATTTGTATTTCAAAACAATCGAGTATTCCGGAGGCTTTTGTAATAATTATTCCGAGTCGTATACGCATGCCTGCCGGAAAAGCGGATGCAGGCCGATACCCGGCATGACAGGGAGCTTTCAGCTCCTGCTCACCTGCAATCCCTTCCTGCTGAGCGACATCTCCACGAAACGTGCGTTGGCGTTGGTTCGGTTTTCGTTTATCGTCTGCTTGATGCGCGCTGCCGCCTCCGGATCTTTGGCCACCATATAGAGATAGCCTCCGCCGCCGGCTCCGGGCAGTTTGTAGCCCAGACATAGGTCGTCCACCAGATCGGTGACGGCCCTCACGGCAGCCGGGTTGGTGCCACTGTCAAGCGCCTGATTTTGTTGCCACGTCTTTCCGACGAGCAGGCCTGCCCGGTGGAAGTCTTGCCGCTGTATGGCCTCGTACATGTCCATGGTGTGCGCCTTCATCTCGCGCAGCAACCGCAACTGGTCGCCACGGTTGAGGAACATGCGCCGCACTATCTCCGAGAGTATGTTCTTGGCCGTGCGGGTGATGCCGGTATAATATAATAGGTGGCAACGGGCATATTCGGGCTGCGTGTATATATCGTCAGGCAACCAGCGCACAAGCGGGTCTTGCTCAAACCCGCGGGCGGTCTGCAACAGTTTCACGCCGTGCAGCACTCCGCCGAACTGGTCTTGCCAGCCGCCACCGGTGGTGAGCAACTGCTCGAGCACAAGCGTCCGCTTGCCAATCTCGGCCTTGTCCCACGCCAGAGAGCAGAAGTCGCTCACCGCTCCGAGCACCGTGGCGGCGAGAATGCTGCTCGTGCCGAGCCCGCTGCCGGCGGGAATGGCCGACAGCAGGGTCAGCTCTATTCCGCAACCGAAATCCTCGAGCTGCGCACGGAGCGACGGGTATGGCTCGACGCTGTAACCGGGCTGGAAACCGGCGAGCACAAGCGCGGCCTTGGGAATGGAGAACGGGCTGCCCACATGGGTGAAATCGGCCAGTTGCCCGTATGTGTCTATCACCTCGACAGCGCCGAGGTCGATGCTGCGGAGCACGATGTGGGGCTCACGGCATGGGCGCACGTAGGTCTGCAAGGGCGGCTGTCCGTTCAGTTCGATGGCGAGGTTTATCACGTTGCCGCCCTCAGTGAGGCAGAACGGCGGCGTGTCTGTCCATCCACCGGCAATGTCTATGCGCACGGGGCTGCGCCCCCACACTATCTGGTCGCTGTATACCGACATGCGCGGACTCTGCTTCCGGGCGAGCACGGTCTCGGTGAGTCCCTCGCGCAGCAGGCCGAACGCACGGCTCTCGTCGGCCGCATGGTCGCGGCCGGCAAGGCGATTGACCTCCGAGCGGAACATGGCGTCGTTTATTCTCTTCATCAACGGCTGCGTGACGGGCAGTTCGGCGGGCAGAGGTATGCCGGCGGCGGCAAAGTCGCGGGCGGCATCGTCGAGGTCGAGCTGATAGAAAACGCTGTGCTCGTGGTTGTCGGCCAACTCGCTCCAACAGTCGCGGCGGAAGCGGCGGCGCTGCTCCACAAGGCGCACGAGATTGGCCTCGGTGGATATCTGCTCGGCACTCAGCAGGGTGGCACCGTCGGTATCGGTCTCGCCGCCCAGCATGGCCTGCAGCGCACGGCCCATGTCATCGGCATTGTCGAACACGGGGAACATGGGCACCTGCTGCATGGCGCCGGCAAACTTGTCGTCTATCATATACGGACGGACCACCCACTCGCTCTCACCCACCGGCACGATGTCAACGCACTGTCCCGGATTGAGAGTTATCCGCCAGTCGTTGACCGGTACTCCGGTGACGATATTGTCCGTGCTGAGCGTCCATCCGGCAGCCACATGGCTGTTTTCGATCCACAGGTTACGGTTGTCTTCCGTTATCTTTATGTCCACACGTGAGTTCTGTATGAATATCGACGGGTGGGGTTTGCGGCCGTTGTGCATTATCTCACGCTGGTCATTGACTATATTCTGTATGGCAAGAGTAGACGAAATCATCTCGCGGCTCGTGCCATAGTGGTAAAACTCGCCTCCCGGCAGGGGCAGAATGGCCACGCTCAGCGAGCGCAGCTCGTCGTCCACGATTTGCGGATCGGTGCCGAGCGCACGCCCGAAATCGGAATACAGGTCGTATTCGGTGATATCCTTACCACGGCCGGAGCGCTCCATGAGCAGGCTGACGGCACGGTCGCTGAGCATCCACACGCCTATGTCGGTAAGGTAAAAACTTGTTTGCAGAAGGTCGTTAAGTTCGGATATGCCCGGTTTTTGGAGCATCCGCTTCAGCACAGATGGCGACTTGCGGTCGCTGACGAACACTCCGTGGTCGGTGGCGATGGACGAATCGAGCCACAGGCCGTAGCACACCACGTCGGCATCGGGCACGGGCGGCAGTTGCTCGGCAGCGCGTATATATACGTCGCCGCTTACAATCATAGTATGGATATTGTCGGGCGCGAGGCGCATCAGACGCTCATACAGCGGAAGTTGCAGGTCGAGCAGCGTCTGCGCAAGGCGCTGTCCGCGCTCCCATCTGAACACGGGAACGGGTGTAAGTATCTTACCCGACGGAGCATAAGACGGCAACCGGCGGCTCTGGCCTCCGGCATGGAGCAGTATGCGGCGCCCGGATGCAAGCCAGCCGGCGAAATCACGACCCTCACTCTCTGCCTCATGACACTGTTCGAGCAACCACGTGGTGCCTCCGCCACTGCCGAGTTTGTGCCCCACAGGGTCATTTGTACAAAAATACTCATCACGGGACAACCCCGTTATGTCATGAAAACTGCCCACAAGGTTGGGCGGAAGTGATAGCAACTTTTTCATAATCTTTATGGAATTAGCAAAGCAAAGGTAGTGCAAAACAACCACACAGCAAAAACAACAGAGCATGCCAAACGGCCGATAAGGTTAAAACAGGCATAGGATTTAGACGCAGCGGACATTGAATTTAAATTTCGTTAACTGTTTTTTTTTTTTGTTTGCAAAACAATGCGTACTTTTGCACACACCAATCAAAAATGTATTAATAATTCAAAAAACTCTTATGACTATGAGAAAAATATTCGTTATCGCTGCCATGATGTGCGGATACGCACTGAACACAATGGCGCAGACCGATTATGAACACGCCCAGACACGAGTGCAAGAGGCTATGTCGGAATTTTTTGTGCGCCCGATGGTAGCCGAACTGAAAATGATAAACACCGAATGCCAGGAATATGGCCCGTTCAACATATACCCGGGAGTACCCCTCAGCGACATTTCCATAGCTCTGGTGCAAGACGCCAAGGCCAACGCCGCGTACAAGGCGGCTCAAATAGCGGGAGCGGACATCATTCTCGGCGCGACATTCTACGTGGTGAACAACAAGAAACAGAAAGGACTCGACATAATCGTGAAAGGATATCCGGCAAAATACACCGACTTCCACAACTACGGAGACAAGAGCACCGACGAGAAATGGGTAGGTCCCTTGCAGGAAGGCGCAAGGATACGCAGCTATCAGACCGGCTCTACCCAAACAGCATCGGTGAGCAACGAGACAAGAAACAAATAATGTACAGAATGATTTACACATATAATTATTAATATCAAAAACAACAGAACATGAAAAAGATTTTAATGATGGCTTTTGCCGCAATCGTAAGCATGGGCGCATCGGCGCAGTTAATCTCGTCAAACACGGTAACCCACAAAAAAGAAAGCAACGGATACAACCGCCTGAGCGTATCATACAACTCGCTGAGCACAGACAAAAAAATTATGGACGGAGCCATGAACGGATTTTCCGCGGCATGGACAAAGGGTATATCGGTATCATCGTCGATGCCCCTCTATATCGAGACCGGACTGGGACTTACATACGCTTTCAAGTCGGAGACCATCGGAGAAGACGGCTATGAGGCAGATTTGAAGCACAACTTCCTTGCACTCAGCGTTCCGGTAAACCTCACTTACAAGTATGAAGTGCCCAACACAGAATTCAAGATAGCACCTTTCGCCGGCGTATATTTCAGAGGAAACTTATTGGGAGAAACCAAATGGGATGACGAGGATGATGAAAGCATTAACTGGTTTGATGACTATGAAGACGACGGACTTGAGGCTAAGCGTTTCAGTTTCGGATGGCAGGTAGGTGTAGGCTTCGAATACAGAAAACTGTATCTCGGTGTCAGCTATGGCAGCGACTTCAACAACCTCATAGACAACGATGACAACGACATAAAAGGCAAATTCAACACATTCGCCGCTACAGTAGGTTTCAACTTCTAAGAGAATAAACAGCGTCAACTTTCCGATACAACAACGGTGGTCTGACGTGATTTAATTCAATATTATAATTTTTTCCTTTTAAAAACACGTCTGCTCCCGCTTGTCGATAAGTCGGAGCAGACTTTTTCCTTGATATAATAATCAGATATGAGTAAAATACACACCATACTTTTATTGTTTATAACAATGCTGCCCGTAGCCGCAAACGCGGACACCAAATACACACTCGAGAAAAAAGACGGAAAGTATGTATGCCAAGGAAGCGCGGCATGCGGAAACAACGACAAGTCGACCTTCGGCAGCGCAGTGCTGTGGGCACTCGAACAGACCGGCGACATAAACGAGAACAAGACTTACGACGCGTTAAAAATGCAACTGCACGCAAGACCTATGATCTCGGCCGGCGAAGAGGCTCGACGCAGCTATACATTTAACCTCACGTTGCAGGTTAAAAAAGGCACCCTCACGTTCCTGATAGACAAGATACGCTGTGTGCCAAAAGGCTTTCTCGGTGGCTTCACGACAGTGAATTTCGACAAGATAAACCTCGAAAAGAAGCCGGGACAACAGGAGTTCATTGACGAGTTCGCCACGCTTTGCGACATTTTCGCACAGCGAATGGTGGAAAGCATCATGGCCAACGACGTGCCCATGGGCAACTGGGAGGCCATCATCCAGAAACAGGTTATCAAGGGCATGAACGAGAATGAGTGCATACTGGCCATGGGCAAGCCCGAACGGATAACCCAAAACAGCCAGCGAACACAGTGGTTATATGCCTCGGGAGCCATCGTGGTGTTTGAAAAAGGCATTGTCACGGCGGTGGTAAAATAAAAAACATCATCTACGGTAATGAATTCTGACATTTTCTTAGTAAATTTGCCACGATTAAAAAGTTGCTCTGAAAATGAATAAACCCAAAAACAATGATTTACTGATAAAAGACGGTGTCAGTCTTATCATCCCGTTCGTCATGATTACATCGTGCTTCGCCCTCTGGGGATTTGCCAATGACATCACAGCACCCATGGTAAAAGCATTCTCCAAGATATTCCGTATGAGCGTGACGGAAGGCGCTCTGGTCCAGGTGGCGTTCTACTTAGGATATTTCGTGATGGCCTTTCCGGCGGCGATGTTCATCCAAAGATACTCTTTCAAGGCCGGAGTGCTCATCGGGCTGTCGCTCTATGCGGCGGGAGCGCTGCTCTTCGTGCCGGCACAGGCCATAGGAGTATACTTCCCGTTCCTGCTGGCCTACTTCATAATGACGTGCGGACTGTCGTTTCTCGAAACCAGTTGCAACCCGTATATTTACTGCATGGGCAGCGAAGAGACCGCCACACAGCGCCTCAACCTCGCCCAGGCGTTCAACCCGATAGGAGCGCTCGCCGGCATGTTCGTAGCCATGCAGTACGTGCAGGCACGCATGAGTCCGATGGACTCGACAGAGCGGCATGGACTTTCGGAGACACAGTTTGACATTGTCAAAGACCACGACCTCGACATTCTGATACAACCTTATATATACATAGGCGCCATCATAATAATTTTGCTGCTGCTGATAAGGTTCACAAATATGCCGAAGAACGGTGACGAACGCTCGAACAAGAGCCTGAAAACCGCCCTCGGCGAACTGGCCAAGATCAAGAACTACCGTGAGGGCGTGATAGCGCAGTTCTTCTATGTTGGAGCGCAGGTTACATGCTGGACGTTCATCATACAATACGGCACGCGGGTGTTCATGGCAGAGGGCATGAGCGAGCATGCGGCCGAGATCCTGTCGCAGAAATACAACATTGCGGCGATGGTGATGTTCACGCTCAGCAGGTTTATATGCACATGGTTTCTGAAATACATACAGCCGGGACGGCTGCTCTCGATACTGGCCGTGCTGGGAGCGGCCTCCGTGCTGGGAGCCATACTTTTCACCGACCGCAACGGCGTATACTGCCTCGTCGGTGTGAGTGCCTGCATGTCGCTGATGTTCCCCACTATATACGGCATAGCGCTGCGGGGTCTCGGCGACAACGTGAAGTTCGGCGGAGCGGGCCTCATCATGTCCATTCTGGGCGGCTCGGTATTTCCCCCGCTGCAAGCCGTGATAATAGATTCCGGCATCTCGATAGCCGGACTGCCGGCAACCAACCTGTCATTCGCGGTGCCGTTGATATGCTTCGCCGTCATCGCCGCATACGGACACAGGGCATACGTGCGGCATCACATCACGCACGACTGTAATAAATGACATAAAATAGACAATAAAAAATCAGGGTGCCCGATGTGTCGGGCACCCTGATTTTTTATTGTTCATCAATCCTAAGGAATCACTTCCTACGCTTTCTGTACTCCATGAGCACCAGCAGAACCACTATGATGACAAGCAATACATATCCCGCGTATGCTATGGTCTCGGTAGTGTCTACCGTCTTGGGGAAGAAAGAAAGCTCAACCTTGTGCGCTCCCGGCTTCACGTTGATGGCACGCAGTATGTAATTGACACGCCCGACGGGCACTTCGACTCCGTCGACCGTAGCCGTCCAACCGGGATAGTATATATCCGAGAATACCACCACACCGCCACGCGACGACGATATATCGTATGTCAGTCTGTTGGCATCGTAAGACGTGAGGGTCACCGTGCCCGTGCTGTCCTGAGCCACGCTCTCGCCTATCGCCTCCTTGAACTTGGTGTCGGCCACCGCCACACGGCGCAAGTCGATATCTCCAACGGCGGCTATCTCCCGATTGGCATCATCCACATATTCGACACGGTCCACAAACCACCCGTTGCCGAACGCATAGGGATTCAACAGGGGGGCGGCCTGTCCCGATTGGAGCGGGAATATGAAATATTTTGTATTCACCATGCTGAGCACCGGGAAAATACTGTCACCGTCTACCTTAGTCATGTCGCCCTGCGCGTCGGCCACCGCCCCGAAGAGGGCCTGCATCTCGGGAGAGATGTAACGCTCCACCATCTCCTGATAGCGGCGCAACTTGGCCGGATGATAACCGCCGACACTCTTCAAATGATATGAAGTCTCGTTTTCGTTGAATGTGTTTGACGCCAGATTAAGCACTCTGTAATACAGCGATTTGTCATTCATAACCTGTGTCACGGCGGCATTCGCCGTCACCGGAGTCTCTCTCACGCTGCGCTCCACGAACATCTCGTCGTTCAGGTAGCGCTTGTTCACCTGCCACATGTCTGCCAGACACAACACGACGATGCCGGCTATCATGTACTGCGACTTCAATCTCTTCGCCTTGTAGAGCAGTAACAGCAATGTGCCCGCGACGATTATGGCGAACGAGCGCCAGCAGTCTGCCGTGAACATGGCCTTACGCATCTCAGTGAGATTAGCCAAAAGCGGCTGCAACTGTTCCTGCGGGAACTGGCTCAAGGCACTCAACTCGGACGAAGACACATAGCCGGAGAAGAACATCGACGGCATCAGAGCGAACAACAGAGCCACACCTCCGGTCAGGGCGAAGCTCAAATACAGGTATTTTATCTTCGCGGTAAGCAGTTCCGGCTCGTCGACAATGCGCTTAAGGGCAAGCATGGCGAGCAGCGGGATGGTGAACTCGGCTATCACGAGTATCGAAGCAACCGTGCGGAACTTGGAGTACATCGGCACATAATCTATGAAAAAGTCGGTAAACGGCATGAAATTATGTCCCCACGACAGAAGTACCGACAGCACCGTGGCGGAAAGCAACGCCCACTTCAACGGCCCTTTCACGATAAACAAGCCGAGAACAAACAGCATCAGCACAAAGGCGCCCACATATACGGGGCCGCTCGTGCCAGGCTGCTCACCCCAGTACTGTCCTATCTGCTGGTAGATGTATGAGTAGTTCGGGTCAGCATGCTTCATGGCAGTCTTGTTTCTCGCCATCGGAACAGACGCTCCGCCCTTGGTGTTGGGTACGAGCAGTGTCCACGTCTCGCCCACCCCATAGCTCCACTGGGTGATATAGTCGCGCTCAAGACCGCTGTCCGTCTGGTTGGCTGAATCGGCTTTTGTCAGCTCGCTCTTGCCTCTCATCGACTCCTTACTATACTCCCACGTGTGATAAAGATTAGAAATATTGATACTCAGACCTATCAACGCTCCCATGGCGCACACGGCCGTGGCTTTGGCAAAGTGCTTATACTCTTTGCTCCGTACAGCCTCGACGGCGTATGCGATAACCATGAAGATGATGATAAACAGATAGTAATACGTCATCTGCACATGGTTGGCGTTTATCTCAAGGGCACAGAACAACGATGTGACAAGCAATCCCCACAGGTATCTGCCCCTGTAAGCCAGCACTATGCCGGCAATCATCGGCGGAAGATATGCCAAAGCCATCACCTTCCATATATGTCCGGCGGCTATTATGATGAAGAAATAACTGCTGAAAGCCCATATTATAGAGCCGAGCGCGGCAAGAGACTGCCTGAAATCGAAAGCGCGCAACAGTATATAGAAGCCCAACATATAGGCGAAGACGTACCATACATTCTCCGGCAACCACAGATGATAGGCTTTCTCGGCGGCCTTTATCACATCCGAGCTATCATAGGAGGGAGCTATCTGGTAGGTAGGCATCCCGCAAAAAGCAGAGTTTGTCCATCTGGTCATCTCACCAGTGCGTTTGCGGTAGTCAACCTGTTCCTGGCCGAGACCGCGGCCCGCCGACGAGTCATGACGGTATAGAATGCGGCCTTCGGTATCGGCTGGAAAGAAATAGGCGAACGCCAAGACCGCGAATAACAGCACTGCCAGCAAATCGGGCAGGCATTTCTTGAATGTGTTCATCTGTATAAATGTTTATGTTATTATCTAATTACGCCCGCAAAGTTAAGCATTTTAATCCACAATACATAATCACTAATTCATAATTATTAAGTAACTTTGTGGCCGCAAACGATTTACAAATATATGAGAATAGGAATAATAATAGCGATGGACAAGGAGTTCGGACGGATAAAAGCGCTGCTCGAAAATCCGAAAGACATCGAGAGAGGAGGAAGGCGCTATACCGTCGGAACGACAGGATGCAACGAGCTGGTGCTGCACCAATGCGGAATAGGCAAGGTGAACGCCGCCATCGGAGCGACGGAACTGCTCACCGGGTTTTCGCCTGACGCCGTGGTTTCAACCGGCGTGGCGGGCGGAGCCGCGACAACGCTCGGCATCGGCGAGGTGGTGGCGGCGGCGCAGACATGCTACCACGACGTGTACTGCGGTGAAGAGCAGGCATACGGACAGATACCCGGAATGCAGGAACGTTTCGATGCCGACCCGAGGCTGCTACGAACGGCACTCTCCCTGGACTGCGGCACGAAGATAACATCAGGTCTCACCGTGACGGGCGACTGGTTTGTCAACTCGCGCGACAAGATGAGAGACATCATAAGCCACTTCCCCGAGGCCGCCGCCGTAGACATGGAGTCGGCCGCCATAGCCCATGCTTGCGCCCAACGAAACGTGCCGTTCATCAGTTTCAGAATAATAAGCGACATCCCGCTGAGCGACCACAAGGCCCGACAGTACTTCAACTTCTGGGAAACGGCGGCAGACAGTTCGTTCGAGGTGACTAAAGCATTTATCGAACGGATATGAAAAAATATCCGCATGCATGATTACCGGTATGCCGGTAACGATTTATCCGTATCGTAACGGCGACCCATACATAGATATAAAAACAACCTATCAACATAACGACAGTAATGAACAAGATACCGAGTTTTACAATAGACCACGACCGGCTGCTGCGCGGCATATACGTATCACGTAAGGACGAGGTGGGCGGAGAGACCGTGACCACGTTTGACATACGCATGAAAGAGCCTAACCGCGAGCCGGCTTTGCACCCCGGAGCACTGCACACCATAGAGCACCTGGCCGCCACATACCTGCGCAACAACGACGAGTGGAAGGAAAGAATAGTGTATTGGGGACCCATGGGATGCCTGACTGGCAACTACCTGCTGATACGCGGCGACTACGAGAGCCGTGACATTGTGGAACTTATGAGGCAGACATTCCGTTTCGTGGCCGAGTTTGAAGGTGAAATACCCGGCGCCGCGCCGCGCGACTGTGGCAACTGGCTGCTCCACGACCTGCCGATGGCACGCCACGAAGCAAAAAAATATCTCACCGAGGTACTCGAAGGCATAAAAGACGAGAATCTCACATATCCCTGACGGCATGTAGTGATAAGTATAACGACATGTCATCGCATATGTTCAAATGCAGGGCAGGCATATTCTTCACATCTGTTTGAGAATATGCCTGCCCTGCATTTGAGCATCATAGGCCGAGTCGGACTGTCAGCCACCGAGCCTCATTACTCCTTGCTCGCTTTCTTCCGCTCGTTATGGTCGAGTATCGCCTTGCGCATACGCATGCTTTTCGGTGTCACCTCGACAAGCTCGTCGGCCTTGATATATTCGAGAGCCTCTTCAAGCGAGAGCACGGTACGCGGCACAATACGTGCCTTGTCGTCGCTTCCGCTGGCACGTGTATTTGTCAACTGCTTGGCCTTGGCCACGTTGATGACGAGATCATTGTCGTGAACATGCTCGCCGACAACCTCACCCGCATATACCTCTTCACCTGGCTCGATGAAGAACTTGCCACGGTCTTGCAACTTGTCTATGGAATATGCGTAGGCAGTACCCGTTTCAAGAGCTATCATGCTGCCGTTCATGCGGCGCGAGATATCGCCCTTATAAGGCTGGTACTCCTTGAAACGATGTGCCATGATGGCCTCGCCCTGACTGGCGGTGAGCACATTGGTACGCAAACCGATGATGCCCCGCGAGGGGATATCGAACTCGATGTTCACACGGTCGGCCTGACTTTCCATAGAAACCATCTCGCCTTTGCGGCGTGTCACCATGTCTATCATCTTGCTGGAAAACTCTTCCGGCACATTGATCGTCAGTTCCTCAATCGGCTCGCAGCGCTGACCGTCTATCTCCTTGTATATAACCTGCGGCTGACCTACCTGCAACTCATATCCCTCACGGCGCATAGTCTCGATGAGCACCGAGAGATGCAACACTCCACGGCCGCTGACAACCCACTTGTCGGTATAATCCTCGAACGGAGCCACACGCAGGGCAAGGTTCTTCTCAAGCTCTTTTGTCAGTCTGTCGTTGATATGACGGCTGGTGACAAACTTGCCCTCACGGCCGAAGAACGGCGAGTCGTTGATGGTGAACAGCATGCTCATGGTCGGCTCGTCTATCGCTATTGGCGGCAACGGCTCGGGATTTTCGGCATCGCATATAGTGTCGCCGATCTCAAAGCGGTCCAATCCGATTATGGCGCAGATATCTCCGCTCTGCACTTGGCTCGTCTTGGCATGTCCCATGCCCTCGAACGTGTGCAGTTCCTTTATCCTCGTGCGCTCGGTAGAACCGTCACGGTGCGATATCACGATATTCATGCCCTCGGCCAGGAGTCCGCGATGGACGCGTCCCACGGCTATACGGCCTGTGTAGCTCGAATAGTCGAGACTTGTGATAAGCATCTGCGGAGTACCCTCGATCACTTTCGGGGCCGGAATAACCTCGACGATCTTATCGAGCAGATATGTGATGTCTGTCGTCGGGTTCTTGTAGTCGGCACTCATCCATCCGTTCTTGGCCGAACCGTAAACCACGGGGAAGTCAAGCTGGTCTTCGGTGGCGTTTAGAGAGAACATCAGGTCGAACACCATCTCGTACACCTCTTCGGGGCGGCAGTTGGGCTTGTCAACCTTGTTAACAACCACTATCGGTTTAAGACCTATCTGCAATGCTTTTTGCAGCACGAAACGCGTCTGCGGCATCGGGCCTTCAAAGGCATCCACAAGCAACAGACATCCGTCTGCCATGTTGAGCACACGCTCCACCTCACCGCCGAAATCGGAGTGTCCCGGAGTGTCGATGATGTTTATCTTCACTCCTTTCCAGTCTATCGACACATTTTTAGAGAGGATTGTTATGCCTCGCTCACGTTCGAGGTCGTTGCTGTCCAATACTTGTCCGCTGAGATCCTGTCCCTCACGAAACAGGTTGCCGGCCAGCATCATCTTGTCCACAAGTGTGGTCTTGCCATGGTCTACGTGCGCGATGATGGCGATGTTTCTGATGTCTTGCATTTCGTTATACCTTAAAAATCGGGTGCAAAGTTAATATTTTTAGAGCAGACAGAGCAGTGTTTCCCCGTTTTTTTGGGCCGTAAAGGCTCCGCAAGACCTCTTTTTTAGGCATCTCGGCGTGCATACGGGAATACCGGACAAGACGGCCCCCCGCTGCACACCGCTCGAAACGAAACACGAAAGTGGAAAGGAGTATATACTCCAATGCGCAAAACAAAGTATGCAAAAAAAACGGACGAAGTTGTGAAAACACTCACAACCGACATAAAATCAATGATATTTGGCATATATGCGACAGTTGGTTAAACATTGAAAAAAGCTCAATACCATTTGGCTGTATGAAAAAAAAGATGTAACTTTGCGGCCGAAATCCGGAAAATCCGGTGCATTCGATGATGTAACCGTTGTGATTAAGGCGGGAAGCGTCTGACAGATGTAATGAAACAACAAATTAATCAAAACAAAAATGTATTTGGATCAAACAAAAAAACAAGAGATTTTCGGTAAGTATGGCAAATCAACGACAGACACAGGCTCTGCCGAAAGCCAGATTGCGCTTTTCTCATACCGCATCTCTCACCTGACAGAGCACTTGAAGAAGAACCGCAAGGACTTCACCACAGCACGTTCACTGACACAACTCGTAGATAAGCGCCGTGCGCTGCTCAACTATCTCTACGACCGTGACGTGGAGCGTTACCGCGCGATCATCAAGGCTTTGGGTCTGCGTAAATAAGCGATCGGAAATCTAAAGAAATAAAAGGCTCCGACTGTCGAATGACGGTCGGAGCCTTTTTTTTCAGTGAAGCTTTATCGGGAGAGTCCGGAAGATTTTTCTTCGGAATTAAGAAGTTAAGGAGTTAAGCCCAATGCTTATTTGATTACGGTCTTTAAGTGAAGAGCACGGAGGTTTGATTGCTTTCTGTTAAAGCATATCTACTTGCTACTTAACACCTATCACCCAACTATCCCAATAAGCATTTGGCTTAACTCCTTAACTTCTTAACTCCGAAGAAACATTTCTAAAGAACTACTTCACCACTTTTATGTTGACATTGCTCTTCTTTATATTCTTGGCGTTGGCAAACTCAGCGTCGCCACGGGTTATGATGTCTATATCTGTCAGCGTGATACCGTCTATGGGCATTTCGGGAAGCCCCTTGAATTCCATGGCACGTCCAGAGCCATTGCAAACGACCCTGCGTATATCTATATTACGGAATATCGGAGTTGTCTCGTCCACGGGTTTCTTGTCTGACACATTGGGATTGTCACCGTCGGCGATTGACTCGGCAATAGACTTTCCGCCGTAATACATATTGAACGTGATCGCGTCGTTCTTTATGTCGTTCATCGATATGCCGTCGATGAATATGTTTTCGACAATTCCTCCGCGTCCGCGGGTACTCTTGAAGCGAAGACCTACATCGGTACCGAGAAACTGACAGTCGGTCACCATGATGTTGCGCACGCCGCCGCTCATCTCCGAACCTACCACGAAACCGCCATGACCGGCAAACACCGTGCATCCGTCTACCACAACGTTCTCACACGGACGGCCACGACGGCGACCGTCGGCGTCTTTTCCGCTCTTGATACAGATACCGTCGTCACCGGCATCAAACTTGGAGTTTACAATCAAGGCGTTCTTGCACGATTCGAGATCAAGGGCATCACCGTTCTGCGCATACGATGGGTTTCGAGCAAGTACATCGTCTATTATGATGTTCTCGCACATCAGAGGATGTATGTTCCAAGCGGGGGAATTCTGGAAAATAACGCCCTGCAACAACACGTTCTTGCAATTGACGAGACTCACCATCACGGGGCGCAGGAAACGTTTGACGCTTTTCCAGTCGTCTTCCGACTTCATTCCCTGCGGCACATTCATGTTAGCTCCGGCATCGCCCTTGGCATACCCCTCGGAGGGGAACCACAAGTCGGCACGTTTCAGCACGCCGCCCTTGCCGGTGAACGACTTCCACTGTGCCTCGGTCACCTTCGCTTTTTTGAGCGGACGCCAGTATTGGCCGTTACCATCTATAGCCCCTTTGCCGGTTACGGCAATGTTAGTGGCTCCGTTTGCGCTCAGCGGAGACTGGCAACGGCGTGTCTCAAGTCCCTCGAAAGATGTGCTGATGAGCGGATACAGTGACTCGTCGGCAGCGAAAAGGATTACCGCTCCCTTTTCAAGATGCAGGTTGATATTGCTCTTCAACACTATCGGCCCTGTATGCCATATACCTCTCGGCACGACAAGCCGGCCGCCGCCCTTGCCGCTCAGGTTGTCTATCGCCTTGGCAAAGGCTTCGGTACATAGGGTCTTGCCGTCGCCAACGGCTCCGAAATCTTTCAGGTTCACGTCACGATCGGGAAACACCGGCGCTTTCACCTCCGGCATCTTGAAAGGCAGGTTGGCCGTGTAGTGCTTGTAAGGATTGTCCGCATGCGCGCTTGCGGCAAAGGCGAGCGCGGCGACAAAGATACTCAATAAGGTCTTTTTCATGCTGTTTTTATTGTTTTATGATTAGTAATTATTATATGCCACAGTGGTTTTTACAACACACTTCGATACATCTTAATCGCTGTCCGACCGGCATTCATTACATGCCACAGCGGAATGTGCGCCGCAATTCAGGACTCCTCATCCGTCATTCGGCAGGCTATTATCACACCTCACAATCTCTGTTCCGGCATCACGGGCGTCTCTTCTCCCATTATCTCACGCAGCGGTATCATCACGAAATCACGCTCTTGCATCAGCGGATGAGGGATTTTAAGGTCGGGCTCGTCGACGGTAATGTCGTCGTAGAGCAGTATGTCGATGTCAATCGCACGGTCGTGATACCGCCCCGCCACGGTCTTCTCCTTGCGTCCGAGCCGTCGTTCTATCCGCCTGGTACGGTCAAGCACTTCCCGCGGACTCAGGACAGTATCGCAACAGACCACCGCATTGACGAAACGGTTGGACGACTCGAAGCCCCACGGCTCGGTATCATAAAGAGCAGACCGGCACACAACGGTGCCGATCTGCTCTCCTATCTCGTCAATGGCCTCCGAAATGGTGCGCCGGCAGTCGCCTATATTCGCTCCGAGACCAAGGTATAACTTGTGCATGGACATATTATGTGGTTGCAGACATCCGGTAATCCGACTTCAATATCGGATTTGCGTCTCGATATTCTGTATACTATTGGGGTGTAACCATCCGGCAATCCTACGGTAAACGGTATTCAAACCGACTTGAATTCACCCGCAGACAGGCCGTCGTCAGCCGGCCATCACATCATCAATCGTCAACAATGAGAAGCGCGTCTCCATAACAACCGAAGCGATAACCGTTTTTAAGGGCTTTCGAATAGGCCTCCATCACGATATCGTAGCCACCGAACGCAGCTGTGGTCATGAGCATGGTGGACTCGGGATGGTAGAAATTGGCGATCAGACTGTTTGCCATTCCGAAGTCGTAGGGCGGGAAAATAAACTTGTTCGTCCACCCTTCGTACTCTTTCAGCAGCCCGTCGGTGCCCACTGCGGTCTCAGTGGCACGGGCTGTGCTCACTCCCACGGCGCAGATACGGTGCCCTGCCATCTTGGCGCCGTTAACAATGCGGCACGCTTCGGGACCTATCTCCATCTGCTCGGAACTCATCTTATGCTTGGTGAGGTCCTCGACTTCTATCGGCTCGAAGTTGCCGAGACCGCAATGCACGGTGATATACGAGAAGTTATACCCCCTGATTTCCATCATTTTCATCAGTTCGCGGCTGAAATGAAGACCAGATGACGGTGCGGTGACCGCTCCCTCGTTCTTTGCGTATATGGTCTGGAAGTTCTCCATATCGTCGGCCGTAGCCCGACGGTGGTCAACAATATATCGTGGCAACGGAGCCTCGCCGAGAGAAAACAGCTCGCGCTTGAACTCATCGTGAGGGCAATCGTACAGAAAACGCAACGTGCGGCCGCGGCTTGTGGTATTGTCTATCACCTCGGCGACCATCGGCCCGTCTTCATCGAAGAACAGCTTATTGCCTATTCGTATCTTGCGGGCTGGCTCGACGAGCACATCCCACAACCGGAGCTCTTCGTTAAGTTCGCGCAACAGAAATACTTCTATCTTGGCGTCGGTCTTCTCTTTCGTACCGTAAAGACGCGCGGGAAACACTTTCGTATCGTTAAATATGAACGTGTCGCCCTCATCGAAATAGTTGACAATATCCCTGAACGTGAGAAACAGCGGACTACCGTCGGCACCTTTCATCTCATTGCCGTCGGCATCGGTCTTGAACATGTCTATGACCCTGCTCTTACGGTGCACGACCATCAGGCGACATTCATCTCTGTGATACACTTTATCTATCGTTCCGTCCTCATTTTCGAAAGCACGGAATGCCGGTTCGAGCGCCACTTGAGCCTCCGGCAACTTGAATTTGAATTGTGACAGTTTCATATTTAATATTCTCCTTTCTTTATATTATCATATACAGGTCTTCGCGTCATCGTCTACCGGCATGCTTTCCAGCCATGCGGGGAAGTCGTCCAAGGCGACGCATCGCTCCAGCCTTACATCCCCTATACGGGTACGGCACAACTCGGTGAGAAAAGCGCCGCTGCCGAGCGCAATCCCGATGTCGCGCGCCAAAGCCCTGATATACGTACCCTTGCCGCATACCACACGTATACCCATCTGCATCCTGACAGGGTCGAAAAATGTGAGTTCTATCTCGTCAATGCGCAATGTCTTGGGCTTGAGTTCCACTTTCTCACCCTTACGCATCATCTTATATGCACGCTTGCCGTCTATCTTGCACGCCGAATACTCCGGCGGCACCTGCTGTATCTCTCCGAGAAAGCGCGGAAGAGTGTCGAGAATAAGCTCCCGGGTGATGTGCGCCGTAGGGAATGTGTAGTCTACCGTATGCTCACGGTCATAGCTCGGGGTGGTGCATCCGAGTTGCAGCGTGGCCGTATATTCCTTGTCACGATACTGCAAAGCCTCTATTTCCTTGGTCTTCCGTCCGGTGCATATTATCAACACGCCCGTGGCCAACGGGTCAAGAGTGCCCGCATGGCCTGTCTTCACTTTCTTGACACCTATACGCCGCGATATGAGATAACGCACACGGGCAAGCGCTCCGAAACTCGACATGCCGTAAGGCTTGTTCAAATATATAATTTCTCCTTCGGTGAAATTCATCGCAGGGATACTTTTAATCATAAAACAGAGAACAGAACAGTGGCCGTTCCGGCTATGGCACAGTAGATGCCGAAGTATACCAGCTTGCCTTTCTTGACTATATCAATCATCCATCTGCACGCCACGCAACCCGACAGGAACGCCGCCACGAAGCCGACCACAAGCGGAAGGGTGTCTATCCCGCCGAAAGTGTCCTCGCCCTTGACGGCCTTCATTACATCGAGAAGAGCCTCGCCGAGAATGGGCGGGATAACCATGAGGAAAGAGAACTGCGCGAGATTTTCTTTCTTGTTGCCCAGCAGCAGACCGGTGGCGATCGTACTGCCCGAACGCGACAGGCCCGGCATCACGGCACAAGCCTGCGCCAGACCGATAATCAGGGCGTCGAGCCAGCCTATATGTTCTTTCTGACGCGGCTTGGCATAGTAAGAGAATGTAAGAAGAACGGCTGTCACAAGGAGCATGCACCCCACGACAAGCAGTCCCGATCCGAAGATTTCCTCCACTTTATACTTGAAAAACACTCCCACTATACCGATAGGGACCATCGACACGACGATATTCAAAGCATATTTGGTCTCCGCGTTAAGTTCGCACTTGAACAACCCGCGTACAATCCAGTCTATCTCGCTCCAAAGAATGACAAGCGTGCTCATCACCGTTGCCACATGGACAAGAACGGTGAAAGCCAGATTTTCCGCCCCTTCCAGTCCGAAGAGATGTGAGCCTATGGCCAAATGTCCGCTACTGCTCACCGGGAGATACTCCGTCAGCCCCTGCACAAGGCCTAAGATCAATGCCTCAAACCAACTCATCGGTATTCTCCGGATTTACGGTTTCTTCCTTTTTATCATCATTTCCCGCCACGGTCTTGGGCTTGTGAAGAACTGAATATATCATCGACAGGAAGCCGATGACACACAGCGCCGGAGCAAGTTTAATGCGTCGTGCGCTGAATATTTCCGGATTATAGGTCGTGTCTGTCGACCCCGGACCACTCATCAGAATAAAACCGAGAACTATCACTGCCATGCTCACGGCAAGGAGGATGAAGTTCACACGGTCGAAAGCAAAATTTCTCTTATCCATATTTATTATTGGTGATATGTTTTCTTACCGGTACTGAAATGCACGGCCGGCATATCCGGCACGTATCCACCGTATGGCGTACATGCATCCGTCAGATATTGTAAAGCTCCCCGGCTGTCATTTTCAGGAATTTATTGACAGACAGGTACGAGCACACTGCAGTAATCACTATTCCGAAGAGGAACACCGAGCCTGCCGTGGCGGCAAGTTCCTCCCATGTGACAATCGTCATGATGCCCGGCTCATAGCGATAGAGCATATAAAAGCCTCCGCCGAGAGCCGTACAGGCAAACAGGGCGGCAAGCAATCCGAGCCCCATGGCACGGCGCAGGAACGGACGGCGTATAAATCCCCATGACGCTCCGACGAGCTTCATGGTGTGAATGAGGAAACGGCGTGAGTATATGCCAAGGCGCACGGTGTTGCTGATAAGCGAGAAAGAGACGCAGGTGAGCAGCACGGCGAGCACGAGGAGCACTATGCTGACCTTGCCCAGATTATCGTTCACGCTGTCCATAAGGTCTTCCTGGTATGCCACGTCAGTGACTTCCGGCCGCTTGCGCAACTCTTTCGATATCCACCTGAGGGAGTCGCGGTTGGCGTAATCGGCTTTCATACGTACCTCGACAGTGGCTACAAAGGGATTGAACCCGAGAAATTCCGACGGGTCGGAACCCATCGCGGCGCACTGCTCCTGCTGGGCCTGTTCCTTGCTGATGTAGTCTATGTCATGAGAATAAGGCCTGCGGTAAAGGTCACGGCACAGCATGCGGGCCTGATTTACGGAGACCGAGTCTCCGAGCATCAACGTCACGGTGAGGTTTTCCTTGACATAGGCAGACAGGTTACGCGCCGCAAGCACGAAAAACACCATCAACCCGAGAAGGATCAGCACCAATGTGGTGCTTATACATAACGTCACGGCCTGCATCCCGCCACGCGAACGGTTCTTTTTCTTTCTTTTTCCCATTATCTTTTCGGACGTAATACACCAAAATTGATGCAAAGTAACAAAAAAATCCATTAACACACAATACATTTAACATGTATTAACCGCAGTCGTGCGGTATTTTTATGTACCTTTGAATTCCATTAAAAGAAATACAGATGAGTACTATCATTTATCCATCGCCAATATTCGGACCTGTGAGAAGCCGCAGGCTCGGAGTGTCGCTCGGCATCAACCTGCTGCCGGCCGACGGCAAGGTATGCACATTCGACTGCATATATTGCGAATGCGGATTTAACAAAGACCACCGCCCCACCCTCGGAATGCCGTCGCGGGGCGAGGTGGCGGCCGCACTCGAAGCCAAACTGCAAGAAATGAAAGCGGATGGAACGGCCCCCGACGTGCTGACATTCGCAGGCAACGGAGAGCCGACATGCCACCCTGAGTTTGCCGGAATAATAGACGACACCATATCGCTACGCGACCTCCACTTCCCGGACGCGAAAATTTCGGTGCTCAGCAACTCTACCCGCATCACCCGCCGCAACGTACACAACGCACTGATGAGGGTGGACAACAACATTCTGAAACTCGACACGACAGACATCGGGTACATAAATGCCGTGGACAGGCCGACAGGCACATTCGACCTCGAAGCCGTAAAGGAAGCTATGAGGGCTTTCAAAGGGCATCTCATCATACAGACGATGTTCATGACAGGAGAGGCCGACGGACGGAGCGTGGACAATACCGTCGACGAATATGTGGCACCGTGGCTCGAAACGGTGAAAAGCATAAGCCCCGAGAGCGTGATGATATACACCATAGACAGGGAGACACCGGCACACGGACTGAGAAAAGCTCCGAAAGAGGCACTCGACGCCATCCGCGACAGGGTGATCGCCTGCGGCATACCGTGCACCGCTTCATACTGAACGGCAGGGGGCTATTGTCCGAACGGCCGCGACAAACATCAGGCACGATGAAGAGCAGACAGCAAAAAACCATTGCATATAGCGTGAAGTATAGCATGAAAATACTTGATTACGGCAGAATATTTGTCTATATTTGGAATACTTTTCTTAGTGCCTTATACAAAGGATTTTGGGAGAATTACCCAATTTTGAGGTAATGACTTGGCAACTGTGCCATTTGCTGCGTTTTGCCATGATTTGCGTTTCAAGTAACTCTTTCAAGCGCAAAGGTACAAAAAATATTTGTGATACTGACAAAGGCTTTTTAGCCATAAATGTTCAACCACTTATGTTCTTCTCCAATTTGTATCGGATGAAACAATTTGGCGAATCGACTATTTTGACGTTTTCTTGTTTTTAATACTACTTCCGGAATGTTGACTTTTGGAATATCTAACTTGGATTTTTTAATTTGATGATTGATAGCATTACTCATCCATTTAATCTGATTGGCGGAAATGTCAGTAAAGGCGTAATAGCCACACCATTGTGCAATAGCAGTTTTTATCGCCATTGCTTTTTCTTCAGAAGTTCTTGTACTTTTGAGTATTGTTTTAATTCTTCCAATTATTTGATAGCAACATTCTTTTGTCGGATGTAAATTTTGACCATCAAAAATCACGCCCAAATACTTCATATTCTGCTTCTTTGGATTTAGGAAAATTGTAGTTTTTGCATCAGAGGATTTTTCTAAAGGATGTATAGTCAAATTACGATACTTCAATAAGTATTCTTCTACTTGAGATAGAACAAGTTGAGCTTCTTTTAGGTCAGACACAGAGAACACCATATCATCTGCATATCTAACCATTTTCCATCCTTTGGAAATGGTTAATTTATCTAACTCATAGAGATATAAGTTACTTAATACTGATGAAATTGGATTGCCTTGAGGTATTCCTCCTTTGGGAAATTGATCTATATCGTCTTTTTTAATGTTCGAATAGTCAACAATAGGATTAATGCCTTTACAAATTAAATCCTTTACATAGTTATCAATCGGTTGATGATCTAATAAATCTAAAAGAATCGTCTTATCAATTTCATCAAAAAAATGCTTTATATCTATTTTCAATAAGGCATTTTTTGTATGGTGCATCCTTTTTAATTGAATTAAAGCATCTCGTGTACTTTTCCCTTTTTGATAGGCATAACTAATAGAGCTAACACTGTTAAATAAATAGGATAAAGTTTTTGACAGATAGTCACTAATGGCCTTTAATACAATTTTATCACTAATAGAATATGGAATGATTAGCGGTCTGTAACTTCCATCTTTCTTGGGTATTAGAGTTGCTTTCCATTTACCGAAGCTATAATCTTTTCTTTGAAGATGTCGTTCAATAACCGCCAACCTTGTTTTATAAGATTCAGCAAAAGAATTTAGGTATGGCATAAATTCTGCACCTTCACTCTTTTTCTTCTCAAAAAAGTTGTTCCATGCATTATTTAAGAATTTACGCCATTCCATATTTTTTAGAGTACAAGAAGCAAAGACATATGAGTAAAATAAGCTCAATCAACAATAAATATTCTTATAGAGAATACACTGACTTATCAAGTGATTGTAATGCAGATGATTAGTTGTCAATATTGATATTATTATCTATGTTAATACTCGGCACATCGTTTCTTACAAATTCAGCCCTTTCATTAAGTTCAAACTCACGTTTATTTCCATGATTATCTTCTATGATAACAGGAATGAAATTATCTCCATCTGTAAGATGTAACATATATGTAAAGGTATAAGGACTGGATTTTCCAGTTAAATCTATAACCTTATTTTCTACTTTGTGTGTCCAGCTGTCATAACAAAGTTTCTTGGTCCTTTTGACCGTTACCGATTTTACATCACCAGCAAATACTATTCGAAATGAAACATTACATTCAATACCATTTCCCGCAGAATTTGTGATAGATACATCGCAAAGGCCATTGATTTGTGGTTTATCTTGAGGAAAAAGAACCGTTACATTATTCGGAAATTTAATAACTGAAACATCACCTTCGTAGGAAGACAGCGCAGTCGTGGGTGGTAAATTATCTATAGCAATTAATCCTAGTGGTTGTATCTTATAACTCCAATCTTTATTTATAGCAACTAAACAAATACATTTATATCCGTTGCTTTCGGATTGTCGATAGCATTCCATTCTGTCATTAAGAGTTTTTACACACAAATCAAAATCGTTGGATATGACATCTTCTACAAATTCATCAATTTCTTTTGTTGAAGAACACGCATATAACACATAGTAATCTGCCACAATAGAAGAAATTACGTTGTATTTCAAACCGGAAAAACTATGAATTATAGGGATAGTTGAATTTGTTATGTATTCAGTCATGTTAGTTTTAGACAACTGATTAACTAGCCCACATAATAAATGTATATTTTCATCATCTAAATGTTCTTTCTTTCTAAATAACCACTTTTTAATATCAATTTTCTGAGTAGGATTAGAAAATTTAGATACTAATGGCGCACATTGCCCTGATATTGAAGAAATAACATCTTCTTCATAATAAGGGGAGAGATTGTATTTGTAAATGGTATCTAATTCATTTTCAACAACGACTTTAATTTGCAATGTTTTATTGTTTTTTAGAGCATATAATGCCGTTTCATTTTTATCTTTACATTTTCTTACGACATCAAGTAATGGCATAGATATCGAATTATCTTGATTTCCATCAAACGACATAACGATTTCATCTTGAACAAATATGGATAGTTTTTTATTCGATACATTGTCAATTGATAATGTATCTGTCGTAAATCCAATAGTGGGCTTAGACTGTTTTGATGCGGTATTGCCATTATTACATGATGAACAACAAATCAGTAATATCATCAAGGAAGTATAGAGAACGTTATTGTACATATTTACCCGATTTTGATTTCTTAGTAGTTGAATGAGTTTGCGAATTTCTTTTGGATTCATTATTTGAGGATGGTTTGCGAATTGAATTAGCTTTTGTCTGAGGTTTGAAAGACTCTTGAATAGATTTCAACTCGTTATATATTCGATCTCTCATACCTTCTGATTTACAAGCAAAAGTAAACCAATCTACCAATATGGTTTCAGAATCATTATTTGTTTTACGAACAACTATATTCCCCGGCCCTGCAAACCAAGCGTTGTAATTATATCCTATTCCCTTTTTCGCTTCTACCTTTCTTAAATTAATTTCAATAGAATAGCGGCTAGTATATGATTGATTTCCTAAAGAATATTGAAAAGTTAAAATACCATTTTCAATACGCATGTTTCGTACTTCATAAGGGACTCTAGTCATTAGTTGTTTCCCATTATAGTATTCAGGTAACTCTATTGACGATTTAAATTCATTTATAATATGTTCTAGGCTTTGTTGAGCATTGATGTTTACAGGAATAAACATCAACATCACAATAATAAATATGAAATATCGTCTATTCATGATATTCTCTTTCCTTTGCGATTTTTATAAATTCAAACTAAATGCAAAAGTACAAAAAATCCGTGATACGTCATTCAACTACCACGGACTTTATTTTGATTTACAAATTAATACCCCGATTTTGTCTCCTTGCTTGTGGTCTCAGCTTCTCAATAAACTCCTCTTTCTTTCGTCTGAACCAACTGACATGTGAAACTCCGTCTATGTGGAGGTTGAAATTCCCCTCCTTGTCCTCTTTCAGTGAGCATATCGTTTTGTCTGCCTTGAAATGCTGGTTAAACTCACAAGAATAGAGTTCCCCTTTGATGGAAACATCCTTGAACGTGCATAACTTTCTGATGAGGGCATCGCCAAAGTTCAGCGTATCACGCAGAAATTTGATGGTTGGCATCAGCTTCTCCACATACGGGAAATAGTGCTTGACATAATCCACGAATTCGGACAGCTTGCGGTGCCGCTGTTCGTAAGCATCCGTTATCTCCTGTATGTGCTTTGCCTGTTGCTGTTCCCTGTGTCGAGCTTCTTCTTCAAGTTCGAGGATGCGGTCTTGCAAATCCTCGTTTCTGCGTTCCAAAATCTTAACTTTGTTGCTTCCGAAAAGAGAACCGACACTTTCTGCAATGTGGGTCGCTGCTGTGGTGGCTGCGCCTTTCAGTTTCTCGGTCTGCACCTCTTTCTTGGCTCGTCTGAGTTCCTGCTCCGCTTCGGTTTTCTGCTCCTGCAAATCCACCACTTCCGATTTCAAGCTGTCAGCAAGTTTCTGTATGTCCCGATAATACTGCTGTGTGGACTTGTGACGAGCCTGTGAGCCGTCTATGCCACGTTGCAGACCGTACTTTGCCATCGCTATGGCATAACTGTCCTGGTAGGATTTCAGCTTCAAGCGTGTCATGATATCATCGGCACACAGGCGGACGGCATTGGTTGGTTTCTTTCGATACCGCTTCTTTACCTGTTCCTCACGTTTCTTGCGCTTGCGCTCTCCCTTGACAATCGGAACGAGGGTAATATGTATGTGTGGCGTTTCCTCGTCCCTGTGCAGGTGTGCAGCCACGATATTCTCCCTGCCGAACAGGTCGGCAAAGTATTTCATGTTGTCGGCACACCATTCGTCAAGTCTGCCCTCCTTTTCGATACGCTTCATATCCTCGTGCGTTCCCGACACATTGATACGGATAGCCCGAACTTGGTTGTTCCCGATTTTGCGTGTCAGTCCTGCTTCCTCCAATCTCTTTTGAATGGCTGCCGTGCGGTCTTTTATTCCATCGGGGTATGTGACGAGTTTTCGGTTAAGGTGTGTGCGTGTGGGGTCTGCGTTCTTCGGTATGATGAAA
>ERZ777011.146-NODE-146-length-112327-cov-56.533891_pt1 | contig 112327 bp, 97 predicted proteins | sample MGYA00374964_ERZ777011 | MGnify/ENA primary metagenome ERZ777011 (study PRJEB29310, sample SAMD00008975) | mouse gut metagenome | study: EMG produced TPA metagenomics assembly of the Metagenome analysis of fecal microbiota from mouse which was promoted... | reverse complement strand
CTGAAAATTAAGTGTTTAACAGCATAAATTTAATTTTTGTCATCTACTAAAGAAATTTGTACATTTGCATCGTAAACCATATATTGCAAATACGTATCCATCCAACCTCCCGATTGATGTTTATAAACAGAAAAATAAATTTGGAGAAAGTGCATGTATTTGCTAACTTTGTGTCACTTAAGATTGATTATGAAAACATTTTTACAAATACCATCTCTCGCTCTTCTATCGGTATTGTGCAGCTGCAGCAAGCTTAGTCCAGAAGCCAAAGAAATTATAGGCGTGTACTATAATCCCGAGGTATCGCAAAACGAGCCTATCATGACACTGAACAAGGATGCCACTTGCATAATCCGTGCCATCAAACCGGGCGTGTTGACCTACGAGGTCAAAGGCACTTGGAATGTGGAGAATGATTCTTTGATTATGACAATAGATCCCGCAACACTAAGCTTTGAAGGTGACAGTACCCTTATCGGAGACATACCGTCAAGCATAGCCAGAAAGATCGCAGAGCATAATGAATTTTCACTGCAACTGGAGCAAAACGGTGTATCGTACATGTTCCAACGCCGACAGGAATAATCAGTCAAAATTCATATCAATCCACTATTAATTTATGAAACGCATACATATATCTATTATCTTGTTGATATTAGCTGTCATCTGTTCATGCCGTAGCAATCATTCTATCGCAGAAGATGTGGCAACGGCTGAACTTGCGTTAGCTTCCGACGATGTGTCGGCGACACGTGAGATATGCGACAATCTTGTGGGGAATGCCACCAACAGCGGAATCACCGCAACCGAATGGGCACGGCTCTCACTATTATACATGCAGCTCAACGAGCGTACTGACGACCCGGAGGTAATCGAGCTTGCCGCACAGTGCTATCGTGAAGCGTTCAAGACTAATTCCGATTCCGCCCGCCATTTCTACCAGAATCTGCCTGTGGAAGATGATAAATATGCAATGACCCTCGCATCTATAGTTCATTCTTTAGATAATCCTTCGAATATTCCCGCCGACCATGATATGGAGGTCCCGATTGATTCCATTTAAACTACTTAAGCATAATGGACTGGAAAGATTTGTTAAGCCAAAAAGTGGCGGCAGGCGAACTCCCGTATGAAGAATCTTCTGAGCAGGACAAAGCCGACACTCCAAATGAGAAAAAAGCGGATACTCTGTCTGTGCTGCTCGATAAAAAAGGTAGAAAAGGGAAAACCGCCACTCTGATTGTGGGTTTCACTTGCGATGATGCCGAATTAAAGGAAATTGCCGCAAAACTAAAATCCAAGCTTGCCACCGGAGGTTCCTCTCGCGACGGTGAAATACTTATACAAGGTGACAGATTAAATGACATAAAACCAATCCTCAGGGAGATGGGATATAAGGTGAAGTAACGAGTGATAAATATTTATAAAGCATCCGCCGGTTCAGGAAAAACATTTACGCTTGCCCGTGAATATATAAAACTTATATTAGGGCATAAGAATGAGAATGGGGATTATGTCCTCAGCCGCAACTCTGCCAATAATCACAGGTCGGTCCTTGCCATAACATTCACCAACAAGGCGACTGAAGAGATGAAGAGCCGAATCATCCATGAATTGGCTGTGATAGCCGGATGTGAAAAGAACTGGAATGAAAAAAGTCCATACGAAGCTGATCTCTGCAAGGCCTTCAGATGCAATCCGGAAGAGTTGAAGAATCATGCCGTGAATGTGCTTCATGACCTGCTCTATGACTTCAACTTTTTCAGCGTCTCCACTATTGACTCATTCTTTCAATTGATATTGCGCTCATTTGCACATGAAGCGGAGGTGTCAGGCAACTATGAGGTGGAGCTTGACGACGATAATGTCATTTCAATGAGTGTTGACCACCTGTTACAAGATCTTAACCACGACACGTCACGGCAACACACGAAGTATCCTGTAAAATGGCTGTCAAACTACATGATTCAACAGATTGAAGACGGGAAATCGTTCAATCTGTTCAACCGGTCATCATACGTCCATGACGAATTTGTCAAATTTATCGGTAATATCACCGATGATACTTTCCGAGAGAATGAAACCGAAATCGTGGAATATCTCTCCGATTTAAACCGGTTTGAAGAATTTAAAGACGCAGTTTTCTCAAAAAAAAATATTATAAAAAAAGAAACTGCTCTGGCTTGCCGACAAGCCGTTGAGACTATTGAGCAAAACGGACTTGTAACCGGAGATGCCATCAATAAGAATCTTCTTACCGCATTGCGGAATTGGTCGGCGACAGGATATTATCCCGACTACAAAGGTAATCTACAGGCTGTCATAACAAAAGCTTGCGAAAATATTGATTCTGCCTATAAGTCAACCAGTAAAAATGCTCATTTGAGAACAGAACATCTCGATGGAATTATTTCATACGCCGTTGAGAAATGCAAGTACTGTTACGACACTGTTAAAACGCTTAACATTCTGTCGAGCAATCTCTATCAGCTCGGATTGTTCTCAACCATTATAGGATACATCGACAAATATCGCAGAGAAAATTCTACTATTTTATTGAGCGACACTAACGCACTCCTTGCCCGCATTATTGACAATGAGGATACGCCGTTCCTATACGAACGTGTAGGTGTGTGGTATCATCACTATCTGATTGATGAATTTCAGGACACATCCTTCAGCCAGTGGCAAAACCTCCGACCGCTCATATATGAAAGCTTGTCGTACGATTACGACAACCTTGTTATCGGCGATGAGAAACAGTGCATCTACCGCTTCCGAAACAGTGACCCGTCATTGCTTCATAACCTGCACACCGAGCAGGATGTGGAGGGAAGAGCCATAGTGAGTGGAAATACAATCGCTGAAAACACCAACTGGCGTTCATCGGCAGATGTCATACGCTTTAACAATACCATTTTCTCCGCCATCGCCAAAAATTTAGGTTATGACGGGATTTATGAGAATGTGGCACAACAGATTTCATCCAAACATTCCAAGCACAGAGGATATGTGAAAGTAAGTCTGTTGACCGATAAGGAGGAATCGGAAGCCGTCCAAAAATCGCTTGATATACTTACCGCCGACCTACACCGCCAGCTCACTTCCGGTTATCGACCCGGTGATATAGCAATTCTGGTCAGAACTTGGAAAGAAGGTGAAAGGATAATCCGTCACCTCGAATCGGTTAAATTGGATAATCCTGACTTCCCCAATTTCCAGATTGTCTCCGATAGCTCTCTGCGTATCTCACGTTCACCCTCCATATCTCTCATCATAAGCCGCCTAAGGCTATTATGCGCATCCGAAAGGGTCACAAAAGGGAACAAGAAAACACAAAAGGAGATTGCTGCGATAATAAACGCCTACGAAGCCGAGCATAGCAAAGGGCTTTCGTCTTCCGAGGCTCTGTCGAAAGTACTGACAGGCATTGACCCCAAACCATCAACACAAACCGCCGATGCCAATGACACTGTAACCGACAATAAGGAGATGGATTTGATATCTCTGATAGAAAGCATCATTGACGAAATTATACCCAAAGACCGTCTTCACACCGACAACGTTTTTATCTCTGCATTCCTCGATTTAGCATCCGATTTTGTAGCCCGCGGACATGGCGACATAAGGTCGTTCCTTACATGGTGGGATGAGTCCGGATATAAGTCGTCGATAGCCGGAGCAAAGGATGATTCGTCACTAAACATACTCACAATCCATAAATCAAAAGGGCTGGAGTTCCCTTGTGTGCATATCCCGTTTGGAGAATTAAAATCAACCGGACATGCCGACATCGCATGGTTTAAAGTTTCGGATATTCCGGGCATTAAACCTGAGATCATCCCACCGATGCTCCCATTGAAGATAACCAAGGCTATGGAGGGAACCATGTTTGAGGGACATTACAATGAGGTGAATCAACAAAAAACTCTTGATACACTTAACCTGCTGTATGTCGCCTTCACACGTGCGGTTGATGAATTGTGTGTTAACGTGATCACCCACACTAAAGCATCGTCATTTGCCGATACTATTGTGAATGCCATATCAACTTCTACCGAAGAGTTCTGTTCCCAGCTCTTATCATCTAACGGTATTGAGAATAAGGAGAATTCCCCGTTTATACCGCTATCTTTCGACAGCGATGATACTCTCACTATAGGACAGCCAACATTCAAGCAGTCAGAGACAAGCGTCGGGCAAAAAACAGCCTCATCTCCGGCAAATCAGACTGAAATGCCTGATTATTATATCCGTTCAAGGAGTTCGATTTGGGAAAATACAAAGCTCGATAAATATCATGACATTGAAGTGGCTCGTGAGCGAGGGATACTGCTTCATGATCTGATGGCTCATATAAAAACTCCTGCCGACATACCTAACGCCATCAACATCCTGAAACTGTCACCCGAAGCAAAGGGTCTGAAGCAAACCGACATTCAGGATATAAGATACCTGATAACTCAACGTGTCAACGACAATAGGGTGACTGACTGGTTTAATGACTTCAAACGAGTACTCATAGAAAGACCTATTGCTTCCTCCAAGGACGCAACCAAACGTCCCGACAGAGTGGTGTGGACTAAAAACGATGAGATCCATGTGATTGATTACAAGTCCGGCAACCAACCTCCGGAACGCTACAAAAAACAACTAAAGGAATATGTATCCATGTTGTCAACACTTGGGTATAAGAACGTGTATGGATTTGTATACTACCTTGATACAGGTAAGATTATAAAGTTTTAATTTTGTATAAATATTAAATAATTTTTACAAAATATCTCTGAATTATTTGGAATTTTTATTTAATAAACCTACATTTGCAATCATTACGATAACAAAAAACAATAGACCATCTCACATTACCAAAAAATCACGACCCCCTCGGACTTATTTATCCTTTTTATTTTTTAATGATTCACCATTTTTGAATTCACCATTCTTATAAAAAGTTTAGATCAGTTCTACATATATTATCTATAACAACGCTCCATTTAATTCATGAAAAAGTCTCTCCACCTCATTTTTATGAGCTTATTGTGCTCATTATCTATTCCCGTATGCTATTCTCAGGATACATATAGGCTTGTAACCGACATCTATCAAATAGATCACAATAGCAAGTATCTTATTGTCGCCAAAGATTTTGATAAAGCTGCGGGAGAAACAGGCAGCTCCAATAATAAACGTTTTCTGACCTCACATCCCGTAACCAAAAACAATGACAACTCCATTACATTTGATGGAAATTCTAATGCCAACATATACGTGATGCGCAATTATCCAAATAACAAAGATATAACGCACAAGCAATGTCATTGGAAGATCAATGCATTAATAGATGGCTACCCACATCCTTTAGCAACTAAGAAACAGACCAATAATGGCGAACTTGCGTTAAACAGTGAATTGGGAATGTGTGTTGAATACCTTTCTATAGATATAACTCCCGAAGGCGTTGCACATATAATGTTCGACAATGGTCCAAGCCAGCATATTCGATATGACTCTGACAAGGGGAGGTTTGTATGCAATTCTAAGAACGAATACAATGATGTGGCATTATATCGTCTCGATAGTTTTAACTTTAAGATTGACGAAGAAAGCAGTTCTTCCGATATAATAGTAGTCACAAGCACATGGAAAGAGACTCCGGATATTAATTATGGTCAACCAATCTCGGTATACTATCTGTTTAACGACGGTGCGACCGTGACTAAGGAAGATATTATATCCAATGGCGCAATTGCTCCCGGAAATGACCAGCGTGTCGAAATTCCGCGCCACAAAGAGCATAAAACACTGTGGATTATCGGTGAATACAAACCAAATAAAATAGATAAAGTATCTTATAGCCATATCTTCAAAGCCGAGCTTAATAATTCCGGTCCCGGCACAGACCCAACACCTGACAAGCCTACAGATTCCACCCATTTTTCAACCCCCAAGAGCACGGGATATAAATATAACGAACCGATAGTCATTGAAAAGGATAGCGATGTCAAGATCTATTACACTCTTGACGGCTCTGTACCTGTTGTCCCAGCCAATGGTGAATCGCCCCTGCCACCGACCTACGATTGGGACATGGCACCTGTCACATATCTTGGCAAGCCAATCAACCTCACTTTCATAGCCGTTAAAGCCGGATTTTCCCCAAGCAGCGTGATTTCCCTGTCGCTGTCAGGTGAAGACGTGCCGCAAACTACTCTCGGAACACATTTTCAAAAACCGGCACAAAAAGCTTACAAGCTTAACGAAAATGTGACTTTCGAAAGAGACTCAGACGTCAAAATTTACTATACCCTCAACGGAACCACCCCCGTACCTCCCCACAAGGCGAATGGCACATCTATGGGTACAAACACTTTTGACCTTGACAACTCCCCCATCACTTACACCGGCACGCCGTTAAATATTTCCTTCATAGCTGTTAAAAACGGATTGCGTCCGTCTGAGGTCATTACGGTTGTTATCTCCGGCGAGACTAAGCAGACTCAGCTTGGCGTGCATTTTAAGAAGCCGGCTGAAAAGACCTACGCCTTGGACGAGACGGTCATATTCCTGAAGGACACCGATGTGAAAATCTATTACACCCTTGACGGTTCTGGCCCCATTGTCCCCGACAAATCACAAGGAGTCTCTATGGGAGCTACAACTTTCGACCTCGACAACACACCTATTATTTATAAGGGAACACCTTTGAATATCAAGTTTATTGCCGTTAAGAAAGATTTCCTCCCCTCTGAAATTATATGTTTAGTGATTAATGGTGAGACTAAGCAGACCCAGCTTGACGTGCATTTTAAGAAACCCGCTGATAAGCAATACGCCATAAATGAGACCGTCATATTCCTGCGTGACACCGATGTGAAGATTTACTACACCCTCGATGGCTCCGAACCTGTGGCTCCCGATAAGGAATTAATGATTCCGATGGGTATCCATACATACGATCTCGACACCTATCCGATCATCTATAAAGGCACTCCCTTAAAAGTCATATTCATCGCTGTCAAGCCCGGCTACCGTCAATCGGAATCAATAACCATCCAGATAACCGGCGAGCTAAAACCGACCTTAGTTGACGTGCATTTCAAAAAGCCCGCTGACAAGCAATATGCTATTGACGAGACTGTGAATTTCCTCCGTGACAAGGATGTGAAAATCTACTATACGCTCGACGGCTCCAACCCCATAGCCCCCGACAAGGAGCAAGGCTTACCTATTGGTCCCTCGACTTTCGATTTGGATACGACCCCGATTGTCTACAAAGGCACAATCCTGAACGTTAAATTCATAGCAATAAAGAATGGTTTCGGTCCGTCGGAGATCATATCTGTCAAAATCGCCGGGGAGCTAAAACCGACCGAGCTTAATGTCCATTTCCGGAAGCCGGCTAATAAGTCATACGCCATGAACGAGACTGTCATCTTCCTGCGTGACAGCGACGTTAAAATTTACTACACTCTTGACGGCTCCCAGCCAGTGGTACCAAATGGCATAATCGAAAATTCCTCCATTTTCGACCTTGACACCACACCTATAATATATGTAGGAAAGCCCATATATGTTAAATTCATTGCCGTAAAGGAGGGATTTAAACCCTCTGAGGTAATCACTGTGGTTATCGAAGGTGAGTCCATCCCTAAAACCGAGCTAAACTCCCACTTCTATATTCTCAAGGAAAAGAATTACAAGTTTAAAGAGACAGTCAGGTTTGAGAAATTCGACGATGTGAAGATATATTACACCCTCGACGGTTCCGACCCGGTAATACCTACCGACAAAGTGTCCTCACCCTCGACTTTCGACATCGACGAGACACCTATTATATATATGGGCGAGACTTTGACCCTCAAAGTTATTGCGATTAAAACCGGACTTAACCCCTCCGACATAATCCTCTTCACTCTGACAGGTGAACCTGTACCGCAAACCCAAATCAACGTCCACTTCAAACGCCCCGCCGAGAAGGTCTACGACATGAACGAGGCTATAATATTTGTCCGGGAGAGCGATGTGAAGATATATTACACCCTCGACGGCAAAGACCCTGTTGTGCCGAAACAGCAACAGAAATCAGCTACCGAAAACACTGACCACGACGGCAAGACCTACGACTTAGACACCCGTCCGCTCATATTTGAAGGTCAAGCCATGAAAATAAAATTCGTGGCAGTGAAGAAAGACTATCTCCCCTCCGAAGTCTTCGAATATGCCATCGAATCAGACGCCTCAGGCATCGCAGACATCAACCCCGACGGCGAAGCCCCTGCCGAATACTACAATTTGCAGGGAATCCAAGTCATCCCACCACTCCAGCCGGGCCTCTACATCGTCCGCCGCGGCAACAAAGCCACAAAAGTAATCATCAGATAACGTAACCATTAAATAAGCAAAGCAATCAACACTAAAAACAGTTTTTATTATACACAATTATCTATAAGACAACATCTCTCATCCCCAAAAGACCTCTCCACCAAGACAACATCTCTATATAAAACAACCTCTGTCTTTAAAATAAGCTCTATAAATCTATAAAACAACTCTCCCCTCCGCTGCAACCCCTCAATCCAGTTGCAGCGGAGATTTTTTCATACCGCCCACAGCCGACATCCCCGCTACCCGAAAGCCACCGCTGCCCTCACCCTCTCTCCACCCCCAACGCCCCAATCCGCCAGCACCTCTAAAATTTTCTTCCCATTTTTCTTGATTTTTCGGAAAATTTGTGGTAATTTTGTACTCTAAATATAAATGCCCAAACCATTTAAACCCACAGTAGTAGTAACTACTTAACCCTTATAGGATCTTGTCCCTATCTCCGTTAAGCTAAATTGACTGCTTGTTTAACCTTAACTTATGAGCGCAAATTATCTAATCTATCACATTATTGACACACCGGCACGTCACTACGTTTCGGTGACCTCAATTTTACCCCCCCCGTCAATCTAACACGCTCATTCTCAACAACTTACACCCATCTCAGGCTCGCTACACCCTCCTTGGAGCCCGAGACGAATACCATATTTTTAAATCATTTCAAACCTCCCTGTCACCCGGACATACCCATGCTCGGGCTTAACTCGTTGCGCCCGTTCCTGCCCCCTGCAACATAACGTCACCCCCTCTAATCTCCTCAAAACACAGCAAATAAACCAATAAAGATTTTCCATATCTTCCCATTATGAAACTACGATTTCTACTCGTCGCAATCTCGATGTTGCTGACTCTCTCAGGGTTGTCGGCACAAGATGTCGCATTGAAAACCAACCTTCTCTACGATGCCACTACTACCATCAACCTTGGCGCTGAAGCTCAAATTGCCCCGAAATGGTCGCTCGACCTTTCCGGAAACTTCAACGGCTGGACTTTCTCCGACGGTAAACGCTGGAAACACTGGATGGTGCAGCCCGAGGCAAGATACTGGTTCTGCGAACCCCTTGGCGGTCACTTCCTCGGATTTCACGCCCTCGGCGGTCAGTACAACTTCGGTAACCTCGACCTCCCCGACTTCCTCGGCAATGACCTCGCCAAGCTTAAGGACTACCGCTATCAGGGCTGGTATGTCGGCGCAGGTATCGCCTACGGCTACACTTGGCTCCTCTCAAAGCATTGGAACCTCGAAGCCGAACTCGGCATTGGCTGGGCTTGGACTCCCTACGACAAATACCAGTGTGCCGGTTGCGGCAAGAAGGTCGAGTCAGGTCACCACAACTACTTCGGTCCCACCAAGGCAGCCATAAACATTGTCTACGTCTTCTGATCAACCACTTAGGCATGTCAGACTTTTAAATATTATAACATTAAATTTCACCAAGATATGAGATTACAACTTATATTGACCGTTGCTCTCACATTTCTCGCCTCTGCTAAGCCTTTGTGCGCCGCCGACCAACCCCGGGAGGATCTCCGCCTCTCCGACATTGATTTGCGCCGTGCCGACGGTAACATTGACCTGAAAATGAATTTCGATTTTTCCGATCTGCGCCTTGGCTCCGACCGTGAAATCGCCCTCATCCCCGTAATCCATGACGACAAGGGCAACACTGCCACCATGCCCCGTGTGGTGGTTGCCGGACACAACCGTTACATCCGCGACCTCCGTGCCGACAATATAGCCCCCGGCGAAACACTCACCAAGCCCGGAAAGACAGTGGCATACTCAGTCTCTGTCCCATTCCAGCCTTGGATGGAAAATGCCACCGTCAGCGTCGCTGAGGACCTTTGCGGATGCGGTCTCGACCTCATCTCATCCTCTCGCCGTGACATCGCCCTGCTCGACTTCACCCCGCGCACATTCACCCCCTCATTCTTATATATGCGCCCGACTGCCGAAGTCGTGAAGACCCGCAATATAAAAGGTTCGGCATACATCGATTTCCGTGTCAACCGCACCGACATCAACCCCGACTATCGCCGTAACCCTGAGGAGCTTAAGAAAATCACAGCTTCTATCGACAGTATTAAGGGTGACTCCGACATCACAATCAAGACTCTCACCATCCGTGGTTTCGCTTCCCCTGAAGGCTCTCTTGCAAACAACGAGCGTCTTGCCAAAGGTCGTACCGAAGCGCTCGCCTCATACGTCAACAACCTCTACCACTTCCCCGCCGGTGTCATGAAGACCTCGTGGGTGGCTGAGGACTGGGACGGTCTGGAAGCTTGGGTCAAGAATAACGAAATCGAAAACCGTGACGAGATTCTTGCCATAATCGCCGACACATCACTCGACCCCGACAAGCGCGAGTGGAGACTCAAATCCCGCTTCCCGCAGCAATACCGCTATCTGCTCGAAAATGTCTACCCCGGCTTGCGTCACTCCGACTATGCGGTTGACTACACCATCCGCACATTCACCGATCCCGCTCAGATACGTGAGATAGCGTTCACCGCACCGCAGAAACTCTCGCTTGAGGAATTTTATGTGGCTGGCGAGAAGATGACACCCGGCACTCCCGAGTTCAACCGCCTGTGGGACGCTGCACTGTCCGTTTACCCCACCTCTGAGGTAGCCAACCTCAACGCTGCCAATGCAGCCATGGCGTCAGGCAATCTCGACCGTGCAACCGCCCTCCTTGCCAAGGCAGGTGACACCCCCGAAGCCATCTACGCCCGTGGCAACCTCGCCGCAATGCGTGGTGACTACAAAACTGCCACCGAGATGTTCAGCCGTGCCGCAAAGCTCAAGGTAGCCGATGCCCCCGCAGCCCTCTCACGCATAACCGAAATCCTCAACGCCAACCCCATCCAGCTCCTCAAATAATGAGTGCAATGGCGCTGTCACATAACCCGTAGGGATGCTCCCCGGAGCATCCGCACACCGGCAATAAAAAATAAAACGCAATAAATTAAAATCATATAACAAACCAATTAAATAACAAAACCCAATGAGAAAAATTAATTTCTTGTTAGCAGGTATCGCCACGTTATTTATGGCATCCTGCTCAAACGACGAACCCGCCAACAACAATGGTGGTGAAAACGTAAAAAATGGCACAGAGTCATATCTTGCCATCAAAATTGTTAACCCAACCGATTCTCGTACAGCTCAGAAGCCCGGATATGTGGATGGTGAAGGTGATGAGACTAAAATCACCAAGCTCGAATTCTACCTTTTCAATGCCGACGGGTCTGCGTTCAAGCTCTACGATCCCGACACAAAGCAGGCTATTGGTAACAGAGTTACTCCCGAAGGCTCAATTGGTGATCCCACCAAACCGAGTGAGGAAAACAATATTGAAAGCGTCTACAAACCACTTCTCGTATTCACTCACAAGGCAGGTGAGCTTCCGGCAAGCATTGTAGCTATCGCAAACGGTCCCGATCTTTTCAACGGAGCAGAGAACCCGTCTATTGGCGAAACAGACCTTAAAGCTAAATTCGATGCTTATGGCACAGGCTTCATTATGTCAAATGCCATGACTTCTGGTGGTAAATTCACACCAATATCTGCTGATAACCTTGCTACATCTGCAACCGAAGCAGAAAAGAATCCGATTATTATCAATATCGAACGTGTTGTCGCACGTATTGACGTTGATCTCCAGAATGGTGCGGATGCCAATGGTCTTTACCCTATTGCAGGTGCCACTATTGATGGTGGTAACGCTCTATATGCAAAGCTTGAAGGCTGGGCTCTCCACAATGAAGCTGCCAAATCACACCTTTTGAAGAATGTTGCTTTCGCCACAGCTCCCTCATGGTCTTGGGCTGGAACTGACCGTTCTTTCTGGGCAAATACCGATAAACTCTCCACTGAGACCGGGGCATTCGTCGCCAATAATAACAAATGGAATAATATTACCAATGGCACCAAGGTATATGTTCAGGAAAACACTCTTGATGGCACTCCTACAACTTTGGTGGTTAAAGCATCTATCGGCACATTTACCGATGGCGCTTTCAAAGCCGTTACTGTAGCTCAATGGAAAGGTGGCGTGCGTTACGCCGGCGAAGATGCTCTTAAGACAGCCATGGTAAATTTCCTTAAAGGACAACCTCAGGAATCAAGAGTATATATCAAAAAAGATGATAATACTTTCGAAACTATTCCTGCTGATGCTATAAAGTTTGAAGTTAAGAATCCTAACGCTGCTGCCGATAACTACCAGGTTGTAGCAAAACTCAACGCCACAACATATCCTCAAGTGTACAAAGTTACAGGTACCGGTGAATCTGCCACTGGAACACTCATATCAGAGACTGATGTTAACACCCTCTTTGAAAATGTACTTGGAACAGCCTTGATATGGGGAAATAGCACAACATCCGGTATGACTTACTATTCATTCCCCATCCAGCATAACATCACCGAAGCTCCTGCAGGAACTAAAGGTATCGTACGTAACCACGTATATCAGATCAACATCAAGAGCGTGGGCGGTCTTGGTACTCCTGTCTACAATCCTGATCAGATTATTATTCCTGAAGAAGTCGAGTTTGAGGAAGCTTCAATGTATGCTCAAATCCGTGTCCTCTCTTGGCGTGTTGTCACCAACAACGTTGACCTCGGTAAATAATAAACTCTAACCCTAACATTCTTTATAAACCCCGGGGCACGGATGTGTCCCTTAAATGGAATCACATTCCATGTCCCGGAATTTTTTATCTCCTCCTCTTTCCACAACCACAACCGGTATCCCTCCGGCGCAAAAACAACCCCTCGGCGGAATTGCCGTCACGCAATTTCACCCACCTAATTTGATTTACCCGGTGCGGGCACCATAAAGCCCTCCACTGACTATATATACTCCGACAATCAAAAAACGACAAAAATATATGAAACCCACTCGCTTACATCGCAGACTTGCCCTCACGCTTGTCTCCGCTTCGATGATTGCGTCGCTCGCATCGTGCGACTCCGCAATCTACGATGACGAAGGCGACTGCTCGATTGCCTACGAGGTGAAGTTCTCGTACGAGCGCAACATCCAGTTCCGTGAACTTTTCCCGGAACAAGTACGCTCCGTCGAACTTTATGCCTTCGACCCCGACAGCCACCGCTTGCTTTGGTCTGGCACTGAAACCGGAAATGCGCTCGCCGACCCCGACTACACCATGTCGCTACCGCTCCCCGCCGGCGACTATGACCTCGTGGCTTGGTGCGGACATGTCGGTTCCGACCATTTCACTCTCGCGCCCCAAGGTCGTGCGGCATCCGTCCAGACTCTCGACCAGCTGATATGCCGGCTTAACCGCACAGCAGCCGAAAGTTCCGACGACCTTACCCCCCTGTTCCACGGAATGGTGAGCCGAGTCAACCTCCCCGACACCTTCGGCACAGTAATTACCCGTGTGATGCCGGTAATGAAAAACACCAACCGCATACATGTGGAGTTCACATCTAACAACGGACACCCCATCGACCCCTCAGGGTTCGAAATATATATCACCGACTGCAACGGCGTGATGAACTACGACAACGCCCTGCTCTCGGACGAGACCATAACCTTCCGCCCTTGGACCACCGACTTCGAGGGTGAGAAGCCTTTGGAATTCCGCACCTCCATGACCACCGTGCGCCTTATGACCGACGGCAAGACCCGTCTGACCGTAATCCGCAAGAAGGACGGCGAGAAGATCATCGACCTTCTCCTCCCCTCGCTTCTCGCTCAGGCAAAGGCGCAGTACAACCACCCCATGTCCGATCAGGAATACCTTGACCGTCAGGACGAGCACATACTCCGCTTCACCCTCGCCGGCGACCCCGGGTACGAGACTTGGTACATCGAAGCCGGACTCTACATCAACTCTTGGCGTGTCGTAATTAACAACCCCGACCTTTAATCTCTGACAGCAATGGAAAAATTCTATAACATAAAGCTTCTCGCTCTCACAGCCGTAATGGCTGCTGCTATGACGGCTTGTTCCGACAGCGAACCCGCTGCCGTCGGAGAAAACGCCGAGGCTAATGTGGTTGTCACTATCAAGGCTGCCCCCTCAGCCCCGCAGTCAAGGAGTAATGACCCTTGGCAGGGCACACAACCGGAGGAAGAGGGCAAAATTGATGCCGACAACAACATCAATACCCTCGCCATAGCCATATACGACTCTGAGACTAATGCACTCGTTGGAAATGTCTCCAATCTTATAATGCTCAATCAGACTGAGGATGGCACACGCCAATATGTGGGAAAACTTCCGGTGAAAGATGACGGTACCGATATCATAGTCAAGGATAAGAATTATCGTGTGATGGTGTTTGCCAACTGCACATCAAGCTATTGCAATATCACCGATTTCAGCAATCCCGCAAGTTTGACCTTTGGTCGCCCCACACCTCACACACAAGAGGTTGTGATGTGGGGTGTTAAAAATCCAGTCACTTTCACCCTCAACAAGCAGGTGGCTCAGGAAATAGGCACCATCTATCTGCTCCGCACCATGGCTAAGGTAGAGGTGAAGCTAAGCGACGATCTCAAAGCCAAGGGATATAGACTTACCGGTCCTAACGTAAAAAATGCCAACGGTCGAGGTATGGTTCTCCCCACCGGCTGGGACACAGCTGCAGACACCAAAGCGATTAACTATGAGGGTGCTTTCAACATTTCAGGCATTACCGAAATCGGGACACTTAACCCCATTTTGTCAGCATTTGATAATGAAACATACTGGCGTGCATATATCCCTGAAATAGAAAACGGTGCAACCACCGTCAACCGTCCGGTGATTGATATAAATATAAGACAAAAAATTGATAATGCCGGCAACTATAACCCTGTTGGTGCCTACACTCTCCAGTTCGGTAATTATGCCGACGGTTCATTCTCCGGTACATATTTCAACGTAGTTCGCAACCATATCTACCGATATGAAATCACAGGCATAGGTGCTTCCGGTGAAATCACTCTCAATGTAAATCCTTGGGAAGACAATAACACTACCGACTGGGACTACTCCAATACCGTGGGTGTCGCTGAAGGAGATCATCTCAAGTGGGAGCCGGGATCATATCAGAGCATTGATGATGCTAAGGCTCGTCTCGTAATGAGCACCAACCTTAACACATACGCCTCAGGCACTTTCCGCATCGCCTCCCCAATAGGTGCCGAATGGACTGCCTATCTCCTACCGGGCGAGAACACTGTTAAAGATGATTTCGTGTTTGTTGATCCCGATGGCAACGTGATAACACCCTCCGGAACAATTGCTGATAATTCACCCACTCAGACCTTGCGCATCAAAGCCACAAAAGCGCCTGACGCTAACAACAGCCGTTCAGTCACTCTCCGTGTGGTGGTACGTATGCCTGACGGTGAACCTGTCACTGCCAACCTTCTTGTAGGACATTATGGCAAAGGCAACACCGAATTCACTTTGGTGCAGAATCCGACTATGTAAACCAAACCCCTTGAAAACTATCGTTATGAATATGAATCATAAATTTCTGTCATACCTGACCCCGGCTTTTATGGCAATTGCTATGGGGTTAGGATTTGCTGCCTGCTCCGAAGATGCCTTTGATTCAGGCTCAGAGAGCGAGGGGCAGATCACCATCACCCTCAGCAGCTCAAAAGTCGCATCTCGCGCCACAACTCCGGGAGAGGACAGACTCAATGAAAATCTAATAGGCGAGACCCGCTTATATTTTTATCCCGAATCATCCTCTGATACTGAGCAGCCTATATTTGAACATAGTGTAGATCCTAACAAAACATCATCGGCAACTGTAACTCTGCTCATGAAGCAGGCTAAGGATCTTTTCGGTGAGACAGGCAATACATGCAAGGTATATGCCTTGACCAATATACCCGACTGGAGTAAGATTACCGACGATCACAGCCGCTCCGCTCTACGCCGGGTCGCTATCACCTCGCCATTCGAAAACATCCAGGCTCAGACATCGTTTGTGATGGACGGCGAAGGAACTGTCACCCTCGACCGTGACAATCAATCCGCCAAAGGGACTATACAACTTGTCCGCTCTGCCGCCAAGATTATACTTTCGGTAAATGTTGCTGATGAAATTGAGGAAAACGGTGCGAAGTGGCATTCAAACACAAATGATATGTTTGTGTCGTTCGCCCATATAGTCAAGACATCTATTGTTGACAATAAAACCGATGATTCATTCATGGCTCCCGATTTTGAAAATGATATGGTCTCAAAACCGGTCAGCACAGAAACCGGTCACAAATTTATCGCCAATACCGCCGACAATAAAGACACTTATCCTTTTGTGCAGGAGATTCCCTTCTACACCTATCCCAATAAGTGTATAGACGCCACAGCTGATACCGATGTAAAACACCCGTATATCACTTTTATGGTACAGTGGCAAAAGCAAGGTGAAGCAGGTGCTGAAGCTCAGTATTGCTATTATCAGATACCTATCGGTAAGCATGGCGATATGAAGCTCGACCGTAACAACATATACCGCATCAATCTCAATGTATCCAAGTTGGGTTCATTCGTTGAAACCGAAGCTGTAGAACTCGATATGAGTTACGAAGTGGTTAATTGGAGCTCAGTTGATACAGATGTCGATATCGAAGATTACCGCTATCTCGTGCTCAATCAGACTGAGTACACAATGAATAACGAAAACGAAATCACTATCCCATTCTACTCATCGCATGATGTGGAATTGGCGAATGTGACTTTGACTTATTTTCGTTATAATGAAAGCAGTGATGGATCAGAAACCACTCATACTGTAACACCTGCGCAAAATGAGGCATCACGTACTAATCCAACAGATCCTCGTTCCGGAATTTATGATGTAAGTTATGATAATGTGAATAAAACCCTCACATTCTACCATGATTTAAAGAAAACATGGACTCTTACCGATGGGAAGTTCACTCCCAACAATGAAGATGCATATTCTCCTTACAAAATGGTCTTTACATTCCATCATACTGACAAGGAGGCTAATGATGCGGTTTACGCAAAGACAGTTACTATAACTCAGTATCCGGCTATGTATATTCAAGTAGAGGAAAGCCCCGCACTAAGTGCTGGTTCAGGATATGGTTATGTATATATTAACAACAATAATGAGCAATGGTATTCGAGAAGGACTGATCAAGGTTTTTGGAATTACAGGTATTATGGTCCATGGAAAGCCAATATATCTCAAAATACTGATTACGAAAATGAAGATAATGGTGAAAAATACAATGCCGCTGAATACTATATTGGTTCAAGAGCATCCCTAACTGGATGGGGAGCAGCTAATAATACAAATCCTAATAATTATATTATCAACATTACTAAATTAAATGATTTAACATATAAAATTGCAGATCCACGTTCTAACGAGATAGATAATGTACTTGGTGGTACCGATGACCAATGGGCATTAAACGGCACCAATCAAGATAGGAGCATCAAATATTACTATCCGACTGATGAATCCGCTGATAAATCATCATTCGTTGCTCCATCTATTTGCGTGGCATCATCTCGTGGCGCAACCGAACGTGTTTCAAGGATAGGAGCAAAAAGAAGATGTGCATCCTATCAAGAAAACGGACGTCCTGCAGGTCGTTGGCGTGTACCCACGTCAGGAGAGATTAAATACATCGTTAATCTTTCATCGCAAAAGAAAATTCCATATTTATTTGGGAAGGAACCTACTACTAATAATAACCCAACCTCAATTTATTGGAGCGCATCTGGAGCAGTAGAGGTTACTAATAATTATAATGCACCGGGTAGTGTTAGGGAATTAAATGAAGACGAGCTTCCGACCACAACTTATGTCCGTTGCGTCTACGATGAATGGTATTGGAAGGATAAATGCGACAAAGGGACCTTCACTTGGGGTGACCGTCCATACCAAAACCCGGAAGATGACAAATAAACCAATCCCTAACCACTGAAAAGAAATGACAATGAAACTCAAAAAATATCTTTTAGTATTGATGATGGCTCCGCTCTTTTTGGTCGGTTGCTCATCGCAAGAGGAGGATATGCCCGCAACTCCGGGCAATCCCGCTGACGACGGATCGGTTTCTTTCAGTCTCCGATTCCCGGAAATAAATCAGGCTTCAAGCCGAGCAATGGCTGACAACCCTCAGCTCAGCTACCTTGACGTGTACCTCCTCGTATTCAATAAAGCCTCTGACGGTCAAAACAATATGATGGAGTATACCAAAGCCACCAATGTGAATGTCACCGGCAACAGCGCCACATTCAAAGCCAAGCTAAAGACCACATCATCGGCACGTATTATCCATATACTCGCCATGAAAGGTGAACCCGCCGGGCTTGCCTCCATGCCACCCGAACGTGTGATAATCCCGTCACTCTCCACCTCAGGCACTGACGATGCCTATTGGGGACGTGTGGAACTTGACAAAATCGACAATACCGAAGCCACTACAGCTAAGCTGCAAAACATCCCAATGCTTCGCAACTTTGCAAAAATCACAGTCATAAACAATGCCGCCAATTTCGTAATCACAGGTTACGAAGTAATCAATCAGGTATCAGCCGGCACCATTGCTCCCTACGATGCATCCGCGGGCTCCTTCCCGGCGTTTGTCAAGGACGGTAATCCCATCAATTATCAGACCCTTGGTTATTCAGGCGTAGATGCTCCCGGAATGACATATACTAACACCACAAAAGGTGGGTCACTCTCATGTACAACCGCTCAGGGAACACCTACCTATATATATGAGCATCGCTTCGATCAGGATTATCCGACATTCGTCCTCATAAAAGGACGATACAACAGTGGCGAGGAAACTTACTATAAGGTTGACCTCGGCTGGAAAGAGCCGGAGACAGGTCTGTTCCACTACTACGACATAATCCGTAATTTCGAATATAGCGTCAACATCAAATCTGTGTCAGCAGATGGTCGAAAAACTGCTCAGGAAGCCGCTCTCGGTGCAGCATTCAACAACTTCTCTGCTGCCGTGGAGACCCAAAACATGCTCAATATCTCGGATGGTAAAGACCTTATGTTTGTCAACTTCACCACATACGTATGTGTGGATGGCAAACCGTTTGACCTCTACTTTAAATATGACGAAAATATAAACGAAAATGGAGGAACTACCAATAATAATGTGGTCCAGACCGGAAAGGTAGCGGCAGGTAATGTGATTGCAAACGCCGTGGTTGCAAATACCGATGAAACCTCAGGCACATACGCAGGTTATCGCAAAATCGCCATAACCCCCAACACTCCCACCGATGAAAGCCAGCGTCAGGATGTGACCATCTATAAGAACAACGGTTTGAGTCGAACCATTAAAATGATTCTGCGTAACCCGTGGAAATTTGATCAATGCGAAGTCGCAGCTGGAACGTACACAGGTGACGGACGTCAACAGACAGATGCCTCGGGCAACCCTATGGAAGATAATGATGGCAACCCGATTATGACAGAAAAATTCCCGATAGCGAATGTTAGCTCTCATCAGAATTATAGTCCGGATTATAACGGTGATTTGACTGTATATTTCGAACTTCCCGCAGGTCTTGACCGTGTTATGTTCCCGCTCACTTTCCGTCTGGAAAGTAACCGTCAGAACATCTACAACAACCCGTTGGGTGTCTGCGTGGTGGGTACTTACGAGCAGACCATGTTCCCCGAACATTACGAGAACAGCCAACAGGCAACAATCTCATACTACCGTACAGTAGAATGGGAAGAGTACCAGAATAAGCTTACTTCAAACAATAAGAAGTCAGCTCCGATATGCTGCCGTCTGCTCTTCAACACCTCACTGTCGGCGTTGAATTTGACTTCACGCAACACCATCATCAAGATCTACAATCCCTACTTCATCAGCCGCACTCCTGAAGCAGGCACCACAGATCCATACAAGACATGTCCAAAGGTTTCCTTCACAAGACAAAGCAATTAACAATTGACAATGGACAGTTAACAATTGACATTTGACAATTGACATTTGACAATTAACATTTGAAAATTGACAATTGACAATTAACATTTGGCAATTGACATTTGACAATTGACATTTGACAATTGACATTTGACAATTGACATTTGACAATTAACCCTCCGGAAACTTTTTAGCAAATAATTTTCAATTGTCAATTGAAAATTGAAAATTGTCAGCAGATAAATAATTGAAAATTTAAATTTTCAATTGAAAAAATTGTCAATTGTCAACTGTTAATTGTCAATTGAAAAGAGACACTTATGTGAATGGTCACATAGTACTACTAAGTCGTAATTAGGTAGGTATTACCAAACTGTGTAATACTTAAGATCCGTCAGTACAGGACAAGCGGGTTTGCAGAAAATCCGCTTGTCCGCTTTTTTAATCCGCTTTTTTAATCTCCTGCTTGCGGATTCGGGGAAATGTGTGTAAATTTGTAGATATGGAAAATTACATAGTCTCTGCTCGTAAGTATCGCCCCGCGACGTTTGACAGCGTGGTAGGGCAGAAAGCCCTGACAGCTACCCTGAAAAACGCCATCGCAACCCATCGTCTCGCTCACAGCTACCTATTCTGTGGCTCACGAGGGGTCGGTAAGACCTCGTGCGCGCGAATTTTCGCAAAGACCATCAACTGCGAACACCCCACCGAGCAAGGCGAGGCTTGCAACACATGCGACAGCTGCCGTGCGTTCAACGACGGCAACTCCATGAACATAATCGAGCTGGACGCCGCTTCCAACAACGGTGTGGATGACATACGCCAGCTCGTGGAACAGGTGCAGATACCACCCTCCCAAGGGCGCTACCGTGTGTTCATAGTGGACGAGGTGCACATGCTCTCGGCAGCAGCGTTCAACGCCTTCCTCAAAACACTCGAAGAGCCCCCAAGCTATGTGATATTCATCCTCGCCACCACCGAGAAGCACAAGATAATACCCACGATACTGTCACGCTGCCAGATCTACGACTTCAACCGCATCTCGATCCGTGACATGATCGACCACCTCAGCTATGTGGCACAGCAGGAAGGGATCACTGCCGAACCAGCCGCCCTCAACATCATAGCCCGAAAGGCTGACGGCGCGATGCGTGATGCCTTATCCATATTTGACCAAGTGGCAGCTTCGTCACGGGGAAACATCACCTACCGAAGCGCCATCGACAACCTCAACGTACTCGATTACAACTACTACAACCGCCTTCTCGACTGTTTCCTTGGAGGGAAGGTGCTTGACACATGGCTGATATATAAAGAGATCCGTGATCGGGGATTCGACTCCCACTTCTTCATAAACGGCTTGGCTGACTACATGCGTGACCTGATGGTGGCACGTGACCCGTCAACCATCGTGCTTCTGGAAGCCGACGACGAAGCCCGAGAGGCTATGGCTCGCACAGCTGCCAAGTGTTCTCCCGACTTCATATATAGGGCTATGAATCTATGTAATGACGCAGATCTCAACTACCGCATAGCCTCCAACAAGCAATTCCTAATAGAGCTGACGCTCGCGAAAATATGCCAATTGCTAAGCCCCTCCCCCGATAACCGCGGCGATGGAGAGGGGCGATTACAGAAAATCCAAGCCGCCAAAGGAGCTTGTGCTCAGACCCCTCAGGCAGCTTGTGCTCAGACTAATCAGACAAATCAGACCAATCTGACAGCTCCGATAAGTCCGATGAGTCCGATAGGTCAGACAGCTCCGATAAGTCCGATGAGTCCGATAGGTCAGACTGCTCCGATATCTCCGATTAGTCCGATTACTCCGACCCCTCCGATAACCCCGGCTGCCGTGCGCCCTCTGAAGAAAATGTCAACCACGACATTTTCCATTAACCATACCTCTAACCCTGCCGCCCGGACGGAATCGGCACAGAGTGTCGCCGCAGCAGCTACAGAAAAGCGAACCACCGCCTACTCTCAGGAGCAGCTTAACGCTGCTTGGCAAACTTTTATAAACGCGCATCCCACCGAACACATACTTATAAACACGATGCGCGCATCATTCCCTGCGCTCATACAGAACGACACTTACAAAATAATGGTGGAAAATGAGATGCAGCGCAACATACTCACGCAAGCCATGCCGTCACTCATGAAGCATCTGCATGACTCCCTGTCAAACGACAACGTGAATCTGACTATAGAGATAAATCAGGGTGAAGCATCCCCTCACACGTGGAACGAACGGCAAGTGCTGAGTCACATGATAGAGAATACCCCCATCCTGCGGTCGTTCATCGACGACCTTAAGCTCACCATAGGGTAACTATCTCTGCGCCCCTTGCCGGCAGCTGTCAAATCCATGTAAGGCGTCTCCACACATACTCGAATGGTCCGTGCGAGCGGGTAGAGAGCCACCATTTGCAGAACATGTATTGAAGCACGAACAGAAGTATACCCAATAGGAAACTATATGTGATACCGAGGTGAGCGTGAAGCCCCCAGTTGTAATATATAAATGCCCCGACAATACCTTGGGTCACATAGTTGGTCATACTCATGCGTCCGTAAGGTATTATCTTCGCAAGGAGCGACTTGCAGCGTGTGCAGTAATACAGATACAGCACTCCCGAAACCAATATCAGCATAAACGACACCTTGGCGAGTGAATTCACCACCACAAGGAGCGGGCGCAGCAAGTTAGGATTGTCGACGTACGACGGCAGCATCCCAGCAAGACCATGCAACGGAAAAAATGCCACGAGCGCCCACGCCATCACTGTAACCCAGTTGCGAAGATTCTTCCTGAGCAGCCACCCCTGACGGCCTATGAGCATACCGATGATAAACAGTGATGCCGTTTGGAAAATACGGGCATTGTCCCACGCCCACGCAAGGCTAAAGAGCTGCCCTTCCCACAGATTCACCTTTACGGTTTCAAGGAATGTGCCGCCGCTCTGCACTCCCATGGTAGCTTCCCATAGCGGACCGGTCGGCATCTCCGGCACCACAAACGACGCATCTGTAGCCGCCCTGAATATATAGTAAAGCGACACCGGTTGCAGCATCAGTATGGCAGCGATCCACAGCAGCGTGCGTGTCGAGAGTCTGCATGTCAGCACAAGCACAAAACCGATGAGCGAGTACATCACAAGTATCTCTCCCGTGAAGAACATGGCGTTGAAATTACCTATGATAAACAGCAATATCAGACGCCAACAGAACCTGCGCCTGAAGTCATTACCCTTCATGCGCTGATTGTCATCCTGAATAAAGAAACTGAACCCGAACAGAAGGGAAAAGACAGCGTATGCCTTACCGCCGAGCATGAAAAACAGTCCGTCCCATATAGCCTTATCTATGAAATTCAGAAACGCAGGCTGAGTAGCCGGGTCGGGGAACGAATAGTAGTTGAAATGTTCTATTGAATGGAGCAATATGATGCCGAGCACGGCAAGTCCTCTAAGCACGTCAGCCACATCCACACGGGCATGTCGGAACGGTTCTACAGTCTGTGATTGCATTTTCAAGGGATTATTCAGGTAAGTGATGAATTTTTTACAAAGGTATAAAATTTCACCCACACATCCTCACCTCAACCGACAAAACCGGCACGAATCTGATTATTCATGCCGGTTTTGACTATATATCTTATCAATAAGGTCCGTATGGGGGTGGTGGGGGCGGACCGGGTGGTGGTCCCGGAGGCAGTCCCGGATCGGGTGACAACATACCCCAACCTCCGCTGACACCTATATTGATGCCGCCCGGACCCGGCTGGGTGATACCCCATCCGTCACTGCCGATCCACCAACTGGCACATGATGTCATAGCTGCGGAGGCAACGATAGCCACCACTCCGACTATTATCTTCTTTACAATTCCGGTTTTCATATCGCCAATCGTTTTGATATTTAGAACTGATTTTAATTTTTCATAAAATAATTAAGTCGGTTCTTATTATAAAACGATTGAACGGCAACGCAAGTTCAATCACCGGAACAATCATCGAAACGTCTATCTGAAAGGCGCTTCCACACTTGCACTGTCTCCTCGCTATTTCTCCGGTTTCTTCGGGAACCAACCGCGCTCCACGCGGCGACGCTGTTCGAACACCTCACCTATCGACCAGAACGACGAGAAAGAAAACACACCTAAAAGTGATGACCAGAACACATCTGCCACGTAGAGCGAAGCTAACACACCACAGATCCCAGCAATCAGAAACCACCACCAGCAGCGTGTCCCGAAATGATATTCGCTTTTTATAACTATGGGATGAAAAATACCTATTATTAGAAAGGTCCCTATACCTATTGTAAGACCTAAAAGATGATATTGAGCTAAAAACTCTGTCATATTTTAAAATTTAGTCGATTCTATTACACAACTGTTGACTGTACATTTAACATCGTATGGACTCACCGAGTTTACCTTAGGCTTTTGCCCTCGGTAGTAATAAAATGATTTCTGAGTGTCCCACGACTTTATTCTGACCTGACGTGTAGCTCCCGGCGGTATACCTGTCCTGATTTCAATGTCACGTTCATGCAACTGCCGCCCAGACATATCAGTGTACACAATTTTTATGGATAGTTGCAGTATCTCCTTATCAAGACGGTTAGTCACAAACATGGTCTCAGCCGACGATCTCAAGGGCTTATCGTAACCTGACAATCTCACCAATGCGGCTGCCGGTGCCACTATAGTATCAAATGGCTCTGCAGATGCAACACCGATGGTATCTTTGGCAACCTCCACCATAGGTTTCAGTTTACCCCTCAATGTATTGTCACACATCCCCTCTGCCGCAACCACAGCCACAGCAAACAAAAATACAAATATGCGAATCCCGGCAAACCCTCTCATAGATATATCGGTTCTAATGGCAACGATGGCTCCGGAAACACCCTCACGCACCCTTCGATATCCCCCGGACTGTTATCCCGGCGATTGATCACATAGCGATACATATACGGAAGCAAACGCCACCAGTTAAATATATAACTCTTGCCATACTCCTTAATGGTTAGACGCGAGTCGTCGTCCGTAAGCGTCACCGTGAATTTCTTTGGCGATGAAAGTTTCGTGCCGTCATCATGCCGGGAAGTGAAAATACGGGCATCATACACACCCCGTTTGGAAGTCGTGGCAAGATACCCCATCACTGTTCCGGGACGCAAAGCCATGTCAGCACCCCTCACAGCCACCATCCTGTAAAGTGTCGCCCCACTGCGACGGCGACCCTCATCGGCTGCCACCTGCTCTATAGCCATGAGAGTCCCCTCTGATGCGAACTCCCAAAGCCCCTCCACCACATGTAGAGGCGCTTCACCAAGCCTGTCCCTGATAATGGCAGGTTCATATCCGCTAAGCACTTCTGACGTTGACGGCACATCATCGAGAAGTCCTTTCCCGATAACAGCCGCAGCAGCCCCCTCAACAGAGATGACTGCCGCTGCTATCACTATCCATACCATTACGGGCAATGAAATAGTGAGTGATATGAGTCGGAGAGATGATTTCAAATGTATTATCCTTTCTTAGTGCTGAAATTATATGCGAATCCGAACGAAAGTATCTCCTTAAGCTGGAATTTATGCCAACTGGAATCCTCCACAGCCGGCGTGGATGAATCATAACGCATGTGAACATAAATCTGTGTCGAAAGGAAACGGTTGATCGCAAACGAAATGGTGTTTTCCCAGTCCGACTGTATGTAGTCATAATCCGAGAACACAAACAGACGTGAACGCAGGTTGATATTATCGCATATATCCCAAGTCAATTTACCCTCTGCGCTCGAACCTATCTCAGTCACGGTATTCCTACCCTCCTTGATGCCGAAGTTAGTCTCATTCATGCGATGATTGGTGCAGGTCTTCATGTTGAGTGAAAGCGGCGAGATTGAAGCATCGAATTTCAATGTCTTCTTCGGGTTCACATAATTATATGTCATACCGACACCGACATTAAGCTCGCCCGGCGACAGGAACGCAGCCTTCAGGTCATCGGTATTGGGTTTATAATTGTTAAGAAGCTGAGTCTTGAAAGAAATATTGGTTGAGTAATACCAACGTTTTCCAGCCTTGTAACCAAGCAACATGTTAAACTGAAAAATATCCTCCGATATGTTATAGTCATGCACCTCGTCATCTGGAGCATTGTTCATACCAAGCTTGTACTGGAATGTGGTCTCAAACAGGAACGTCGGATGGAAGGCAGGGTTGAGCTTGACATTGTAGTAGATATTGGCAAGCATGTTAAGGTTGTTGTTACCACCCTGATACCAGTTGGGCGATACGTATGCCTGAGAGAACTGCACAGAACCATTGAAAGTCTTTAGCCAATGCTTTTTCTCAAATTCCACCTCGAATTTCTCCTTAGGTGCGGCGGTAGCTTTCGGGGCTTCGGCTATCACTATCTTGGCAGTCTCCGGGTCAACCGATGCGACAAATTTGCGTGGCGGTTCCGGCAGCTTCGATTCGTTATATAGCACATATTGCGGACTGTTCACCACAAAATATTGACGTGCCTTACGTATAAGAGCTATCTGAAACGCATCATCGTCGAGCCACTTGAACGCTTCTGAATGTGAGGGGTCATATTGAGGCTGAATACTGTTGATTTTAAGCGAATCAAGCAGGTGAAGCTTGTCGAAGACCACCCGGCGGAAATAGTTGCCCGGCATGGGTATCTCCTCTATTTCTTCTTCCATACCCTCATATTCGGGCCAAATCCTGAACTGAAACTCTCCACCGTCAACCATCAGACTGTCAGCCGGAGCTATCGAGTCAATCGACAGGGTATCGACCGGCACATAATTGTAAATCTCCGCACGGACGGGGATTTCAAACAGGCGTATATCTGTCTGAGCGTAGGATGACAATGCACTGCAAATGGTGGTGGCTGCGGTAACAAAAAATGACAGCTTAAACTTCATACTCTAACCTTTGGAAAAAACGTGAACCAATGCGGTAATATCGCATCTAACTTATGTATAACTGATTTAAACATTTTATTAGAAATTTAAATCAGTTCGTTAACTATCTGCAAAATTAATAAAAAAAATTGTCATCCACAAACGCTGCATCTGCATTGCTTGTGAATGACAATATCTTTCTATGTCCGCGACACACGTCGGGGAACGACTATTTTTTCGTGTAGTGTCCGGCTATGAAAGCCCCTACAGAGAAGAGTGCCAAGGCACAGATTATGATATGGCTGATACGCTCGCGTCGTTCCTTACGTACCAATTGTTTTTCCAAATCTTTCAATACCTGTATCTCTCGTGCCTCTTCTGTCTTTAATAGTGCCATAGTTGAGTGGTTTAGAATAGTTATACTTAATATTTTTCTCTTATACTACTCTAACACTCTCCCTTGTGGCTTGGTTTCGGCTTTAAGATACTTTATGATTTTACCGGACCGGACTACATGGCAAGTTTACCATATAATTACACGCTCGCTTTCGGGGCGGAACATCGGATCACCCTCAGTGATACCGAATGCCTCAAAGAAAGGTGCAATGTTGCGGAGGGTAACGTTCACACGGTTACGTCCGAGTGAGTGAACGTCGCCGGTGGTAAGTGAGCGTATCTCTTCGTCACGGATATTGTTTGCCCAAAGGTTTGCATAGTTCATATAGAACACCTGCAACGGGTCAAAACCGTCGATCTTGGCTTCTGGCGACTTGATGTCAACACCCTTCTTCTCCTGTGAGTCGAGGAACGCTGTCATTGCCACACGAAGACCGCCTTGGTCAGCTATGTTCTCGCCAAGTGTGTACTGTCCGTTTGCCTTAACGCCGGGAAGCACTTCCACTTCGTCAAACTGAGCTATCAAGCCCTTGGTCTTAGCCTCGAATTTAGCTGCATCTTCGGGGGTCCACCAGTCGGTCATGTTACCCTTTGCGTCAAAGTTTCTGCCTTGGTCATCGAAACCGTGAGTCATCTCATGACCGATCACCACACCGATACCGCCGTAATTCTCGGCATCTGATGCGTTGGGGTCGAAGAACGGAGCCTGAAGTATTGCTGCCGGGAACACGATTTCGTTTGCAAGAGGATTGTAGTAAGCATTCACAGTCTGAGGAGTCATACCCCACTCTGTGCGGTCAACAGGCTTGCCCCACTTTGAGTAGGTATCTTTCTGATGCCACATGCTTACATTATGCATATTCTCGTAGTAGCTGAGAGAGGGATCAATCTCCATGGAAGTATAATCTTTCCATTTGTCAGGATAACCGATCTTAACAGTGAAGGCAGCAAGTTTCTCCTGTGCGCGGGCCTTTGTGGTGTCGCTCATCCAGTCGAGGTTATCGATATGCTTGCCGAGAGCTGTGCGAAGATTCTCCACAAGTCCGAGCATATAATCCTTTGATGACTGCGGGAAATATTTCTCAACGTAAAGCTGACCCACAGCTTCACCGAGCGCACCTTCGGTAGCGCCAAGGGCACGTTTCCAGAGAGGACGCAATTCCTGAACACCGCTCATCACCTTATTGAATTCGAATGATGCGTTTGTGAAGTCATCGCTCAGGCGTGAAGATGCCTGTGCGACATACTTCCAAAGATAGTAATCCTTGATTTCACGGTCTGAGAGCGAACCCATAAGCTGGTTGGCACGGTCAACAGACTTAAGCTCAGTCACTATCAAAGTGTCGGGTGTCTGAATATCCATAGTCTCGATAAAGAAACGGTCCCAGTTTACATTGGGATAAAGCTCCTTTACCTGAGCGATGGTGCGGGGGTTATACATACGTGGTATGTCACGGCTCTCCTCACGGGTGAGGGCTACTTCAGCGAGTGAAGTTTCAATCTTCATCACATTGTTGACAATACGCTGAGCATCTTCAGCCGAATACCCTGCATTTTGCATCTGAGTATTGATAAGCTTTTTGTATGCCTCGCGCACTGCGGTGTTACGCTCGTCATTCTGGAGATAGTAGTCACGGTCGCCGAGACCCATGCCTCCGCCCGATACATACATGGCGTAGACATTTGAATTGGCAAGGTCCTCCATAGGTCCTGCGCCAAAGAAGGGACTTGCATAGTTACCGTGCATCCAGAGAAACAGATCCTCCATACCTTCATGGGGGGTATCCTCTATCTTCTTAAGGTCGGCAAGAATAGGCTTTGCGCCCTCTGCGTTACGGCGTGCGGTATCCATCGCCTGTGAGTAGATGGTCCATACCTTGTGTGCCACGGTGCCGGGTTGGGGATTAGTGGCACCAAGATTTTCTACAAGACTCCTCACACGGTGTTCGGATGAGTCATTAAGGATGTTGAACTGTCCGTAACGGGCATATTCAGCTGTCAACGGGTGAGCGTCCATCCAGCCCTTGTTTACATGGGAATAGAAGTCGGTACCCGGAGCGATAGTAGTATCTATGTAATTCGGATTAAGGCTTGCCAGATGGTCGGCTGCATCCTTCTTACATGACACCGCTGTGAATGTTAGTGTCATTGCTACTGCTGCAATTGGAAGAAGTGTCTTCATATATGGTTATTAATAATGTTTGTTCGATTTCCTGTTTTCTCATCCTGTCTGCTACGGGTACTGCTACTTTTCCTCAAGTGTCGCCAGGATTGATTTAAGTTCCTCCTCAGTAGTAGTGAGGCGCGACCTGCAAGCCCGGAGCAACTCAGCCGCACGACGTGTGTAAGCGGCAAGATGATCTATGTCACAATTGTCGCTCTGCATCATTCTCAGAATGTTGTCAAGCTCCGTCACGCTCTGAGCGTAGCTCATTTTTTCCACCGGGGAAAATTCAGGCTCTTTCTCTGCCATCACTTTATCGAATTGAACTTAATTAAACTATTATTTCTTAGGCGCTGCGGGATGTTTGTCGATAGCTCCTGATATTTTCGAGAATATCTCATCCACATGTCCCGAACCTTCTATGGCATGGTATTTACCCTCCTTCTGATAGTACTCACGCAAGGGTGAGGTTGTGGAGTGGTATACCTTCAGGCGGTTGTTGATTGTTTCGGCATTGTCATCGGCACGTCCCGACACTGCCCCGCGCTTGATGAGTCGTTCCATCAGCTCCTCGTCGTCAACTTCAAGACCTATTACCGAGTGAACCTCTTCGCCTCGCTCTTCAAGCATCTTTTTCAATGCCTCAGCTTGAGGAATGGTACGGGGGAAGCCGTCAAAGATAAATCCCTGCGCATTCGGACGCAGACGGTCAACTTCGGCTGCTAAAATATCCACCATAAGATCATCGGGGATTAGCTGCCCTTTGGATATGTAGCTGTCAGCCACTTTTCCAAGTTCTGTGCCGGCGGCTATCTCTGCACGGAGAACTTCGCCGGTAGAAATGTGAGTAAGCCCGTAATGGGCGATAAGCTTTTCGCTTTGGGTGCCCTTACCGCTACCGGGGGCACCGAAAATTACAAGATTAAACATTCTTTTTACCTATCTGAAACGTATGATTATTTTTCATCCAAAATATATATGTCATTCAGATTCCTTGCCAGCCCGTCAATATCCAATCCATACCCTATAATAAACTTCTTCGGAATCTCAAATCCCACATAGTCAGCCTTTACATCTGCCTGCAACGCTTCAGGCTTGAACAAAAGTGTGGCAATGCGGACACTTGCCGGCTCCAGCTCTTTGAGGTCGGCAAGAAGTTTTACCATTGTGTTACCGGTGTCAATGATATCCTCGACAAGCACCACGTCTCGCCCCTTGATATCCTCGCAGAGCCCCATCACCTTTTTCACTGTTCCGGTCGAGCCTGTCCCCTCATAGCTCTTTAAGCGTATGAAAGTGATCTCGGCATCTATATCTGCTGCCCGGAAGAGATCCATTGCAAATGGTGTCGCACCATTGAGCACACATATAAAAAGAGGTATCTTACCCTCGTAGTCACGGGAAATCTGTTCCCCAAGTTCTTTTACTCGTGCCTGTATACGGTCATTTTCTATATACGGACGGAACGTCATCCCTTTATATGATTTACATTTCATGGCTATTGGCAAGTAAATTTGTGCAAAGTTACGCAAAATCTGTGGAATAACCGCCAAAAATTGGAAGATTAACGCAATGTAATCTGTGAATTAAGTAGTTAGGAGAAAATCGCGGAAGTTGGATAGAGGGCTGAATAGCGTTTCAAAGCGGATTGGAGAAAGAGAACGGTTTCCTAATCGTTACCCGTCAGAAATGCAGATTTAACAGTCACCGTTCCGTTTGCGCCGCTCTGCGTAGGTTTGCTTGTCAAGGTTTAACTCGTTGATTTATAGTTTTGCAACCAAAAAAACGAGTATGACAAGGAGCACATTTCGCGTGCTGTTCTATGCGAACGGCAGCAAGGAGAAGAACGGAATTGTCCCCATCATGGGACGGGTTACAATCAACGGAACGGTGGCGCAGTTCAGTTGCAAACGGAGCATCGCAAAGGAGCTTTGGGACGCAAAGGGCAACCGTGCCAAGGGCAAGAGTTTAGAGGCAAGGGACACGGGCGCATCCGACCATATAGAACGCAAGACCATGCCCAAGAACGCAGACCCCACACGCACACATCTCAACCGTGAGTTGGTGCAATTCCCCGACGGTGTGGCAGACCGCACCGAAGCCATAAGCCACCGCATCCGCACGGCAGACATCAGACGGAAGATAACGCCCGACCAAGTACGGGCAATCCGCATCGTGCTTTCGGGCACGCATGAAGATATGGTGAGAGTGCAGGACGAGGGCAGACTATCCGAATGGTGCGATGGCAACCTGCAATGGCTGCACCGCACGTTCGGCAGGGAGAACACCGTTTCGGCAGTGCTGCACATGGACGAACACACGCCGCACATCCATGCTACGGTCGTGCCGATAGTGACGGGAGAGCGCAGGAAAGCCAAGAAGAAACAAGCGGACAGCAAACGCACCTACCGCAAGAAAGCCAATGCCGTGCGTTTATGTGCCGATGACCTCCTGACCCGTGAACGGCTTGTTGCCTACCACGATAGCTATGCTGAAGCGATGGCGAAGTACGGCTTGAATCGTGGCATACGAGGTTCGGAGGCACGGCACACCACCACCGCCCAATACTACCGTGACCTGAAACGACAGACGGGAGAGCTTGAAGCCAACGTGCAGCAGTTGCAGACCGAACGCCAACAGGCAAAGCAGGAACTTGACGAAGTCAAAAAAGAAATCAAGTCGGAGAAACTGGAAGCCGCCAAGACCGAGGCGAAAGCGGCACTCGTGGCAAAAGTAGGTTCTCTTTTGGGTAGCGGCAGACTGAAAGAGTTGGAAGCCGACAACCGAACCTTGCAAGGCGAGGTTGCCGCCCGTGACGAGAGTATCGAATTATTGCAAAAGCAGATGGAGCGGCAGCAGGAGGAACACAGCCGCCAACTGATGGAACTGCAAGCCAAACACCGCAGAGAAATGGCGGACAAGGAAGCGGCACACCAAGAGGAAGTGTCATTCCTAAAATCCATTATCCAAAAAGCCAAGAAATGGTTTCCGCTGTTTCAAGAGCTAGTGTATATGGAGAAGTTCTGCCTTAAAGTCGGCTTCAACGAAAGGCAGACTGCCACGCTCATCAGCGGCAAACCGCTGTTCTACGAGGGCGAGCTCTATTCGGAAGAGCACAGGCGGAAGTTCACGACCGAGGAAGCAGGCTTCCAAGTGGTAAAAGACCCGAAAGACAAGTCCAAGCTTGCACTTGCCATCAACGGGCAAGTGATTGGAGAGTGGTTCAAGGAGCAGTTTGGCAGGCTGTTCTCATCCGTTAAAAGGACGGTTGAACCGCTTAGGAGAGGCAAGGGCATGGGATTATAAACAATAATAACGGAAGAATAGCAAGTTTGTGTTTGGGGCAGACCAAAACCGCTTGCTATCCTCAGTTGGTTGAAACGTCATTTTATTTGTGCCCGAATCCTACTCAAACTTGCCTGTGTGATGCCTAAATAGGTGGCGATACTTCCTAACGGCAACCGCTGTAACAAATCAGGCTCTTTCTCCAACAACTCGTGATACCGTTCCGAGGCGACGGCAGACAACATGGAAATCAGCCGTTCCTCGGCGGCAAGCAGTTCCATTTCCGCATAACGCCGTCCCCAATTGGCTATGTGCAAATCCTCCAAGAATAACTCTTTCAGTTTTTTCCTTTCCAATACATATAAGACAGAATTTTCCATCAGCTCCATTGTTTCATATCCCGACTCGTCATTCACATATCCTTTGATGGAAACAATGGTCGCCCCTTCCTTGCCGACCCAAAAAGTGATTTCTTTCCCCTCCACCAGAGTATAGGCGCGAACAATGCCTTTCTTGATGAAAAAGATGTCCTTTTCTACCTTGCCATATTCCAACACTTGGAATCCTTTGGGGTATGAGACTTCCGTCAGGCATTGCCGTAACTTGTCAAAAGACGCGTCCGGCATGGCATATCTCAGGTTGATGATTTCCTTTATATCCATAAGTTATTGTAGTTGTGGCACAAAATTATAAAATAGCGCACAGAAACGAAAACGAGCAGCTGTTTTTTGTCAAATGCAAAAGGCGTTTTTACCAAATGCAAAAAGTTTTCAGGAATAACCTGCTTACTTTTGCACCCGAATTTAATAAATCATAGGTATGAATTGGATAATCTTATTTATGGCAGGATTGTTTGAGGTAAGCCTTACATTCTGCTTGGGAAAAACGAGAGAGGCATCAGGTATTGGTTTTTATCTGTGGGGAAGCGGTTTCTTGGCTTCCACGGTATTGAGTATGGCATTACTTGCCAAAGCGGTTCAGACTTTGCCTTTGGGCACGGCATACGCTATTTGGACGGGTATCGGAGCGGTCGGCACGGTCTTGATTGGGATATTCGTTTTCAAAGAGCCGGCCACTCCCATACGGCTTTTCTTCCTGTTCACGCTCATTGCCTCCTTGATTGGATTGAAAGTTGTGTCATACTGAAAGGAGGAATAAATGATGAAATATGAATTGAGAGAAAACCACGGCATTCCGGCACCTCTGCTGGCTCTGATGGCAGTCGCTACCGGGCTTTCCGTTGCCAACTGCTACTACAACCAGCCTTTGTTGGGCAGCATGGCAAAGGATTTTGGGGTAAGCGACTTTTCTGCCAGCATGGTTGCGACATTGACCCAGATAGGTTATGTAGTCGGACTTGTGTTTGTCATTCCGCTTGGCGATTTGGTTTCACGAAAGCAGCTGATATTGACCAATTATATCATTTCATCGTGCGCATTGCTTGCCATAGCACTTGCCCCTAACATCTATTGGGTGTGGGGCGCATCCTTGCTTGCCGGAGCATCTTCGGTTATGCCGCAGTTCTTCATCCCGTTGGTGTCTTTCCATTCAGCACCAGCACACAAGGTACGCAACGTGGGGATTATACAGTCCTGTCTGCTCATAGGCATTCTTGGCTCACGGGTGTTAAGTGGTTTCCTGGCTGATATGTGGGGATGGCGTTCCGTCTATTTTGTGGCTTGTGTGTTTATGCTCGGATGCTTTCTTATGATTTACAAGATGCTTCCCGTTCTGCCTGCTCGTTCACGTGAAAATTATGCGGGTCTGATGAAATCCTTGTTGCGTCTGCTTGCCAAATACCCGTACTTGCGTATCGCTTCGTTGAGGGCGGCATTGGCTTATGGCTCGTTCTTTGCGTTGTGGAGTTGCCTTGCTTTCCGGATGAAGCAAGAGCCATTCTTTGCGGATGACGATATTATCGGGGCACTCGGTTTGTGCGGATTGGCAGGTGCGTCTACGGTTGTATTCATTAGCGGCTATATCCAGAAGTACGGCGTAAGGTTCTTCTCCATTGTCGGGGGATGTGTTATCTTGGCTGCATGGTTGTTGGCATTTTTGGGAAATGACAGCTACTTGTGGATGATAATCGCCATCCTTTTGATTGATGCAGGAATGCAATGCATCCATTTGTCAAATCAGACTAGCGTGGTCTCCCTCGACGCATCCGCCATCAACCGAGTCAATACCGTTTATATGACCATCTACTTCCTGGGCGGTTCTGCTGGTACATTCGTTTCAGGTCTGTTTTGGCAACATTACGGATGGGCAGGCGTGGTAGGAGTAGGAGTTGCCTTTACCGTGGCTTCCTTGTTCGTTAATTGCTTCCAACCAAGACTGCATAAGGATGAATGCTCAATATTCTGACTAAAATAATTTTTGGAATGATCCTTTCAGTCTGAATATTTTTCATACCTTTGTACCGTAAGAGTTTCCCAAACAAGCAAAGCGATGCAGACCACGGCAATCAGGACGGTTGCCAGCTCATTACCCCAAAACGAGGTAATTCTTCTAACTCTCTTGATTTCAAAGGGGTATATTCCTTATACAGATTTACAAAAAATCTTTGGAATAACCACGAAAACATAGCAGAATGTCACCTATGTCAAAAAACACAGGGGATGGTGAGCAGTTGATACATTAGAGTGCTCGCCATACGCTTATGTCCTGCATTGTTCGGATGAAGGCGGTCGGTCTCTGCGTTATGGAAATAGTGCGCATATTCATCCATCCTCGGATAAAGCCCGCATAATGCCCCAAGGTCTATCACAGGCACAGCCCATACCTGCCCTGCCTCTTTCACAGCATCCACGTATGCGTCAAGATATTCACCGCATCTGTTTGTGTAATCCTCCGGTACCTGCCAGTTCTTCTCGTTGGCATAAAACCCTGAGCGGTGTATAGGTGTGAGAAGCACTATCTGCTTCTCAGGAAATGTGCGTTTGAGCGAGTCAAGTGCTATGTTTATACGACCTCTGAAAGATCACCGAGATAGGCTACCCTCTTCCCTTTCCACGGATGTTCAATCCCGTCTGCGTTAATCACTCCCGACGTAAGCACACATAAAAGCAGAATTAAACTCTTTAATCTCATTTCCAAATATAATTTAAGGTATAATGTGTTGATTTTATGGTAACTGACATTCCGTTAAATCAGTTCAATCACAAAATTACAATTTTTTTCAATCAAATTGAATTTTTCGCACTCTTTTGGGTATTTTCCGATATTAACTTTGCAATGTCAACCAACAACAATCACTTTTAATTTAAACCGCTATGGAAAATCAACCTCCTGAAAAAACCCCGGCAGAAATCATCGAAAATGCCGCCCCCGAAACACCGCTTGAAACCGCCCTTGAAACCGGCAACCCGGAAATCGTTCCCGAGATCACCACAGAAACCAATCTTAATTCTAACCTTAAAAATGAAAACAAAAATGAATCTGAAAATGACACCGAAAACACCGCTCAAGAAACTGTTGGAAATGCTCCTGAAAATGCTCTTGGAGATGCTCCTCGAACTCCTGAAGAAAACCCCGGTTGCGAATCTGGTAAACCAGCCCAAACCTCACCTTTAGACAACAACGCCACCGCTCACCCGGCAACCGCCGCAAAATCCTCACCTACGAAAGTTCCTTTACGCCCCTTTGAGCTTCTGCGATATGAAAACACACGCCATTCAGACCTCGCCGTTCGTTCGGCAGATACCCCCGACCCGACCTCAAGAGTTCTGACACGAAAGCCGAGAAGCATCTGGAACATAAGATAGTCAATCTAATTTAATTTCAAACCATTAAAACAAACTCAAAATGAACACACAGACTTTAGCAAACACCGTTTCAACCGCCGTTGGCGAACACCTTTCAGGAGCACCCCTGACACTTCGCGATACCGAAATCATGTCACCCTCCATTCTCCGAAGCGAGATTGACGAACGTATCACCAAAATCCGCCCTGCCTCAACCCCCATCGACCAAATCTCGCGACTCGCCGGCTCACGCCATTCAGGCTCCATGAAAGTGGAATATTACTCGGTTGATACCAAACCCTCAGTTTGCGAGGTTAATAATTCACATTCCCCTTGCCAGATATCCACCACCGGTACATTTTCGGTCGAAGTAGATAAACCTAACATATTCTCGGTATCCGACACAGTGCTATTCCCCAACAACAAAAACGTCACCGATCCTTTTGTAGGTGATATACTTGTAGGTTATGTAACTAATATAGTCGGGAACTCATTGGTACTTCGCCCCACCCAGATTCCCGACAATGACATCCTCACCATCCCTGAGTTCAATTATGGTGACAAAGTTGTGAGAATGGGACGTGCCGCTTGCGAGCTTGACGTTCAGACTCCCCAGTATGCTGCTGTGCCAAAGAAGGAATACAATTTTTGTCAGATATTCAAGGCACAGATAGAGGAGAGTCTTTATCAGCGTCTTTCCGACAAAGAGGTCGGATGGTCATTCTCCGATCAGGAAGAGGTAGCCATAATAGATATGCGACTCGGCATGGAAAAATCGTTCCTCTTCGGCAACCGCACTCGCCTTCAGATATCTCCCGATTCAAATGACGAGGTATTCCTTACAGGCGGTATATGGCATCAGGCAGGACAGGAATTTTCCTACACACCCGGTAATCTCGACAACAATGGGATGATATCCCTGATGCGAAAGGCATTTACGCAGGGTGCGGGTTCCACTCGCAAAATAATGGTAGCCGGCTCAGGCTTGATTGAGGATCTCAGCAAGTTCGATTACACCCGCACAGTCTCTTCCGGCGACACAGAGACTATATGGGGTGTCAACTTCAACAAGATTGTCTCTAAGTTCGGCACCATTTATGTGGCTCATTCCGAGATTTTCGACCTTTGCGATATGCCTGAATGTGGCATGGTCATTGACCCCGAGTATCTTACAAAATACTCGCATCAGCCGTTCACTGCCGACCGCATCAGCTTCCGCAAACAGGGCGTGAGAAACACCGAAGCTATTGTGCTCACTGAAGCTTCATGCCTCATACTCCGTTACCCTGACGCTCACCTTCGCATCACTCCGAAGACCGTCTGACCATAACCGTACCGGCAGATCCGTTTCCCTTAAAACAGTCACTCCGGCATCACCCATGAAATATTGGGTGATACCGGAGCGATCCTATTTCTGTTTATTTATAAGTTGCTACCTTTGTAGCGAACGGTAATTATTTACCGGGCTCTACATCAGAAGTTTCAATCTCAAACACCAAAGTAGCGTTAGGACCGATCTTTCCGTCAGGAGTACCGTCAACACCGTATGCGAGGTTACCGGGGATATAAAGAACATACTTAGCGCCGTTCTTCATCATAGCGAGACCTTCACCAAAACCGGGAACAACCTGACGGGGTGAGAATGATACACCTTCGCTGTTGCTGTCAAATACTGTACCGTCGATGAGCTTACCGGTATATTTAACCTTTGCACGACCGTTCTGACCTACAGCTTCACCTGTACCTTCATTGATAACCTTGTAAGCAAGACCTGAATCAGTCATCTTGATAGAGGGGTCTTTAGCCATAGCATCCTTGATGTAAGCTTCACCCTTTTCCTTGTTTTCCTTAGCTTCGGGAGCATTTTCCTTAGCAGCCTTGGCTGCTTCTTCCTGCTGACGATAGAATTCCATCATCTTTTCCTGAGCCTGCTGTGCAAGAGTCTGGAATTCAAGCTGAGCCTTCTGAAGCTCTTCTGTGCTGATTGAGTCTGCATTGAAAGCCTTAGCGTATGCGTCGTAAAGTTTGCTGCGGTCAATCTTGATACCAGCCTGCTCGTAGCGATAAAGCTGACCTGCAAGCTGAAGTCCGAATGAAAGACCGGTAAGATAACCCTGCTGGGTGGTATCTGTCATGATTACCTGCTTGAAACCACGAAGAATATCATCCTTCTTCAATGATGCTTTCTGCTCTTCGGGAAGAGTGTTGTAGTCAGAAGCAAGACGTGAACCTTGGCTTGCACCTAAAGCCACTGCGAGTGAGTCACCGAAACCGCTGTCGGCAGATGCACTACTTGAATTACCACATGAAGTAACTGCGGTAATCATCATTGCGGCAGCGCCGCAAAGCATTACAAATTTTTTCATATATTTTTTAGTTAATGGGTTATTCCATTTAATTTCAACAAATCCAAATGATTAGCAATTAATTCTAATCAATAATAAATATCGTATATAAATTAGTATAATAAATAGTATACTACAATAAATACCATATTTAATATTTAATCCCAGAACCATAAATCCCGCCCACCTTCAATTGCAATAATTGTCAATTCTCAATTGAACTAATTGTCCATTGTCCATTGTCAATTCTCAATTGAAAAAATTGTCAATTGTCAATTGTCAACTGTCAATTTTCAATTGACAGGATTTTCACTGTGAAATCCAACGCCGCACCCGGCGGTATAACTCCCCCGGCGCCATGATCGCCATATCCGAGCTTCGCAGGTATTATCAGACGGTAAGTGCCTCCGGGCTTCATCATTGTCAACCCCTCCGAAAATCCCGGAATAAGATTGATAAGATCAAACACCACAGGCTCATCTGTGCTGTCAAACACCTCACCGTTGCTCAGTTTAGCAACATAGCTGATTTTCACTTTTTGATCACGTGTTGGCGTTGCACCCTCGCCGGCTTCTATGGTCTGAAACACTAATCCTGACGGAGTGGTGACAGCATCCTCCTTCGCAGCCTCTTCCGCTATGAACTTCTCTTGCGATTCGGCTGAAACCGGCTCAACATCCGGCTTAAGAAGGCTGTCAAGATAGCTCTGCGCACTCTCAGGAGTGAAACCTATATTCTCACCTTTAAGCACCTTGGCTATCGCAGCTCCCACTTCAGCCGCTTTGGCATCCATACCGAGAGCTGTCATCTCACCAAGACTCGTACGAAGACGCACTCCGTAAAGCACACCTCTTATATAAGCCTGACGCAAAGTGTCATTTCCCGCTGTCATGGATTCCTCCAAGCCTTTGGAAAACCGCTCTACCTCTGCCGGGGTCATATCCCTGACAGGAATGACCGAGCCCCAGTAGGTAGCGAGAGCCCTTGACAACGAGTCGCCGGTTTCGACAGCATTAGCTGCCAAAACCGTCAACGTCATAAAAAGTGATGCAAGGATAGATTTCATCTGGGATAGGTGATGGTTACTTCTTTATTACTTTCAGAAGCTCTACATCGAATATAAGAGTAGCATTCGGACCGATCACGCCACCTGCGCCCTGAGGACCGTATGCAAGCTGCGACGGGATGAAAAGACGCCACTTTGAACCGGCTTTCATCAACTGAAGTGCCTCTACCCATCCGGGTATAACCTGTGTCACACCGAATGTTGCAGGCATACCGCGCTCCACAGAGCTGTCGAACACTGTGCCGTCGATAAGCTTGCCGGTGTAGTGTACCTCAACCTGATCCTGAGCGGTAGGCTGTTCGCCGTCACCCTCCTTGATTACTTCATACTGCAATCCTGATGCGGTAGTCTTCACTTCGACACGCTTGCCATTCTCTTCAAGGAACTTCTTGCCGGCTGCTTCATTGACATCTGCCATCTTGGCTGCTTCGGCACGCTGCTTTTCTTCAAGAGCTGTGAAATATTTCTGGATTTCAGCCTTAGCCTCATCGTATGTCATCTTTGGCTCTGAACCGTAGAACACTGCTGCAACGCCGTCGGCGAAGTCCTCCACATTGATTTCCTGAATTCCGCTCGCACGGAAATTATTTCCCATGCTTAGACCGAGAGCATAGCTGATGCGGTCCAATTCTTTCTTTTCCATGATTTAATTTATGTTATATTTTCTTTTACAAGGTTAGGAGCCTACAAAGTTAGACTATTTTATCGTCCTGTTTTAATTTTTTTAATTAAAAAATTTAAAATCACAATCTTAACACCGCTTTGGCTACCTGTCAACCCACAAATCTCTAACAATCAATACCCTCGTAATGTTTCTCACTGTTAGAATTCCGAGAGACGCGCGAGGTATTTGCCGATAATGTCAAATTCGATATTGACTCTCGTCCCTACCTCTATATTCTTGAAATTCGTATGCTCGAATGTGTAAGGGATAATTGCCACTCTGAACGAGTAACGCTCCGAGTCGCACACCGTGAGGCTCACCCCGTTAACTGTCACCGAACCTTTTTCAACGGTCACATACCCTTTCGCCGCCATCTCGGGTGCCACATCATATGTGAATTTATAATAACGGCTACCTTCCACTTCTTCTACCGATTCGCACACGGCGGTAGTATCCACATGACCCTGCACTATATGTCCGTCCAAACGTCCGTTCATAAGCATCGAACGCTCAAGATTCACCAAGTCGCCCGGCTTCAAATCACCTAAATTACTGCGGTCGAGTGTCTCCTGAATGGCTGTCACGGTATAAGTGCCATCTCCCGGAATAGACACCACGGTAAGGCAAACTCCGTTGTGAGCCACACTTTGATCTATCTTAAGCTCATCAACAAACGAGCATCTGACCTTCAGATCAACATTACCATCCTTGCGGATTACATCTGCGACTACCGCAGCTTCTTCAACTATTCCTGAAAACATATTGTTTTATAATCATTAAATTAAACTTAGAACTGATCTCTCGGAACACTCCGGTCTTAGCTTAATGTTTTAGTTTAAATCAGTTATCATTTAGAGAGCGTACAAAATTACAAATAAAATCCCTAAATTTGCAAATTATGAAAAAGAGTCCGCTTTATACTCGTACCGGCGACAAGGGAACCACTTCGCTGGTCAACGGCGCTCGTGTGGCAAAAAACTCGCCGCGCGTATGCGCTTATGGAACACTCGATGAGCTTAACGCTTATATTGGTTTGCTCCAAGCCCACACATCGTTTCTCGACAATTTCGTCAACGAAACATTGCTCCGTGTCAACAATCTGCTGTTTAACATAGGCGCCTACCTCGCCGACAGTTCGGAGGGAGCCGTGCCGATGCTGACCGACGATGACATTGCTTATCTCGAAAAAGCCATTGATACACTCGATTCAATGGTTCCACCGCTACGCCTGTTCGTTATTCCCGGCGGAAGTGTGGGAGCATCCTACGCTCATGTCGCACGCACTATATGCCGGCGAGCCGAACGTGACATCCTGACGCTCATCGACACCGGCGCTGTGGTATCCGAACTTGTCACCACATACGTAAACCGCCTTAGCGACTATCTCTTTGTGCTGGCGCGCTATATCAACCACGCCACAGGCACACCAGAGCTCATCTGGAGGAAGTAGGTGTCCCGCCCTGCTCTTTGTCTCGGCGTTTCTTGCGGTCGTTATGGATCTTTATACCGAACACTATCGCTGAAGATACGGTAGTGATGGTGTTGGTGATCACCAATGGTATATTGTTGAGCATGATCCCTTGTATGACAAAGAATACGCTTCCGAGCCCTAAAAGGAGGAATGTAGGCACTGCTATCCCGTCTGTGTCACGAGTACGGATGGTATGTATAGCCTGCGGCAAATATCCGCACACCATGCAGAGAGCGGCTGCATAACCGACTATATTGATGATTACGGTTTCCATTTTGTTTATAATAGTTAAAAGTGAGTATCTAACTTAGAAACGGATGGAACTGTTAAATAGTTGTGTCTACACTGATATTTGTCAATTCCCAAAAAATTCATACTTTTGCGTGATGAACTGATTTAAACTTTACAGATTATGCGATCCACGTCAACTATGAGATTTCTGTTCTTAATGGTGGTTGCCGCTTTTTTAGCGGCATGTGCCAGCATGGGACGCCCCGAAGGCGGTCCACGTGATGAGGATCCTCCCGTGTTCGTGCGTTCCAACCCTATGCCGGGTCAGGTGAACGTGAAAGGGACTAAAATCACTGTTGATTTCGATGAAAACATTGCCCTTGAAGACGCAATGAATAAAATCGTTGTCTCACCCCCGCAGCGCACCACTCCGATGTTTACTTCCAATGCCAAACGTGTCACTGTGGAGCTGCGCGACTCTCTGATTCCGAACACCACATATACTATCGATTTCGCCGATGCCATAAAGGACCTCAATGAGTCAAACATACTTGACGGTCTGGCAGTCGATTTTTCCACCGGCGACAGCATCGACACCCTGCGTATATCAGGCATGGTGTTTGAGGCACGTAATCTCGAACCTGCGCAAGGTATGCTCGTGGGCGTTTACTCTAATCTTTCCGACACAGCCATCACCACCCTACCCTTGGAACGCATCACCAAGACCAACCAGTTGGGTCAGTTCACCGTGCGAAACCTCAAGCCCGGTCCCTACCGCATATTCGCTCTAACTGACAATAACCGTGACTACCACTGGGATCGCTCGGAAGATATAGCATTCTACGATGTCACTCTCACACCTTCCACCCAGCCTATCACAGTTTCCGACACTATCGAAACCGAAGATGGCCGTGACTCCGTATACACACATCCCGGCACACGCTATCTCCCTGACGATATACTACTGACATGGTTCAACGAAGGCTACAGTGCTCAGTATCTTAGCGAATATGAACGTCCCGAGCGTCGCCAGCTTAAGTTCCAGTTCGGAACCAAAGCCGACACTCTCCCCATACTGAAACTCATAAACACCCACCGCAGCGGTGAGGACATATCCAAATGGAGTGTGCTCGACGCTAACGCAACTCTCGACACCCTTACCTACTGGATTACCGACAGCTCTCTGATAGAGCTTGACACCCTCCTTCTTGAAGCGAGATACCTCCGCACAGACACTCTCGACAAGCTTTCACTCACCACCGACACATTGCGATTCGTGATGCGTGGCGAAAAAAGCCGTAAGCGTGAAGAGGAACGCCGCCTTAAGGAAGAGGAGGAGAACCGTAAGAAGGAAGAGAAATTGCGAAAGGAGCTTGGCGATTCAGCTTACCGTGTTGACTCCTTAAGCCGTCTCCCCAAACCTCCGACAATCGACTTTAAAGCCGCATCAGGTTCTACACAGGAACTGAATCTCCCGCTCAGACTGTCGTCGGGAACCCCCATTGCATCATTTGACACCACAGCGGTACATTTCGAAATGATGCCTGACTCATCATGGCTCCCCGCACCCCCGATTCACATAATACGCCCCGACTCCCTGCGCCCGATGGAATTCAAAGCCGACTACAAATGGCAGGAAGGGACAAAATACAAGCTTAAAATAGACTCCGGCGCTATAATAGATGTGTACGGTGTCCCCAATAGTGAATTCACCCATGAATTCACCACTAAGAAGCTTAGCGACTACTCCACCCTTTCATTCAACCTGCAGGGGCTTGACGGTCGTCCGGCCATAGTCGAGGTGCTTAACAGCGGCGATAACGTAGTGGCGATGGCTCCCGTCAAAGGCTCATCGGTGACTGTCGAATACCTGAATCCGGGCACATATTACGCACGTCTGTTCATCGACGCTGATTCAAACGGTGTTTACACCACCGGCAATCTCCTTGACTCCCTGCAGCCGGAGGAGGTCTACTATTATCCTAAAAAAATCAACCTCAAGAAAAATTGGGGTGTGGAACAGACTTGGGATATAAATGAGCTCCCCATCGACCAGCAGAAGCCGATGGAGATAAAGAAAAACAAGCCCAAGAAGAAGAAAGGCGAACGTGACGAAAAGTCTGAAGGTGACGAGGACGAGGAAGATGAATTCTTCGATGACCCGTTCATGAATTCAGCCACACGTAACGGAGGTTTCTCCACCGGTACCGACAACGGCTTGGATGACCGCCGACGCCGACGCTGATACTCACCCTTAGAGGTTGTTTAATAACCCCTTAATCCTTCATACATATTATATATAGATAAATGATCTCATCACCCACATCGGCATCCGCCCAAAAGAAAAGTCTCGCATCACGCCTGATAGGGTTCATAATCCCGCTCGTGATCACCGTGGGGCTATGCTGGCTGCTGTTTCATGACATTGACATGAAGCAGATGTGGGATATAATACGTCATGAATGTGATTTCTTCTGGATAGGGCTTAACCTCTGTCTTTCCGTGTGCGCGCAGATATGGCGAGCGCTCCGATGGCAGATTCAGCTTAAGGCAATAGGTGTGCGCCCTACCCTGTGGCAACTCATCCTGAGCATATTCGGGACATACTCAGTTAATCTGGTATTCCCCCGACTCGGAGAGGTATGGCGCACGGGATACATTTCCGAACGCACCCGTTCATCCTTCACCGAGGTGTTTGGCTCAATGGTCGCCGAGAGGTTATCCGACACTATAGCTGTCGCCCTGTTCATGCTTGCCACACTTATTGCTTCGGGAAGCCAGCTTAGGGAATATCTTGCGCAGGACCCTGAAAAATTCGCATCGATAAGTTCAATCCTCACCTCACCCATACTTTGGGGTGCCGTCATAGCCACATTGGTAGCCGTATGGTGGATATTCACCCGATACCCTGAGAACAAAGTGATTGCGTTTGTGCGACGTGTGTGGCGAGGGCTGTGGATAGGCTTCTCGGCTATATGGAAGATGCCGGGCAAAGGCTTATGGCTCTTTTACACCGTGCTTCTGTGGGGCAGCTACTTCATGGGGCTATACTGTGCGTTCCGCTCATTCCCGCTCACATCTCAGGTGCTTGACATATACGGGATGCAAGCGTTGCTCGTATGCTATGTGTTCACAAGCATAGCCATGGCGGTGCCGTCAAACGGCGGAATAGGTCCGTGGCAATGGGCTATGATATTCGGTCTCAGCTTCTACACCGCAAAAGTGCCTGACCTGACCACCGACTACGCCAACTCTTTCGCCAATCTTGTAATGGGAACTCAAACATTACTCCAAATACTTCTCGGCATATTCACATTCGCATGGATTGCCATTGTGAAAAGAACTGAAAAATCAGCTAAGATATGAAATTCGACGATAAAGGTAACGATTATTTCCTGCATAATTTCAAGGAGGAGCAAAATACCACTACCACTGACTCTCAGCCGAGCCAGAACGGCTTCACTTTCCCTGAAGCCGGGAACGGAACCGGAAACAATAATGATAATCCAACTCCGGCAGCACAACCGGCAGTAAAAAAACGGAAACGTCACGGATGGCGATGGTTCTTCTTCATACTTTTCGTAATACTCGGAGTGGCAGTCTATATCCGTTACTTCATACCTTACGCAACTGAATCACGGGCAACAGGCTATGTGACGAGAGTGGAAAAACGAGGGATTATCTTCAAGACCTTCGAAGGTGAGATGATATCGCAGTCGCAACTTACCGACACGACCCGCATCTATTCGAGAGATTTTTTCTTCTCCATACCTAATGATTCATTGGCACGAGTGATTCAATCCTACGAGGGTACCGGACAGCCCGTGACTCTAACCTGCAAACGCTACTTCGGGACACTCCCGTGGCGAGGAGCTTCCAAAATAATAGTCACAGCTGTTGATCCGTCAACCGCTCCGGTTCATCCCGTCATGAATTGACAGTCTTGCCACACATCTTATACGCCCCTTAGCATTAACTTAAAAAATTATGAATTTCCAGATATTTCCCCCCGAAGATTTCCTCGAAACGAGGTTAGAGCTACCCTTGTCAAAGAGCATGAGTAACCGTGCGCTTATCATCAATGCCCTTACCCCCGGCGCTCCTGCGCTAACGGATGTTGCGCTTTGCGACGACACTCTTTCCATGATTCACGGATTGAAGCCATCAGAGGCTAACTTTATAAATATAGGTGCGGCAGGCACCACTATGCGCTTTCTAACCGCTTACTTCGCCACACGCGAGGGTCGCACACTCGTGCTTGACGGCACCGAACGTATGCGCAAACGCCCTATAAAAGTACTCGTTGACGCCCTGCGTGAACTCGGCGCTCAAATAGACTATGTGATGGAAGAGGGCTATCCTCCGCTTCGCATCACCGGCAAGCGTCTCACCGGAGGCAAGCTCACACTTGACGCCTCAGTAAGCTCCCAATATATCTCTGCGCTTCTCATGATAGCCCCACAGATGGAAAAGGGTCTTGAGCTGACATTGGAGGGTGAGATTGTGTCACGCCCTTACATAAAAATGACCCTCAAAATGATGGAGGATGCCGGCGTGGAGAGCGAGTTTTACAATAACACCATCACCGTCCCCTCAGGCACATATACCTCTACCCTTCCACCTATCGAAGGTGACTGGAGCGCGGCTGCCGCATGGTATGAGATAGAAGCTCTGTCGTCAGGCGTGGTCACAATCGACAATCTCGCCCGTGAATCATGCCAAGGTGACCGCAAGCTTGCCGATATATATTCACACATTGGTGTGGATACAGAATGGGAAGGTGAAAACGGCGGCACTGACCTCTGCGCAAATCCCGATGCCGATGCCCGCATAAGCATCGACTTCACCGATAACCCCGATCTCGCACAATATGTGATGGTCACTTGCGCCATGTTGGGTCTACCCTTCCGGTTCACCGGACTTTCCACTCTTGCCATAAAGGAAACCGACCGTGTGACCGCTGTGGCTAAGGAGCTGATGAAAGTAGGCATAATGCTTACCGTGGAGTCAAAAGATGTTGTGTCGTGGGAAGGGAGACGTGTTCCATACATGGAATTACCCCGCTTTGACACATACGACGACCATCGCATGGCTATGTGTCTCGCACCGATAGCCCTGTATGTCCCGGGTATTGTTATAAATAATGTGGAGGTGGTGAGCAAGTCATATCCCAATTTCTGGCAGCAGCTTGCCAACGCCGGATTCACATTAGTGCCTGTGGAGGAACGGAGCGAAGACAACCCCGAAAACGTTCAGGAATAAGAATATAATGTTTGGAGCGTTAATAATATTAGCAGTCACCGTAATCATCGGTCTGATACTTTGGCTAACCCATAAACCGGGCGAGCCAGCCGCCACTGCAACCGGCAAGGAGTACGGCTCAACCGAAACAGCGGTTGAAGGCGAAGAGTGTTGCGGACTTCATGCGGTATGCGAAAAGAAGATAACAGGACTCACCGAACCGCTATATTTCGATGACGAGGAGCTTGACCGTTACGCCGGACGTGAACCGCATACTTACACATCAGACGAGGTGGAGCAATTCCGTGAAGTGCTCTACACGCTTCTACCCGAAGATGTATACTCATGGGGTGCAAGCCTGACGTTGCGCAACATCTCACTTCCGGAGCAACTGCGTGACGAATGGATAATGCTTTCGCAGGACCAAAAACAATGACCGGCAATCCGAAACGAAACCTCAATCTTTAACTCAGAGGGTAATTAGAGGATATTTAGAGGATATTTAATATGGAAATATTTGATTATGATTTCTTCCGCAACGCATTGACAGGCGTGATACTCATAAGCATCGCGTCGGCAGTGATCGGCACCTACATAGTGACCCGCCGTCTGGTATCCATATCGGGCGGTGTCACACATGCCTGTTTCGGAGGACTCGGATTAGGATATTATCTCGGCTGGAATCCTCTTTTCGGCGCAGCATTATTTGCAATCGCCTCTTCGCTCGGGGTTCAATGGATGTCAAGCCGCCACAGAGTCCGTGAGGATTCTGCAATAGCGGTGATATGGGCTTTAGGTATGGCAATCGGTACCTTGTTCATATTTCTCACCCCCGGCTATGTGCCTGAGCTTAACACATTCCTTTTCGGCAACATCCTGACTATCAGCAGCAGTGACATCTGGGCATTTGCCATTTTCACAGTGGTGCTTATCATATTCATGGCAGCTTTCTTCAAGAAGATAGTAATCTGTGCCTTCGACCCTGATTTTGCCGCCGTCAAGCAGTTGCCTGTCATGTTCATATCCACGGCAATGACCGTGCTCGTGGCAGTATGCATTGTCCTCACCATTCGCCTTGTGGGGGTGATGCTGCTCATGTCGATGCTCGCCCTTCCGCAGATGACTGCAGAGACATTCTGCCACAGATTCAAAACCATAATGTTCCTCTCTATTGCCATCTCGCTCCTATGCAGCCTTGCCGGACTCTTCCTCGCAACTGTGATAGAAGTCCCCTGCTCCGCCCTCATAGTCCTCACAATGACCGCCGCCTACATCATCGCCCGCCTCATCGCCCTCATAAAATAGCCCAAAATCGCCTCCCAACGCACAATAATCCCCTAATTTCCATAATTCAACTATTCATAAACCAAAATAAATCCAAAATATTGAAAGTTTGGCGGAAAGGTATTTTGCAGTAATGGAAATTTATAGTACCTTTGTGCGTTAATTGCGTATTTGTGCTATCATTAGCCATAAACCTTAAACGAATAAATCAAAAAAATCATCTAAACATAGAATGGCAACATTAGAAAAAATCCGTAGCAAGTCTGTGCTCTTGCTTATCATCGTTGGAGCCGCCTTGCTGGCTTTTATCATCGGTGACTTCTTTACTTCAGGCCGTACCTTCTTCGGTACAGGCACCACAATCGCAAAAGTAGGCAATCAGAAAGTTGACGTGCAGGAATTCCAGCGTCGAGTTCAGGAGGCAGCCCAAGAAGCTCAGTCTCGCGGCGCCCGTGTTGACAACGCCGTGCTCCAGCAGCAGGTGCTTAATTCCATGATTGCCGAGAAACTTTTCCAAGAGGAGATCAATGAACTCGGACTCGTAGTTACCGACGAAGAACTTACAGAAATGATGGTCGGCAAAAACTCACAGTACGTTGACCGTATGGTGCAGCAGCAGCTCGGTGTGCCCGACGCAGCAACAGCTCACGACATGGCTTACAACCCCACCAAATACGGTATGCAGCAGGCTCAGGCTCAGCAGCTCCAGCAGTATTGGGTAAGCCTTGAAAAGTCAGTTGAACAAATGCTCCTCCAGCAGAAGTTCCAGAACCTTTTCGCCGGCACTCTCGTGGCTAACGACCTCGACACCAAGGCTATCTACGATGAAAACGCTGCCACTTCCCACATACTCTACGCCAAGAAGGATTTCTCAACCCTTCCCGATGCTGAATTTGAAGTGACCGAAGGTGACATCAAGGATCTCTACAACGGTGAAAAGAACCGCTACATCCTCGACGAACCCCAGCGTCTCATCAACTATATCGCTGTAAACATCGTGCCCTCTGAAGCTGACGTGCTCGCAGGACAGAAGAAAGTTGAGGACGCTATCGTGGCTCTCAACGCCAACCCCGAAACTCAGGGTCTTTCTGAAATGCCTGAATTCCTCGTTGACCGCACACGCATCTCTCAGGAAAACATCGACAAGCAGCCCCGTCTTAAAGCAGCTCTCGACACCCTCTCAGTGGGTCGTGCAGTGCTCGTTTCTAAGAACGGCAATGACTACAATATCGCCAAGCTTCTCGGCAAGAGCCAAGAGGTTGACCAAGTTAAGATCGACTATCTTACCGTTCAGGGTACTAAGGCACAGGTTGACTCACTCGTAGCTGCTCTCAACAACGGTGTGGCATTCGACTCTATCGCAGCATCTCCGCTCGTGGCACAGTCACAGCAGGATATGAGCGTGTCACTCATTGACCCCAACTTCGCTCCCGTCAAGGAGATAATCGAAGGCAAAGCTACAGGCGTTTATTTCACTCCTGACACTCTTGCAGAAAACGGTCGTATCTTCCGTGTGAGCGAACGCACTGCTCCCGTGACAGTTTATGAATTGGCTAACGTGTCATTCACCACTGAGCCGTCAAACGCTACCATCAACGACCTCGAAAGCAATCTCCAGCTGTACCTTTCAGCTAACAAGACTGCAAAACAGTTTGCCGACAGCGCACAGGCAGCCGGTTACACTACCTTCCCCGCTTTAGTTTCTGCTTCAACTCCTATAGTTGGCAACCTCAACGACACCCATTCAGCAGTAGCTTGGGCTATGGATGCTAAAAAGGGTGAAGTGTCACCCATCTTCGGTGACATCCAGAGCGGACGTTTCGTAGCTGTGGCTCTCGATGATATCTATGACGAAGGCTACACTCCCGTTCGTGATTCACAGATCCACTCTATGCTCGCAGCCCGTGCCCGCAACAACAAGAAAGCTGAAAAGCTTATCGCAGATTATCAGGGCAAAGCTAAAGATATCGCAGGATACGCTCAGGTTATGGGCACATCAGTTGACACTACCACCGTTAACTTCGGTCAGTATATGATTCCCGGTCTCGGCATGAACGAGAGCGCAGTCATGGGTGCCGTTGCAAACGCTCAGCTCAACCAGCTCGTAGGTCCGATGCAGTCAAACAATGGCGTGATCGTATTCCAAGTTACAGAAGTTGACAACGAGGGTCGTCCCTACAACGCAGAAGAAAGCGCAATCCGCTTCGACCAGCAGCGTGGCGCATCTCGTATGCTCAACTCACTTGACCGCATCCTCCTCGGAAACCAGAAGATAAAGAACAACATTAACAAGTTCTATAAGTAATCCTCTCTTTCCATCTTTTTCACATTAAAAGTAAATGCTGTGCCAAGACATGACACAGCATTTACTTTTTTAATACATATAATTACACCATCCTTCTATTTATACTTTTTGCCAATCCTGCTATCTAATACATGAGGACCACCAACTTTACTCCTGGGTATTATCCTTTTTACGCTTTACAGTGTGTTTCAGTTTCAAAACGGCAAAGTTCAGTTCTATTGTCGTTTCAGTATCAGTGGTTCTCATGCCGTCGTCCAACAAATCTGCCAAAATCTCACCACTTTGCTGCATGAGGGATTTTTGATTGAACTCGTCAGAGGCATCGGCAAGCTCTCCGACAGTCCGTGACAGCTCTCTCAGTTTGGTAAATGTTTCAACTATCGCAATTGTTGTCCGGGTGGCAACAGCACCCTTGAGGATGGTAGCCAACATATACAAGCCTTTCTCAGTAAATGCCTTGGGTGTTTTTGGCGAGAACTTTATTTGAGGGTTATCAAAATTTTTGACAACCTCCGCTTTCTCCTGCTTTGTAAGTTCAAAGACATATCCGGCTGGAAATTTATCCGGATTGTTCCTGATGGCTTGGTTCACCTCTCTGGTTTCTACTCCGTATAAACGGGCAACATCGCTGTCAAGTATGACACGCCGCCCCCTAAGCTCTATTATAGCGGACTCCACGTCAGCGAGTTTAATAATATTTGCCATTGTGCTGTTGTTTTATATTATTGTGAAAGTCATTAAATACGCTGCATTTGCAGTGCTGAATCCCGGCAGCTAATTTATATCAATCTATTAGGTTTGTCTAACCGTTTCAAAGGTAAACATTTTTACCTGATTTTCCTAACGATTAGCGCATTATCACTTATTGCACCACTGCAAACCCCATTGAACCGCAACAAAATAGAGCATACAGCACAATGAATCGGCTCTTTGCAACGCAAAGCAGCTGAGCAGATGAGTCAAATTTCAACTGTCAATTGTCCATTGTCAATTTTCAATTGAAACAATTGTCAATTGCCTTTTGGCTGTGTTAGCATCGGCTGTTAGTTGCTCTTGGAGTTTGGCTGTGGATGAGAATTTCTTTTCGGGGCGAAGGTATTTCACAAATTCTATAACTATCTCTTCGTCATACAGATACCCCACATAATCAAGGATATGCGCCTCTATCGACAACTTACCTGATACATTTTCATCAGCCACGGTAGGACGGAAACCGATATTCACTATAGCCTTACGGCGCACTCCGTCAGGCGTTATCACAAACGCCGCATACGCACCGCTTTTTGGTACAATCGAAGCGGAATCAACCGGCACAATATTGGCAGTCGGGAAACCGATGGTACGACCCAATCTGTTACCGTCAACCACCACACCTCTCAGGCTGTAAGGATGTCCGAGCGCTTCATAAGCTTTATCAGGCTGACCTTTAAGAAGATACTTGCGTATTATAGAAGAACTTATCGGAGCTGCCGGACCGCCATATTCGGGAGCATTTATGACATCCATCCCCAGCTCCTTACCTATAGCCTTATACTGTTCGAAACCTTCAAGACGGTCATGTCCGAAACGGTTGTTGAAACCGACCACCAAGGCATCTATGCCATACTTCTTATGGAGCATCGACAGAAATTCCCGTGCCGACATGTAGCGTATCTTGTCGTTGAACGACAGCAATATAGCGTCCTCAATCCCGGCATCTTCGAGATACTTCACCCTCTCTTCAAGGGTGGTAAGAAGCCCCGGCGCCTCCAACGGACGCACAAGAGCCAAAGGATGACGTGAGAATGTCACCACAGAAGGTACAAGACTGCGGGCTTTAGCCTCAGCCCGTAGATAGTCAATCAGAAACCTGTGTCCCAGATGCACACCATCGTACATACCCACCGCTGCTATGCGGCGACGATCGCTGTTGCTCTTAGTGATGATATTCATAGTTTATAATTAAAAAATCTGTCTAATAAACAACCTTTCAGCCGTTCGAGTTTTTATATCTACCCAAAAGATCCACAAATTCATCGCCGGGATTCACCACCACAGCCTGATAACCGTAACGGCGAGCCGCCTCGACATTGGAGGATGAATCATCGAAAAACAGTGTCTCTTTCGGTTCTATCCCGCAAACCTCCTCGGCATAGTCGAAGATACCTTTGGCTGGTTTGCAGCATTTTGCCTCATACGAGGTCACTATGCCGTCGAAATAATCATTTATCTCCAAACCTTCCTTCCGAAATTCCTCCGCTATCTTGGAATTCATCATTATCGGATTGGTATTCGACAACAGGTATACGGGATAACGCTTGCGCAATTCGCGAAGAGCGCGCAGACGCTCCACAGGAATACCCACAAGGAATTCATTGAAGGCTTTGTCGATTTCCTCATCGGTGACGGGGCGTGAAATGAGCTGACGGACACACTTGTGGAACTCGTCAGCATCTATCTGCCCGGCTTCAAGCGCCAGAAAAGCTCCTTTCTGACCATAAAGCCCGAGGAAATCCTCGGCATCAGCCATGCCGAGAGCTTCGAAAGCCCTCACACAACGATTGCGGTCAAGATCCATGATCACACCGCCCAAATCAAAAAGCAAGTTCTTAATCATAGTGCAAAGATACGCATAAATCGGTTCAAAGCAAAAAACATTTTTATAAGAAGCTTTAGAGAAATTAACCATATTTCCAGACGATTGGCTTGTTATAAATAAGAGGTTATTAAACAACCTCTAAAACAACAATCCAAATTATTATTAACTCAAAGCTATCATTTATGGGAACTAATAAGGATTATCAGAATAGGTTGCCGGATCATCCGGAACCGTTGGAGCTGGGCGCTCACAAGGAGGCATCAGCTCTTCCGCCTATGCAGGAAGCATATCATCCCCACCACGTGGAGCATCGGCATGTCACGCACAAAGGAAGCTTTTTGGGCTGGGCTTGGCTGACAGTCTTGGCTCTCGGCGTTTTGGTCGGCTCTATTTATTGGTTCTCAGACCGTTCAAAGAGCAACGGCGACAATATGTACGCCTCCGGGGTAAATCAGACCAATAAGACGGCTCTGGCATCCAACACTAACGCACAGCCGGACGCTGTGATAACCGAAGTCACACTCTCGGAGGTCGAAGCCAATGCAGCCACCAAAGCTAATGCGAAAACATCAAACGCCGCTATGGCTAAAGCCGCCACAGCCTATGCTACGGCTAAAACAGCAACAGCCAACGCTAACGCAACGGCAGTGCCTCACGATGTTGTATATCTCTTCCCCCTTGATGGCTCGGATATACCCGACGATGCTACCCTCAACAAACTTGCCAAAGAAGTTGCTGCAACAGGGGCATACGTTTCAGTGGTCGCCTATACTGACGAAAGCGGAAATTCCGCTTACAACCAGCGTCTTAGCGAACGCCGTGCCAAGAGAGTAGGTGACTATCTCATAGCCCACGGAGTCCCCGGCGATCATGTGAAAACCAAAGGTATGGGTGAGACAAACGCCTATCCGACAGCCGCTCAGGACCGCCGAGCCGAAATACACGTAACCGTATAATTTATAACTCTCCTTATTTTAAATCCACCAAATAATATTAGGTCTACAAAAAAATTAGACCTCCAAAAATTTAGACCTATCCCCAAAATTTTGATCTATCAAAATTTCAGATTAACCCATTAATCATAAAACTGATTTATAATAAAGAATTTGCTGCAAAATTTATCGGATGTTGGAACCGTATTTGACCCCACCACCCACCAATTTTGCAGCAAGTTCTTTGTATTATTATTCTTTTGCACCCTGCATGAATCTGTTGCAAAACTTAATGTAGGGATGTTCCCCGAAGCATCCCTACATCCAATACATTTTGCAACAGTGCTATAATTAGAAGTTCATCAAAATTTTAAAAGCTTTTTTACCTATATTTATTATGTATATACCGGGAGCCGGAGCATAGAATATGATTTCACTGTCTGAAATAGAATTAACTGGATACGATTTACCAGAAACATCACTGACCAAAACATTTGCAGTAGGATTCAATATTCTAAGCACATTTTCCGAAACACGAATATCATTATAAACATCCTTTTCGCTTACGTCAATTCCTGATAATTCCAAGCACTTTACAATAAAACTTTTAGAGATTGGCTTATATGGCTGCAAAGAAGATATAATAACTGTACAATTACCCGGATTTTGAGGATATAACCTTAAAGTATAGTTATCATTCTCATCAATATAAGTCTGATAAGATATGCAATTTTCCGGCTCAAATTGTATATTTAGGTTCGTGTAAGGATGAGAACTGTCAAATGAAATTTTAACTTCAGCAGGATTTTCCAACGACTCAGGCACATTGCTTAAAGTAATATCATTGGATAATGTATACAGTCTATAAAAACCGGACTTAAGACCATCCAATACCTTTGAAATCTTATCATAATTCGCATCCGGAACAAAGACTTCAACAGAACCAATTGACAACTGTTGGTCTATTTCTAAGTCCGGACTTAAAATAACGACTTTGAAATTATACGGAACCGCAGATCTCCCAATTTTTTTGACATTCTCCGAGAACACTATCGCGTCAACCTTTTGCTGATTGGAAAATGCTTCGCGATCAACCTCTGTGACTTTTAGTGTCTTCCCCTTATATTCAATGACATCCGGAACAATCAGAGTCCCTGAATATTCAAAATCATTTCTTGGTAGCACCCTGACACAATCACTGTCGTACAACTGCAAATAATTTATATTATCTACGGTAAAAATATCATCTCGGGAATATACGTCCAATGCAATTCGGTCACTTAAGGGTTTACCCTTGCTATCTTCTATAACCATAAAATACCTGCCCGGCTGCAATCCTACGGTTATATTCTGAATATAATCATTTTTTTCTTTATTATGAAATGCCAGCCAAGCGCCGAAAGTCCTAATATACTTATCGGCATTATCGGTACTATAAATCCTTATATTTGACATTTCATAATATGGAATATTGCCTGAGTTTACTCCTTTAAAAGCAAATTGAACTACAGAATTATCAAAAACAGTGGATGTTGGACGAAATTCTGAAATCTTCACATCATAATAATACTCCGGCTTAGGTGATTCCAATAATGTTACCTTACCATTTTTTATATTAAACGATAAGGACTTTATATTCTTTAAAGGCACCATCATATCTAACCAGCCACTTTCTCCCTGTTTCCGATAAACAGGATAAGCACTATAGTTACCATCTTTAAAGTTCCTTAAAAGATTCATATCGATATCACATTTCTTTGACCAATTATCCTTAATAGAAATACTCTCTATTTCCACATAGGAAATTTCTCCTTGCTCAGAAATTACCTTCAAGCCTATATCACCTGAAAAATCATATATGCTCTCTTTTTCATATTCGAAAGTTTTACCGAAATCCGAAATAATTTTTAATAACGGATTGTATTTTATATATGGATTCGTCGGTTTTTCTTTAATATTTCCCGGCTGTATTAAAACAGTTATACTTGTCCCAAATTTATAGGAACCGTCAATAAGCGGATTGTCTTGTGTTCGGAAAGTCTCAAGATCCAGATATTCTCCACCATATCCCCATCCCCAATTAAAATGGAAATAACCATCTTTGTATCCGTCACATATAAATGAATGTCCTGATAGTGGATGGTGACCTGAAAACATCACAGGGCGTCCTTGTGATAATTCATAATAAATAATATCACTCCAAGTCTCCGAATCAAAATAATCATGTGAAAGATGCATAACAGCATCATTATATCCAAAATAATATTCCAGAGCAACCGCCTCCCCATTATAAAGAGGACCTTCAGGATAAGAGTTTATTGAATGATTCATTGAAAGCGGAAGGGTAGTAGCAAACATTAAATCAGCTACCGCCCGTGATGAGTCGGAGTCCGGATCATCAGACTCATTATAACTGTCTTTCATTAAATCCCATCTGAATGGAATTTCCGCCATGGGATAATCTTTTATCATACCATCCGGAGTTTTATAACGTCCATTCCTTAATGCTTTTTCAGGATATTTATAATAATATAAAACCTGAGAAAGTGCCACAGGTGTACAACCCGGCTCATTCAATCCAGTTAGTTCCTTCACAGTGGCATTATATGGAGTCCCACCACTCCACTCACTTTTTAATAGCGGTTTGATTTCTGCTCTTTCATTATTAGCCGAAAAAACAATCACAGGCAATAGGATAGCGGTGATAACTAAAAATAAGCGTCTCATGATAATGATTTTATAAATAAGCACCTAATATATTTACAATCGCAAAGTTAACATAATTATTTGAATGTTAAAATTTTCATTATCCAATATATACTATATCTGAAGAAAATAATAATCTTAATCAAAATATTTCTTGAATATTCTATTTTTATAACTCTTTTGCTCCGTTGGTTCGTTGCGTGAACCCACAATTTTTACTAATTTTGCAACTTAATTAATTTATCACCCTTTCAGCGTGGAAACTAAATACATATTCGTGACCGGAGGCGTGGTTTCATCCCTTGGAAAAGGGATTATATCATCCTCCCTTGCATGTCTGCTTAAGGCTCGTGGTTACAATGTTACCATTCAGAAGTTTGACCCGTATATCAACATCGACCCGGGAACTCTAAATCCCTACGAACACGGGGAATGTTACGTGACCGTTGACGGACACGAGGCTGATCTCGACCTCGGACACTATGAACGTTTCACCAACATTCAGACTACCCGCGCAAACAATGTGACAAGCGGCAGAATCTTCCAGAATGTCATCGACAAGGAACGCCGCGGTGATTATCTCGGAAAAACAGTGCAGATAATACCCCATGTCACTGATGAAATCAAACGCAACGTCAAGGCTCTCGGCAACACCGGAAATTTTGATTTCGTAATCACAGAGATCGGCGGAACGGTGGGCGACATCGAATCACAGCCCTTCCTTGAAGCCGTCAGACAGCTAAGATGGGAACTTGAAGACAACTGTGTATGCGTGCATCTCACCTACGTGCCATACATCCATGCCGCCAAAGAGTTAAAGACAAAACCCACGCAGCACTCCGTGAAGCAGCTCCAGCAGCTTGGTATCCAGCCTGACATACTCGTGCTACGCACCGAACATGACATACCGGCGGGTATGAGAAAAAAGATAGCTCAATTCTGCAACGTGTCACCCGACGCAGTGATCCAGAGCGTTGACGCTCCGTCAATCTACGATGTCCCGGTGATGATGCATGAGCAGCACCTCGACGAGATACTCCTCCGCAAGGTGAATATCGAGCCGAAAGGACAGCCTAACATGACTCCGTGGAAGGAATTCCTCACCAAGATGCACTCCGCAACCGCTCCGGTGAAAATAGGTCTTGTAGGCAAATATGTGGAGCTTCAGGACGCTTATAAGTCAATCAACGAGGCTCTTTTCCAAGCCGCCACATACAACGACCATCTCCTTGACCTGAAATATATCCACTCAGAGCGAGTGACTCCCGAGAATGTCGAAGAGCAGATGAAAGATCTCGACGGCGTGATAATAGCCCCGGGATTCGGACAGCGAGGTATCGAAGGTAAATTTGTGGCTCTCGAATGGTGCCGCAAGCACGACATACCCACATTCGGCATCTGCCTCGGTATGCAGTGCATGGTTATCGAATTTGCCCGCAATGTCCTCGGTCTTAAGGAAGCCAACTCGACAGAGATGGCGCCTAACACCCCCGACAATGTGATAGACCTCATGGAGGAACAGAAATCAATCTCCAACATGGGTGGCACAATGCGTCTCGGCGCTTACGACTGCAGCCTGAAACCCGGCTCGAAAGTAGCCGAGGCATACGGCAAGACAGAGGTTAAGGAACGTCACCGTCACCGTTTCGAATTCAACAACGACTACCGGGAACGTTTCGAACAAGCCGGCATGAAGTGTGTGGGCGAGAACCCCGCGACACATCTTGTGGAAGTGGTGGAACTCCCTGACCATCGCTGGTTTATCGGCACACAGTATCATCCGGAATACTCATCCACTGTGCTATCACCATCCCCGCTGTTCCTCTCTTTCGTGAAAGCGGCAATCGACTATAAAAACAATAAACCAAAAGAATAATCAATAAGAATGGATAAAAATTCACTTACCGGCCTACTGCTTATGGGGCTCGTGATATTCGGGTTCATGTATCTCAACCGCCCGTCGGCTGAGGAGCTCGAACGTCAACGGCTTGAACGTGAACAGATGGAAGAGCAGGAGCGACAGAAAGCCGCCGAGCCGGGGCTGCTGACGCTCGATTCCATAACACCGGCAGAAATCAACAGCATCACAGCCACCGTGCGCCAGCTCGGTGTAACAGACACCGTGACCGGTGCCACAACACTCAACGTTGACAAAGTAACCCTCTCACTCAGTGCCGACAACGCTCTGAGCGGCGATGTTAATGTCAACGGCGAGAAGGTGCCTGTAAGCTCGATTGTCAACAACGACCTCAGCTCATTCAGCGGAAGTGTCGCTGCCGCCGCTGTGAAAAACCTGCGTGACGGTCTCGCAGCCGCTGCCCGTTACAAAGGTCTCGCCCGTCATCTTTCAGGCGACAGCACTACAGTGAAACTTGAAAACAAATATCTCTCACTCGAACTGTCAAACAAAGGTGGTGTCATTTCACGCGCCACACTCCTTGACTATGACAGCTACGATTCCACAAAGATCGCACTGCTTGACCCGGAAACCGATTCATACGGCTTCACCCTCACATCAGCCACTCAACGCTTCGACACTCGTGAATTCTTCTTCACACCGATCGTAGAGAATGATTCTACCGTGCTGATGCAGCTCGATATGGGCGACGGAGCCAAATGGGGAATACGTTACACACTCCCCAAGGACAGCTACCTCGTAAATATAGATGTGGTGCAGAGCGGGATGCAAGCCATCATACCTTCATCGGTGGCAAGCATGGATATGAACTGGCATCAGAAGATGCGCCGTTACGAGTCAGGACGTGTGTTCGAGGAACGTAACTCTGCATTGTACTATATGTTCATCGACGGAGATGTCGAGAACCTGAGCGAAAGCTCTGACAAGAGCAAGGAGATAAACCAGCGTCTCAAATGGATTGCCTGCAAAAACCAGTTCTTCTCGGCAGTGCTTATGGCTCGCACCAACTTCTCGTCGGCAAACCTCGAAAGCAAGGTGCTTGAAAGCCCCGAATTCATCAAGGATATGAACATTGACGTGACCATGGAATACTCCGCAGGTCTTGCCAATCCCGCATCGTTCGTGATGTATCTCGGTCCCAACTCATATCCGTTGATGAGCGGTATTGAAAAGAATATTTTCCCCGATGAAAATATGCACCTCAACGAGCTTATACCGCTCGGTTGGCCCATCTTCCGCTGGATAAACACTTTGATTATCATACCTCTCTTCACATTCCTTGGCAGCTTCATCTCCAACTATGGTATTATCATCCTGATTCTTACCATCTTTATCAAGATGATTCTCTTCCCGTTCACCTACAAGAGCTACATGTCACAGGCACGTATGCGCTTGCTTGCACCGGAAATCAAAGCTATCAACGATAAATATCCGGGCAATGAGAACGCCATGAAGCGTCAGCAGGAAACCATGGCACTCTACTCTCGCGCAGGAGCCAATCCGCTGTCAGGCTGTCTGCCCCTGTTGCTGCAGATGCCGGTGCTCGTGGCTATGTTCTGGTTCTTCCCGTCAGCCATCGAATTGAGAGGTGAGTCATTCCTTTGGGCTAAAGACCTTGCGGCTCCCGATGCCATAATCTCTTGGAATGCCAACATACCTTTCATCTCAAGCACCTTCGGCAACCATGTGAGCCTGTTCTGCTTGTTGATGACTGTGACCAACATCCTCTACACTCGCATTAATATGCAGAATCAGCCGTCATCTTCAGCCATGCCGGGCATGAAGTGGATGATGTATCTGATGCCTGTGATGTTCCTGTTCATCTTCAACAACTACGCCTCAGGTCTTAGCTACTATTACTTCCTCTCACTCCTTATAACTATAGTACAGACCTACGCAGTGCGTAAGTTCGTTTCGGAAGACAAGATGCGCGCCAAGATGGCAGAAAACGCCAAGAAACCCAAAAAGAAATCAGGTTTCATGGCTCGTCTTGAAGAAGCCCAGCGCCGCCAGCAAGCCATGCTCAGAGAACAGCAGAAACAAAAAGGAAAAAGAAGATAATAAATATCAGATTTAGCCTATCAATCGGACCGCACAGACCAATCATCAGTGGTTGGCACGTGCGGTCCGATTTGTATTATATCAAATCATAAACTTTGTGCCTCTAAGGGTAAAACTGACCAATAAATCAGACTTCGAGGTATATTTTTTCTTAAAAGATGTTTAATTGTTTGGGGGTCTCGGAGGTTAGAGCTACCTTTGCGGCGATTTTTAATATCGGGCAGGAGTGCCGTGGCGGCAATGCCGGAGCCCGTCGCAATTGTAAGTTTATGAATAAATTAATCATCGCAGCATTGGCTGCCGCTCTCTCCGTGGGAGCAGCCCGTGCGGAAGGCTATCAAGTCAATTCACTTTCTGCAAAACAATTAGGTATGGGCCATACTGGTGTGGCTCTCAAACTCGGAGCTGAAAGCATGTTCTTCAATCCCGCCGGCATGGCGTTCATGGATAAGACTCTCGATCTGTCAGGCTCCTTCACAGGCATTATGCCAACTGCCACTGCCACAACCCCCGACGGCAAAAAATATGAAACTGATTGCGATGTCGCCACCCCCATCGGCGCACATGCTGCATTCTCAATCTATGACAATCTTAAAGCCGGTGTATCATTCTATACACCCTACGGATCATCAATCAACTGGACCGACAACTGGCCCGGCGCCGTGCTTAATCAGAATGTGAGCCTTAAGGTGTTCACAATTCAGCCTACAATGTCATGGGCTATCACCCCGAAGCTTTCTGTAGGTTTGGGAGCAATGATAACTTGGGGTACCGTTGACCTTAACAAAGGTCTTGTAACCGCTGCTACAACCGACAAGGCGCTTCCCCTCTTCCAGCTTCTCAACCCCTCGCTCGTAGGCGCACAGCCATTTGGCACCACAACTCCTGCATCGGTCAACCTCAACGGCAAAGCCGAGGTTAAGGTAGGTTTCAATGTGGGTGTGATGTATGACATCACCGACCGCCTTACATTCGGTGCGTCTTACCGTTCAAAAATGGGTATGGAGGTTAAAGCAGGCAATGCAAGCGTAACATACGCCAACGCTGTGGCACAAGGTATCCTCGGAGAGTCACTTGAACTTATAAACAATGCCAACTTCAAGGCTGAAATGCCGGCACCTTGGGTACTCGGTCTCGGTTTGTCATACAAACCTGTTGACAAGCTCACCCTTGCGTTCGACGCTCGTCTCACAGGCTGGCACGCATACAAGCAACTCGACATCGAATTTCTCGCTGACCAGTTGGCTGACTACAACCAGCATATCAAAAAGAATTACAAGAATTCATGGTGCTACTCACTTGGCGCACAGTATGCCGTCACCGACCGGTTCGATGCCCGTCTCGGTCTTATGGTTGACACATCTCCTGTCAACAAGAATTATTACAATCCCGAGACTCCCGGTATGACAAAAATTGAACCCACCATCGGTTTCTCTTTCCGCCCCATACCACGCCTGTCAATCGACTTGGCATTCATGTATGTTGCAGGTCTCGGTGTTGACAACGCATCTTGCGAATATCCCGACCTCCTCGGCAAGACCATGCTTGGCAAAGCAGCACAGATCGATGCTCTCGGCGACAATGCCACCCCGGCAATGAAAGCAATGTCGGCAGCCATCAAAGCCGCAGGATTCCAGCCCACAGGTACATTCACAGCCGATTATAAGCTTCACGCACTCGTACCTTCAATCGGAATAAGTTATAATTTTTAAAATAATACATTAAGTCAGGTTACCCCCGCCACTACCTCCCACAGGTGATGGCGGGGGTTCCTGCATATTTATATAAGAAGTTTCAGCCTGAGTTTAACATTTTATAAAAAGTTTAAATCAGTTCTATGTTAAATTTTTGATTTTAATATAGATTTAATTATCTTTGTGGTTTATTCCTAATTATGTCTTTATCAAACGAATTGAAGGGATACTGACACGAAATAGGAGTGGAGTGTACTATCTATTTTATTTATGGAGCAGGAGTTTTTACCTAAATTAAAATGGCGTCTGTCAATGAACCGGCGCAATGAAGGCGCAGAGGTTAACAAGGAATTCAATTTCCAACTTCGCCAGACTGCAAATAGTACTGAGTTAGTGACTGTGGACCGGTATAATGAACTTGTAAAGCCTGACTACAGGTACTTTTCCGGTGATGTCGCCAACTTGCTCCGCAGCATGGACAATATCAGTAAAGAACAGCTCTTCAATATCTCATGGGGAGAGGAATCACACGGCATAAAATTAGACTCTTACCCCTATCTGATATATCAGCTCATACGCTGCTACAACATAGTGGATGAAAATGGAAATCATGTCGCCGTCAATGACTCCACCGTCTCATTAGTGATGAAGATTGAGGTTGACACCGAAAAACAGGTGATGGTACCGTCATGGAAAATCAAACTCTCCACCGGCGAGCTCATAGACCGGTTCAGATTTCTTACCGACAGCTTCATCCTCGCCAACAACACCATCTACCCCGTACTTTCAATCGGTGAAAACTACAAAGACCTCCATTTTTTCATCGCCGACATTACTGAAGGGATGCTCGAACGCTATCTTTCAGTCCTTTTCTCATATTTCGACAATATAAGCATTAATTACGGCTCTTACACCACCGTCATCTCCGATGAAAAGATAGACACTCATCCCGCCCTCATATTTGAAAAAATAGACAGCGACCTTGCGCTGCATATAAGAATATCACAGTCACTACCCGGAATCGACGAGGATTTCATAAAGAGATTCGACCTGTCGGCATTAGCCACTATCACCCCGGCAGGTGAGATAAAAGTGAAACATGTGCGCCGGCGCAATATCAGCGATGACATTACGGAGCTCAACGTTCTCATCAGAAAATATATTTCCGGAAGAAGAGAGTCAAGACTTCTATATAACGACGGCGACTACTTCATTTTGCCCCACGAGATAGCCTCACCGTTCCTGCTCAACGGATTGCCGCAGCTGCTCCGTGAATACATAATACTCGGCGCCGAGAAGCTAAAAGAGTATAAGGTAAAGCCCGTGAAACCGAAACTCAACCTCAAACTACGTTCAGGGATAGATTTCCTTGAAGGGGATGCAATGGTTGAATTGGGGGATGAACAAATGTCTCTACAGAAGCTTTTCGAGCAATACAGGGAGAACAAATATGTCACTCTGAGCGATGGAAACCGTGCGGTGATAGATGAAAGCTACATGCGCAGGCTCAACCGTATATTCGGCGACAAAAACGATGCCGGGAAAAATGTGAAAATCTCATACTTCGACCTCCCCGATATAGATGATCTGCTGACACAAAAGTTAGACCCTTCACTTTTCGCCCGTCAACGAGAAGTGTACGAGGGTTTCAACCGACTCCATGAAGGGAAAGTTGATATCCCCGCTCTTAAAGCTGAACTGCGCCCCTACCAGCAGGAAGGTGTGAAATGGATAAAATATCTCCACGACAATAATCTCGGAGGGTGCCTTGCCGACGACATGGGTCTCGGAAAAACCGTGCAGACCATCGCCGTGCTCTCGCAGATATACCCTCAGGAAACAAAACCCACACTGATAATAATGCCGAGAAGCCTTCTGTTCAACTGGCAGCAGGAGTTTGAAAAATTCAATCCGGAACTTTCCGTGTATTGCTATTATGGCAACCGAAATATCAATGATGCTATGAAGCATCATATCATAATTACAACCTACGCCACAGCCCGAAATGACATAGAGGAACTGAGCAAACAACAGTTTCACTACATCATCCTTGACGAAAGTCAGAACATAAAGAATCTGACGGCGCAGATCACACGTGCCACGTTCCTGCTAAAAGCCGACCACCGTCTTGCCCTAAGCGGCACCCCGATAGAGAACAACCTTACCGAACTTTACTCCCTGTTCCGCTTCCTCAACCCCGGAATGTTGGGGGATATTGATGATTTCAACCGCCGATACACCATACCGATACAGAGGGAGAACGACAAGGAGGCTACCGACTCGTTACGCCGACGAGTGTACCCCTTCATGCTGCGCCGTCTGAAAAAGGATGTGCTCACCGAGCTTCCCGACCGTATCGAGCAGACCCTCTACGCTGAGATGGAGCCTTCTCAGGCTGAATTTTATGAGCAACGCCGACGCTATTATCTCAGCCGTATCAACGAAATGATCGAAAAGGATGGGTTGCAGAAGTCGCAGTTTATGATGTTACAAGCGTTGACAGAGCTACGCCGCATCGCATCAGTTCCTGAGAGCATGAGCGATGGCGCCATAACGTCAACCAAAATGGAAATGCTGATTGAAAATATCACCGAGGCTGTTGTAAACGGTCATAAATGTGTGGTATTTTTCAATTACATAGCAGGACTTGAATTGACCGGCGAACGCCTTGCCGAACATGGCATAGACTATGAAAGTATGACCGGCGCCACACGTGACCGCCGTGAAGTGGTGGAACATTTCAACAATGACCCCGATTGCAGAGTGCTTCTGATGACACTGAAAACGGGTGGGGTAGGGCTTAACCTCACCGTAGCCGACACAGTGTTTATCTTCGAACCGTGGTGGAACAAAGCGGCTGAGGAGCAAGCCATCAACCGCCTACACCGTTTCGGGCAGAAAGCCAAAGTCCACTCTTACTCGATAATAACCCGCGACACCATCGAGGAAAAAATACTCCAGCTGCAGAAACAGAAGACCAAACTGTTTGAAGGGCTGATAGGCACTGACTCCACTTCATCCAAGCAACTCTCTCAGGAGGATATAAATTTCATACTCAGCTAACAAGCTTTACAAACTCATCCCTATGTCCGGAAATACAACAAAAACCACTTATAATATCGCCACTCCCGATGTCGATAGCATGACCACATGGAACAATCTTCTCAACAACAGCTTTAACAAGATACAGTTGATGAACATTGTCTCCACGCTCAAGCCTCTATTTGACGAATATGAGGTAATGCAGTCATGGATGGGCCGCATCGAAATACTGAACCATACGTTTGAAGAGATTAATGGAAGGACGGGGGCTAAGAAAGTGGATTTTGTGGGTTTGCTTACACGCATATTAGCCGACCCAAGCAATCGTAAGACCTATTTCAGCCTGTTCTCCCCTGAGTTAAAAAGAGTCTGGGAGGGGATAGACAAGAATTACTATCTGTCCGAGACTCAATTTGACGAACTGTCGGGGATGAAGAGCACTGTAAGCAACAAGCGGTCCTACTATTACGGTTACTCCACCGATCAGACATTCATTCCTGAAACCGGCTGGTTCACCGTATCGTCAAGCGGCTCATGGCGACAGAAGGAAACCGTGTTTTCACTATCTCCCTCCCTGAGAAAATTGCTTCTCCCATATTTCCATAATAGAATACCTGACAGATCGGCTTTCACCGAAACACTACCTCAGGATAAAAATCTGATGGTATTCAACGGCGAGAATGATATCATAAACATGCTCCCGGTGCTGAGGAACATGTTTATAAATGACACTCTGCAGATGGGAAAAACAAAAATCGCAGCCACATCCCTGAAAAATGTAGGTAAGATGGCTAATCTTAGCGAATTTTTCCCTGAGACCGATGAGAAGGACGACCAACTGATAAGGACACGCATGGCATTGACGCTCTTTACCCTTTACGGCACCAACACACTCATGCGCAGCCGTGAAGGAGCCATGCAGATGACCTCTCATGATATGGTCAAGGAGATAATCCCGCATGTGATGTATTACACGCATCATCTCACCAACCTCATCCTCCCGATGCTCAACCGCATACTCACATCCTTCACTCAATTTTCATACGTATCCCCGATTTTCAAAGAGATACAAACCGTCCTCGTTTCCTTGGGAAACGATAATAGATGGGTTCTCTACGATGCGTTCGAGGAACTATTGAGGGATCGGGAGGTTAACGAGATGCTTTGCACATTCGTGAAGCCGAGATTGATGGAGGAAAACGATGTGAGCAACACCCGTAGCATGAAGAATGTAACATATTCTACAATATACCGGCAAGTGGGACGACCATTCATTCAGGGTGTGATTTTTACGCTCGCATCTATCGGAATTGTGGAAATCGCCTATACGGAGGTCGATGAATTGTCACCAAGCCCATACGACGGACTCGAATACCTGCGGCTTACTCCGTTAGGCAGATATGCTTTAGGTATCAACGAGACCTATACAACCGTCAGCAAGCCCCAAAATCTCAAATACTTCGAACTTAGCGAAGATAAGTTGCTCATACGGTCGTTGGGCGAGATCAACCCCTACGAGTCCTTATTGAAGGATATATCCAACCCGATAGGGAACCACCGTTACGTCGTGACCACATCATCATTCCTGAAAAATTGCTTTACACCTATCAACATAACTCAGAAGATTGCCAGCTTCCGGCATTTCATTGATAATAAACCGCCAAAAATCTGGGAGGACTTCTTCAAAGGTCTTGTCAGCAATATAAGCAAGATAACGAAATGCCCCGACGTATACACCATATATGAAATTGACAAATCGGATTTAAAGCTGCATGAGATTCTCGCGACAGACCCGGTGATACGTAAAATAACCCGCAGAGCTGAAAACTACCTGCTGCTTATAGAGAGCGGCAAATTAACCCTGTTCCGTGAACGTCTTAAAGTGTATGGCTACCTTATGTGACACTATGGGGACAAAAAAACAATATGCAATCCACCTGCGTTATTGCTTTTAAAACCATCACGCCAACTAATAATATATGATAGGATCCATTACATACATATCAATATGCGTCTTACTCATGGTTATTGCCATGATAATGACATTCAAGTCCAAACGTTATGCCGTAGCCGTGGCGTATGCCGCACTGTGTATAGCGGGACTTATAGCCCCCTCCGAGATACAGATGACACCATTGCTATTCTGGGGCGTGGCATTGGTGATAGTGCTCGTTATAGATATGCTTCTCCCCGCCGACATTGCCAAATCGCGTCAGGGGCTCGGATATATCGGCGGCGGAGCCATTGTCGGGATGTTCGTGGGGCTGTTACTTCACTCAGTAGTGCTGTGCATAGTGGTCGGAGCGCTCCTCGGAACCATAGCATACGCAAAAACTCCCGAAGGAAAACCACTTGAATTTCCATCTTCCAAATTTTTAAGCTATCTTTGTGCCAAAGGTTTCCCGGTGGTGATTGCTATATGTATTATCGGGGTGTCGATAAGCTGGCTGCTTCCCGATTTCTTACCGGAAAATCCTTGATCATATCCAAATTTCAAATCTCTCATCATCAATCCACACAAATGCGTAAGATACTGACAATAATCATATCACTCATAATCACCGCAGGCATTTATGCACAAAATACAGGTGATATAAAACGTGAGAAACCTGATCTCGAAAAAATCAAGCGTGAAACACTTGATAAAAATTCGCCATACTATTATCCGAAGCTCATGAAGGAGTTTAACAGGAACGATACGCTGATGAAGCTTGACAAGTACCGTTACCTCTATCTCGGATATATGTTTCAGGAGGACTATAATCCCTACCGCTCCTCGCAACGCAGCATCCAGTACAACGTTCTTGACAAATCAAAGAAGCTGACCCGTCAGGAGTGTGACTCGGTGATAGCCTATACCCAGAAAGCACTTGCCGACAATCCGTTCAACCTCGGAGAGATGGTGATGCTCATAAATGCCCTCCGTGAGAAAGGGAAGACCAACCTTGCCAACATCTGGCAATACAAGCTCAATCTTCTCCTTATGGCGATAGTCTCCACCGGCAGCGGCGTTGACGAGGAAAACGCATGGTTTGTAATAGAGCCGCAGCACGAATATGTACTGTTAAACATGATGGATTACACAGTGACCGACCATCTGTTTTATGACCCGTATTATGAATATCTCACCGTCACCGACAAAGACGGCAAGAAGCGTGGCGGGTATTATTTCAACATCAAAACCCTCCTTGAAGAATACTACAGAAAGCATCCCGAGGAATTATAAATAAGCGCAATGATTGATTTCACACCTGTTGTCCGTCCATGGTTCCTTAAACGAGTAAGAGAATCGGAAAGCTGGCTCCATAACACAGAGGAGGTGCAGCGCAGGGAACTCGACCGCCTGCTCACCGTGGGACGCCGCACCTTGTGGGGGGTGGAACACGGACTGGAAGAGGCGTGGGACTATGACAGCTTCCGCAATGCGCTGCCGCGACCTGTGACATACCCCGAACTCCGTCCTTGGATCATGAGGATGATAAACGGGGAGAAGGATCTTCTATGGGAAGGTGTGACCCATAATTACGCCCAATCCTCAGGGACATCCGACGGGAAAAGCAAATATATACCCATCACTGCCGAGTCATTCCACCGGAGTCATTATAAGGGTGGGGGAGATGTGGTGTCACACTACCTCAATCTGTATCCCGACAGCCGTATATTTTCCGGCAAAAGCTTCATACTCGGAGGGAGTTTCGCAAACGAGCTGAAACTTCCACACGGAGTAAGGGTGGGGGACTTGTCCGCAAATCTGATAGAAAATATCAACCCGATAGCCAATATGGTGAGAGTACCGGCTAAAGAAACCGCTCTGATGCAGGATTGGCTGAAGAAACTCCCGGCGTTAGTGGAGGAATCCCTAAATGAGGATATCACCAACATCTCCGGGGTTCCGTCATGGTTCCTAACAGTGCTGAAAGAGGTGCTGAAACGAGCCGGAGTGTCAAACATACATGACGTATGGAAGAATCTTGAGGTATTCTTCCATGGAGGCATATCCATGACCCCTTACAGGGAACAATATGCGAAAATCACATCTCCGAACATGCGCTACTTGGAGACCTACAATGCTTCCGAAGGCTTCTTTGCTGTTCAGAACGCCATTGATGACCCCTCGATGCTCCTGCTTCTCGACTGTGGCACTTTCTATGAATTTATCCCGATTGACCAAGTGGACGACGACCGCCCGGAGATAATTCCTGCTTGGAAGGTTGAGGAAGGGGAGATATATGCCATGATTATCACCTCGTGCAACGGTCTATGGCGCTATCCGATAGGTGACACCGTGAAGATAGAATCGGTCGATCCGCTGAAAATAACCATTGCCGGACGTACCAAGAACTACATAAACGCTTTCGGCGAGGAGCTTATGGTGCAAAACGCCGAGGCGGCACTTTCGAAAGTATGTCATGAGCTTGATTGCGAAATAGCCAACTACACGGCGGCACCGGTCTATGCAGCCGACAACACCCGAGGCAGACACGAATGGCTGATAGAATTTGAGAAGGAACCGGCTTCAATCAGCGAGTTTGCCGAGAAACTTGACAAGGCATTGCAGCAGGAAAACAGCGACTATGAGGCAAAACGTAGCCACGGGATATTCCTCGACCCGCTGACAGTGATAAAAGGTAAAAAAGGTGTGTTTGAGTCATGGCTTGCATCAACGGGCAAACTCGGAGGGCAGCGTAAAGTGCCCCGACTGTCGAACACCCGTCATCCTATGGACGAAATTCTTGAATTTAACAGATAAACATATAAATAAAATACCGAAAAACAGATGAAAAACCGATTATTATCATTCATCCTCTCCCTGACTGTAGCGTCTGCTGCATTGGCAGCCACACCAAAGTATATATTCTACTATATCGGTGACGGTATGGGGATGGGGCAGGTCATGAGTGCGGAGTGTTACAATCGCTTGGTGCGTGGCAGCGACAAACCTCTGCTCATGATGCAATTTCCAGTAGCTTCAACCATAACCACATACTCAGCTTCATCACCGGTCACCGACTCTGCGGCAGCCGGCACCGCTCTTTCGACAGGATATAAGACCAACAACGGTATGCTTGGCGTAACCCCCGACTCAGCAGCTGTCACATCAGTGGCTAAGGAGCTTTTCGATATGGGTTACGGTGTCGGAATAGTCACCTCGGTAGCCCCCGACGACGCCACCCCGGGCGCATTTTACTCACACGTACCGAAGCGTTCAATGTACTATGAAATAGGCAAGGATGCGGCTTCATGCGGATATGACTTCATTGGCGGTGCAAACCTCCGTGGCGTGAAGGATAAGAAGGGCAATCCCACAGACCTCATGCAGGTATTCGCTGAAAACAATGTTGCGGTTGTGCGAGGGATTGATGCGCTTAACGCCACCGATTCCCGCCGTTTGGTGCTTCTTAACACTGACTCTATCTCTGTCAACGATATAGGTTACACCATCGACTCAATACCGGGTGTGCTGACCCTCCCGGTCATGACCGAAGCTTGCCTCAGACATCTTGATGAAAAGAACGGACATGAAAAATTCTTCATGATGGTGGAAGGTGGCAATATCGACCATGGAGGACATGGCAATGACGCCGGTACTATCATAAAGGAGGTTCTTAATTTCCAAGAAGCCATCAAAGTGGGTTATGATTTTTATCTCGCTCATCCCGAAGAGACACTCATCATCATAACTGCCGACCATGAGACAGGCGGTATGGGGCTTGGAAACAATATTGTGGGTTACGACCTTCATCCCCACTACTATGACTATCAGAAAGTATCCAAGGACACTTTCTCTGACTATTGCAAAGCCATCATGAAGTCTCGCCGCATATTCGAATGGGAGGATATGCAGGAGTTTCTTACCGAAAAACTCGGTTTCTGGAAATATGTCCCGCTCACCGATGATCAGACCGTAGCTCTTAAGGACAGTTTCGAAAAATGCTTCAAGAAAAGAGAAGGGGAGGATCAAAAAACTCTTTATAATAATTTCAACGAGTTCACTACTCTCGTGTTCCGCACACTCGACAATTTCACCGGGATAGGATGGACCACCAACGGACATACAGGAGGTCTTGTGCCTGTATATGCTATAGGTGCCGGTGCTGAAAAATTCGCTTCGTTCAGTGACAACACTGACATTCCCAAGCGTATCCGCGAACTTGTCGGAATTAAGTAACACAATAACAGTATTCAATGCTTCTAAAGCAACTCTCACTAACAAATTTCAAAAATATAGCCGATGCCGGACTGGAGTTTTCCGAGAAAGTCAACTGCTTTCTCGGAAACAACGGCATGGGTAAAAGCAATCTTCTCGACGCCATATATTTCCTGAGCTTCTGCAAGAGCTTCTCACGTGTCAATGACAGAATGTTGATACGCCGCGGCGAAGATTTCGCCATTGTGCGTGGCGACTATATCCGCAAAGGTGTTGACGAGGAACTGATGCTCGGACTTTCATCCTCCAAGCGCAAAACTTTGAAACGTGGAGGTAAGGAGTATGACCGCCTTAGCTCTCACATAGGAAGCTTTCCGCTGGTGATGGTCGCACCGCAGGATATCGACCTCATACGTGAGAGCGGTGAGGAGCGTCGCCACTGGATGGATGTGGTCATTTCGCAGAGCGATGCAGTATATCTCGATAATCTGATTCGCTATACCCGTGCGCTCGAACAGCGCAACAGGCTGTTGCGTGAAGGTTGTGTTGATCCCAATATTTACGGAGCTGTTGAGATTATGCTCGATATGAGCGGAAGTTATATCCATGATGTCAGAGCTGCATGGATTGAAAAGCTTTCTGTGATATTCGACAGATACTACACAGCCATAGCCGGTGTGAGCGGGGAGCATGTGAGCCTTGCGTACCAAAGTCAGCTCAACCGTGAAAACGCCAGTATGCAGACACTCCTTGACGAGGCCCGCAGGCATGACGAGATTGTGAAACATACCTCGGTAGGCATACACAGGGATGACATTGATATGCAACTTGACGGAATGCCTATGCGCCGCACAGGCTCTCAGGGGCAATGCAAGACCTTTACCATAGCCCTGCGCATGGCTCAATACGAGTTCCTGCACTCATCTACCGGTATGCGTCCGCTGCTTTTGCTCGACGATATTTTTGACAAGCTTGACGCCACACGTGTGGAGCGTATAATGGAGCTTGTCACTGATGATTCATTCGGTCAGATTTTCATCACCGATACCAACCGTACACACCTTGACGAAATTATGAGCCGCACAGGTGGCGATTACCGCCTGTGGAATGTGGAAAACGGATGTTTCACCCCGATACATCAATAGCCATTGTCATGAAACGCACAGATCCGAAACAGATAGCAAGCATTATTGACGAGGCGATGGCACGTGCCGGATTGACCGACACTCTTAACGAACAACGTGCCGCAGCTGCGTGGATCGATGTTGTGGGACCGGCAATAAACCGTTACACCTCCCGACGATATGTCGACAAGGGTGTGATGCATGTCTACATGACATCGGCTCCGCTTAAAAACGAACTGTCATTTAATCGTGACAAATTAATCAACGCCATAAACCGAGCCGTGGGTACTGACGTTGTGAAAGAGATACAATTTCATTAAATTTTATAGATAATGGGTAATTATTGCGCACCTCATATCAAATCGTTCAAACATCGTATGCCGCTTCAGATGAGGTTTAACGACATCGACATGTTAGGACACCTCAACAACAGTGTTTATCTCACTTTTATGGATCTTGCCAAGGCTCGCTATTTCGAAGAAGTGCTGGGCGGCAAGCTTGAATGGGATAAGATAGGGGTAGTCATCGTGAATATAAATTGTAACTTCTGCGCCCCGACATTTTTTGACGAACAGATAGAAGTGGAAACCGCAGTGGTGGCAATAGGCGAAAAAAGTCTTACCATAGAGCAGCGTGTATTCTCACCCGCTTCCGGACAGGTTAAGTGCGATTGTCGTACCATCATGTCAGGCTTTGACATGACCACCAACACATCAGCGCCAATCCTCCCCGAATGGATAGCCGCTTTCGAAGCCTACGAAGGCAAAACCCTCCGCAAACCGAAAGAAAAATAAATATAAAGTACGGACTGATAGAATATTACATAAGCTTTAAATTTTTAACGAAAAGTAGGGATGCACGCCCCGTGCATCCGAGTAATAGCGTCTGGTCTTAAATAATTAACCTATTTGTTCCCTATGATTCACCTAAAATTTACTAATCTCACCAATTTTTCCTAATTTTGTAGACTATCAGATAATCTTGTCAAAAGATTTAATAGCCAATCGATAATGAAACGTATATTCATACTTTCTCTTCTTGCAGCCATACTCATCCCGGTCTACGCCGCCAATACAAGAAATTTCAACGCTTCAAATCCTGATGTGCATGATCCGGTGATGGCGATGGAGGATGGCGTGTACTACATGTTTACCACCGGATTTGGTGTAAATATGATGTCGTCAACCGACCTTAAGGAGTGGAAAAAGGAAGAATCACCGCTCAATCCTATTCCGGAGTGGGCGAAAGAGTTGGTACCCGCATATAAGGGTCACACATGGGCGCCCGATATAGTGAAAGTAGGTGACAGATGGTATCTTTACTACAGTTGCTCAACTTTCGGCAAAAACATCTCTGTGATAGGTGTAGCCACCAACAAAACACTCAATACTGAAAGCCCTGATTACAAATGGGTGGATTTGGGAGCTGTGATACGTTCACAACCCGGCATAAACGACTGGAACGCCATCGACCCGAACATTGCAATCGACGATAACGGAGACCCTTGGATGACTTTCGGCTCTTTTTGGGACGGCATACAGTTATTCAAGCTCGATAAGGATATGAAAACTCCTGTCAGCACACCCGTCACCATAGCTCGCCGCATGGATGTAGACAAAGTGGAGCATGGAACTGAGACAGCCAATGCAAACGCTATAGAAGCCCCATTCATAGTGCGCCATGACGGTTGGTATTACCTCTTCGTAAGCTACGATTACTGTTGCCGCGGACTCAACAGCAACTATAAGACAGCCGTTGGCAGAAGCCGGAACATATCCGGTCCGTATGTTGGAAAAGACGGTAAACCGATGACCGAATGTGGCGGTGAGATTATCGTGGGCGAGAGTCTCGACTACAGCGGTGTGGGACATTGCAGTGTGTATGAGATGAATGGCAAATGGTATTTCATAGCTCACGCTTACGACAAGAATGTTAACGGCGCCAGCAAACTCTATATTCGTGAAATAGAATGGAAAGATGGTTGGCCCCTGATTACCGACAGAAATCCGGCAAAATAACAAACTGATTTTAGATGAAACGTGACATACCTGTAAAATTCGTTGAGTTGCTTGACTCTCTCGGGCTTGCCGACCTTGCGGATACACTCCGTGAAGGCGAGCCGGCAGTTTCAGTGCGTCTTAACAACGGAAAGCCGTCGGATATCAGTGCCCTGTTTCCTGATTCTGACGGCAAGGTGCCATGGTGTCCTTCCGGATTCTACCTGTCCGAACGCCCGTCATTCACACTTGACCCGGCATTTCATCAGGGGAGATACTATGTGCAGGAGGCTTCCTCCATGTTCCACCGTCATGTTGTGGAATCGCTCGTAAAACCCGGTATGCCCGTTTCTCTTCTCGATGCCTGCGCAGCCCCCGGCGGTAAAACCACTGCTGCGATAGATGCGCTCCCTGTAGGCTCTGTTGTGGTCGCCAATGAATATGTGCCCGCACGTGCGGCTATCCTTCGGGAAAACGCAATTAAATGGGGTTTTCCGGGTATTATAGTCACCCGTGGCGACACTCGTGACCTCGGCAAACTCCGTGACAGCTTCGACATGATTATAGCCGATGTGCCATGTTCGGGCGAAGGGATGATGCGCAAAGACCCTGACGCGGTAGCCCAATGGTCGGAGGATCTGATTGAGGAATGTGCCGACCGCCAATGGGAGATTGTGGGAAATCTTTGGAACACTCTCCGTCCCGGCGGCTACATGATATACAGCACCTGCACTTTCAACCGTTCCGAAAATGAAGAGATGGTTGACAGGATTATTTCTGAACTCGAAGGTGAAAGCGTGGATATACCGGTCGATCCATCGTGGGGGATAACGCCGGGTATCGACACACCACATTACTGTTACCGTTTTATACCCGGAAGGGTTAGAGGTGAAGGTTTGTTCGTGTCGGTGATACGTAAGTCAGGCATCCCGACATCACGTGTGCCTAAAGTCAAGCCGTCAAAAAATGATAAGCGAAAAAATCAGGTAAATATCCCTACTCACATCGCCGATTGGCTCACAAACAGCGGTGAAATGGAGATATATACCGATTCTGACCGCATAAACGCCTTCCCGAAACAGCATCTACCATTGCTTAAAGCTGTGAAAGAGCGTGTGGATGTGATACATGAGGGTATACTTATGGGTAATGTCAAAGGTAAGGATGTGATACCTTCACAGTCGCTTGCAATGTCGCTGAACCTTAACCGTGACAGTTTCCCACAATGTGACCTCTCCCGTGAGGATGCGTTGCGCTACTTGCATGGCGATGCGTTGACACTACCGGAATCCATCAGCAAAGGCTTCGTATTGCTTACCTACCAGCACTCCCCTCTCGGCTTTGTCAAAAACCTCGGCAACCGCTCCAACAACCTCTACCCCGCCCCGTGGAGAATCAAAAAACAATTGAAAGTTGACAATTGAAAAATTATGAGGATAGATATACTTACAGTACTACCGGAAATGCTTGAATCGCCTCTTAACTGCTCGATTCTTAAACGTGCGCAGGATAAGGGGCTGTGTGAGATTGTGGTGCATAATCTCCGTGACTACACCACCAACAAGCATCGTAAAGTTGATGACTACCCCTTCGGAGGTGAAGCCGGAATGGTGATGCAGATCGAACCCGTTGACCGTGCCATAGCCGACCTGAAGTCTCAACGTGATTACGACGAGGTGATTTTCACCTCCCCCGATGGCGAACAGTTCGACCAGCCGATGGCTAACACCCTGTCGCTCGCCAATAATCTTATAATACTTTGCGGTCACTACAAGGGTGTTGACTATCGCATACGCGAGCATCTGATAACCAAGGAAATTTCCATTGGCGACTATGTTCTAACCGGTGGCGAGATCCCTGCTGTCGTCATTGCCGATGCCGTGATACGTCTTATTCCCGGCGCTATAGGCGATGAGCAGAGTGCCCTTAGCGACTCCTATCAGGATAATCTTCTTGCTCCACCCGTGTATACACGCCCTGCTGATTACAATGGCTGGAAAGTGCCTGACATACTCCTTTCGGGACATAAGGCTAAGATAGACGAATGGAAGCATGAACAGGCTCTCGCCCGCACCCGGCTGCTGCGCCCCGACCTGTTAAACGAACAATAAGATTTCAATAAAATTATTATAACACCATCTTAAATTTAACCATGTTAAAAAAATCATTATCGCTATTATTTGTACTCTTCGGCTTGCTGACAGCATCAGCCGAAGAGCGTCACTATGACTTTGTTGTGGCTCAGGATGGAAGCAGTGATTTCACCACTGTGCAGGATGCTATCAACGCCGTGCCCGATTTCCGTAAGGCAAACCGCACAAATATACTCATAAAGAAAGGTAACTATAAGGAGAAGGTCATAATCCCTGAATGTAAGATTAACCTCTCGCTTATCGGTGAGGATGGTACCGTCATCACTTACGACGACTATGCCTCAAAGCCAAACCGTTTCGGTGAGGAAAAATCCACCTCCGGCTCAGCTTCATGCTATATCTACGCTCCTGATTTCATAGCCGAAAATATCACGTTTGAAAACAGTTCAGGACCAGTGGGACAGGCAGTGGCATGTTTTGTCAGTGGCGACCGTGCCATATTCCGTAAATGCCGTTTTCTCGGCTGTCAGGACACTTTGTATACCTACGGTTATCCCACACGCCAATACTACGAGGATTGCTATATAGAGGGCACTGTTGACTTCATTTTCGGTAAAGCTACAGCCGTCTTCAATCGTTGCGACATACACAGCAAAGGGAAAGGCTACGTCACCGCTCCCGCCACACCCGAAGGCAGTCCTTACGGATATGTGTTCCACGACTGCAATCTCACAGCCGATGAAGGTGTCGAAAACGTACCTTTGTCACGCCCTTGGCGTCCATTCGCACAGGCTATTTTCATCAACTGTCGCCTTGGCAAGCATATATCACCCGAAGGTTGGAACAACTGGGGTAAGGAATCCAACGAAAAGACCGTTAATTATGCCGAATACAACAGCACAGGCGCAGGAGCCAACCCCTCAGCCCGTGCTCCATACTCACGCCAGCTAACCGATCCCACCCCCTACGCCATCCCCACCGTCCTCGCCGGCGAAGACAACTGGAACCCCCTCAACCCCAAATAATCCCTCTCCCAATAAAGCCCTCAGAATAGGCTAAATAGGACCTTATAAAAGAAGAATAGCTCGCATATAAAAGAAGAATGCGCACATACGGACGCAATATATTAAGTGACCCATAAAAGTCTTATATCCAACTTTTATGGGTCACTTTTTTACATTTAAGTCCCCCTTGGGGACGATGTTGTGGTTATCCCCCGAAGGAACGAAGTGACTACGGGGGCTGCAAAAGACCCCTCCAACACACCAGAGTCCCCTTTGGGGACGATGTTGTGGTTAACCCCCGAAGGAACGTAGTGACTACGGGGGCTGACAAGGAACCTCTCCAACATCCAAGAGTCCCCTTCGGGGACGATATCGTGGTTATCCCCCGGAGGAACGTAGTGACTGCGGGGGTTGCAGCCGGCACCCGCACTCAGAGTCCCCGCAGGGGACGATATCATGCCCCCATGCAGAGATGACAGCGGGTACTTACCCCACTACTATATTCACTATCTTATTAGGAACGACTATCACTTTTCGGATACTCTTTCCGTCAAGCCACTTAGCAGACGACTCATGGTTGATAGCCATCTTCTCAACCTCCTCCTTAGGGGTATCAGCAGCAACCTGTATATTGAAACGAGCCTTACCATTGAACGACACCGCATAGTTCACAGTATTCTCCTTAAGATACTCCTCATTCCATGCGGGCCACTTGGCATCGTTTATGGTAGTGTTATTCTCGAGAGCGGTATGCCACAACTCCTCAGCGATATGTGGTGCGAAAGGCGCAAGAACTACAAGCAGATCGCTCAACACCTCACGTGAATGACACTTGCAAGCATTAAGCTCGTTTACACATATCATAAACGCAGCTATCGAAGTATTGTAGCTGAACGACTCAATATCACCTGTAACCTTCTTTATGAGCTTGTGAAGAGCCTTAAGAGCCTCAGGTGAGGGTTTAGAATCATCCACAAGACACTCGTCACCCTTATAGTAAAGACCCCAGAGTTTCTTAAGGAAGCGGTTAACACCGTCGATACCGTTAGTATCCCAAGGCTTGCTCTGTTCGAGCGGACCGAGGAACATCTCATACAGACGCAAAGTGTCGGCACCGTAACGCTCAACGATATCATCGGGATTAACAACGTTGAACATAGATTTCGACATCTTCTCAACAGCCCATCCGCACACATACTTGCCATCTTCAAGTATGAACTCAGTATCCTTATAGTCGGGACGCCATGCACGGAATGCGTCAAGGTCAAGAATATCGTTTGATACTATGTTGACATCCACATGTATAGGTGTGGTCTCATACTGATCCTTCAAACCCAAAGACACAAAAGTATTGGTGTCTTTAATACGGTAAACGAAGTTGCTTCGACCCTGAATCATACCTTGGTTGATAAGCTTCTTGAACGGCTCAGGCTCGCAGACATAACCGAGGTCATAGAGGAACTTATTCCAGAAACGAGAATATATAAGGTGACCTGTGGCATGTTCGGTACCGCCTATGTAAAGGTCAACATTGCGCCAATATTCGTCAGCTTCCTTCGACACAAGAGCGTTTTCATTATCTGGATCCATGTAGCGGAGATAGTATGCCGATGAACCTGCGAAACCGGGCATAGTGTTAAGCTCTATGGGATAACCATCCTCAGTGACCCAATTCTTTGCACGACCCAACGGCGGCTCGCCTGTCTCGGTAGGCAGATATTTGTCAACTTCCGGAAGAAGGAGAGGAAGTTTCGACTCATCCATCAGAGTGGGTATACCGTTCTTATAATATACAGGGAAAGGCTCGCCCCAGTAACGCTGACGGCTGAAGATAGCGTCACGCAAACGATAGTTGACTTTCACCTTACCTATACCCTTTTCCTCTATAAATTTCTTTGTGGCGGCAATCGCTTCCTTGACCTCCATACCGTTAAGGTTAAGTTCATCGGATGCACTGTTTATCATCTTACCGCTCTTGGCGTCAAAGCTCTGCTCCGAAACATCGCAACCCTCGATAAGAGGTATGATAGGAAGATTGAAATGCTTTGCGAAAGCATAGTCACGGCTGTCATGCGCAGGCACCGCCATGATGGCACCTGTTCCGTAACCGGCGAGCACATAGTCACTGATCCATACAGGTATCTCCTTACCGGTGAGAGGATTGATGGCATAGCTGCCTGAGAACACACCGCTCACCTTTTTATCGATCATACGCTCACGCTCAGTCTTATGCTTTATGCTGTCAAGATATTCCTTCACAGCCTCAGCCTGTTCGGGAGTGGTGACCTGTTTCACATAGTCGCTCTCGGGAGCAAGCACCATGAAAGTCACGCCAAACACAGTGTCGGCACGGGTAGTGAATATCTCAAGGTCAACATCGCTTCCTGCGATATGGAATTTCATCTCTGCACCCTCCGAACGACCTATCCAATTGCGCTGTGTCTCCTTAAGCGAGTCAGTCCAGTCGATAGTGTCAAGACCTTCAAGAAGACGCTGTGCGTAAGCCGATACACGCAGACACCACTGATACATCAACTTCTGCTCCACAGGATAACCGCCACGGATAGAAAGACCCTCGCTCACCTCATCGTTGGCAAGCACTGTGCCGAGCTGCGGACACCAGTTTACCATCGTATTGCCGAGATAAGCTATGCGGTAATTCATCAGAGTGTCGCTCTTCTGCTTCTCGTCCATAGCGTTCCACTCGTCGGCGGTAAATGAAAGTTCCTCGGAACATGCCGCATGTATACCCTCGGTGCCATGCTTTTCAAAATGATTCACAAGGTCGGCGATAGGCATAGCCTTGTTCTCCTTGGTGTCATAGTAGCTCTCCACCATCTTCATGAACGCCCACTGCGTCCATTTGTAGAATTTAGGATCGCATGTACGCACCTCACGGTCCCAGTCGTAGCAGAAACCTATCTTGTCGAGCTGGCTGCGGTAACGCGCTATATTGTCGGTGGTAGTCTTTTCAGGATGCTGACCTGTCTGTATGGCATACTGCTCGGCAGGAAGTCCGTAAGCGTCATAGCCCATCGGGTGGAGCACATTGAAACCTTGCAGACGTTTATAACGTGAATATATGTCTGATGCTATGTAGCCTAAGGGATGTCCCACATGCAGTCCGGCTCCCGAGGGATAAGGAAACATGTCGAGCACATAAAATTTAGGACGTGAAGCGTCAATCTGCGCTTTATACACCTTGTTTTCACGCCACGCTTTCTGCCAGCGGGCTTCAATCTCTCTATGATTGTATTCCATATATATTATTACTGTTTTTTCTTTTCGTGAAAGGTGATGATTATTTGCTCATTTCAAGCATCCTTGCTATGGGTCGGCGTGCAGGTTCGATGATCTCCTCATCAACATGCACTTCAGGAAGCTCATACAGCAATGTGTTGTAAAGTTTCTCAAGAGTGTTGAGCTTCATAAAGGCGCAGTCATTACATACGCAGGTTGAATCGTTGGGAGGAGCGGGGATAAATGTCTTATTCGGACACTTGCGGCGCATCTCATGCAGAATACCACTCTCTGTCGCCACTATAAATTCATTGTGAGGACACTCGACAGCCCAGTTGAGCAACACTGCGGTCGAGCCAACCTTGTCAGCTACCAGTCTTACAGGTGCCGGACATTCGGGATGCACCAGTATCTTTGCTTCGGGATGCTGCTTTTTAAGTTCCAATATCTTTTCAAGTGAGAACTGCTCATGTACATGGCAAGCGCCGTCCCAGAGTATCATGTCACGTCCGGTCTCGCTGTTGATATAATTTCCGAGGTTACGGTCGGGACCAAAGATTATTTTCTCGTCGGCAGGAAGAGCGTTGATGATTTTCATTGCGTTTCCCGATGTCACAACTATGTCGGTTAGAGCCTTCACGGCAGCCGAGGTATTGACGTAGGAAACCACTATGTGATCCGGATATTTCTCCTTGAATTTCTTAAGCTCCGGAGCCGGGCAGCTGTCGGCAAGCGAGCAGCCGGCATTAAGATCGGGAACCAACACCTTTTTGTCAGGGCAAAGTATCTTGACAGTCTCACCCATGAAATGCACGCCACACATCACTATCACGGGATTGTCAAGCTTCTCGGCAATCTGAGCCAACGCCAATGAGTCGCCGACGAAATCGGCGAGGTCCTGAATTTCACCCACCGTGTAGTAATGGGCGAGAATCACTGCGTTTTTTTCTTTTTTCAACTTCTTGATCTCTTCAGCGAGATTCAAAGTTTTGTCGATGGGTGCTTCCACAAACCCTTTATCAACATTCATCTATTTTTATGTTTGAGAAAATTTTTTAAAAAAAGCTATTTAAATAAGAATAATATCAGATGTTAAAACATGAAGTAACTTTTTGGCTTTTTACTTGCTTTATTGGGTTATTGAACTCCGATTTACAATATTTGCACAGTTATAAACATTATAAATTGCTTTAAATCTGATATTTGACAGATTTATTAACATCATGTTAATAATGTGCAAAGTTAAAAACTTTTCAGCAGATAAACAACCTTAAAATGTTTAAAACCACCTTGAAAACCGATTCAAAGTTAATTAATAACTTATTTGCATTCCGGATCATAAACTATATACAGTATTGAAGATGAGATATGCAACACCAATCTTTAAAAATCAATTAAATTCTTATTGACACTTATCAACACCGTTATCAACATTGTTAATAACCGTGTTTCAAAATAGAAAATAGGGATGCTCCGGGGGAAGCATCCCTATTCTACGAGTTACCGCAAAAGCTACTTAACGCTTGCTACTCCTCAGGCACCATCAACTCAGCAATCCTTAAATAAAAAACACGATAAGATGATATTTACCAACGTATAATTATCCTCATCGTAGGGATGCTCCCCGGAGCATCCGATTGGAACAGGCTGTAAATAAGTCATTCGCTATCGGATGCTCCGGAGGAAGCATCCCTACAATTTTGAAACATTATTATAAGGAACTATTGTATTACATTTGTATTAGTTCAATAGTACGTTATCTTTCTTTTTTGGGTTTTGTTGACTGGGGTTGAGGGTTGTGACATGGCGTAGTCGCCGGTGTCGTAGTCCATTGGCTGGATGGTGCGTGTGCCGTTTAGGGTACGCTGAGTCCAGTTGCCTATCGAGTCGGTAGAGTCGTAGGTATATGTGAAATTTATCACGGTTCTGTTTTTTGGACCCTCGGTCTCATATTTACCCTCGGTAGCCCATCCGTTTTCGTTCAGTCCGGTGAAGGTCACGGTCCATGAAGTGCCGTCGCTTTCCTCGCACGACGTCGAGGTGATATATCCCTCGCTGTCGGTCTTAATCTCGTTGTCGTAATATGTCAGGAACTCGGTGATGAGTTTGCCGTCACTGTTAAAATTAAGAGTCTCGTTGAGGCATGTTCTGATGAGGTCGTCGGGCTGTGGCTCCGCACTCTTAACGTTGCCGAAGAGACCGAATTTCTTAAGGTCGGCTGATATGAAACGTCTGGCTATCAGAGTGCCGTCAGTGGCGTGTTGTGTCAGTGAATCATTTACGGTGGTGTCAGCTGACTTGTTGCTCCCCGTGCACGATGCCATAATCATGGCTACCATAGTTATAGGCAATAAATATCTATTCATGATGATTGCGTTTTTCATTAAATTCGTTTTTCATTGAAAATAATAGTTGAAAAATGTCACAAACCGCATTATTTCACTATAGAAAATCAACGCAATCCCTCATCGAAAAGTTTGAATCATGATACGTTATAGGTAAATAAAAAATGGGGAGAACTTCACAGCCCGCCCCATGCTTTAACCTAACTTTTGTTGACTTTAAACTTATTGATAGTAGCTAAATTCCACATGACGTTATCCGAGTGCAAAATTAACTATAAAAATCATAATAAAAAACATAAACCAGTTAAGAATAGTTAACGGCTAAGTTTGTGGTGACAATTTGATGGCAAATTGACCTGAAATATAATCGTTTGCGGTAATATGATTGCATTTTGTAAAAATATGTAGTGATTATGTCAAAATATTTAATCATGGATACTTGTATTACGCCGAATAAAGTATTAAATTTGTAAAGCAACCTTAAATCAATTTATCATGTTAAAAATCCTCTCCTTATGGCAAAACGAATCGTGATAAAAGTAGGAAATGTTTTCTGTGCTGAGATCGATGGCAAGTACAAAGTGTATCTCCAATACATCGCCAAAGATTCAGAACAATTGAACAGTGCAATAATAAGAGTGTTTAAACAGCGTTATCCATTGGATGCAAATCCAAAAATAGATGACATAGTAAAGGATGAAGTTATATTCTACATGCATACAATCTTAAGGGTAGGTATTGAGGATGGAGCTTGGTATAAGGTTGGAAAATCAAACGATTTGGGGTTGGATCAGTTGTCAAAAGTTTGGTTCGGCTCGGTTCCCGATAGTATATTTGATAGGGAAAAATTTCAGTTTGTGAAATGTTCGCCATTGGATACCTTATATGTTTGGCATGTCAATGAAAAAAGAAAACGTGTTGAAAACCCAATGCAGAATCCATATAGACCTCTTGAAGAGGGAGCTGTTGTGCCGTATATGTGTATTATATCACGGATAAAATATGGTTATGATTCTGGAAGTGATAATATTTATTATTATGCAAAACGTGTTCCCTGGGATGATGTGGATAGCTACACTAAGTTGGAGGATTCAGAGAGCGAAGACGTTGCCTATCTTCATTTTGTAGGGAAGAAGGCTGTTGCTATAGTCATAGTCACGCCAAATGGAAAGGTTTATCTGGATGAGCAGCACCCTAAATCCGGTGAATTCAAAATGTTTGAAGGTGATTTTGGCGACATCAACTGGAAATACAATGAATTCATCACCGCCGAGGAGTTCAATGAGGTGTGGGGCGATCATAAATGGTAAAAATTTTATTATGGCAAAGAGAATTGTAACAAAGATCGGAAATATTTTCTGTGCTGAGATCGATGGCAAGTATGCTAATATAGATGGTAAGTATAAAGTTTACTTCCAGTACATAGCCAATGACATGAGCCAACTTAATAGTTCCGTTATTCGTGTATTCAAACGGCGATATCCGTTGGATGCGAACCCCAAAATGGATGACATAGTAATGAATGAAGTGGCATTCTATGCACATACTGTTCTGCGTGCCGGGATAGATGTCGGTGCATGGTATAAAGTCGGTAAATCAGATAATTTAGGCTTGGATTCATTAAGAAATGTCTGGTTTGGGGACGTTACTTATTTAGGAAATCCAAATTTTAGGGTTGATTATTCTAAATTTAATACTCAGGATAATTGGTGGGTATGGCATGTGAATGAAGAGCGGATATATTTAGGACAACTCAGAAATATTAAAAAATTTGAAGAATCCGATCATCCAACCATAGAACCGGGTGCTGTTTTTTCATATATAGGAATTATTGAATGGATTGAATTTGGTTATATGAAAACAGCAATTGGGGAATATGATGGTATTAAAAAAATACCACTGGAAGATGTCCATTCTTACACGAAATTGAAAGCCATGAGTAGTGAAGATGTAGCTTATTTCCATTTTGTAGGTAAGAAGGCTGTTGCTATAGTTATAGTCACGCCAAAAGGGAAAGTCCATCTTGATAAAAATCATCCAACATCCGTAGAATTTAAAATGTTTGAGGGTGATTTTGGCGACATCAATTGGGACGACGATCAATTCATCACTCCCGAGGAGTTCAGTGAGGTGTGGGGCGATCATAAATGGTAAAAATTATCTTATGGCAAAGAGAATTGTAACAAGAATCGGTAATATTTTCTGTGCTGAGATCGATGGCAAATATAAGGTTTACTTCCAATACATAGCCAATGATACGGAAGCGTTAAATAGCTCAGTGATTAGAGGTTTTAAACGTAAGTATCCTTTGGATTATAAACCAAATATTGACGAAATAGTAAAAGATGAGGTTGTATTCTATCTTCATACGGTTTTACGTGAAGGTATAGAGAATGGCATTTGGTATAAAGTTGGTAAATCGGATGACTTGGAATTGGATAAATTAAATAGAATTTGGTTTGCATTGCTTGACAGCGATTATTATGATTCTGAGAAAGAGCAAATAATAAAATATAATCCGCCTGGAATGTGGCGACTATGGCATGTCAATCAAGTTTGCAAAAGTTTTGATGTTATACCAAAATCTTATTCAAATGAGATTGAATTGGGTTGGGTATTTTCATATAAATCTGTAATGGATAGATTTAAATATGGGTATATATTAGGCACTTATGAGGAATATCAAGGCATAAAGCGAGTTCCTTGGGACGATGTGGACAGTTACATAAGATGTGGAGTTGAGAATGGCAAAGATACTGCTTACTTACATTTCTTGAGTAAGAATCTGGTATCTGAATTAATAGTGACTCCAACGGGGAAAATATATCTTGACCGTGAGCATCCCCAATGTGACGGATATGAGTTTTTAGATATCGAGTTTGACGATATTAATTGGCATTACCAACAATTCATCACCGTCGAGGAGTTCAATGATGCGTGGGGCGATCATAAATGGTAAAATATGGCTGCTTGTATCAGTAAAAGAGGAAAAACAGGCGGGGTGAATAAAAAATCGGCTTAAATGCTTAATAAGTGAAATATTAATATTACATTTGCGTAACGTAATTAATGCCATGGTGAAATTGTCGGCTACGATATTAGCATATAATGAGGAGAAGCGCATAGGCGCTTGTCTGGAATCATTGTGTGGAGTTGCCGACGAGATTATCGTGGTGGATTCCTACTCCACCGACCGCACCGTGGAAATATGTGAGCAATATGGCTGCCGCATCACCCGCAGACTTTTTGACGGATTCGGCGCTCAGCGTCAGTATGCCACATCGCTCACCACCCACCAGTACGTGCTTTCGATCGACGCCGACGAGGTGCTCTCGCCCGCCCTGCAGGAATCGATAAAACGCATGAAGGAAGAGGGATTCAGCCACAGGGTCTACAATGTGTCGAGGTTAAATTTCTATTGCGGTATGCCGGTGAAACATTGCGGCTGGTATCCCGACCTCCAGATACGCCTGTTTGACAAGCGGTATGCCAACTGGAACCTCCGTGACGTGGCTGAAAAAGTGATATTCCGTGACTCCGTGAAGCCCGAACTTATCGACGGCGACATACTGCATTACCGTTGCGACACCAAGGAGCAATATGCCGATGTGAGCCGCCGTCATGCGGCTATGAAAGCGAGGGTATTAGCAGTGAATAAAGAAAAGATAGGTCCACTGTCCCCCTTCATGCATGGAATGAAAGCCTTCTGGCACACATATATAACCGAAGGAGGCATACTTGAAGGTAGTGTGGGGCGTGAGATTGCCGCCGCCCATTACCGCTCCGAGCTGCTTGCCTATTCGGCTGCCAAGGCTCTCTCCAAGAAGAAATGATAAGATTTTGAATTTGTGTGACACCCTCTAAATACTGATGTATAAATGAAACCCTCACGTTTTCACTTAGGCTTGCCTGTGTCTGTGGTCATGATGTCGATATGCATGTCAGCCATGGCTGATGTGCCGTTCAACGGGCTGATATTAAATGAAGACCTTTCGCCCGCAAAGAAAGTCAGGGTTTACACCACAAATGAGAAACGATATGCCACCACCGACAAAAAAGGTCGCTTCGGGCTTACCGACGTAGCGCCGACCGACACCTTGACACTGGTGTTTAAGAAGAAACAGAAGGTGCGCATACCCGTGGACGGGCGGCAGAGCATAAAAATAATACTTCGTGATGACCATCAGGTAAGCAGTGCCTCACAGGACGATGAGCTTGTGAACATGGGTTACTGGTATGTGAAGCGCCGTGAGTTTACCGGCGTAAGTTCAGGCATCAGCGGTGATCAGCTTCGCCGTACGGGTGAACGGAGCATACTCGGGGCATTGCGGGGGCTTGTGCCGGGACTTAACATCACTAACGGGAGCGGCGGTGAGATGGATGTCAACATAAGGGGACAACGTTCGTTAATGCTCTCCAGCACTCCGCTATATATAGTGGACGGAATAGAGGTGAAGTCGCTCGACTTTATAAGCATATATGACGTTGACCATGTGGAGGTGCTTAAGGATGCCTCTCAATATGGCGCGCGTGGTGCCAACGGTGCTATCTTGGTCACCACCAAGTCAGGTCTTTAAGAGGTTATTAAACAACCTCTAAGTCAGATGAGTTTGAATGTGAGCCTGTGAAGGGGCGTGGTGCCTATGCGGGCTATTGCCGCACGATGATCCTTCGTGGGGTATCCCTTGTTTATTTCCCAGTTATATCCGGGGTAGATTTTTGCCGCATTGCGCATAAATTCGTCACGGTGTGTTTTGGCAAGTATCGATGCGGCGGCTATGTTGCCTAATTTGCCGTCACCCTTAACTACGGTCTGATGCGGTATGTCACGATAGGGTTTGAATCGGTTGCCGTCAACCACTATTTGCCCCGGTGTCACATCGAGTTTGTCAAGGGCGAGGTGCATGGCGAGAATGGAGGCGTTGAGGATGTTGATTTCGTCTATCTTATTGTTATCTACCATAGCCACACCCCATGCCACAGCGTCACGCTCGATGATGGGGCGCAGTTCCTCACGCTGTTTTTCGGTAAGTTTTTTAGAATCATCGAGTAGCGGATGGGTATATCCGTCAGGCAATATCACTGCAGCGGCACATACAGGTCCGGCAAGACACCCGCGCCCGGCTTCATCGCAGCCGGCTTCAAGCATGAACGGAGTGGATGATGACGGTAAGGGTATTTTAGCCATAAAACAGATGTGGGGGATTATTCTTTATCCATGAATCCGTAGCCAAGCCCTGAGCGGTTGACTATATTGCTGCCGTAGTTCAGCAGTTTTTTGCGCAGACGGGAGATGTTGACATCCACCATTCTCGGGTTGGTCATCTCTTCGCCGGACCATGCGCTGTTGAAGATTTCCTCACGTGAGAAAAGCTTGTTGCGAGAGCGCAGCAGGAATGTCAGGATTGAAAATTCTGTCGGGGAGAGCGACACTGACTCACCGTCGATAAGGAGCGTGTGCGCATCCACATTCAGTATGAGTGTGCGGTATTCAATGGTGTGGAGGGTGGATTGGGGAGCCATGTTGCGGTGGCGTCGTAGCACCGAGCGGACTCTCGCCATCATCTCACGCAGTGAGAAGGGCTTTACAATGTAATCGTCGGCACCGGCATTGAGACCTCGTATGATGTCGTTTTCACTGTCGTGGGTGGTGCAGAACATCACCGGGATATTGGCGGTGAGACGGCTTTCCTTCATCCTGTCCACAAATTCCCATCCGTCGATTTCGCCGGGTAGTGATACTTCGGTTATGACCAGACGGTAGGATTCAAGATTGTCGGTAAGAGCTTCCTCGGCAGAATTGCGCACCTCAACCCTGTAACCTTCCGTCTGGAGGTTCAGCTTGAGGAGCGATTGGATATTGTCATCATTATCAACCACTAATATGGAATATGCCGAAGAGTCGAAATTCACTTTTACGCGATTGTTGGATTAGGTTGCTAAAAGTATATGTGCAAATTTAATAATAAAAATATTAAATAAAAAACAGTGTAACCATATTGTAAAAGATTTGAAATTGAATTGTTACTATTTTAACTTAAAATATCTGTAACATAAAAGCCAAAGGGAGCACCAATGTCGCTTGGTGACATTGTTAGATAACGTAGATAATGATTGCTTATATTATTTTCAGCTTATTGACCAACTCGCTGAAAATGATTATATTTGCGAAATAAAAGACTCTGTAACTTCACAGATATCATGGATTATTGGAAAAAGTAGAGCTTTTCATAGTGAATATATCGAATTCAATATAATTAACAGCATGACAAAAATAACAGTAAAAGACACAGAGATCAATGTCTTGAAAGTAAATGGAGAGGACTATATCTGCCTTACTGATATGTTAAAAGCAAAAGATGGAGACTTTTTCATTACTGATTGGTTACGTAATCGTAACACATTGGAGTTCATTGGAATCTGGGAAAAAGTATACAATCGTGATTTTAATTATGGCGAATTCGCCATAATTAAAAATCAATCAGGTCTTAACAGTTTCAAAATAAGCGTGAAGGAATTCGTCGCAAGAACCAACGCCATATCATTACAGGCAAAAGCTGGTCGTTATGGGGGAACCTATGCCCATAAAGATATTGCTTTTGAGTTTGCAATGTGGATAAGTCCTGAATTTAAAATTTATATTGTTAAAGAATTTCAGCGCCTAAAAGAGGAAGAGCAACATCTTATTGGCTGGTCTGCAAAACGTGAGTTGTCAAAAATAAATTATCGTATTCATACAGATGCCATAAAACATAATCTCATTCCTGCCGAAATTACAAAAGCACAAGCAAGTGTTATTTATGCAAATGAAGCAGATGTGCTTAATATGGCAATGTTTGGTATGACTGCAAAACAATGGCGAGAAGCCAATCCTGCTCTAAAAGGTAATATTCGTGATTACGCCTCTATAAATGAACTGATATGCCTCTCTAACATGGAGAATCTAAATGCTGTGTTTATTGAACAGGGGCTTCCGCAATCGGAGCGGTTGATAAAGCTCAATAGGATTGCCATACACCAGATGGGTATTCTCGAAAGCGGGGACATCGATAGAAGGTTGCTTAAAAAAAAAATTTTTTAGTGTTAAATTGAATTTTTCGCACTGTTTTGGGGATGTGGGGGTAGTATCTTTGCATAGAACTTATTTAAACTTAGAATTTTAATGCTATGAGAACTACTAAACAGATGTCGAAAAAGGCTTATGAGGAATTTAATAAACGAGTGATTAACGCATTCCGATGCATTGACCCTTATTTCCTTGACGGGATAGGGATTGTGATGGGAATGATAGACCTTTTCCTCGGCGGGAAAGATGTGATGTTGGGGGTTCGCAGCAAGGAGGTGAAATTGGTATATGCGCTCCTGTTGCCTGAAGTTGAAAAGGCTGTAGCTCGCTCGGAACGTGCCCGTGAAAATGCCGCACGCCGCCGTGAAAAGAAACTGGCGGAACAAAAGGCTAATGACAATAAGATAAATAATTCGGAACAGATGGAAATTGTCAAGGATGATGTTGCCCCCAAGGCAGAAATTCCTAATCAGCCGTCATACGTAAAACGGATGTCAAACGTAAATCAACGCTCAAACGTAAATCAAACGTCAAACGTAGATCGGATACCATGCGTAAATCCGCCATCTCCGCATCCTAATTCAGTAGGTACGGCTGACAGGGCCTTTGTCAAATTAGAATAGAGAGGAAGGTTGTTTCAATACTCGTAGGGATGTTTGTGTCGGTTTATTGGTGAAAATTTTTTGAAAAAGTTTGCAAGCGAGAAAAAATTTGGATTTTTATGATTACCTTTGTTCTTAGGATAATATAAATAGGAATAAATTAATATATGAGTACCAAATATAAGCGAGTGTTGCTTAAGCTCAGCGGCGAGTCGCTGATGGGAAAGCAAGGTTACGGTATAGATACCGAACGTTTGAATGACTATGCCCGACAGATCATGGAGATTGTCGGCAAGGGTGTTGAAGTGGCTATCGTGATAGGGGGCGGTAATATTTTCCGCGGTCTTTCAGGTGCAGCCAAAGGCTTTAACCGTGTGAAGGGTGACCAGATGGGTATGCTTGCCACTGTCATCAATTCGCTTGCTCTTTCGTCAGCTCTTGAAGCCATAGGGCAGCCTGCGAGGGTGTTTACCGCCATCAACATGTTCCCCATCGGTGAGCATTATTCCAATGTCCGTGCCATTGAGGCTATGGAACGCAGGGAAGTGGCTATCATAGCTGGCGGCACAGGCAATCCGTTCTTTACCACCGATACCGGCAGCGCTCTCAGAGGCATCGAGGTAGGTGCCGATGTGATGCTCAAGGGCACACGTGTTGACGGTATCTACACAGCCGATCCTGAGAAAGATCCGACTGCGACCAAATTTACTGAAATCACTTACGATGAGGTGTACAACCGCGGCTTGAAGGTTATGGATCTCACCGCCACTGCTCTTTGCAAGGAAAATCATCTCCCTATCGTCGTGTTTGACATGGATACCGTAGGCAATCTTGCCAAGGTTATCGATGGCGAGCCGATAGGCACGTTGGTATATTAATCACGCAAATTAATCAACCTAATACATACTAATTATGGAACCCTCAGATTACCTTAATCCCGCCGAAGAAAAAATGGAGATGGCAGTGGCTTATCTTGATGAAGCGCTTGCGCATATCCGTGCCGGTAAAGCCAACCCGAAGATTCTTGACGCTATACGTGTGAGCTACTATGGTACTAATGTGCCTATCTCACAGGTGGCTAATATCTCTGTTCCTGACGCTCGTACCATCACTATAACCCCATGGGAAAAACCTATGTTCAAGGAGATTGAGAAGGCTATCATCAATTCAGAACTTGGCATCACTCCCGAGAACAATGGTGAAATAATCCGTATCTCTATCCCGCCGTTGACCGAGGAACGTCGCCGTTCGTTGGTTAAGCAGTCGAAAGCCGAGGCTGAAAATGCCAAGGTTTCAGTGCGCAATGCCCGTCGTGACGCTATCGAAGGTCTTAAGAAGGCTGTGAAACAAGGAATGAGCGAGGATGTGTCGAAGGACGCTGAAAATGACGTTCAGAAGCTCCACGACAAGTACCTCAAAAAGATCGACGAACTCTTCGCCGCAAAAGAGAAGGAAATACTTACGGTGTAATTGACAATTGACAGTTATTCAATTGACAATTGACAGTTGACTTATCGGCTTTGCTGCTTTGCTCTGTAAGGAATTGACAATTTTTTTCAATCGATTCATCGACTTTGCTCCTTTGCTCTGTAAAGGATTGAAAGTCCAATTGACGATTGGTAGTTAATATTTACAATAGAAAATGGACAGTTGACAGTGTAATAATTGTCAACTGTCCATTTTTAATTGTCAATTTTCCATTGTCAATTTTCCATTGTCAATTGAGAAAATTGTCCATTGTCCATTGATTTGTCGGAGTAGGGTGGCGGAGGCGCCGGTGCTTCCGGTGTGTTGGATGCAGATGCCGCCGTGCTGGGTTTGGGGGACTGTAGCTTGGAGATGTACTTCGGTGGAGAGGTTGGGATGATGGGGTGCCGGGAGTGGTGAGAGGTTGGTTATTGTTGCCGTAAAGATTGTGGTGTTGGGTTGTGTTTCCTGCTCAAAATCGGCGGTGTGGGTGGAGAGGTGGATTTTGCAGTTGCTGCGGTAGCAGATAGCTGAGACGGGTGATGAGATGGGGGTTGCTATGCCGTTTTCATAACGCATTAGCAGGAAGTCTACGGCTTTATCATTTTTAGGTGTGCGTATGATGCGTAGGGCATAGCCTGAGAGGGTTTCGGGGTCGAATTTGATACATATATCCATATATTGTCCTGTGGCACTACCGAACCCCTGTCCTGCGCTCTTACAAGGATCTACTATAAGTGTCAGCTCCATATCTCCGTAATCATGTGAAACGGGACTGTAAATGAGTCTGGCGCCACGCGACGCTTGGAGAAGTCCGTTTATGCCTGAAGCTCCGTCCACTCCGGTGCCGTAATACCATCCGTTCTTAGGGTCAGGTGTCCAGTCAAACTCTTTAGTGTCGGCAGGTTTGAAGGCGTCTACAGTCCAGAATCCGGGTATGAGTTTAAGTTGCGGATCGGTGGGAAATTCACTGAAATCAGTTTGAATCTCGGTAAGGGGTGTGTCGGTCTTAACCGGGCGGTCAGTTATAGCGGTAAGCGGAGAGCCGGAATTTGAGCGGATGTGGCGGGGCGCAACGGAAGCCATGATATAGTAACCGTTATCAGCTTCTGTTATGGTATAAGAACGTTTTGGCGAGTTGTTGCGGGTCACGGCGACAGGTATAGCATCTGTCCCGTCAGCGGATTTCGCACGGAACCAAGTGATTTCCGAGAGGTCTTCCCTACCTTTTAAGTCAAGAAGATAGTTCAGATTCAGGGTGTCACCGATCTGGGAAATGACAGGTTTGGATGTAAATTCAGGAGCCGGGAGTACCGGTGGTTTCACTGTCACCACGCAGGCGGCTTCGAGTCCTGAAGGCGTCTTGGCAAGCAGTGTGACGTTGCGTTTTTGCTCGCCGTTGTTCAAGCCTTTGATAAGGCATTTGCCATCGGATTCCGGGGTTAAGTTTATGAATGGCTTGTCGGTTTCCGACAGCTGCCAAGTTACATCGGGGAGGTTGGCAGTTATAAAAATAGAATCCTTGCCGGTTTCGATTTCAGCCTTCTTGAGGTTCAGTGTGAGTCGGGTCGGGAGAGATGGGAGGGTAGATGTGTTCTGCGCCATCGGGTTCCAGCCGTCGTTACCTTTAAGGAGATTATAAATATTGTATGTTTCACCGTTTTTATAGGCGGTAAGGAGCGGTTTTCCGGTCATGTCAACGGTGAGCCAAGGGTGTTCGGTGTCGATGAAAAGAGGCTTTCCATTGAGCGAGATATTGTGCTGATATGAGCGAAGGTCGTCAGTCGGATCCTGTGTCCAGCCGATATACAGATTCGGGTCATCGGAAGTCCACCGGCAATCCACCATTGCCACCTGACTACCAACTTTCACGAGATATTGCCGACCCGAGGTCAGGGCGTGAAGGTCGCAGTCGAGGAAACGGGCACCTTGCAGTTGGGTGTTATAAAAAGGTTTGCCGCTGAAAAGTGTGAACCGGCAGCGATAGTAAACACCCGTACCGCAAAGAGCATCGTCGGTACATTCGAAATAGCAATTGTCGAAAAGCGCACGTTTTGCCCCTGCGAACGGACAGAGATTCAGACGGCTTATGAAGCGGCAGTTTCGTGCCACTATACGGTCGCCTTCGCAGATGGCAAGCTGAGCCTGAACGATGGCGTCCTCACGGCGTTTGCGGTTGAGAGAGGGGTCACGGGGATAGATCAGATCCACGTTGCAATAGTTGCCGAAAGTAAGATTTTCGGCTTGTATGTCGTCGCCCATAAGGTGAAGCATGGTGAAATTGCCGTTGGCACCTTGGGTCTGACCACGGTTGCAGGCAATCACCACATCTTCGGGATTATCGCTAAGACCTATAAGCCGTAGGTGGCTTAATGTGAGTTCCATACCGAATGGCGTATTGCTGCCGGGAGCCGGATTTCTGACAGCCGTGTCATCGGGATCGTCGAGCCAGTAGACAGAGGGGGAGATGCGGATGGTAAGCGGTGATGACTCAGTGTAGGAATACTGTTTCTGGAGTTTTTCAGCGGTCAGCAGGGCTTCACGCAGGGAGGTGAAACGGGTGCTGTCGGCTGACATTTCACCGGCGGTGAAAGCCGGGTTTACATTCAGTACTGACGGCTGTGCAAGTGCGAAGAGAAAGGGTAGGAGAGTGATGAACGTTAATATGCAGCGGAGATTCATGGTAGAATTGTTTTAGAGATCCATGGTATATAGTTTTAAGGCGAATGTGGTCGGGAGGAGGTCAGGAGAGAGTGTGGATGGTGGCACCGGATGGCGTGACGTTGAGTGAGACTGTGGAGGAACAGAGCATAGGGATGTTGTGGTCAACGTGTCCGATAGGCACATTGTATACGACCGGGTAGTCATATTCGGCTATCATGTTTTGAATCATATCCTCCATCGTGTCATTGTCACGGTCACCGACATAATTGGTGAAGCGTCCGACAATCAGTCCGGCAAGTTTGCCAAGGGTGCCGTTGAGTTTTAGGGTATACAGTATGCGTTCCACCTTATATATAGGTTCGGAAACGTCCTCGATAAACAGGATGGATCCGGGACGGCAGACGTCGAACGGGGTGCTTATCAGCCCGGCTATCACAGCGAGATTTCCACCGAGAAGTATACCCTCGGCAGAGCCATGTCGGTTCTTTGAGAAGGGGCTCACATGTATGTCGGGAGTTTCCCCTCTGAGCAAAGAGAAGAGACGTCGGGAATCCTCGTCAGTCCCGTTGTGTTCGGCAATATGTTTTGTCATCGGGGCATGGATTGACTTTATGCCGTGAGCCGACATCAGAGCATGAAGGGCAGAAATGTCGCTATATCCGACAATCCATTTGGGGTCGTCGCGCAACGGCAGACGGTTGAGCCTGTCGAGCAGATGCACCGCACCGTAACCACCACGGGAGCATATTATGGCACGTGTGTCAGGGTCGGTGAGGGCTGTCTCAAGGTCGCTGTACCGCTGGTCATCAGTGCCGGCGTATGTGCCGTGACGGGCGAAAGTATTCTCGCCGACGTATGCTACCCAACCCAGATCGGTGAGCACCGGGAGAGTGGAATACACCAATTGCGGTTTTATGATTCCGGCGGGTGAAATGATGGCAACACGGTCGCCGTGTTTCAAAGGTGGAGGCGTAAGGATTTCCATAATTTCAAATAGGGAGTTTAATCTGTTCAAGTGGAAAATCAAGCGACTTGCACCTGAATTCTCGCCGACGTATGCTACCCAACCCAGATCGGTGAGCACCGGGAGAGTGGAATACACCAATTGCGGTTTTATGATTCCGGCGGGTGAAATGATGGCAACACGGTCGCCGTGTTTCAAAGGTGGAGGCGTAAGGATTTCCATAATTTCAAATAGGGAGTTTAATCTGTTCAAGTGGAAAATCAAGCGACTTGCACCTGAATTCCGGTCTCGGAAGTTATCTTTTCAGCGATTGCCTGAAGCTCTTCTTTTGAAACTTTTTCGAGATTTTCAGCCGGTGTCTTGCGGTCGATGGAATAGATCATGACCTCACGGGGCTGAATGATTTTGTAAGCTTCGATGAGAGCGTCAACCTCGGCAGGGACGGTATTGTCAATCTTAACTCCGTCGTATTCTCCACGCAGGAACATGGTCTGCACTATGCACTGATTGTGGAATTGGGCAATGTTGGCTATCGCCCGTTCGGAAGTGAACGATGGCTGTGTAGGGCGGTCGATGGTGCGCATGGTTGAGGTTATCGCCGAGTCGAGTTTAAGTATATTATTATCGACCATCCGCAGAGCGGCTATGACATCGGTATTTTCAAGGCGAGTAGAGTTTGACAAGACACTGACTTTGGCATCCGGATAATACTCGTTTCGGATGCGTATAGTGTCCTCGATCACACCTTTGAAATCGGGATGAAGCGTAGGCTCACCATTGCCTGAGAATGTTATCACGTCGAGCGGTTCGCCGGCGGCTTTCATATTTTTAAGGCGCGATTCCAAAAGCCTTGCCACTCTTTCACGAGGAGGGAAACCGGTGGTGCCGGGACCTTGGGCGTTGAAGCCGGCTTCGCAGTATAGGCAATCGAAAGTGCAAATTTTCCCATCGTCGGGAGTGAGGTTAATCCCGAGCGACACTCCGAGTCTGCGAGAGTGTATGGGACCGAAAATCGTTGAGTGAAATAAAACTGTCTGCATAAGTACAAAGTTACGATTTTATGGGGAGAGGTAATGAAAATAAACGGGATATTCTGAGAGGATATTTTAACTTTTTATGAAATATTAAAGCAGTTCTATGGTTCATTGTTTGTTTTTTGCAAGAAAAATTGCCAAATTTGCATAAACCAATAAAACATAGCCTACCATGAATTTCGCAAAAGACTCATTTAAGATTTTCCGTGACACAACAGCGCTCTATCACGTAACAGATGATGTTGACGCAAAAGTTGCGAACCCTTACCCTGAAGGCACCATCGAGGCTACGCTATTTGCCAAGAACTGGATTGATGCCGTGCAGTGGCACCTTGAAGATATAATAAGAGACCCCAACATTGACCCTGTTGCCGCATTGGCGTTGAAGCGTCGCATAGACAAATCGAATCAAGATCGCACAGATATGGTTGAGGAGATCGATACCTATTTCCGGGAGAAGTATAAAGATGTGGCAACTCAGCCTGACGCCACAATCAATACCGAATCTCCGGCATGGGCTATAGACCGACTTTCGATTCTTGCTCTGAAGATTTACCACATGGCAGCCGAAGTGGCACGTGCGGACGCATCGCCGGAACATATTGCGAAGTGTCAGGCAAAGTTGGACATCTTGCTCCAGCAGGAGGAGGATTTGACAACAGCGATCGACCAGCTTCTTGATGACATCGCCGCCGGCAGAAAATATATGAAGGTTTATCGTCAGATGAAAATGTATAATGATCCGGCGACAAATCCGATACTCTATAAGAAGTAATAATTAGTCGGTCAAAAAATAAAAAACTCATCGGGTTATACTTTGTCGGGGCTTCCGTTGTCGGATGCCCCGACTTTTTTGATTGGTGTGTGCGGACAGGAGTGGGGTAGGGGATAGGTGGCGATTTTTAAGCCGTTTTGGCGGTGAAATTCACGTCCACCTTATCGAATGAGATTGAATTTTTAAATCTGAGAGGGGATAAAATTGGGTATATTGTTGATTATTAGCACGATATGTTTATTTTGCGTGTTTGGAGTTTTGAGTCAGATAAATTAATTTGACCAAAAATGAAAAAATGAGTATCTTTGTGTCATATAAAATTGAATATGAAAAAGATAGAATGGTTGACTGACGGAGGCACAAAGATGCCGGCGATAGATACCGCTCAGCTCGATGAGTGGATTTCAAAAGTCGTAGCTACACATTCGAAAGTTGTAGGACCATTGGTATACATTTTCTGCGATGATGAAAAGATTATCGAAGTAAACCGGCAATTTCTAAATCACGATTACTATACAGACATTATCACCTTCGACTATTCACGCGGAAGAATGGTGTCAGGCGATATGTTTATATCTCTCGATACAGTTAAGAGCAATGCCGAGCTTGTCGGCGCCACATATCAGCAGGAGCTTCACAGAGTCATAATCCATGGAGTGCTTCATCTGTGTGGAATCAACGACAAAGGTCCCGGCGAGAGAGAAATAATGGAAAATTTTGAGAATCAAGCACTTGGAATGTTGGATATGACATTTTAAATGTGAATTGATTGCAGGATATTAAAAAGGATAAACACCCTCTTAGTTTATGAATTTTGACTATGACGTTATAGTGATAGGAGCCGGTCATGCCGGATGTGAGGCAGCTCATGCGTCAGCCACTCTCGGCGCATCGACACTTCTTATCACCATTGACATGAACAAAATAGCCCAGATGAGCTGTAACCCGGCAGTGGGTGGCATAGCGAAGGGTCAAATCGTGCGTGAGATAGATGCGTTGGGCGGCATGATGGGTATCGTGACAGATGAATCAGCCATCCAGTTCCGTATGCTCAACCGTTCAAAGGGTCCGGCTATGTGGAGTCCGCGTTCGCAGAGCGACCGCATGATGTTTTCAAAGCTGTGGCGTGAGATACTTGAAAATACCGAGAACCTATATATGTGGCAGGACTCGGTGAATGAACTTCTCATTGAATCGGGGAAGGTTGCCGGCGTTAAGACAGCTCTCGGAGTCACATTCAGGGCAAAAGCAGTGGTGCTGACAGCAGGCACATTCCTTAACGGACTGATGCATATAGGACCTGTCAAGAACCCCGGAGGACGAGTTTCGGAACCCGCATCATACGGTATCACGGAGCAATTGAAATCAATAGGCTTCGCAGCTGACAGAATGAAAACCGGAACACCTGTCAGAATCGACGGTCGTTCGGTTGACTGGTCGCTTACCACCCTACAGGAAGGTGATAATGATTTCCACAAATTCTCGTATCTTCACAATGTGCGTCGCAGGTTGCGTCAGCGTCCTTGCCACACGGTGTATACAAGCGAGGCGACACATGATATACTCCGTGAAGGGTTGCCCGACTCACCGCTTTACAACGGGCAGATTCAGAGTATAGGTCCTCGTTATTGCCCCAGCATTGAGACCAAGATTGTCACATTTGCCGATAAGAGCGAGCATCAGTTGTTCCTTGAACCGGAGGGTGAGACGACGACAGAATACTATGTAAACGGATTCTCGTCATCCTTGCCGATCAATATTCAGATACGAGCTTTGGAGACTATTCCAGCCCTTAAAAATGTGCATATATTCCGTCCCGGTTATGCTATCGAGTATGACTTTTTCGACCCGACACAGCTTTACCACACGCTTGAAACAAAACTTGTGGAAGGGCTGTATTTTGCCGGTCAGGTAAACGGCACGACAGGATATGAAGAAGCCGCCGGTCAGGGTTTGGTTGCCGGTATCAATGCAGCATTGAAGATAGCAGGGAAGGAACCGTTTACGCTTTCTCGTGATGAAGCATACATAGGTGTGCTGATAGATGACCTTGTGACAAAGGGTGTGGATGAACCTTACCGCATGTTCACATCACGCGCAGAATACAGAATACTGTTGCGACAGGATGATGCCGATATGCGTCTTACTCCGAGAGGTCATGAGATCGGGCTTGCGTCAGATTTCCGCTACGAACAGATGCAGTCGAAATTGCGTCAGCGTGACGGGCTGATGGATTTCTGTCGTGAGTTCTCGGTTAAAGCCTCGTTGGTAAATCCGTATTTGGAGGAGGTGGGAGAACAGCCGTTGAAGCAGGGTGTGAAACTGTATGACCTCGTATTGCGCCCACGTTTGAACATCGAAATACTTGCAAAGGGTATCAAGCCGCTTTCCGATTATATCGAAGAGAATATAGAGAAAGAGCGTAGAGAGGAGATAATCGAAGCGGCGGAGATACTGATGAAATATCAGGGATACATACAGCGTGAGCAGCTAATCGCAGATAAGATTCGCCGTTTGGAAAATGTGAAGCTCCGGGGCAAACTTGACTACTCAAAGGTCAATTCCATCTCCACAGAGGCTCGACAGAAGCTCATCAGAATCGACCCTGAAACAGTGGCTCAGGCATCAAGAATACCCGGTATCTCACCTGCCGATATAAATATACTTTTACTGCTGTTGGGTAGGTGATGAAATTGTTCCACGTGGAACAATTCGGCTTTTCAGATACCTGAGAGCATGATTTAGCGAATAGAATAATATGAAACATTAATAAACCGAAATATCATGGAATATTTGAAATCTCACATTCGTGATGTGATTGACTTCCCTCAGAAGGGTGTCATCTTTAAAGACCTTACCACACTTTTTAAGGATCCGAGAGGTTTGCATATCATCGGCTGGGACCTTTCTCAACTTTATCGTGACAAAGGCGTTACTAAGGTTGTGGGGATCGAGTCGAGAGGATTCATCGGCGGCTCTATTCTCGCCTTTGAATTGGGCGCAGGTTTTGTGCCGGTGCGTAAGCCCGGAAAGCTTCCTGCCGACACCATCAAAGCTTCGTATGACAAGGAATATGGTAAGGACACCATAGAGATTCACAGGGACGCTATCGGACCTGATGATGTGGTGGTGCTTCATGACGACGTTCTTGCCACCGGCGGAACAATGGCTGCAGCTTACAACCTTGTGAAGTCAATGAATCCGAAAAAGATTTATATCAACTTCATCATTGAGCTGACAGCTTTGAACGGAAGGGCTAATCTTCCTGCCGATGCGGAGGTTTCCGCGCTTATCAGCTATTGATGGGTTAGATATTCGGATGCTCCATGGAGCATCCCTACATTAAGAACAAAGCTTAATTTTGCAATAGCTTCTACGAGAGGTTTTATGGCGATGCATAAAAAATCGGCTGCTTTGAGGGAGAAGATCTCAATACTCCCCGATACCCCCGGAGTCTATATGTACTATGACTCCGAGGGTACGGTGATTTATGTCGGAAAGGCAAAGAATCTGAAGCGGAGGGTATCGTCATATTTCAACCGCACCCATGATTGTCTGCGCACCAATCTACTTGTGCGGGCGATAACGGATATGAGTTATGTCGTGGTACCGACAGAGCAGGATGCCTTGAACCTTGAGGCGTCCATGATCAAAGAGTACCAGCCAAGATATAACGTGCTCCTTAAGGATGATAAATCCTATCCTTGGATAGTGGTCACAAACGAGCCGTACCCACGGGTATTCATGACACGTCAACTGATAAAGGACGGATCGAAATATTACGGACCCTATACTGACGCCGGTTCCGCAAGGGCGACTTTGGAGCTTATAAAAAGACTCTACGGAGTCCGCTCTTGCCGCCATCTGATAACACCGGAATATATTGAGAAGGGTAAAGGGAGATTGTGTCTCGACTATCATTTGAAACGGTGTAAAGGCTGCTGTGTCGGCGCAATCTCAATCGAGGATTACGGAAAGGATATCGATAGAATAAGGGCTATCCTTCGAGGCGATATCGGTGAGCTGTTGCAGTATCTGAAAGGTGAGATGGAAAAGCTCGCCATGGAGCTGAGATTTGAAGAAGCGCAGGTGCTCAAGGAGGAGTATGAACTCATAAAACGCTACCAGTCCAAGAGCGTGATAGTGTCACAGACGATAGAGGATATCGACGTGTTTGGAATCGATGACGAGGACAGCGATGTGTATATAAATTATATGCATGTGCGCCGTGGTGCGGTAGTGAAATCCGTTACTTTGGAATACAAGCGAAGACTCGACGAAACGCAGGCGCAACTGTTGGCATACGCCATGAATGAAATTTCGGAATCGTTCGGGGTGAAGTATGACGAAGTGGTGGTAGCCGAGGAGCCTGACGTGGAGATGCCCGATGTGAAATTCACAATACCTCAGCGAGGGGACAAAGCTAAGCTTTTGGAGGTGTCGCAGAAGAACGCCCGACAGCATCGTGTGGATAAGATAAAGACAATGGAGAAGCGCAATCCGGAGACAAGGACTGACAGAATACTCCAGCGGATGAAGTCAGATTTTCACCTTAGCGAGCTGCCGAAGCATATAGAGTGTTTTGATAACTCGAATATCCAAGGGACGAATCCCGTGGCATCGTGCGTGGTGTTCAAGGACGCAAAGCCAAGCAAAAAAGATTACCGGCATTTCAACATAAAGACCGTGGTGGGACCCGACGATTTCGCATCGATGAAAGAGGTGCTGACACGACGGTACACACGTCTCGTAAGCGAGGGGCAGGAGCTTCCTCAGCTCATAGTAGTGGATGGCGGTAAAGGGCAATTGTCAGCAGCTGTGGAAGCGTTGGATGAGATGGGTCTTCGAGGTGTTATCGCCGTTGTCGGGATTGCAAAGCGACTTGAAGAGATATATTTCCCCGGGGACAGCATCCCGCTTTATATCGACAAAAACAGTGAGACATTAAGGGTGGTGCAGCATTTGCGAGACGAAGCTCACCGATTCGGAATAACCCATCACCGCAACCGCCGAAGCAAAGGACAGGCAGTGTCGGAGCTTGACTCCATAAAAGGTGTCGGGGAAAAGACACGCACCGCATTGCTCTCGCATTTCAAGAGCGTGAAGCGATTGAGAGAGGCTGATGTGGATGCGATAGCCGAGATAATAGGACCCGCTAAAGCCTCGGTGGTTTACGGGGCGCTTCATGAATGAGGGTGGAACGGAATAGATGGAAAAAGGAGATTTTGGAACCAAAAAATTTAAATTTAAAGAACCATGAATTGTGCATGTGATTTTGACCGGGAGATATGCCGTAAAGGCACCGGAGCGATAAAGGCAGATTGCCTAAAAGATTTTTTCGGGTGTGAAGACCTTGTGCCGCTATGGGTGGCAGATATGGATTTTGCCGTAGCACCTGAAATCACCGAAGCACTTATAGAAAGGATCAAGCACCCGGTATACGGATATGCAGCGGTGCCTGACAGTTATTGGGAATCCATAATCTCATGGCTAAAGCGCCGGCATAATTGGAACGTGAAGCGGGAGGAACTGACATACGTAAACGGAGTGGTCAGAGGTATCGCCTTCATTATCAACTATTTTACGAATCCGGGAGATAAAATATTGATACAAACTCCTGTGTATCACCCATTTCGTAATCTGACAGTGGGAAATAAAAGAATCTGTGTGACCAATCCGTTGCGAGAGACCGCAGAGGGTTATGAAATGGACTTGGAAGACTTGGAGCGCAAATTTGCGGAAGAGTCACCGAAGATGATGATACTTTGCAATCCCCATAATCCTATAGGGATACAGTGGGATGCGGAAACGCTTAGGAAAGTAGCTGCTTTGGCTAAAAAATATGGGGTGATTGTGGTGTCGGATGAGATACATGGCGACCTTGTGCTGTATGGTAAACCACACATACCATTCCTTGAAGTTAGCGACGATGCCCGGGAGGTCGGGATTGCGCTCGGTGCCCCATCGAAGACATTTAATATCCCCGGATTGGCAAGTTCATGGATAGTGATAAGTAACGAGGATTTAAGAAAGCCGTTCTTCGAATGGATGGCGGTCAATGAATTTTCCGACCCAACCTTTGTTGCAACTATAGCAACAGAAGTGGCGTATAATAACGGCGAGAGATGGCTGAAAGAGCTGACTAATTATATAGAGGGAAATATCGAGGCGGTAGAAAAATTCTGTGAAGAACGCTTGCCCGGTATACGAGCAATACGCCCCCAAGCATCGTTCCTTGTGTGGTTGGATTGCCGGGGGCTTAGCCTGACTCATGAAGAGCTTATAGATTTGTTCGTGAATAAAGCACACCTCGCCTTGAATGACGGAGGTATGTTTGGCGAGGAGGGTGTCGGATTCATGCGACTGAATGTAGGCACAACGAGAGAATGCCTTATGAAGTCAATGGAATCATTGGCAAAGGCATTGGAGGTTTAAGAACTGTTCTTCCGTTCTCTTCCCTACGATACGACATTGACAGGTGTGCCCTCGGCGAATGAGCTGAGGTTAGCCACGGCTATATCCACGAGTCGTCGACGTGCCTGAGTGGATTCCCAAGCGATATGCGGTGTGATGTAAACATTCGGGCAACCGATGAGCGGAGAGCCATTGCGCGGAGGTTCCTGACAGAGCACGTCAATGCCGGCTGCGGCAATATTGCCTTCACGCAGAGCCTCGGCGAGAGCAGCCTCATCAACGAGCGGACCGCGGGAGGTGTTTATGAGTATGGCAGACGGTTTCATCTTGGCGATATTCTCACGGTTGATAATACCGGCGGTTGCAGGTGTAAGCGCAGAGTTAAGCGAGATAACATCGGCTGTGCGGAAGAGAGTGTCGAGGTCAACACGCTTGGCATACTCCGGAATTTCTCGACCGGAATTAGTGATGACATTCATCCCGAAAGCGTGTGCTATCTGAGCCACACGGCTGCCGATATTACCGAAGCCGATAATACCCATAGTTTTTCCTGCGAGTTCATCGAAGGGGCGGAGACGATAGCTGAAATCGATGCACTCAGACCATTCGCCACGGTTTACAGACTCAGCGTAGCCGGATATATCATTAACGATGTTCAGAAGGTGGGCGAAAACAAGCTGCGCAACCGAGTCGGTAGAGTAAGCCGGGACATTTGTCACTGTTATGCCACGACGGCGAGCAGCTTCGATGTCGATGTTGTTAAAGCCGGTGGCAAGCACGCCTATGTATTTCAATTCCGGCAGGCGGCTCATGACCTCATCGGTGAAAAGCACCTTGTTGGTAAGGACAGCCAACGCATCCTTGCATCGGTCTATGACATCTTCGGGAGCAGTGCGATCGTACACGGTAAGCTCGCCCAACTCTTTAAGTTTATCCCATGACAGGTCGCCACTGTTTGCGACATATCCGTCAATGATTACAATCTTTCGCATAGTTGATTTAAATCAGTTCTATTCTTGGAAATTTAGGAAAACAATGTATCCCAAACAGCAACAGAAAAAATAAGACGCAAATGAAATATTTCCTATCTTTGCTGTCGAGACCCGTTGTAAAATTAATAAAAAGCGAATCATGAAACAAATTTTATTAGTAATTATAATTTCAATAAATTCAATTATGCTTAGTGCCAAAACATCGATGGATATAAGGGGTGTAGTGTATGACATGGGATTGCGTTATGGAGAGGGTGTGTATTCCGTTGACACATACGATGAGGAGGCTGTCAAGTATGATCTTAATGTCATATCCAATATACTCCGATGCAATACCGTGAGAATCGAGGGTGAGGATATAGACCGATTGGTAAAGGCTACAAGGTTGGCTAACGCGGAGGGGTTGAAGGTGTTTTTCAATCCTTGGCTGATGGGCGCCGGGGTTGATGAGACCGTGGCATATATGGCTAAGGGAGCAAAAGCCGCAGAGATGTTAAGGAAAGAGGGTATAGATGTGGTATTTGTTGCGGGATGCGAGTACTCCTTGTTTTCCAAGGGAGTGTTTCCCGGCGAGGAGATGAATGACCGGTTGGCGTGGCTCGGCTCGTTGGCGACTAACGGCGGTTTTGAAGAATTGGTATCGAGAAATAAGGAGCTGAATAAAGTGCTTGGGAAGATATGCAAAGCCGTGCGGAAGGAATTCAAGGGGAAGGTCACATACGCATCGGGGACATGGGAATATGTCGATTGGGATATGTTTGATATTGTCGGGGTGGATTATTACCGCAGGGGTGAAACCGATGAAGAATATCTGGCAGGACTCGACCGCTATAGAGTCGGGAAGCCGATTGTGGTTATGGAGATGGGATGTTGTGCATACAAAGGAGCGGCAAAGCGAGGAGGAGAAGCGTTTGCCATACTCCAAGGTGTTGATGAAAACGGTAATGGGATTTATGAAGGTGGCGTAACACCTGTGAGAAGCGAGAAAGAGCAGGCGGATTATGTCGAAACCCAGTTAAGGCTTCTTGACCAAGGTGGAGCTGACGGAGCATTCGTGTTTGTGTTCAAATTTCCGGTTATGCCATACAGCGAAGAGGGTGTTGACAGGGATATGACATCGTACTCATTGGTGAAATCCTATCCCGCAGGTGACAGCCATAACGAGAAGATACCGGCATGGACGCCCAAGGAGGTGTTTTACACGGTCGGGGAAGAGTATCTGAAACTTGAGAATAGAAAGTAGGTATCGCATACCGAGTTTTGGAAATTTTTTGTAACTTTGCGGATTATGCGGGCGGTAATCCCGTCCAAAAGATGAAAAAACCGATAAAGTTATGAAAATTGCCCTTATAGGATATGGAAAGATGGGTCATGCGATAGAGCGCATAGCCCGTACACGAGGACATGAGATAGTGTCGATAATCGATGTCAACAATCTTGATGATATGGATGGCGAAGCGTTTGCCTCGGCTGACGCAGCCATAGAGTTTACCACACCAGCCACTGCCCCCGGAAATATCAAGCGAGCTGTCGGCAACGGGGTGCCCGTGGTATGCGGGTCAACCGGCTGGAGTGCGCACAAGGAAGAGGTGGATAAATGCGTAGCCGAATCAGGGAGCGCACTTCTCGCATCGAGCAATTTCAGTATCGGCGTGTATATCTTCAATGCCATAAGCCGCAAGCTTGCCAAGTTGATGAGCAATCTTCCTCAGTATACTCCCTACATGTCGGAAACGCACCATGTGCATAAGCTCGACCATCCGTCGGGGACAGCCATAACACTTGCCGAAGGTATCATTTCGGAGAACGAACGTATCAATTCGTGGGTGGATAAAGGTATGGTGAACGCCGTGACAGATGATGCCACAAAGGAGGAGAAATTGGAAACAATCACAATGAGCGGATTTGAGGCAGACGAGCTTCCGGTGATGAGCTTCCGACGGGGAGAGGTGCCGGGTATTCACTCCATACTTTGGGACTCGGCGGTGGACAGCATCAAGATCACCCATAGCGCAAAGTCGCGCGACGGTTTTGCACTTGGCGCAGTGATGGCAGCAGAATGGCTTGCCGGCAAAAAGGGTGTTTTCACCATTGACCAGATGATGGAGGATTTGCTATAATTAGAGGTATATGACAGAAAATTCAAATAATACTACGGATAACTCTTCGAAAGGCTCATCGGATTTCATGACAGATTTCCGCCGCCGAGTGGCAGAGAATAAAAAATCACGATGGATACGTTTCGGAATCGTGTCGGTGATATTTTTCCTTTGGGTGGCATGGCTCGGGAGCTGGTGGGTCGCCATCTTCTGGTTCCTGCTTTTCGATATATACATAACAGGATATATCCCCTTCACATGGTGGAAGAAATCCAAGAACGCAGCGGTCAGGAGTGTGATGAGCTGGGTGGATGCGATAGTCTACGCATTGATATTGGTGTATTTCGTGTTCACTTTCATAGGGCAGAACTATCAGATACCCTCGTCGTCGCTTGAAAAGTCGCTATTGGTAGGTGACTATCTTTGGGTGAACAAGATGGCATACGGACCGAGAGTGCCTAACACACCGGTGCATTTTCCGCTTGTGCAGAACACATTCCCGATCATAAACACAAAGTCGTATCTTGATAATCCGCAATGGAAATATCATCGTCTTGCAGGGTTTGGGAAGGTTGAGCGAAATGATATAGTAGTGTTCAACTTCCCTGCGGGTGACACCGTGGCTCTGAAGGTTCAGAATCCGGATTACTATACACTCGTGAAGATGTATGGGAAGGATGCGATACATAATAATCCGCAGACGTTCGGCGAGGTGATATATCGACCGGTTGACCGCAGAGAAAATTATGTGAAGCGTGCAGTCGGACTTCCCGGAGAACGATTGAAGATAGTTGACGGGGTAATATATATCAACGGCGAGGCTCAGGAGCAGCCGGAAAATGTGCAGTTCAACTATTATTTCCAGTTGCGCAAGGGGCAGATGAGCGAAGCCGATTGGGAAGAGCTTGGAATATCAGCCGATGACCGGCATGAGGTTCCGGTGTCGCCACAAGATATACCCGGGCTTTCGGCTCTCGGATTTGTGATCAATGAAGATGGAACCGTGCCATCGGTATATGCTTCACCGCTCACACCTGCCATGGTCAAGCAGCTTGAATCGAATCCGGCGGTTGCAAAGGTTATGAAAATGCCGGCTCCGCAGGGTGACATGCTTTATCCTGACGGTGTGGCTGACGCATGGACGCGCGCCGACTATGGCGAGATATGGATTCCGGCTAAAGGCTCGACATTGCGGATGTCGCCTACCGCATGGAAGATTTATGGCAGGGTTATCAGAGATTATGAAGGTAACCGTGACGCAGAGCTTAAGGACGGTATTGTATACATAGACGGGAAGGCTGTGGACTTCTACACGTTCAAGATGGACTATTACTTCATGATGGGTGATAACAGGGACAATTCACTTGACTCCCGTTACTGGGGTTTTGTGCCTGAGGACCATATAGTGGGTCGCCCGGAGAAGGTGTTGATATCGTTTGACAAAGACCGTTCGCTTTTCAACGGTGGTATCCGTTGGAACAGAGTGTTGCGTGATGCCAATACAGACAAAAAATGATAAGATAGGGTCATGCGTCCTGTGATTTATCCGAACAGCTGCGTGGTATTGCCACCGAGACTTTGTGGCTCGGTGGAGTACTATGCATACGCATGGAAGTATGCCGACTATGTGCAGGATTGGAGCCGAAAATTCGACAAACGGGATAAGGATACGCATAGGTTTACGATAGCTGACACACGTGGTCAGCTGTCGTTGACTGTGCCTATTTCAAAGCCCGCATCATCGTCATGCCGGTGGTCGGATATTGAGGTTTCCACACATGGAGCATGGTGGGATGTGCATAGGGTAGCGCTTGAGAGTGCCTACGGGAGGACACCTTTTTTTGAATTCTATGTCGATAGGTTTTTGCCAATGCTCACCGTGGGGGTTGAGGATAGATATCCCCGGCTTGAGGAACTCGCCTCGGCTTGGGATGCGGAGATAAGGTCTATCTTAGGATTGCCAAAGCAAGGGCAGGGTGATGGAATGTCGCCGGAAGGTCATTCGGCGGATTTGGTGAAAGTTGAACCTGCCGAGATGTCGGCATTGCGTGCCAATGTTGAAACAACTCCGTATTATCAGGTCAGGGCGGATAAATTAGGCTTCATACCACATCTTTCCATACTTGATTTAATCTTTAATCTCGGTTCGGAATCGCAATTATATCTGCAAAACTTATGATTTATCGGTTTTTGTGGGTGAAATACGGGATGTTTTAGTAATTTTGCGCTGAATTTGAATAAATTTTCAGCCAATAGATAAGATATGAGAGTCATTGACCATATAACCGGCAACGGGGGAAAGACGGCATTTTCCTTTGAGATTTTGCCTCCGTTGAAAGGTAACAGCATCGTTAAGGTCTATAATATAATTGACAAGCTCCGTGAATTTGATCCGAAATATATCAATATTACTTCACACAGGAGTGAGGTGATATATAAGGAGATGCCTGACGGGAGTTTTCAGCGTCAGAAGATGCGCAAGCGTCCCGGCTCGGTGGCGATAGCGTCGGCGATACAGAATAAATATGGTATCACGGCGGTGCCTCATATCATCTGTAAGGGATTTACCCGTGACGAGACAGAGTATGCCTTGATAGACCTTAATTTTCTCGGTGTGCATGATTTGTTGCTGTTGAGGGGTGATATAAAAGGTCCGGATATTTCAACCGACCCAAAGGTGGTGAATATGCACGCTACTGACCTTCAACAACAGGTTAATGATTTCAACAAGGGTATATATGCCGACGGGGAGAAGTTTGAGGCTAATGAGACCCCGTTCAGATACGGGATGGCTTGCTATCCCGAAAAGCATGAGGAGGCGCCAAATATGGAATCAGACATACGTTATGCAAAGCAGAAGGTTGATGCCGGTGCCGACTATTTGGTGACGCAGATGTTTTTCGACAATGAAAAGTATTACGCTTTCGTTGACCGCTGCCGTGCTGAGGGGATAACAGTGCCTATTATTCCCGGGATAAAGCCGGTGGTATTCCGTAATCAGCTTAATGTGCTACCGCGTGTGTTCCGTTCGGACATACCTGAGCCATTTGCAAATGAACTGCGCAAATGTACCACCGATGATCAGGCAAAAGAGGTAGGCGTGGAATGGTGTATAGAGCAATGCCGTGACCTAATGGCTCATGGGGTGCCAAGCCTGCATTTCTACACACTCATGGCGTCAGAGTCGGTACGCAAGGTTGCCAAAGCTATCTATTAGGGGATAGTGAATCTAATAATGGTGGGTGAATTAAAAAAATAGAAAGTTTAATTCAGTTCATCGGCTGTTTATTTGCAGGACTGAAAAAAACTATCTACCTTTGCAGTCGGAAATCAGAAAATTTTCCATCGGGGCGTAGCGCAGTCCGGTTAGCGCACCTGCTTTGGGAGCAGGGGGTCGAAGGTTCGAATCCTTTCACCCCGACGAAAAATGAAGAGGTTGTGTTAGAATAGGCACAGCCTCTTTTTTGTGGCATTGAGGTCTTGATTATTTTGATAATAGCCCTGATTTACAATAAAATTCGTAACTTTGCGATATGAACTCCGAGCTGAAGAAATATGATAATATTAACGCTGATGACGCTCAATTTATAAGCGACATCAAGGCGATAGTATATACCGCCAAACAAAAGGCATATCAAGCCGCTGACATATACCAAGTGGTCAGTAACTGGCTTGTAGGCAGACGCATTGTAGAACAAGAGCAATATGGACGAGAACGCGCTGAATATGGTAAACGAGTCATAGAGCTTGCATCAGAGGCGTTGACGGCAGAATATGGCAAAGGATACAGCCTTACACAAATAAAGAATTTCAAGAAATTCTACCTGCTGTTCAGAGGTTTGGATATTCAGCAAGCAATGCTTGCTGAATCAATGCGAATTAGAGGGTGTTGCAGAACTCCCTTTGTTAAAGCTTTTGAGAATTGAATATTTTGAA